>Ga0066652_100000560_pt1 | contig 18033 bp, 15 predicted proteins | sample GraSoiAngelo_101_FD_71413 | JGI IMG/M metagenome (GOLD analysis project Ga0066652, IMG submission 71413) | Grasslands soil microbial communities from the Angelo Coastal Reserve, California, USA - 14_0903_02_30cm | ecosystem: Environmental > Terrestrial > Soil > Grasslands | place: USA...
CGGCGCGCGCTCACGCCGAGCCGCTCCACGAGATCCGGCGACGACGCCAGGCGATCCATGGCGCCGGCCATCGCCGCGACGTCGCCGTGGGGAACGAGAAAGCCGGTCTCGCCATCCCGCACGGACTCGCGGATGCCGGGTGAGTTGGATGCCACGACGGGAGTCGCACAGGCAGCGGCTTCGAGATTGGTGATCCCCCAGCCCTCTTTCGGCGACGCGAACACGAGCGCCCAGGAACGACGCAGCAGGTCGAGCTTTTCCGGCTCGCTGATACGCCCAAGAAACCGCACGCGTTCGCCGAGGTCAAGCGAGCGAGCCTGCTGCTCGAGATCGTCGCGGTAGTCACCCGCTCCGGCGATCGCGAGCGTTGCCGTCCGGTGGTTCATCCGCGCGAACGCCTCGATCACGTGGTGCACACCCTTGTAGCGCTTCAGGCGCCCGAGATACGCGAACTGCGGCGACGGCGCGCGTGTTCCCGCGAGTGGCGTGTAGCCCTTCGTATCGATCCCCGGATAGATGACCTCGATGTTGGCGCGCGGGATCCCGCGTGCGACGAGATCATCGCGCGTGCTTTCACTGATCGCCTCGAACGGCGTGCGGCGGTAGATGCGGCCGAGGGGACGCTCGGACAGCCACACCGCCGCCGCCAGCGGCGCAACGAGCTCCAGGAAGGCGGTGCCGCCGAACAGGTGCGGAACCAGCGCCGCCGATCGCGGGAGACGCCAGAGCGGCGTGTAGAGCGGCATCTTGTTGACGTCCTCGACCAGCAGGTCCCACGGCTGCGATGCCAGGACGCGTCGAAAGTAGGGATAGGCCATCAGGCCGAATGTCTCGCGCCTGCCGACGCGATGCACGTCCATGCCGTCGATGCGCGCGCGCGCCGGACACCCCGGCCAGCCGCCACACAACAGCGTCACGTCGTGTCCCGCGCGCGCGAGCCGGCCGAAGATCTGGTGCAGATGGATCTCCGCGCCGCCGGCCTGCGGGTTCTCGATGTCCTGCCAGTTGACGAGAAGAAGCTTCATTCCCGCTCAGAGCCGTCCCATCTTGCGCGCGAGCGCATCGAGCACGCCGTTCACGAAGCGAGCGCTGTTCGGCGTGCCGTAGCGCTCCGCGAGCCGGATCGCCTCGCGGATGATCACGCGCGGCGGTGTCTCGCCGGCCTGGAGCTCGGCCGCGGCGAGGCGCAGCACGCAGCGTTCGATCACACCGAGACGCTCGAGCCGCCAGTTGGTGGTGACTTCGACGAGACGCGCGTCGAGGTCCTTGCGGTGCTCGCGGAGCGTCCGCAACAGCAGGCCGGCGATCTTGCGCTCGTCCGGCGCGACGGAGAGGTCGTCCCAGATCATCGTCGCGACGCGCTCGAGGTCCTGCTCGCCGCGCAGATCCCACGCGTACAGCGCCTGCAGCGCGCGAGCGCGCGCCCGCGACTCAACGCGAATCGGCATCGAGGCGATCGAGAAGGTCGGCCATCTCCAGCGCGGCCATGGCGGCATCCCATCCCTTGTTGCCATGGCTGCCGCCGGCGCGCGACTCCGCCTGTTCCATGGTGTCGCAGGTGAGCACACCGAACCCGATCGGGCGGTCGTACTCCGCGCTGGCGGTCGCGAGTCCGCGCGCAGCCTCACCGGCGACGTAGTCGAAGTGCGGCGTCTCCCCGCGAATCACCGCGCCCACGGCAACCAGAGCATCGTACCGATCCGTAGCGAGCAATCGGCGCGCCACGATGGGCAGCTCCCACGCGCCCGGCACCCACACGAGATCGATGTCATCCGGCGCGGCGCCGTGCCGCTGCAGCGCATCCATGGCGCCCTCGACGAGCTTCGACGTTATGGACTCGTTGAAGCGGCTCGCAATGACGGCAACGCGCTTTTGAGAGCCTTTCGGCTGACCTGCGTATTCGGCCATTCAAACAGCGGAAGACAGTGACGTGCGGGAATTGCTCGATGGGGAAAAGGCTAACTAAGACGGCGGGATTGGGAATGGGACAACGGAACGGGGAACAGGCCCCCGAAAAAGGCCGGTTCCCCGTTCCCTTGTCTCTATCGCTTTCCCGCCACTTCAGTTCGCCCTTTCCCTATCGAGCTGTTCCCGCTGTTGCAGTTGCAGTCAGGATGCGAGGAGATGCCCCAGCTTGTCCCGCTTGGTCCGCAGGTACCCCGAGTTCTCCGCGTGCTCCGGCTGGATGAGCGGCACGCGATCACCGAGCCGAAGGCCGTAGCCCTCGAGACCGATCATCTTGCGCGGGTTGTTCGTGACCGGCCGGATCGACTTGAGACCCAGGTCCAGCAGGATCTGCGCGCCGATTCCATAGTTGCGCAGGTCGGGCTTGAAGCCGAGCCGTTCATTCGCCTCGACGGTGTCGGCGCCGCGGTCCTGTAGCTCGTATGCCTTGAGCTTGTTGAGCAGTCCGATGCCGCGTCCCTCCTGATCCAGATACACCACGACGCCGCGGCCCTCCTGCTTGATCATCGCCATCGCGGTATCCAGCTGCCAGCCGCAGTCGCAGCGCAACGAATGAAAGACGTCGCCGGTCAGGCACTTCGAGTGCATGCGGACCAGCACGTCGTCGCCCTCGCCGAGCTCACCGTACACGAGCGCCACGTGCTCGTGCGGATCGACGTCGTTCTTGTACCCGATGATCTTCCACGTCCCGTGCTCCGTCGGAAGCCGGGCTTCGGCGATGCGATGCACGAGCCGCTCGTTCTTCAGCCGGTGCGCGACGAGCTGCGCGACCGTGATGAAGACGAGATCGTGGTCGCGCGCAAATTGCTCCAGCTGCGAGCGCCGCGCCGCGGTGCCGTCCTCATTGAGAATTTCGCAGATCACGCCGGAGGGGTGCAGGCCCGCGAGCCGCGCGAGATCGACCGCCGCCTCCGTATGGCCGACGCGCTGCAGCACGCCGCCCTCGCGCGACCGCAACGGGAACACGTGGCCGCCGTGACGCAGGTCGCCGGGCGTCGTGGCCGGATCGACCGCGACGTGAATCGTCGTCGCGCGATCGTGCGCGCTGATCCCCGTCGTCACGCCGAATCGCGGCGCGGCGTCGATGCTCACCGTGTACGCCGTGCGGTAATCATCGAGGTTCGTCTCGCTCATCGGCGTCAGCCCCAGCTGGTCGACGCGCTCGCCCGTCAGGGCGACGCAGATCAGGCCACCGGCGCGGCGGATCATGAAGTTGATCATCGCGGGCGTCACGAGCTGCGCCGCGCAGATCAGATCGCCTTCGTTCTCGCGATTCTCGTCGTCGGCGACGATGACGAACTTCCCCTGCTTGACGGCGTCGATCGCCTGCTCGACGGTGCCGAAGATCGTGTCCTTCTCAGTCGTGGTCATGCGTATCCCTCAGTGGGCATCCGGCGCGGCACGCCACGCCTCGCGTTGCGGGGCCAGCAGACGGCGCACGTGCTTGGCGAGAACATCCGCCTCGACGTTCACCCGGTCGCCGGCGTTCAACGCGCCCAGTGTAGTGTGATTGCGTGTGTATTCGATCAGGGAAACCTGGACGACGTCCGCGGCTGGCATCCCCGAGATGGTGAGACTCACGCCGTCGACCGCGATCGACCCGCGCGGGACCATAAGGTCGGAGAGGTCGGACGGAACGGCAAGATCGACGACGAAGGCGTCCCCCAGCATCTCGGCGCGGACGACCAGCGCGACGGCGTCCACGTGCCCCTGGACGATGTGTCCGCCGAGTCGATCCGACGCGCGCAGTGCCCGCTCGAGGTTTACGCGGCGGCCCGGCCGCCAGTCACCAACGGTGGTGACGCTCAAGGTGGGAAGCATCGCCGCGGTCGTGAAGAAGAACGACCCACTGCCGCCGGCGCCCCCGGCGTCGGGACCACGCTCGCGCACGGTCAGGCAGACGCCGTTCACGCTCACACTCTCGCCGGCCGCGAGGTCGTCATAGCGACACCGCACCCGCACCTCGAGTCCGGCGTCCGTCTGCGCGGTATGCTCGACCAGACCGACATCATCGACCAGCCCGGAAAACATCAGCCCTGCCCTCCCAACCCCTGCCTTCCTGCGGTTTCCTCGCCGTCGGGCACCGCGAAGGTCGTGATCACATCCTGACCCAGCTGTCGCCGCCATACCACCGGCAGCGTCTCGAGCTCCTCGAGGACGGCTGGCGGCGCGCCGTCGAACGCGTACAACGCGTCTTTTCCCAGCGCGACCGGTGCCTGAATGATAACAAGGCGGTGGACGAGTCCGTCGCGCATGGCCGCCGCGGCCACGGTCGCACCGCCCTCGACGAGGACGGATTCAATCCCTTCGTCGCGCAGCGCCTCGAGCCCGGTTCCAAGGTCGTCCATGGGCCGCAGCTTCACTCCGGCGTCGCGCAGGGCGTCGGCTCGGGATCCGTCCAGCTGCCGCGTCAGGATGATGGTCGGCGTCTCGCGCGCCGTCTTCACGACCTCCGCACCGAGCGGCGTGCGCAGCGCGCGGTCGAGCACGACGCGCGCCGGTGGCTTCCGCGGCGCGGACCAGTCGCGGACGGTGAGACGCGCGTCGTCCGCGACGATCGTCCCGACGCCGACGACGACGGCGTCGCTGCCCGCCCGCATGCGGTGCACTTCCGCGCGCGACTCGGCGCCCGTGAGCCACGTGGTCGAGCCGCGCCGATCGGCGATCGCGGTCTCGATCGACACCGCGAGCTTGAGCGTGGTCCAGGGTCGTCGGGACGCGACCGCGTGAAAGAACGGCGCGTTCAGCTCCCGCGCCTCGCGCTCGAGCATGCCGACGTCCACCCGCACGCCGCGCTCGCGAAGCAGCCGTGCGCCGCCGCCGGCGACCGCGGTCGGGTCCGGGGCCGCGACGACGACCCGGGTGAGGCCCGCCGCCAGGATCGCGTCGGTGCACGGCGGCGTCTTGCCGTGGTGGCGACAGGGCTCGAGGCTCACGTACATCGTCGCACCGCGCGCGAGGTCGCCGGCCGCGCGCACCGCGTGCACCTCCGCATGGGCCTCGCCGTAGCGGTGATGGTATCCCTCGCCCACGACGCGCCCGTCACGAACAACGACGGCGCCGACCATCGGGTTCGGCGCCGTCTGTCCCCATCCTTCAGCCGCGAGGTGCAGGGCTCGACGCATGAAAGATTCCTCATGCGTCGAGGGCACATCCGGAAGGCTCACAACCCGAATCGAATACCGACCGAGCCGTACAGCCGCGACTTGTCCGGCGCATTGTCGTACGTGTTGTACGTCGCGATGTCGCCGCCCGACACCATGCCGACCGTGCCGACGAGCTTGATCACCATGAGGTTCATCGAGAGGTCCGCGAAATAGTTCATCCGCGACACCTCCGACTTCAGCACCGGCGTGTTGATGGTCTGCGTGCTGCCGACCGTCGGCGTGACCGTCGCGGTGATGCTCGTGGACGCGTCGTACTTGTCCTGGCCCACGCCCGCCGCGATGCCGAAGAGCAGGAGGCTCTTGCTCACCGTGATGCGCCACGCCTTCGACTTGAGATCGATGTCGTTCACGCTCGCCGTCGCCGTGAATCCAGTCGCGTTTTGAGCAGTCGTCAGCGTGGTGACCGGCAGCTTGCGCACCATGTAGCTGAAGCCGACGCCCGGCACGAGCAGCGACTCCTGCAGGATCCCGACGCGGACGCCGCCGCCGAAGGCCAGGTTGTCCTTGGGCTTGATCTGGAATTCGTCGCCGTTGTAGTTCGGGATGTACGCGGCGCTCAGCAGGACGTCGACGCCGCCCACGTTGGTGAGAGGCAGTGGCACGCCCTTGAAGACGCCGAGGGCGATGTCGACGGCGGGCATCGGGACGATCGCGTTCGACGTCGTCAGCTCACGCGACGCTGGCGGCGGCGCGGACGCCCCCGCGAGCGGCGAGAAAGTCGGATTGTAGCCAGGCGCGTTGCCCTGGACCGCGTTGACGCGGACGTCCACGGCAAAGCGCGGGATGAGGCCGAACCGGAGGCCACCGAGCGAGCCGCCTTGCGCGAGCGTCGTGTTGCCGCCCGTCATGGCGGTGCCGATCTGCGGCGCCATGTAATGGAAGAAGTCGACCGCCTGCTGGCAGGCGTCGGCCGCCGGACCTACGCACGACGGGTTCGCCGTCTGTGCGGCAGCGGCGCCGGACAGTGATGCGAGCATGACGGCGATTGAACGGAATCGCATAACGGTATTACTCCTGGGATAGAATGACCTGACCGCTGCCGCGCACAACGCGGCCCAGCGTCCAGGCGGGAACGCCCGCATCCGCCGCGCTGCGTTTCACGGCGTCGGCGTCTGGGGAACTCGTGATGACTACCATACCGACGCCCATGTTGAAGGCGCGGAACATCTCGTCACTCGGCACCTGGCCCGCGCGCTGCAGCTGCGCGAACAGGTTCGGCACTTTCCAGCTCGACGTCTCGACCGCTGCATCGAGATGCCGCGGCAGGGCGCGATTCAGGTTGCCCGGCAGCCCGCCGCCCGTGATGTGCGCCATCGCATGCACGCGGGACAGCACGGGACGCAGCGCCTTCAGATATGAGCGATGCACTCGCAACAGGACCTCCGCGACCGTCGCGGACTCGCCGGGAAACTGGTCCCCCGACTGCACGGAGAGCCGCATCCGCTCGGCGACGATGCGTCGCGCGAGCGAATAGCCATTGGTGTGTAAACCGCTGCTCTCGAGTCCAACGAGGACGTCTCCTTCCTGCACCCGGTCGGGGCCGAGAACCGCGCTTTCCTCCACGTACCCGACGATGAAGCCGGCCAGATCGTAATCCGGAGGCGTATACACCCCGGGCAGCTCCGCTGTTTCACCGCCGCTCAGCACACACCCGTTTTCGCGGCATCCGGTCGTGATGCCCGTCACAACCTGCTCCAGGACCGCGGGGACGAGCTTCCCGAACGCGACGTAATCCAGGAAAAAGAGCGGTGTCGCGCCCTGGACGAGGATGTCGTTCACGCAGTGATTCACGAGGTCGTGCCCGACCGTGTCGTTCTTCCCCGCTTCCACGGCAACCTTGAGCTTCGTTCCCACGCCGTCGGCGCTCGACACGAGCACCGCGTTGCGCGCGTTTGCGGGCACGCGAAACATCCCGCCAAATCCGCCGAAGCGTCCGACGACGCCCGCGTTGTAGGTCGATTCGACCAGCGTCTTGATGCGATGCTTGGCGTCGTCCGCGGCATCGATGTCCACGCCGGACTTCCGGTAGTCGAGAGATCCGCTCCCGGCTCCCGGCTCCCGGCTCCCGCGCTCCTTCACAGCTCGTCCTCGAACGCCACGAGCTTCCGGAAGTCTGCCACGCGCGCGCGGAGCTGCGCCGCGTCGATCTCGAGAAGTCGCTCGATGGAGAACTTCTCGACCGCGAACGATCCCATCGCGGACCCGTAGATCACGGCCCGCCGGAGGCCGGTCTCGGAGATGTCACCCGTCCGCGCGAGATAGCCCATGAAGCCGCCGGCGAACGCATCGCCTGCGCCCGTCGGATCGAAGACTTCCTCCAGCGGATAGGCCGGAGCGAAGAACACGGTGTCGCCGCTGAACATGAACGCCCCGTGCTCCCCCTTCTTTATTATCACGAGCCTCGGCCCGCGCTTCATGATCCAGCGCGCCGCGCGCACCAGGTTGAAGCAGTCCGTCAGCTGGCGCGCCTCGCCGTCGTTGAGCGTGATCGCGTCGACCCGCTCCAGCAGCTTGAGGAGGTCGGGACGGCGGCTCTCGATCCAGAAGTTCATGGTGTCGCACGCCACGAGCTTCGGCTTCTCCACCTGCGTCAACACCTCCAGCTGCAGTCGCGGATCGATGTTGCCGAGGAAGACGAACGGCGCGCGACGGAACTGCGCGGGAATCTTCGGAGTGAAGTTGGAGAACACGCCGAGATGCGTCTCGAGCGTCTCCGCGACATTCAGGTCGTGCCGGTAACGGCCGCGCCACCGGAACGAGCGGCCCGGAGCGCGCTCGAGCCCGGCGAAGTCCACACCACGCTTCGCGAGCGCGTCGAGCTTCGCGACTGGATAGTCGTCGCCCACCACGCCGACCACCTGCACGGGGGTGAGATTGCATGCCGAGGCGGAAAAGAACGTCGCGGATCCGCCGAGCACCTCGTCGGCTTTGCCGAAGGGGGTTTCGACGGAATCGAGTGCGACCGAGCCGACAACGAGGAGGGACATTTTGCGTGACTGCGCTTGGAGGTGACGACGCTTGACTGCGTGGCCCTTACATCCGCTCAGGTGCGGTGATGCCGAGGAGCGACAGGCCGTTTCGCAGGACAATCTGGCTCGCTCTGGCAAGCACCAGCCTCGCCTTCGTGATCTCTTCCGGCTCGTTCAGCACGTGCGCCTTGTGATACCATAGATGTACCTTGCCCGCGAGCTCGTGCAGGTAGTTCGCGATCCGGTGCGGCTCCAGCGCGTCCGCGGCGTCGCTCACGAGATGCGGGAAGTCGAGCAGCGACTTGATGAGCTCCTGCTCCTCTGCCAGTGACAGCAGGCCGAGATCGGCGGCCTCGGTGCTCACCGTCGCCGCATCGATCTCGCCGACGCGGAAGATGCCGCTCATCCGTGCGTGTGCCATCTGGATGTAGTAGACGGGATTCTCCTCCGACTGCGCCCGCGCCAGATCCACGTTGAACACGAGCTGCGAATCCCCCTTGCGCATGAGGAAGAAGTACCGCACCGCGTCGCGTCCCACTTCATCCACGAGATCCCGCACCGTCACGTAGCTGCCCGCGCGTTTCGAGATCTTCACTTCCTCGCCGCCGCGCATCACGGTGACCATCTGGTGGAGCACGTATTCCGGATAGCCCTGCGGGATGCCCATGTCGAGCGCCTGGAGGCCGACGCGGACGCGGGTGACGGTGCTGTGGTGATCCGCCCCCTGCACGTCGATCGCGCGGGCAAATCCGCGTTGCCATTTCGTGACGTGATAGGCGACGTCCGGCAGGAAATACGTCGGCGCGCCTCCCTTTTCCTCGCTTCGCACGACGACGCGATCCTTGTCGTCGCCGAACTCGGTCGTGCGCAGCCAGAGCGCGCCGTCTTTTTCGTACGTGTGCCCCGCGCCCTTCAAGCGCTCGATGGTCTCCGTGACCTTCCCGTCCGTGTACAGCGACGACTCGAGAAAATAGACGTCGAACTTCACCCCGAACGCCTGCAGATCGCGGTCCTGTTCCTTCCGGAGCTCACGCACGGCGAATTGACGCACGACATCGAGATCGTTGCCGAATTGATCGGACGGGTGCTCCTCGACGTAGCGTTGCGCGACGTCGCGGATGTAGTCGCCGTGATAGCCGCCATCCGGGATCGCAGCGTCGCGGCCGGACAGTTGCCGCACGCGCGCCTGGACGCTGAGCGCCAGGTTGTCGATCTGCGCTCCCGCGTCGTTGTAGTAGAACTCGCGCGTGACCTTCCAGCCGGTGTGCTCGAGCAGCGCCGCGATGGCGTCGCCGAGCGCCGCCTGGCGTCCGTGGCCGACGTGCAGCGGACCGGTGGGATTCGCCGAAACGAACTCCACGTTCGCCGGACTGCCCTGTCCCGCTGCCGAGCGCCCAAACGATTCACCGGCGGCGACGAGGCCGGCCAGTCCGCGCGCCACGCTGGCCGTGGCCACGCGGAAGTTGATGAACCCGGGACCCGCGATGTCCGCGGAGCTGATGCCCGCGCGCGACTGGTCGATCGCCGCCACGAGCATCTCCGCGATCTCGCGCGGCTTGCGACGCAGCTGTTTGGCCAGCACCATCGCGGCACTCGTCGCCCAGTCGCCGAACGACGGGTCGCGCGGACGCTCGAGCACCGGCTCGAAATCATCGGGCGCACCGATGGTGCGTGCTGCGCGTCTGATCTCACCGCGCAGCTCGTCTTCCTGTGTGCTCACTCTGATTGTGGCTTTGGCGGCTTGGACGGCTGGGCGGCGGGCTTTGTCTCGGTCCTGGGCGTCGAGCTTTCCGCTTTCGTTTCACTCTTTGCCGGCGCGGACTCGCCCGCTGCCTTGCTGCTCTCCGATTTCGCGTTGTCGGCTTTGGAGTCCGACTTCGACGTATCGGGCTTCCGATGTGCGTTCTTGCCGTAGTCCGTCAGATAGAAACCGGAGCCCTTGAACACCAGGCCGCCGCCCCCCGAAAGCTGACGCGCCGCGATCGCGCCACATTCCGGACACGGCACCTGCAACGGCGCGGTACTGATTGTTTTATAGAAGCGGTCGAAGTCGTGTTTGTTTGGACAACGAAACTCGTAAGTAGGCATTTCCCCGTGACTTACTGGCTGTGCGGAATGTAAGTGGCGGTGTTCCACCCGTCAGCTCATGCCCGGACGATACTCACCCCAGCGAGAGCGGAGCACCGTCGCGATCTCGCCCACCGATGCCCGCGCCCGCACCGCCTCGAGGATCGCGCCGACCATCGAACCACCGACGTCGCGCGACGCCGACAGCCGATCCGCATTCTTTCCCAGCGATTCGAGCGCCGTGTCGACCAGCGATTTGTCGCGTTTCTCGCGCACCGCGCGCAGGCGCCCGACCTGACCCTTCTCGAGCGTCGAAAAGTCCGGCGTGGAAAGCTCCGGCATCTCGGAGCTGTCGGTGAACCTGTTGACGCCCACGATCACGGTGTCGCCGCGCTCCACGCGTTTCTGGTACTCGTACGCGCTGCGAGCGATCTCCTCCTGGAAGAACGACGCGGCGATGGCTTTCGCCGCGCCGCCCATCTCGTCCACCCGGCCGAGCAGCGCCATCGCCTGCTCCTCGAGCTCGTTCGTGAGGCGCTCGACGTAATAACTGCCCGCGAGCGGGTCCGCCGTGAGCGTCGCCCCGGACTCGTGCGCGATCACCTGCTGCGTGCGGAGGGCGAGCGTCGCCGCCGCCTCGGTGGGAAGCGCGAGCGCTTCATCATAGCCGTTGGTGTGCAGCGACTGCGTGCCACCGAGCACCGCGGCCAGTGCCTGCACCGCGACGCGCACGACGTTGTTCAGCGGCTGCTGCGCCTGGAGCGTCACGCCACCCGTCTGCGTGTGGAACCGGAGTCGGCAGCTGGCGTCGTTGGCGTCGAACCCGTCACGCATCAGCCGCGCGTACATCCGCCGTGCCGCGCGGAACTTCGCGGCTTCCTCGAACAGGTCGTTGTGCGCGGCAAAGAAGAACGACAGTCGCGGCGCGAACGAGTTCACTTCGAGGCCGGCCTCGACGGCGCGCTTCACGTACTCAATCGCGTTCGCGAAGGTGAACGCGAGCTCCTGCACCGCCGTCGCTCCCGCTTCCCGGATGTGATAGCCCGAGATCGAGATCGGATTCCAGTTCGGCAGCTGCGCGGAACAGAAGCGGAACGTGTCCGCGATCAGCGCCAGCGACGGTTCCGGCGGATAGATGTAGGTGCCCCGCGCGATGTATTCCTTGAGGATGTCGTTCTGGATCGTGCCGCTCAGGGATTCGCGCGCGATCCCACGCTCCTCCGCCACCACCACGTACATCGCCAGCAGCGTCGCGGCCGTGGCGTTGATGGTCATCGACGTGGAGACGCGATCCAGCGGAATGCCGTCGAGGAGGACGTGCATGTCCTCGACGGTGTCGATCGCTACGCCGACGCGGCCGACCTCGCCGTGCGCGCGCGGGTCGTCCGAATCGATCCCCATCTGGGTGGGCAGATCGAACGCGGTGGAGAGTCCGGTCTGTCCGGCGTCCAGGAGCAGCCGGAACCGGTGATTCGTCTCCTGCGCGGTGCCGAATCCGGCGTACTGGCGCATCGTCCACAGCCGGCCGCGATACATGGTCGGCTGCACGCCGCGGGTGAACGGAAAGGCGCCGGGATCGCCGAGGTCGCGCTCGTAGTCGGTCGACGCGTCTCGAGGTCGATAGACCGGAGCGACCGGGATTCCGGAGGGAGTGTGCCGGTCGTTCATCTGGTTGTCATTCCGAGCCCCTCGCAGTCATCCCGAGCACATTCGCTTCGCTCAGTGCAGGCTCCGCGCCTGCCCTCGGGATGACATCAAGCGCCGACCAGCTCCGAGGTGCCGGCGAGGGTCCGCTGAGCCAGATCAACGTCGTGCTTCGACCCCATGTACAGCGGCACGCGCTGGTGCAGCTCCGTGGGTTGGATGTCGAGAATGCGATGCGAGCCGTCGATGGCGGCGCCGCCCGCCTCCTCAGCCACGAACGCGAGCGGGTTCGCCTCGTAGAGCAGACGCAACTTGCCCTTTGCGCTCTTCGCGTGCCCCGGATAGCAGAACACGCCGCCGCCCAGCAGGTTGCGATGGAAATCCGCGACCAGCGATCCCACGTAACGCACCGTCAGCGCCTTGCGATTGCCTTCCAGCGCGCGATAGCGACGCATGAGCTGCTTCACCGGTCCATCCCAGTACTGCTCGTACGAGTCGTTCACGGACAGGTACCGGCCGTCCGGGGGCGTGCGGATGTTCGGATGCGACAGCAGGAACTCACCGATCGACGGATCGAGCGTGAACCCGTGCGCGCCCTGGCCCGTGGTATATACGAGCATGGTGCTCGAGCCGTAGATGACATAGCCGGCCGCGACCTGCCGGTTGCCGGGTTGGAGGAAATCCTCCATGGTCGCGTGCCGGCCGCGCGTCACCTTGTGCACGATGGAGAAGATCGTTCCGACCGGAACGTTGACGTCGATGTTCGACGATCCATCCAGCGGGTCGAACATCAGGCAGTACTTGCCGCACCGGAACTGGTCCGGGATGGGGATGATCCCGGCTTCCTCTTCGGACGCCATGCCGCAGAGCCGACCGCTGTGGTCCATCGCCTTCACGATGGTCTCGTTCGCGAAGACGTCGAGCTTCTGCTGCATCTCGCCTTGCACGTTCTCCTCGCCCGCGGCGCCGAGGATGTCGGCCAGGCCGGCGCTGCGGACCTTGTTGGCGATCATCTTGGCCGCCAGCGCCACGTCGTAGAGGATGCCCGACAGCTGACCCGTCGCTTCGGGATGCTGGCGTTCCTGCTCGATGATGAACCGCTCGATCGTGACGACTGAAGTCGCTTTGTTCTGAAGCACTCTGCTGCGCCGGGTGCGCCGGGTTGAGATGAAACAAAGCTGACGGGACGCTGATTACTTCGCCAGCGTCCAGCGCTCCCCAGCGGCCTCCACTTCGATGCCCCGCCCGTCGGTCCGCACCACGATGCTGCCGTCCAGATCCGTGCGCAGCGTGACCGCGCCATGCGCGGCGAGGGATCGCAGGACGGCGCGATTCGGATGGCCATAGAGGTTGCCGGCACCCACCGAGACGAGTGCCAGGCGCGGCTGTACCGCGGCGAGAAACGCGTCCGTGCTGCTCGTGGAACTGCCGTGATGGCCGACTTTCAGGACGTCGGCTCGCAGGGACCCGGCATCACGCGCCAGGAGCCAGCGTTCTTCGGGCGCCTCGGCGTCGCCTGTGAGCAGGATCGTGACGTTGCCGACGCGCACGCGTGCCACGGTGCTCGCGAGGTTCGGATCGCGCTGACTGCTGGCCCACGTGGAATCCGGGGCGAGAAAGGTGATCACGACCTCGTCGACGACGAGGGAGTCGCCGGGATGCACGCGACTCCATCTGATGCGCGAGCGCCGTGCCTCCTGAAGCGACGCGAGATACGACGTCGTCGCGCCCGCGTAGCCCGGATCGATGTACACGGTCGGGCGCAGCGCGCGGAGCGTGGACGTCGCGCCGCCCACATGGTCCGCGTGAGGGTGCGAGAGGATGAACGCGAGGAGCGCCCCACCGCGGCGCGCGATGTATGGCACGACGTCGCGCTGCCCCTCGTCACCGCCACGCCAGTCGCGGCCCGCGTCGAACAGCACCCAGCGCCCGCGCGCGGAACGCAGTGCGATGGCATCTCCCTGCCCCACGTCGATCATGTGAAGCTCCGTCACGCCATGCGTGGTGGGGAGCATCGGCCGCCAGGCGAGCACGCTCATGCATGCCGCTGCCGCCACGAGCGCTCGGCCTGGGAATCGACTCACCGCCGCAACCGCGAGCGCGACACCGGCACCCGACGCGAGCACGGTACTGATCGGATCAATGGTCACGGAGATGGAAGCACCGGGAACCGCAGCGGCGAACGACGCGACGGCATCGACCGCCACGAGCAGCGGATGTGAGGCGTCAGCGACGAACTGCGCGAGCGCCGGAACCGGCAGCAGCAGCGCCGCCAGGAACAGCATCGGCTGCAGCACCGCGATCAGCGGCACCGCGACCAGATTGCTGATCGGCGCGATGAGGCTCACACGACCGAACGTGGCGGCGACGAGCGGACCGGTCAGCAACGTCGCCATGATGGATGCCACGACACCGCGCATGAGCTCTCCCCGCCAGCCGCGCGTGCGCAGCCGCGACCATCGCCTGCTCAGCGCGCCGCTGGCGATGAGCGCCACCATGCCCACGACGCTGAGCTGATATCCGAGGTCGAGCACCGCCAGCGGGTCCGCGAGCGGAAGCGCGGCCCCGAGCGCGAGCACGGCCCACGCGGACGTCGGCCGCTGTGTGACGCGACTCATCGAATACGCGCCGAGCATCGCCGCCGATCGAACGGCAGGCAGTGGCGCTCCGATGACCGCGACGTATAGCGTGACGACCGCGACGACGCTCAGCTCGGCGCGCGTCCGCGGCAGTCCGAGCGACTGCGCCAGCAGCGCCACCGCGATCGCGATGAGTCCCACGTGCAGCCCGGAGACGGACAGCATGTGCGACATCCCCGCTGCGGCGAATCGATCGCGGAGCGACGGCGGGAGCGAGCGCATGTCGGCGACGAGCAGTGCTCGCACGAGAGGCGCATCCGCGCCGAAGCGCGCGTCGATGCCGCGTCCGATCGCAGCACGCCATGTCGCGAGCAGCGACGGCGGCGCCCGGGGAGCGATCTGCGCCGCCGTGAGGATCACGAGGTCGCGAGAGCGCAGCGGCGTGCCGCGCACCACCACGCCGGCGCCGGCCCGGCCGTCGCCGACGGCGATCGCCAGGCGGACGCGGCTTCCGCAACGGACCGTCGCCGGCACGAACGATCCGGGCGCGGCATCGGCGTCGAGCGTCGCCTCGAATGGCGTACCGGTGAGCACACGGTCGGTGCAGGCTCGCCGCGCGCGCTCTGCCGTCACCGCCGACGCGAGCCCTGCGACGCTTATGGCCGCGATGGCGATGCGATCCCGCTGTCTGCGGACCCTGGCGACGACGTACGCCGCCGCGACGAGCCACGTAACGGAAGATCCCGCGTCGCCAAAGCCGGCGAGCAGTCCGGCCGCATAGGCGAATACGGCAGCGGCGATGATGGGCACGGCCCACCATCCTGCCGCCGCCGGCTCAACGCGTCATCGAAATCACGCGGCTGTCGTCGGCTGGACGGCGAGCGGCAGCGGCGAGCGCTCCCGCACGATCGCGCCCGTGAACGTGGAACCGGTCGTGCCGGTCAGCTCCACGTTGAAGTACCTGCCGAGCATCGACGCGTCGCCGGGAATGAGCACCGTGCGGAAGTCACGCGTTCGCGCCATCAGCAGGTCGCCGCCGCGACGGGCCTCTCGCTCCGCGAGCACCTCGTACTGGCGTCCCAGCAGACGGAGATTCTGCGAGCGAGCGACGGATCGCACCGTCTCCACGAGCCGGTCCATGCGTTCCGATGCCAGATCGTCGGAGACCGTCCAAGACTCCGGCATGCGCGTCGCCGGCGTGCCTTCGCGCGGCGAGAACTTGAACATGAAGGCATCCGTGAACATCGCTTCGCGGACTGCGGTCAGCGTCTGCGCGAAGTCGTCCTCGGTCTCGCCAGGGAAGCCGACGATGATGTCCGTGGTCACACTGAGCGCCGGGATCGCCGACCGCAGGCGCGCGAGACACTCGAAGTACTGCTCCCGCGAGTACCGTCGCAGCATCCGCTTGAGCACGTCGGAGCTGCCGCTCTGCATCGGCAGATGCACGTGCTCGCACACCGCCGGTACGTCTGCCAGCGCCTCGATGACGCGATCGCTGAAATCGTTGGGATGCGGGCTCGTGAAGCGGACGCGCCGGATGCCTGGTACGTCGCCGACGGCGCGCAACAGCTCCGCGAAACCGTTTTCCCCGTCGTTGTACGAATTCACGGTCTGGCCCAGCAGCACGACCTCGGTCATCCCCTGCTCGACAACCGCGCGGGTCTCGCGCACGACGTCGTCGAGCTTGCGGCTGCGCTCCGAGCCGCGCGTGAACGGCACGATGCAATAGGTGCAGTGATAGTCGCAGCCACGCTGCACCGGGATCCACGCCTTCACCTGATCGAACCGCTTCGGCGCAAAATCCTCGTAGTGCTCCTCGAGGTCGAAATCGGTCGCGACGGCGCGCTCACCACGTCGAGCGCCTTCCACCAGTGCGGGCAGCGCGCGATATCCGTCGGGGCCGATGACGAGGCTGACGTGCTTCGCGTGCTCGAGAAGCTTCGGACCGAGCCGCTGCGCCATGCAGCCGGTGACGCCGACAACGGCCCCGCGCTTCATATGGCGCTTGAGCTCACCCAGCCGACCGATCACTCGCTGCTCAGCGTGCTCGCGGATCGCGCAGGTGTTCACCAGGATGACGTCGGCGTCGTCGGGCCGGTCCACCGCTGCGTAGCCTTCGGCGCTGAGCTTTCCGAGCATCAGCTCGGAATCGCTCACGTTCATCTGGCAGCCGTAAGTCTCGATGTAGACGGTGGGACGGTTCACGACGGTGTGGTCAGGTAAGCCATTCAACCTAACACACTTACGCCGCTGCGAGCGAGCCGTTCGTCCATGCGAGCGTTCCCCTGAACCGTTCTCCGCGAGGCCGTGCACCGGCAAAGGGAACGGTCAGGAAATCCTCGGTCATCGCCTGCCGCGAGGGCGGCGCAGTCACCACGATCAGATCCGCCGCGGCACCGCAGCGTCCGCGCTGGTACGCTTGCGTCTTGTCCGCTGCGAGCTGTCGCAGCCGTGCGGAGCGTTCCGCAGCGAGCGCGGGCGCGACCGCATCCGGCAGGCGCGTCGCGGCCGTTCCGGGTCGCGCCGAATACGGGAAGACGTGCAGGTATGTAAACGGCAGGTCGTGGACGACCGCCATCGTATCGGCGAAATCGGCGTCCGTTTCGCCCGGAAAACCGACGATCACGTCCGCGCCGAGCCCGAAGACGCTGCGTCGCTTCGCGATACGCTCCACACCGCGCGCGTACGACGCGCTGGTGTACCAGTGCCGCCCCATGCGCCGCAGCAGGCGGTCGGACCCGGACTGCAGCGGCGCGTGCAGGTGCGGCACGAGCCGCGTCCCGTCCACCAGCATCTCAACCAGCCGATCGTCCAGCTCCGTGGCTTCGACGGACGACAGGCGGAATCTGATCGCCGGCACACGATCGATCATCACCTGCACCAGCTCACCAAGCGACGACCCGGTGTCCGTTCCATATGTCCCGATATGCGTCCCCGTCAGCACGATCTCGGGATGATGCTCCGCGAGCGCTTCCGCTTCGCGGACGAGCTCAGGGATGCCTCGACTGCGGTTGGCGCCGCGGGCGTGCGTGGTCGTGCAGAACGTACAGTGCTCGTCGCATCCGTCCTGGATGCGCAGCACCGCGCGAGCGGACTCCTGTCGCCGCGTCGCCACCTCCACGTCCGGGTCTGTGCCGGCTCCGATCGCGCGTGCGATGCCCGCGCCGTCGGCTCCCGCGACGAGCGTCTCCACCGTGGGCAGCGCGCGCAGCACGGGCTCGTTGTGCGGCAGCGCCGCGGCGCACCCCATCACGACGGATCGGAGACCGGGATTGCGACGTGCCGCGCCGCGTACCGCCCTGCGGAGATCGCGCTCCGCCTCCGCCGTCACCGCGCAGGAGTTGAACACCGCGAGCTCGGCACCGGCGACGTCGTCGACGATCTCGTGGCCCGCCGCGAGCGCCATCGCGCGCACCCGCTCGGTGTCGTAGTGGTTGGCGCGACAGCCGAATGTGCGCAGGTGGATCTTCACGAGACGCGTGCGGCGGACGCCGGCTCGCTCGTGTCGACGCGCACGACGGTGGACGGGGGCCGCTCCGGCAGGGTGAAATGGAACGAGCTTCCCTTTCCATCGCCTCCGCTCTGCACCCAGATGCGACCGCCGTGCGACTCGACCACCAGCTTGCAGAAGGCCAGGCCGAG
>Ga0066652_100000563_pt1 | contig 17930 bp, 16 predicted proteins | sample GraSoiAngelo_101_FD_71413 | JGI IMG/M metagenome (GOLD analysis project Ga0066652, IMG submission 71413) | Grasslands soil microbial communities from the Angelo Coastal Reserve, California, USA - 14_0903_02_30cm | ecosystem: Environmental > Terrestrial > Soil > Grasslands | place: USA...
ATCTGCTTCATAAAACCGCCAGCCGAGCTCTTGGGCGAGCAGTTTTCCAATCGTAGTTTTTCCCGCTCCCGAGACGCCGAAAATAATCACAATCACAGCGCAGTAGTTTGCCGCCGACTCCCGATTTTCTCTATAAAGAAAGCGACAAGGACAAAGAGGGTATAGAAGAGCCAAACTCCCATGGCAGTGGCCTTGTCCGTTAACGGATTGCGAGGCACATACGTATCGCCAATCTGAATGATCACAAGAGCGACTCCGAAAGCGATGATGGCTCCTTTACGCATCGCTGGTACCGCATTTCGCTTCAGGTAAAGCATGACCCCGACGCCAAGGAGTCCTATTTCCAAGGCGAACTCGGGATCTCGATAGTTCCATAAACCAAAACCCACTTTCCATGTGTTATCGTAAATGGCGAGATCTCGCGGATGCGCGATTAAGTCGAGAATCCAATGCGAGAATACAGCTGCACCTACGACCAAAGCAGCATATCTCCTGTTGAGGTAGCTGTGGCGGCTGAAAAACATGTTGTACGCAAGACCCGCAATCGCTGCAATGAGACTGTGCGAGTACGGATGAAAATACGAATCGAGCATACTTCCCGCCGTGAACCCTTTGATGACGCGCAGTTTCTCAATCCCAAGCAGCACCAGAGTCGCCCAGACGTAATCGAGAAACTGAACCGCAATGAATAAAACCCAGAGCGGAATGTTGTTTCGTTCGCTCTTCGCCGCGAAAGCAACACTGTAATGGCCGACAAACATTTCTCGATTTGAGCAATCGTCTACCTCGCCCGTTCAGCCTCCAAAGCTAGAATAAACGCAGCACTCTCTGCGCGAATCGGGCCGCATCGTGCAATAGCGGCTCAAATCTGATTGCCTGAGCTCTATGATCATCGGCCAACAAACATCGCTTACACAATCACACGGCTTAGCGTTGGCCTGCCAGTCACATCCGTGTTTCAACTCGGAAGAACAAAGCAGATGATGCTATCCTCTGCGCGATAATTCGACCAAAACAGTTCGCCATCGAAAGTCAGAGAACGGCACGCAAACGGCACGACCGCGATGTCTTTGATCTCAGGCTTTTCCTCTCGCGGATCGAGTCGCGCGATGGTCCAGCTCTCACCGTTCTGCTCGGTTCCGCGCAAAACATAGATCATTCGATCAACAAACGCGTGGCCGGAAATCTCGGCAGCGATCTCGATCACGCGCATGATATTCCCGTTCGTGTCCAGCTTCAGAATACGATGTTTGTACCATTGACTCAGGTACAAATGTTCGCCGTCGTAGCTGAGGTATGAACCCGTAAACTCCGGACAGGAGATCCGGTCAGTCTCGGAAAAACCGACGTGAGGGACGAACCGGCGAAGATACCGATCATCATTTGGGCCTTCCCCGATCGTAAAACAGAGCGTGCCGTTCGTTGCGACGGCTGCCCATGGAATGCCAGGCGGTGCTTTCTCTTCGAGCACTTTCCATCTTTGCGGATCGATCGCATAGATTCGTCTGAGATCTCGCGAACCCATCCATAGTTGGCCGCCGTCCCATGCCAGCGCCTGCGGTGCAGGAGCCGGTGAACGAAATCGTCCTCGCTCTATGATTGTGGGAAGTTTCAAATTACTTAACGAAAGATCGGTTCGAGTTCAGCATCGCGCAACAAAACGGGAATAGAGTTGTCACAGGTTGGTCATCTTGTCAGACTCGGCGCGGAGGTCCCCATGACAACACAATATTTTTTTCGAAAAATCACCTGGCTCGCGTGCTGTGCTGCTTTGGCATTCGCCGCTTTCTCCATCGAGGCAGCCGACTCAGGGATCATCACATTTCAAGAATCAACCGGATCCTCTTCGCAAAACGCGCCCTTATTAACCGGCCATTGGCGAAAAACAACAATCGGCTACACGGGTCCAATAGACGAGCATCTCGTTCTTTACTCTAATGGGACGGTTGAAAACTGGACCGTCACCGCCTACGAGCGCAGAGAGCCGGTGACAGGCCATTGGAGTGTTGAAGGTAAAACGCTCACGTTGTCGTTCGGCGGCAACGACCGCTCCAACCCGTTCACGTTTTACCAAGGCCAACTTGTTTACCCAAATATTCCGAATCGCCGCGGGTTTTGGGAAAAGATCGAGTAAAGACTGGATTGCGCGGCACCGGAAATGGCGCGTCGTGAACGGGCGCCGAGCATGAGTGATGCTCGGTGCACCCTCACCTCATCCTGTTGCACGTCAGGGAGAGGCGGATGCGACAAAGCTAGTGATGGTGATTGTGCCAAGGCGAATGTGACTCGTTTCAGGATGTTGCTTGCCCGTTGTGCTCAAGATTGCAATCGGAATCTCCCTTTGTGAGTACTGCGCGAATTTTCATTCTCACGCTGCTAGCGATGATTGCCTTCGCGAGCAATTCGCTTTTGTGCCGAGCGGCTTTGAAGAGAAGCAGTATTGATCCCGCCACTTTCACGTTTGTTCGTATTTTATCCGGAGCCCTGGCGCTCTGGATCGTCTTGAGCGTTCGAAAGATGCTGACAGCCCATACAACGGCTAATCCCCTAGTCGACAGCTTTTCGCATCCGGCACGTGCTAGGGAGCACTCCATATTTCGATACGGCAACTGGATTTCAGCGGTCGCGCTATTCGGTTACGCGGCCGGTTTTTCGTTCGCCTATACATCTCTTTCGGCCGGCACCGGCGCCCTGCTTTTGTTCGGAGCGGTTCAGGGTACGATGATCCTCTGGGGGCTGCACAAAGGCGAGCGCTTAAACGCGACGCAAATTGTAGGCTTCGTGGTCGCGGTCATTGGACTCGTCGCGCTCGTATTCCCGGGACTTTCCGCGCCGCCGCTAGTTGGTTCGATCCTGATGATCGGAGCCGGTGTCGCCTGGGGTGTTTATTCACTGCGCGGTAAAGGAAAAGGGAATTCGGCAAACGTCACAGCGGGAAATTTTCTTCGCGCGGTTCCATTCGCCGCTGCTCTCAGCATCATTTTCGCTCCCTGGGCAAATTACACCTTAGAGGGAATCAGCTACGCCGTAATATCGGGCGTGGTTACCTCCGGTCTTGGTTATGTAATTTGGTACAGTGCGCTATCCGGGCTGACATCTGCCAGCGCCGCCACTGTTCAACTCAGCGTTCCGGTGCTGGCTGCCACTGGCGGCATGCTGGTGCTCAGTGAGCCAATTACGCTTCGTTATGTACTCGCTTCCATTGCTGTGCTGGGCGGAATTGCGCTCGTCGTAGCAACTCCGCATTCGCAGAATCAAACCCCTTCACCTGCCGGACGATCGCCATCATGACGGCGAACCTATGAAAGCTGTTTGCCGGTGGTGGACAAACCCCACGACGACAATTTTATATCACCGGTGTGACCTAAAACTGTTCAAGCGCTAAACCACGACGAGCCGAATGAGAGAGCAAAAAACGCGCGGGTTGCGCGCCGTCTGCGATAAATAGAGAAAGGAGAATACATCACCATGGCCAAAGTTGTTAAAGTTATCGAACTCATGTCCCAATCGCCGACGAGCTGGGAGGATGCCGCACAGGGCGCGGTGGAGGAAGCTTCGAAGACACTGCGGAACGTTCGCTCGATTTATGTTAAGGAATTCACCGCTGAAGTGGACAACGGCAAAGTCACAAACTATCGCATCAACGCAAAGGTCACTTTTGATTTGGAACGCACTTGAGCTTGGCTATGGCTCTGGCCGCTTGTTGCCCGTAGCGGCGTGCTGACGCGGTAATCGATAAGGTCGCTTACAAAAGGACAGCTACAGCTTCTTCGGCCGCAGCAGTGGAAAAAGGATTACGTCACGAATCGACTCTGCTCCGGTGAGCAGCATGGTGAGTCGATCGATTCCGATGCCAACACCGCCCGCCGGTGGCATTCCGTGCTCAAGTGCGAGAAGAAATTCCTCGTCGATCTTCTGTTTCTCTTCACCGGCCTGTTCAACGAGCCGCTGGCGCTGCACAATTGGATCGTTCAACTCGCTGTAGCCGGGCGCAATCTCCGCCGCATTAATAATCAGTTCGAAAACATCAACCACGGACTCGTCTGCTGTGTTTTGTTTTGCCAGCGGCACCAACTCTTTCGGACAATGAGTGACGAAGAGCGGGTCGATCGTCTTCTCTTCAACAAGTTTTTCGAACACATGTTGGGTGACTTCGAAATCTGCAAGTTGCGGCAGGATTTCCAGTTTGAAATCGTTCGTGGCCCGATCACGTCGTTGTTCGCCGGAGAGATCGAACCAATCGTCTCCCGCAACTTCTCGGATCACGTCGTGATACCGTGCCCGACGCCAGGGCCGTTTCAGGTTGATCGTACGAACGACTTTTTCCTCGGAATCGCGATGCTCGATGGTTAGGGAACCGCAGATCTTCCCGGCGAGAGAACAAATCAGCTCTTCAGTGAGATTCGCAATTTTTTCAAAATCGGCATACGCCCAATACGCCTCAAGCATTGTGAATTCCGGATTATGTTTTCTGGAAATACCCTCATTGCGGAAGTTTCGATTGATTTCGAACACCTTGTTGAGTCCACCGACGAGTAAACGTTTCAGATAGAGCTCCAAGGCAATGCGCAGATAAAGATCGATGCCGAGCGCCTTGTGATGTGTTTTGAACGGTTCGGCCGCCGCACCTCCCGGGATTGTCTGCAAAATCGGTGTTTCCACTTCCACAAAGCCGCGATCCTCTAAAAACCGCCTCGTTTCTCGGAGAATAACGATACGTTTTTGGAAGATCGCGCGGGACCGTTCATTCGTAACCAGGTCGAGATAACGTTGCCGGTACCGCGCCTCGATGTCCTGTAGTCCGTGCCATTTCTCAGGCAGCGGCCGCAAAGCTTTGGCCAGTAATTGGAAGGTGCGCACTTTCAATGTCGGTTCGCCGCTTTTGGTGACAAAACAGCTTCCCTCCACGCCGATGAAATCGCCAAGATCGAGTAACCGAAACAGCTCGATCAATTCCGGCCCAACCTCTTTCGCATGAATGTAGATTTGAATGCGTCCCGTTGCGTCGCGCAGATCGAGGAAATGACTTTTACCCATGTCACGATGCGCCGTAATGCGGCCGGCTGCGCGCAGCGTCTCGCCTTCCGCAAACTTTCCGTGTACCTCCGCAATCGATCCCGTTACGTCGAAGCCGCCGCCGAATGGCTCGATCCCTTTCGCACGAAGGGCGTCGAGTTTTTTGCGCCGTAGCGCGATTAACTCATTCTCTTCATCCATCGAAGCTCAATCTAAGCTTGCGAAGTTTGGAACCGAAACCTCGCCTGGTTTCACGTTGAATGTGCTTGAATCATCGTGCGGTGAGTCGGTTGATAAAGACCGATCTCGCCGCCGCTCGGCAACCGAACACTCGTGCTGATCCCCCAATCGGCTTCCACTGGTTTCGCACAGGACACACCGTTACTTTTCAATAAGCCGATAAGGCTGCCCAAATCGTCGCACATGAGATAGAGAAGGCCGCCTAACATGGGATGTTCTGCATGCATCTGCACAAATTCGCCATCACCAGGATGGACCGCTAGTTCGGCAGGCGGCAATGCAAATATCAGCCAGTCGTCGCCAAGATCCACTGACGGAAATTCCAGCACAGTTTTAAAGAACGCACGATCGGCTTCAGGATCTTTGCTGTAGAGTAGAAAATGCGCTCCCGAAATCATTGCGGCAGTATATTGACGTCGGGCGAAATGAACAGCCAGAATCAGATTCTAGGCGCTGAAGAGTTAAGACGTTGAAGCGGCGCGCGAAGTGCGAAAGCACTTTGGACCCTTTAACGCTTCAACCGTTCACGAATATTGGTTTGCCAATCAAAGACGGAGAATGAGATAGTTTGCCTAATGCGGCTTGAATGTTCCGGCAGGGTGCCGCTACCGAAATGACTTCAAATTTACCCGAAACAACTTCGAAAATTGAGGGACCGCTCGTTAAGCAGTTCTCTGTTTTTCTTCCGAACAAGGTGGGGGCTATGCTCGACGTCGTGAAACTGCTGAGCACTCAGAGCACTCATGCCGTCGCGCTGAGCGTATCCGAATCGACCGATTCAGCCATCGCTCGGATCATCGCCAGTGATCCGGCCCGGGTGGAGAGGTTGTTCCGGGAAAAAAACGTGCCATTCGGGGTTTGCGAAGTCGTGGTCGTAGAAATTCGAGAAGTGGCATCACAACTAGTGAAACTGCTTGCCGCGCTGGTCATGGCTGAGGTGAACGTCCATTTCGCTTATCCCCTGCTCATTCGTCCGCGCGGGTTTGCAGCGATTGCTCTGCACGTGGACGATACCGAGTGCGCCTCTTCAGTGCTTATGGGTGAAGGATTCAAAATGCTCAGCCAGGACGATATTTCTCGCTAGTGCGGGCATTTCGTTAAAAATCTTAACCGCCGCAGGCGGGCTAAAACGACTATTTCTATCTAACGATTCAATCGTTCGAGAGTCTAACAGGCCGGACGCCCGAGTTGACAGCTTGGCGAGGGCTCGCTTACAGAAATGGGGTTTATTGCTGCATGCGGACTCTTCTTTCACGGGCTACGCAAGTCGATCCAAGCTTTAACGTCGCGCTCGGCTTGATTGCCATCGTGGCGATGGCGGAAATCTTCGCTGCCAGCTCCTATTATGTCGGTCGGACTCGGGCTGCGCGAACGGCGCAAGTAGTCGCGACAAGCGCCGTACGACCGATCGCTCCTCCCGTTTCAACACCCGCAATGGCACCGCCGGCGGCACAAACCGCTCCGTCACCCGAAGCAAAACCGCAGACGCCTGCTCCGTCGCTTGTTGATCAACTGTTACGAGAAGGTACCCAGCTCCGGAATCGTGGCGACACAACAAACGCCCTGGCCCGGTTCCAAGAAGCGTTGGACAGCGAACCGAGCAACGTCACGGTGCTTGAGGAAATAGCCAAGACTTATGATTCCATGCAGGTTTACGACAAGTCCAACGAAGTGTGGCGGAGACTACACGAGATGGGCCCCTCGGCTGGTGAAGCGTATGAGTTGGCCGAGCAGCGCCTGAAGTTAGGCGTGCCAACCCCGGCTACAACAGACGCCAGCACGGCAAATGCGCCGCCCGATGCGCCGTCCCAGAGGAATGTGGCCGGCAAGCCGGAAGGTTCCGTGATGGGCATTACGGAAGTCAAAGCTGTCGAGACGCCCGATCCAGACGCCGAGACTAACCTCGCGGTACGGATCGGCATAAAAAAACAGTCAGGGGCAACGATTGATCACACCAAAGTAAAGATCCTGGTGGAATTTTATGACACCGTTGGAGACAAAGATGTGAAGCTCACCGACGCGGACGTAAATTACGAATGGCTGACGCCAAAGCACGATTGGGCCGACACCGAGCCGGAAGTGCTATCGGTCACTTATCTCCGCCCAAAAATAGGACTCGTGTCGCCGGAGTCATCGCTTTCTGACGCGGCGGCGACGGTTCGACCGGGACAAAGAAGCAGAGGCGCCAAAAGTTCCGCGCCAGATACTGGAAAGCGAAAATATCTCGGCTACAGGATTCGAATTTATTACGATGATAAATTGCAGGCCGTCCAGGCAGAACCGTCGCGCCTTTTACAGCTTTTTCCTGCAGCCGAGACTAGCTCGGGACAATGAGGCCATGGTATTTTGGGATCTGGTGGGCGCCTGAACTAAGCAAAGTTGATCGGTTCAACGCGGAAGGGCTCTCCAGAATCACGAATGACGAAATAATGTCAAAGCACGACTGTCGCAACGAGACGCCGACATGAACATGTTTGCCTTGGCGTCCGTCATTTGTTTTTTGCGGTCCTCCTCCAGCACGCCGGCACGGTCTTGTCCGAGCGCTTCCGGCTTCGTCATTCCTTCGTCAGTGAGACGTAGAATGAGATATGTTCTGTGCGTTGCATGTGTCTTCTTCATCGCTGCGAAAGCGGACGCCCAAATCCAAGTGGATCTAAAATTCAAACGATTGCAGTACATCGCTTACGAACCTGTCGTAGCAACGTTAAGCATCACGAATCTCGCCGGACGCGACATCGACCTTCACAACGCCGACGCGCAATCATGGCTTGGATTTGAAATAACTGGAAGTGAAGGTCAGCCTATCGCGCCTGTCAGTGCAGAAAACGCCCAGGGGCCTTTGAAGATTGAAGCCGGACAAAGGGTAACTCATCAGATTAATCTGACCCCACTTTATCCCGTGCACGAGTTCGGCACTTATCATGTACGGACGAATGTTTATTTTGCCGACCTCGGGAAGTTCTTTTATTCGCCGACGCGGGTTTTTGAAGTAACCGATGCGCGGCCGATCTGGCAGCAAACAGTCGGTATTCCCGATGGCGTTGGAGCTCCTGGCAACACGCGCACATACTCGCTCCTCACCAACCGCTTTCCAGACCATACTTCTTTGTACGTGCGTGTGCAGGACAAGGACAGTGGAGTTGTGTATGCGACCTATTCGTTAGGCCGCGCCATCGCCTTTGAAGAACCACAGGCGGAGATCGATCACGCAAATCAATTGCATGTTCTACACTGTTCCGCACCACGCGCCTGGGCATATTCGCGCGTCGGGTTGAATGGCGAACTCCTGGCACACTCCTCGTTTATGGAAACCAAAACCCGTCCGCGCCTGGTTCGTGTCGCCAATGGCGACGTGGCGGTGCGCGGCGGCACGATTCAATCACCGGCCGCGCAAACCTCGCGTGGCACGGCGCCGAAGCTATCGGCTCGTCCGCCCCAACCCGCAAAAGACGATCAGTGATGCTGATACGATCCTGCCGACACCATCTGTTTGCCGCCAGTTTACTAGCCGCGCTGGTGGGGATTTTCTCTACGGCTCAGGCCAAGCGCGCTTCTCAAGACAGCGGCTCGGTCACCACGGTGGTGATTGACGCCGGACATGGCGGTCATGACCGTGGTGGAATCCCAGGTCAGCGGATTGCAGAAAAGGATATGACCCTGGATGTGGCACAACGCCTCAAACGCGTTCTCGCCGCCAGCGGGTATCGCGTCGTGATGACCCGGGATAGCGATGTATTCGTTTCGCTGGGTGGGCGAGTAGCAATTGCCAACTCCTACCCCGACGCGCTTTTTGTATGTATCCATTTCAACTCGGCAAAACGAATGGGCGCGGGCGGCATAGAAACATATTTCTATAGTCGCGAAAGCCTGCCACTCGCTTCTGCAATTCACTATTTTGTCGCAGGCGGCGCGCCTTCCTCCAATCGCGGGGTACGGCGGCGCGGTTACTACGTATTGCGAAAAACCAATATTCCGGCTGTGCTGGTGGAATGCGGCTTCCTGACTAACCCAACCGAGGCCGCGTACGCGCAAAACGCTTCTTATCGTCAAAAACTTGCGGACGAAATCGCAGCCGGTGTCCGCGGCCGTAACTCCGTCTCGAACGCGTTAACGACAACGCGAGTGGCAACAGGCGAAAGCATCCCGTTGCAACCGTACATCGATCAAACCAAAGTGGCGAAATCTGAACGCCACCGGTCCAAGCGCTCTCACAAAAAAAGCGCGCGGCGGAAGAAAAGCTCTTCGAAACCAGCCGAGTCAAAGACAAAAGCGGCCTCTAAAGATCAGGAGGGATAATTTGAACCTGCCGATTCTGACTTCGGCGCAGATGCGGGCGGCGGAAGAAGCCGCGTTCGCGCGCGGCGTAGAAGTCGAAGCCCTGATGGACAAGGCTGGCGCTGGCGTTGCAAAAACTGTCGCTACATTTTTCAGGGAACCCGGCAAGTGCATTGTGTTCGCCGGAAAAGGTCATAATGCCGGTGATGCGCTGGTTGCCGCTGAATGCTTACAGCGCGTCGGATGGAAAATCGAAGTACGTCTTGCTTTTCAGGAAGCCGATTGCAGCGATCTCGTGCGCAAGAAGCTTGACAGCTTGCGCCGCAGACCACTCGACAGTCCAGCCGGAACGCCTTCGCGCGGCGGCGGGAGTGATGTCGGCGTGATGATTATCGAAGTTTTGGAACAGGCGGCTGAACACTTGTCCGCCGCTCAGGAAGCGATGGCGGCAGAAGCGTATCTGGGCACCGCAGCCCCGCTGATTATTCTTGATGGCTTGCTTGGGCTTGGCGCAAAGCCGCCGCTCCGCGATCCGATTCGCGCGGCCTGCCGGTGTATCAATCACTTGCGCACAACCAAGGGTGCGTATGTGTTTGCTGTCGATCTTCCGACCGGTCTGGACGGCGATTCGGGTAAAACCGACCGCGACTGTGTCATCGCGGATTTTACTGTCACGATTGGATTCGCAAAGCCGGGATTGTTGGCGGACGACGCGCTGAACTTCGTGGGCAGGTTGGAAATTGTGCAGTTGGATGAGCTGCACGCTCCGGAAAAAGAACCGAAACAAGTTGTCGCGGCCCTGTCAGCTTTTCGTGAATTGCTGCCGAGACGCAAATTCAGTACGTACAAAAATCAGTGTGGGCGCATTGGTGTTGTTGCCGGTTCCAAGGGGTTCATTGGCGCAGCCCTGATGACTTCGCAGGGCGCGCTGCGGGCAGGCGCTGGACTCGTCGAGATTTTTGTACCCGAAGAAATCTACGAAATTGTCGCCAGCGTCGCGCCAATGGAATCAATGGTCAAACCACTGAAGTCTTACCGCGATTTGCTCAAGGAAAAAATCGACGTCTGGGCAGTAGGACCTGGTCTCGGAAAATCGCGCGCTGCCGAAATTCTGGAACTGATCGAAAAGTCAAAGCACGCAATGGTCATTGATGCTGATGGCTTGAACATTTTGGCGGAAAAAATCTCCACGCTGAAACGTTGCAAGGGTAAACGGTTGCTCACGCCACATCCTGGCGAGATGAAACGACTGTCGAGTGGTGCAAAAGGAACACGTGCAAAAACCGCGACCCAATTCTGTCATTCTTTTCCGATCACGCTTTTGTTAAAGGGCAGCCGAACCATCGTGGCTGAACGGAATCGCCCGTTGAGCTACAACGCGACCGGCAATCCGGGAATGGCCACGGGCGGAATGGGCGATATTCTGACCGGAGTCTGCGCAGGTTTGGTGGGACAAGGTTTGTCCCTTTACGATGCGGCGCGACTGGGCGCATGGGTATGCGGGCGCGCTGCGGAGATCGCGATTTTTACCGGAGATCAAAGCGAACAATCGTTGTTGCCGCGCGACGTCCTCGATCACCTGGGCACGGCATTCAACGAACTTAAAAGTTAAACGTCAAAAGCTTAAACAGTTAAAAACGTTGCGATAGCGCCGCTACTTGGGACGCCGTAATGTTTGCAAAGGCAATAACCTTCAACTTTACGAGCTTTAACATTTCACCACGCGCGAAAACCATGAATCTTCAGACCGAACCAATCGAGGAGTACAAGGCACCGGCCGAGGAAACAGCGTGGAGCCGGGTGAAAAAAGCGCTCGCACCGCTCGGGGTGGTTGGTTTGCTGATCGCGAAGTTTTTCGCGAAGCTGAAGTTCGTTCTCCTTCCGCTTCTGAAATTTCTCCCCATTCTGTTGAAGTCTGGCGGGACCATGCTGTTGATGATCTGGATCTATACCCAGATCTGGGGCTGGCAGTTCGCGCTGGGATTTGTCCTGCTTTTGTTCGTTCACGAAACCGGCCATCTGCTTGTCGCTAAAAAATTCGGGCTCAAAGTCGGCGCTCCTGTGTTTATTCCGTTCATGGGTGCGTTCATCGCGCTCAAGGAGGCGCCGCGTAATGCATGGATGGAAGCATGCGTCGGTATCGGCGGCCCGATCCTGGGGAGTCTTGGCGCGTTGTTTTGCAATGTCGTGGGCGAATTCTTTGCCGCACCGCTCTTTATCGCGCTGGCATGGTTTGGGTATTTTTTAAATCTTTTTAATCTGACTCCCGTCGGAATGCTCGATGGTGGGCGGATTGTGACCGCGCTGTCGCGGTGGCTTTGGTTACCAGGGTTCGCAGTCCTTCTCTGGTTCGGATGGAAATACCCGAATTTTATTATTTGGTTGATCGTCCTGTTGTCACTGCCTCGGATCTATTCGCTTTTCCGCAAGAGGACCGAAGAAGAACAGCGCTATTTCGAGGTGACGCCGACCCAGCGGTGGACGATGTCGATATTATATTTTGGTCTCATTGCGATCCTGTTGTTTGGAATGCACGTGGCACAGCAGGACCTCAACAAATACGGTGTGCGCTCTCACGGCCACGGCGCGGACGCGATTGTGCAGTAATCAACGCGCTGTCGCCGCGAACACTTTCTCGGGTTCAAGTCCAATTCTCTGGAGAATTGACCTGAACCGTGTGTCCGAACGAAGCGGCACAAATTCGGGAGCGACGCCGACGCCGTGCAAGGATGACGAGCGCTGCTCGCACGCGCGCTCAAGCTCGCGAATTGCGTCATCGTACGCACCAAGCGTCACATGCACGTGCGCAATCGCATCACCCGGGCGATAACCCCATCCTGAGATAGCTTGATTGAGAACTTCCAGCGCCTCCTCGCGCAGGTTCATTCGAGCATAAGTGATGGCCAAACCAAAACCTGGTCTTCCAGTGAACTCCCGTGCTTTTTCGTAGAGTGCAATGGCTTCATCGAACCGCCCCATCTCGCGATACAGTGCTGCCAGCGACGGCTCACCATAATGCGCAAAGGTTGGATCAAGTTGCAATGCGCGTTGACCGGCCGCCATTGCTTCGTCGTAAAGGCCAAAGTAGCGATAGAGTTCGCACGCAAAATTGTTCACCCAAAGGGATGCGGGATCGATTTTCGACGTACGTTGTAAGTAGGTGAGCGCTTGATCGCGATCGCCCCGCGCCGCATAGAATGCAGCGATGAAATAATTCGATGGCGTCGAATTTGGTTCAATCTGAACTGCGCGCTTGAATTCCGCTTCGGCGCTGTCGAGGTCCCACTCCAGTATGCGTTTACTTTCGGCCAGGTAGACGTGTGCTTCGGCCTCTTGATCGTTCAGTCGTAATGCTTGCACCGCAGCATCGCGAACTTTGGGGTAAGCTTCGAGTGGAGGCACAAAGGAATCAGCCAGCCATAACCAGGCTTTTGCGATACCGGTCCAAGCGCGACTGAACTTCGGATCCTGCTCCAGCGCGCGCTGGAAGAATTCGAGGCTTTTGCGCAACTCGGGTTCAGTATTTTTGTCCGAATAGACGAGGCCTTCCAAATAGGCATCGTAGGCATCCGCGCTCCGAGATGGACGCGATGGCGAGATCGCCAGTTTGAGCTTGAGTGTGTCGACAATCGAGCGCGTGATTTCGTCCTGTAGCGTGAAAATCCCATGCATTTCGCGCTCGTAGGTTTCCGACCAAATAGTAAATCCGTCCCCTGCGTCGATCAGCTCCGCAGTGATACGGACTCGATTACCATCGCGCCGAACACTGCCCTCCAGCACGTGCCCGACGTTTAACTTGGATGCGATTTCGCCCAGCTCGGCCTCTTTGTCCTTAAACCAAAATGAAGATCGCCGCGCGGCCACGCGCAGGCCATCAACTTTGGCAAGCGCCCCCAGAAGCTCCTCCGCAATCCCTTCGCCAAAGTAGGCGTGATCTTTGGCGGCGCTTAAATCGTTGAAAGGCAAAACGGCGATGGATTTCTCTCCGGAGTCAACTCGGTTGGAAGCCGATCCGTACGAAACCCTCTCGAGGCTGTGGGTGTCCAGATCGGGCGTTCGCACAATGCCGTATCGGGTGAGATCGAAGAACCACGAGAGCACCAGTGCGACGGGAAACCCAAGGACGATCACCAGTACGATAAGGCGCACGACCCAATTCGGGGTGTCGAACACGGGAAGGACCTGAGCAATGCCCTGTGCGAGCGCCCAGCCACCGACAAGGTAGGCGATCGCGACGCTGTAAACTCTTCTGCGTTTTAGCTCGGCAAAAAATTTTTTGGGATTCACTACTCGATCGGCAGATCAAGCCTCATATTTTGTCCAGGATTGGCAACCAACAAGTTCTGTACTCGGCTGAAACGACCCGCCGAAGGCAAGGGCCAGGCTTTACCCACAGCTAACCGGCGACGGAGTCACTTCGCTGCTCGTCCAATGAGCTTTTGAAACCGGGGATCGCTTCGAATCGGGTCCCATTCCCAGCGATGTTTCAGGTCGTTGATGGTGACACTGTAATCGACGCTGTCCACCGCGCCCGGGGTTTTGAGCAGCCGCTCCAGCAGCGGAAACGCCAGATCTTTTTCGCCAACGCGAGCATAGATCAACGCGAGATAGCAATTCACGATGACGCCGTCCACGGCATCTTTAGATTCCGGCTTCAATTCGACAGCGCGACGGCCCTCGCGAATCGCGTCCTCTTTGCGTCCCATAAACGCGTACAGCCAGCCCAGGTTAGAGTGCCGGATAGCGCTCGAAGGCGCCTGTTTTACAGCGTCGTCAAAAACAGGCTGCGCGTCCTCAAAATATTTTTGCGCACTTGCAAGATCCCCCTGGGCCAGGGCGATAGCGCCTTCAAAGAAACTCCGCGGCGTTGAGCCTTCGCCCGTGTATGAGAGTTCTTTAGCATTTGAGCTATCGATTGCGCGTTTGGCGGCTGCGTAGTCCCGATCCAGCATTGCCACGTCCCATCGCACCGCAGCAACACCACCATCGGGATCGGCGCTGGGAGGCATCTGCTCCAACAGGGACTTCAGCAGAGCAGTATCTCCCTTCCACCAAAACTCCACATAACCCCTTTGGGTCTTCGCGATGACCGATCCGGGCGCCATTGCGCGCAATTGCTCTACCCATCGCGCAGCTTCTGGCCACCGACGCATCGCTGTATTCGTATAGATAAGTTCGCGGACGGTATTTGGATTTTGGGGGTCCAGCTTCGCAACCCGCTGGTATTCTTCGAGCGATTCTTCCCACTTGCCCTGCCGGCGCTTTATCGCGGCGATCAGCCGACCGATATCTCCGTTGCTCGGCGATAAGCGAGCAGCGATATTGAATTGTTCAAGAGCGCGGTCGTAATCCTGGTCCATCCAGTAAATGCATTGGCCAAGAGCAAAATGCGCTTCTGCCAGATTGGGCTGGAGACGCAGAGCAATTTGCGCTTCAGTGCGAGCCTTGGTTTCCCAATCCTCGGTTGGTTCGTAATAATGGAAAACTTCGGCGCAAACGGATGCTAGCCGCGCGTGGGCCAGCGCGAAGTCGGGGTCGAGCGCAATCGCCTGCATGTAAAGTTGCTCCGCGGTCTTGTAATCCTCCAGCAGCGTGTCGGGATTCCGGGAAATCTGATTCCCTCGCAAGTAAAATACGTATGCATCTGGATTCCGCGTGGGCTTGGCCGTTACTCGCGCCTGCTCATCTGTACTTAGCGTGGCGCGCAGAGCATCGGCGATTTCACTCGCCAACTCGCCTTGCAAGCCCAGCGAATCAACCAGGGTACGGTCGTAATGGTTCGCCCAGATCTGTCGGGCGCTCTGGGCATCGACCAGTTGCACGTTGACCACTACGCGGTCACCCTCCCGCCGCACACTACCCTCCAGGACATTTGCCACGCCAAGCGTTTTACCGATGGCGCGCAGGTTCTGTGCTGCAGCGTCGCGAAACTGCATCACAGACGAACGGCTGATGACTCTGAGATTTTTGATCTTTGCCAGACTCGTGAGGATGTCGTCCTGAACGCCGTCTGCAAAAAACGCATTGTCCTTATCCGGGCTGAAGTTTTGAAACGGAAGCACCGCGATGGTTTTCTCCGGCGCGAGCGACCCTATTCCTCCTTGTTTGGAATAGAGCCAAACGCCAAAACTACCGATGGCGATCAAGAGAGCAGCGGCCGGGAACAGGAGACCTTTGCGTCGAAAAATCGATGGTGAGCCCTCTGGCGCAGGCGCGACTTGTGCCGATTGCCACTGGTTAAGTTTCTCCGGCAACTGCGCATTTCCAACTTCGTTGGTGTACAGATTGACAATGAAAATGGAGATGCCGTGCTTTACGACACATTCCCCCACGTCATGCAAGCAGGGACGCCACTGCCTCGAGTGTGCGAGGTCTTCGGCCACGCGCTTGGATAACAGAATGTGACCAGCGTCGCCGCAATCCATCACTCGCTGTGCAACGTTAATTCCTGCGCCTGCAACATTTGCTCGACCATTTACATCCCGAACTTCGTTGACCGGCCCGCTGTGAATTCCCATCCGAAGTTTCAACTGGGGGTATTGCTTCAGCTTTTTAGCAATCTCGACCGCGCATTGCACCGGCGCTTCGGGACTGTTAAAAAAAACCAGCGCCATTCCATCTCCTGTTGGCAGCCGGATCAGTTTGTCTGCCGTTTCCGCAGCGAGAACTTGCTCAGTGCTGCAGACGATTTCAGTGAGGTGTTGTGACAGCTCGCGCTGCTCATCCAGAAGTAACTTGGAGTAGCCGACCAAGTCCATGAACAATACGTGGCCGATCTCCAGCCGCACACCCGCCCCGGCGCTAGTGGACATATCGTTTCAGTGTGCCAAGCAGCGTGTGAAATTCATAACCGCTTCTGTGTCCCGTTCCATTATGTATCGCGCCATTGCCAATGCCGACGCAAATTATCATATTCAACTGAAGCATGATAACGCGTCGTCAGTCGTTGAAATGCCTCCTCGGAGTTGGAGCTGCGACATTGGGGGCACCCATGATCAACCGAGGCTGGTTTCAGCTCTTCGCAGAAACCACGACTAAATATTCTGTCCGAGCCATCGATCTGGTTGAACGCGGCACAATAGTGGACATGCTGAACCCGTTCACGCTGCTCGGCGTGCTGGCACCCTTCAAGGGAGATAAGCGCCCAACCTGGTTCACCGATCCTGAGACATTTACTCCCGCCGATTTTCAGCGCTTCAAAGATTCCAGAATCGACGTGATGCACATTGGTGTCGGAACCGCCGGACCAAACGCTTACGACCAGGTAATGTGGTTTCTCGGTCTCTGGAATGGATTTATTGCACATCACGGAGAGCAGCTGATGCGCGTCGATGATGCGACAGGCATCGATACCGCCAAAAGTTCCGGCAAAATAGGCATTATTCTAGGGCTGCAAAACTCCGAGCATTTTCGCGCCCCGGACGACGTCGATCGATTTTACCAACTAGGACAGCGTGTATCGCTGCTCACCTATAACAGCCGCAACCTGATCGGGAATGGAAGCACAGAGCGACGCGATGATGGCATCAGCGATTTCGGCGTTTCGATCATCGAACGTATGAATAAGGTACGAATGGCCATTGATGTCGCTCATTGCGGCGATCGCACTACGCTGGACGCTTTCGAGATTTCCAAGGCGCCAGTGCTCATCACCCATGCCAATTGCCGCGCGCTTAATCCCGATCAGCCACGGTGCAAAACTGATGAAGCGATCCGTAAAATTGCGGCCAAAGGAGGAGTCATGGGTATCACCGGGGTCCGCAATTTCGTTTCCGCCAGGGAACCGACAACGATAGAAGATCTGCTGAACCATTACGATCACGTCGCCAAGCTCGTCGGAGTTGAACATGTAGGTGTCGGTAGCGATATCGATCTTGACGGCTACGACGCACTTCCGGAGGACTACAAAAAATGGCTAATGGCGCTGTACAAGTCCAGCTACGCTTTTCGCGACAAAATGGACATTGATGGCGCGAACCATTATAAACGAATGTTTGACATCACTGACGGCTTGATTCGCCGGGGCTATTCCGACGCGGACATCGAACTGATCCTCGGCGGAAATTTCCGCAGGGTCCTGAAACAAATCTGGAGCGCTTAACGCTGTTCGTTGGCCGCGGTGATTGGGAATTACCAACAGTCGCTGCTAGATTGATGGATGTCCTTTCAGCTTGAATCGAACTACAAACCGCGCGGCGACCAGGGGCAGGCGATAGCGAAGCTGATCAAGTCCGTTGAAGCTGGTAATCGTCACCAGACACTCCTGGGTGTCACCGGTTCGGGCAAGACTTTCACGGTGGCGAACGTCATCCAGCAATTGGATCGGCCTACTCTTGTCATTTCACATAACAAAACACTTGCCGCGCAGCTCTACTCCGAGTTCAAGCAATTCTTCCCGC
>Ga0066652_100000566_pt1 | contig 17915 bp, 13 predicted proteins | sample GraSoiAngelo_101_FD_71413 | JGI IMG/M metagenome (GOLD analysis project Ga0066652, IMG submission 71413) | Grasslands soil microbial communities from the Angelo Coastal Reserve, California, USA - 14_0903_02_30cm | ecosystem: Environmental > Terrestrial > Soil > Grasslands | place: USA...
CTGCAATTAAATTCAAGCATTGTTTTTTTCGAGTTTGTATTTCAGTTTTTAGCGTCGTATTTTTTATTGCATTGATAGCAGCAAACCCTTCGGTGTTGCGTAATTGTTTACGCCAGTTATTTGACTCGGTTAATAGTAACTGACTGGCTGCTTGCCAAAAATTTAAATCATCATGTCGAATTAAAAGGCTTTGTTGGCGTTGTTGTAAGGAAAAATTAAGCAGATGTAAAAGCTCGGTGGCTGTGTCTTGGCTCATTAAACCATTTAATTCTTTGACTAAATCTTGGTTTAGGTTAAATAAAGCCTGCTCTAAATCTTTGCGTAAATGTTGTTGATGTTGCAACAAATAATCTAACCATTGTTCGCGCCGCGCTAACATCGGAATAAATAAATTTTCTACTCGTTGAAAATCATTATCGAGATGGCTTAATAATCGACTTAATGAAGCTTGCCAAGGAACTTTATCTTCAAGCTGCTGGAGTAGGGCTTGTATGGCTAAGCGGTATAAGTAATCAGGATGATCAAGGGGCGTTAATGTTTCACCTAATCCTGCGAGCAAAGGCATTTGCCGGGTTAAATGTAAGCAAAAACCATCGATGGTCAATATTCGTAGCCGATTGGGATTGTGTAATAAATTCCAACCTAAGGTTTTATCCTGAGCCAATACTTTTTTGGCTAAGTGATAACGTTCGTTTTCGCTAGGAGTGTTGGTGTCACTGCTTAGCGCAAGCTCTAAGGATTGCATAATGCGTAAACGCATCTCGTTAGCGGCTTTACGCGTGAAAGTAATGGCAATAATTGCTTCGGGTACCGAGACGCAGGTAAGTAATACCAGGAAACGGCGAACTAATAATTCGGTTTTTCCAGATCCGGCGGGTGCTTGCACAATAAACGATTCATTAGGATTGAGCGCGGATTGGCGTTGCTGGGCGTCGGCTAAAGGGGATTTCATAATAGATTTTTCGCATTTGAGAGGGTCTGTGTTGCGTTTGACGAGTTTAGTATTGTTGTGTTAGGCGACGGATGATTGATACGGCATAACAATTGTAGATTGCAATTTCGACAGGTGCTCGGCCCATGCTTAGGATTAACATCAGCCACACCCTGTTGAAATTCTAGGGCAAGTTTTTCTAAACAAGTTTGCCAATGTTGCAGTAGATCCGACCATTGGTTTAAATTCAAGGTCGTTTTTAGTTTTTTCAAAGGAATGAGTTGTTTCAGCGAGGTTTCTTCAGCACTGAGTCCTTGTAGTGTAATCTTATTACTGCGTAGATGCATGATGGCAAAGCTGCGTACCGTTTCTGCGTAGCTTAAACAATATAGCGGTAACTGTGGATAGTCACAACGTTCTTCTAACCAGTCGATACTAGTCGGTACACCGGTTTTGTAATCAATAATCATGGCGTGTGTTGGATCAAGTTGATCAATGCGATCAATCCTAAGCGAGAGCGATAATTGATCGAATGTCAGTTGTCTTTTGGTTTCATGTTGCGTCTGTATGAAAACCGGACGTTGTTTTTCTAAACGCATCAAATTTTCCAATAAAATTTGTAGACGACGACGCTCAATATCGATAAATTGGGTTTTAAAAATCATAGGATATTTTTTACTAAATAAACCTAAACCATGGTCAATCGCGACATTGATCAGTTTATTGAGAGCGAGTGGTGTGAGTTCGAGTAAAGTCTTCTGATCGTTGACTTCATTCCAAAATTTTTCCAAGATCTGATGTAAGAGAATGCCACGCTCGCGTGCATTAAGTCCGTTTTGTGGAAAAGCAAGAAACTGAGCTTTTAAGCGCCAGCGCGCATAGGCTTGAAAGGGACAGGCTGCTTGTGATTGTAAGAGTTGTGTTCCTGCACTCAAATTTTCCTGAGCCGGAAAAGCGACTGATTCATCAGTGTAATATTCCCATTGTTGAGTCAACATTATTCTTTTGGCTAATGCTTGGTAGCTAGGAAGCTTAAGGTCAGTTAATTTGATTTCAGGTAAATGGTGAATCAAAACACTAGGGCGTAACATCTGATCTAAGTGTTGTGCGGGGTAACTGCAAATAATATTTTCGGCACAGCCCAGTAAGTTTTTTGTTAGTAATGAAGCAAAATAATATTCACGTTCACTCGAAGCGTAAGGTATTTGATGTAGACGTTGTAAAGCATAAGGAATAAATGGATTAGGTTTTGCAGACGCTGGCCAGGTTCTATCATCGAGTCCCATGATCCATAGGTCATCAAAATACATACCGGCGCTATCCAGCAAACCTAATACTTGAATCGGTGGCTCATGCAAGGTTTTGTTTTGGAATAAAACATTACTGATTAATTCATGTAATTGTTGCAATGCTTGAGCTTGTGAGAGGTCACCCAGAATAAAATCCAAACCAGCAAACTCGGTCAGTAACTCAGACCAACGTTCAAGTAATTGAAATTCGTTACTCGTCAGTAAACGTTCACCAGGCCAACCCACCGACTCAAGTTTTTTAGCAAAATAATCTGACCAAAAACTAGGTTTCGCTAAAAAAGTATCGGCATATTTTTTTATTAAACCACTAAGCCTAGTAATTAAAACACTCAATAGTGGGCAAGCAAGTTGCTGACTTAGCTTAAGCAACTGGCCTAAGCTAAGTCTGTTTTCAGCGGTATGACGCAGAATGATATCCAGTTGTGCGCGTAATCCTTGTTCTTCCTGGGAACCGATTACGTAAGGTGAGCGTAACAACTGATAACTTTGTTGAAAGCTATTGATGTCTTCTAAGCTAAGAATAAGCATTGCGGTTTGAATCAAACTAAATTCGAGTAAGGGTGTACCAGCAGCGAAATTAAACGGGGGCAGATTCATCGAGTGGGGGGATAATTCGTTAAAGACTTCGGTAAAGGTATTAAGCAATTGTGTGCGTTGTTCGACTAAAGTTGGAATCACACAGGCGATATTTTTTTTTCCTAATTGCCAGGACTGATACGCCCAGAGTGCGATGCTTTGATGTTCAGTATCTTTATCGGCTAAACACAGACGTTGTTGTTTTTTTGGGGTGCGAATCGGCGCGTAATCATAAAGTTGGCAATGCTGTTCTTCTAAGAGAGTGAGCAGTTTTCTATATTGTGGATTGATTTCATTAAATCCTAGTAGAAAAATTCGTGGCGGTGGTTTTAAGATTTTCTTACTGAACAATAGGCTTAAATGGTTGACTGCACTGGATAAATCGACATAAGCGTGTTCTTGGCAAAAGCCTATGAAATGCTTGGCCCAGTTTTGCCAGGTTTCGGTTTCGTTGCTTTGTTTGAAGTGTATTGTTTGATAATCAAGTTGCGCTTGTTGCAGCAATTGCCAAGCTTGCTGAGCATTTTTGGCAGTCGCTGCAGTATCTAAAAAAGAATCAGCAGATTGCTGAATAATGGTTTTCCATAGTAACCATTCTTGTTGTTTGTTGAGCAAACGCAAAGGAAAACCTTTTTGTTCAATGAATTGTTTTGTCCAAAGTGTTTCTAACCAACGTGTGAAAGTAAAAAATTGAGGTGTGCACCAAACACGTTTTTTTTGTATTTGCTGATATTGCGCATAAGTTTTATATAAAAAAGGAATTAAACGTTTGTTTCCCGTCAATAATAGATCCGTTGGATTTAATGATTTAAAAAGTTTGTTATAAATTTCCATAGACTACCTATTGACAAGCTTGAGTTTAGCTAAAAATGGTCAGGACTTTTGCACAAGTCGACTTAATTTAATTTATTCTATGTAATCTTAATAGGAATAAAAGTAATTTTCTGATTGACAGGAACTAACTATTTGAAAAAAGAAGTTTTTTATCTTTTGTTTAAAGCTTGTACAAATTGTAACGATGACTTATAAATCAAGGTTTTTAGTCACTTCCCCCTATGCTGTCCACAAAGTTATTCACAGAATCTGTGGGTAAACACGAGTTTGTCATCTTAATGCTTAATAAGTAAACGTTTTTTATCCACGTTACCAGCCATTACCCGCAAGCAAAAACTATTTGCTAATTTCTCGAAGTATTCTATACTCATGACTTCGGTAGCGAAAGCCAAACGTTGCAAAGGAGTTTACAGCGTGTTCTTAAGAGGGATGGCCTTAATTTTTGCTATTGTTTTTCTGCTATTGGGCATATTAGGCTTTATTCCTGCTATTACACCCAACCACGCATTGTTCAATTTCTTTACGGTTGGAATCTTATTGAATATTTTCTACATTCTAATCGGCTTGCTGGCTTTATCCGCTAGCGGCTCAATAATGTATGCCCGTTTATTTTTTAAATTTTTTGGTGTGATCTTTGCTGCTATTGCGATTTGGGGTTTTGCCATGAATGGCGAACTGTGGTTAGTGCATACAACTATCTCAGATAGCTTTTTCTATCTTTTGGCCTCCATTATTGCGTTATATCTAGGTTTCACCAGTAAACTACCTCGTTCTTATCCTCATTGAGATTGAAACTACACTGGAAGAATCAAAGAAGACTTATGCGGCGTAGCTTGTTCTACAAAGGGGAATAGCGGCGTTTACGATATCAAACTCAAAAGCCTCGTAACTCTGGAGATTAACAATTTCTTGGTAGGCGGCAAATAGATTACCGAGTCGGCAGAGGGCGATAGCAGGGTATTGAGATTTGAGTTTTATGAGGGCCTCTGCTTTATTAATCCAGTGACTATTTAATACTTTTTGCAAGGCATGCGCCGCATCCCATTTTTGGGTCGTAGAATAACGCCATTTGAAAAAGGAAAAATTAGTTGTATAGTGTATTTTTTTGACTTTTCGATCTTCGAGTTCATTTAAATAGCAAGCAAATAATTTATCTGTAACCGGTTTTAAATTATGCGGCATTTCCGCAAAAAAATCTTTATTAAAATCAGTTAATAAAAACCCTGAACATTTTTCTATTACTTTATCAAATAATTCTTGATCGGCAGTCGTTGCTAATGACCATCGAGCGAGTTGTTGGAATATAAACTGTGCACAAAAATTCTTTACCGGGATTAATGCTTCATGAGTGGCTGAATCAGCAATAAAATTCAAAATCTTTTTCAGAGTGCCTGGATATTCAGAACAGGCTGGAGAAAAAATATAATTATCCTGGTAATCTTTTTCTGTTAATAAGTCAATGAAAACCTCGATCCCTAACGAATCAATATGATGATCTATGAATTTTAGCAATGCATTGACTGCCGTTGGATCCGTTAATTGCGAGGTGACTAACAAGACACTTTTATAATAACCAAAACGGCCACCAAAAAATACCGCGTTAGCGACCTTTTTATCATGAACTTTTTCAAAGACAATTTCTTTAAGCGTGTCAATCCTAATAGGACCATTAGGCGCAGCCTTCTTCGTTATAAAATCTAATAATAATCCAACAATTTTAGGTTGATAGGTGGCCGCAAGCATTAAGGCATTAGTTCTATTGCCATCATGTGTAGCGATGAACTGTTCAACAAACTCGGATGAAAAAATTTTAGGTTTTTTTTGAATAAAAGCTAAAATAGCGGCTGTTGCATCATAGTGGTTTTGCGCGGCTAACATTAAACAATTATATCTATTTCTACCTTTTTCTTGAATTAAGCTTAATAAATTTTCTTTGGAAAAACGGTCAGGGTTTTTTTCAATAAATTCAAATATCAACTGTAAAGACTGCGGTTTATCTTTGGCTAATAACATTAAAAAGTTGAAACCGACATTATTTTTAGTTAAAAATATTTCTGCTACAGTCTTTGATATGACTACTTTTGGAAGATTGCAAATAAATTTAAGAATGGACATCATGACTTCAGGATGATGACGAGATAATATTAATGTATTATAACCTTGATAATTTTTATCGAATAAAAGCTTGGGTAGATAGGGACTAAAAATCTTCCGTTTTTTGTTAATAAATTCCAAAATAATCGCTATGGCTTGAGGATGACATTCAGCAGCTAACATTAAAAAATTATAGTTTTGTGAATTTTTTTCTAAAAATAAGGAAGTTAAAAAATCCTCGGGGAATATTTGGTGTTCATTAAGCAAGGTAAGCAGAGTCGATAGAACCTTTGGATGGTAACGCGCCGCTAACATTAAAATGGTAAAACCATCCTGATTCTTTTCTAGAAATATTTTTCTCGAAACTTCAGGATCGAAGTTTTTAATATTTATAGCGATATACTTTAAAATTGAAAGACTGGTGTCGGCTTGATTTTTTATGGCAAGCATTAAAGCAGTACACGCGCCATTCGAATTTTCTGGAAAGAACAGTTTACGAAAGGTTTCTCCATTAATGCTAAGATGTTCTGTAAAAAAGTATAAGATATTCTTTAGTAGATCGGAATTATCGCATGCAGTGAGCGTAAGTACCGTATTACTGTCTTGTTTTTGTTGCTGTGTAAACAGTTTATACAAGGTATCATTAGCCAATCGACCGATGTGGGTTGATAAAAATCCTAAAATAGTGAAAATGGCTTCCTTTTGCTTGTTGGCAGCTATCATTATTGCATTGCAATGATCTTTATTTTTCATTAAAAGCATTTTTTCATCTATTTTGGGGTTAATGAATTTTTCGTATTTTTTAAAGAAATCGAAGATATTTTTTACTAATTCCATATTATTTAGTGTGCCTAGCATTAAAAGATTAAAATGCTGTTTGTCCGTTACTAGCAAGCTGTTGGCTATTTGTTCAATGACAAATTCATTACGTAAATTCAAGTTAAGAATGAGCTGAAAGCCTTGTGTGATTTCTTTGGAGTATTGCTCGCTGATGGCTAATTGTTGACTTAAAAAGTCATTGAAAGCTAAACAGTTTTTAAGAAATGTAGTCTGCATTTTTTTAATTTTAGTGTTATAGATATTTTCTTTATAAAAAATAGGGTATTTTTCTTTTAGTTCGACCAGTTGTGCTAATAAACTATAATATTGATGTTCATCAAAAAGTTTGGAGATAATAGGTTCAGGCGAATCAAACTTACCACTATTATTTAAAAATAGATTAGAATAAGCATTCTCAATTAAAGTATTTGGTTTTGAGTTTTTAAAATACTTCTTATTCAATAAGGCATAATAAAAGGATTGATACATTTTTTCAGAATTTATATCTACAAACCTAAAAATCAAAGCATTTTTTTCGTGAGCAGGTATCTTAAAATAGTTTATCCAATTATTAGGATCGTTAGAATCTCCAGAATTTTTATTAATATGCTCAGGTAAAAAAGCTTTAATTAAGCCACTTATTTTTTCTTGGGTTTGCAAACCTATACCATTTTCAGACTTTTTTTCAATCTCTAGTTCTGGAATGAGTTCCTTAAAAGCGGCTATTAATAAATTTGGCAAGGAGTAAGGTGTAAAATATTTTGCAAATGTTTGTTGTAAAGCCCGTCGAATGGTTGCAGTGGGTAAATTACCGGAATAGATGTCTTCAGAACAATTGGCTTTTATGCCAAAGCCGCTGACAGCTGCAATCATACTGACACCATTCCAGGTATGAATTTCTTTGGTTAGCTGTGTCGCAACGTTTTCGACTAAACGTTTGCGTACGACATAAAGTAATTCATCAAGATTGCGAGGTTGCTGAAATGAGTCAACGATAGTGTTTACGCGATTATGAAAACCTTCGCTACAATTTTCGATCTCTTCGGTTAATTTAAAGATTAACGCTTGTCGATCTCCGGGTGAAAGTGCACCGAGTTCAACGTCTAAATTTCCTTGTAATCGGTGATAAATAAGCTGTGATTGTTTCTGTAAGAAATTTTTTGCGCATGCGCGGTAGCTAGATTTATCGCCTATATGTTTATACAAACAATTAGGAGATAATTGAGGATCGGCCTCACTAATCATTTTTTGCAACTCGTCTAACCAATTGCTAGCTAAAATGGGTAAAGTAATATCAACGCTGGGAGGAGGTGTGTAAGCTAAAACCTTTTCATTTAGAGCAGGATTCATTTTGTATATATCTTCTAACATTTAATATCCCTCAATGTTATGAATTAAAAAATAAATTTTTAAATTTATGCTTGATTCTATTAATAATCCACTAATTTATTAATAAATAATAAATAAATAAATAAATAAATAAATAAATAAATAAATAAATAAATAAATAAATAAATAAATAAATAAATAAATAAATAAAAATAAGAATATCAGTTCAATTTTTTATTCACAATAGCGTTAAGATTAAATTAAATAGTTTTTTATTTTTTTTAAATAAAAAAAAATGACAATGAAAAATAAAATTTAATTGTGAAAATTCTTCTTATCTAAAAAATAAAAATGATGTACAGGACCTTGGCCATGACCCAGATTTAAATCTTTTGCAGCTAATAGGCATTGGCTTAAATAATATTTTGCGTGAGTAATCGCATTGTATAAACTTTCGCCTTGCGCTAAATAGGAAGCGATGGCCGCTGAAAGTGTACAGCCAGTCCCATGAGTATTTTTAGTGCGTAAGCGTAATGCATCAAAGCGATGTAGCTGTTGATGTGGATAATCATAAAAAATGTCAGGCGAATGTCGCGTTGTTAGATGTCCACCTTTAATCAGTACTGAAGTTTTATAATCGGTAGCAAGTCGCGTGGCTGCTGCTTGCATACTCTGATCATTGTTAATATTAAATTTTACAATAGCTTCGGCTTCTGGAATATTCGGTGTGATCAATGTCGCTAGTGAGAATAAATTCGATAAAGCGGGTATTGCTTCCGGTTTTAGTAAAGGTTGACCGGTTTGCGACATCATGACCGGATCAAGGACAACGAAGGGAGGTCGATATTTTTTTAAGTTCGCGGCGACAAGTTGAATAATGTCGGTATGATAGAGCATGCCGAGTTTAACGGCGCCTATGGGCAGATCAGTAAAGACAGCATCGATTTGTTGTTGGATAAAAGTTAATGGAATTTCTTGTATTGCACTGACAGACAACGTGTTTTGTACAACCAAAACAGTAATGATGCTCGCTGCATAACTACCCGTCGCTGAAATGGCTTTTAAATCCGCTTGGATCCCAGCCCCGCCCGAGGGATCGGTACCGGCAATACTGACAACAACGGGTAGTGTCGAGCAAGCTAACTTATCTAAACCATTTTTTGTTTTCATGGATTTTTCCTATGTAGGTTCTCTTTAACCAGAATCGTCTTTTTAGTTATTAAAATCTAGCTGCGATAGGCTATTAGACCGCAATTAAGGTGTAGAATCCATTGACTTTTCTTTTTAAACAATAGGCATCTGCTCGCCATCTTGGGTCGTTTGCTGCTATAGTTTGGGAATGGAAAATCAAATGCTGAAATCTATATGTGAGGCCGTTCTACTGGCTGCCGGTGAACCGGTGAGTATCGAGCGCTTGTTGAATTTGTTCAGTTCAGAAGAACGACCGAGCAAATCGATTCTGAAGAAAATTTTGCTGGAATTAAGCGAGGATTATCAGGAGCGTGGGATTCAACTCAAGCAGTTAGCTAGTGGCTATTGTTTTCAAACCGCCAAGTCGCTCAATGTGTGGGTTAAACGACTCTGGCCAGAAAAACCCGCCCGTTATTCTCGGGCTTTCTTGGAAACGCTTAGTATTATTGCCTACAAGCAACCCGTGACTCGGGGTGATATTGAGGCGATACGGGGCGTGGCAGTGAATCCCAATATTATTAAAGCCTTATTGGAACAAGAATGGATACAGGTGGTTGGGCAACGTGAGGTACCCGGGCGGCCGAACCTCTATGCTACCTCAAGCTTATTTCTTGATCATTTTGGTTTAAAAGAATTAGCAGAATTGCCCGCTTTTCCTTTGCCAGAAGAAATTAAGTTATCAGAAACTGTTCTCACTGTAGATAATGAGCTAAATGCTTTGCTAGATACCCTTGAGAATTAGGATCTTTTTTAATGTTGTATTCTTTTGAAGATAGAATTCCATTGCTACTTGGAAAAGATATTTTTATCGCGGAAAGTGCCAATGTTATTGGTGCAGTGATCATCCATAATCATGTCATTATCTTACCTAACGCCGTGGTTCGTGCCGACAATACCACCATTGAGATCGGTGAGAATAGTAATATTCAAGATGCGGCGGTGTTGCATACTGATCCGGATATGCCGATGCAGATTGGTAGAAGTGTTACCATTGCCCATCATGCGATGGTGCATGCACGAGCCATCGGTGATTATTCTGTTGTCGCGATTGGGGCAAGAATTTTGAATAATGCTGTTATTGGTAAGCAGTGTTTGATTGCTGCAAATGCTTTAGTGTTAGAGAATCAACATATTCCTGACGGTTCTTTAGTCATGGGTTCTCCGGGTAAAATAAAGCCATTGTCTGCACAACAAATAACCGATATGCAATGGTATGCCCAACATTACACAGAAAAGATTAAACGTTATCAAACCGGACTTAAACGATTTTATCCTCAAGAACAGGAATAAATAGTATGATGGGTTTGTGTATAAGTAGTTACTGCAGTGAGAATTAATAGTACCGCAATAAAGATTCTAGCTAACATACACTTCCTTTTATTAAGCTTTTCATCCTGAAAATTTTTTTTAAGTATATCATTAAATCACTCTTGAAAAAAAAATTTTAAGAGAGAAAATACGTGCAGATTTTTTATTGAGAAGACGATGAGAAAATTAATTGGCTTAATCTATGAATGAAAAAATACAAAAAATATTGGCTAACTTGGGTATAGGCTCACGTCGCGAAATTGAATGTTGGATCCGCGAAGGGCGGATTCGAATTAATCGACGGCTTGCTAAACTGGGTGATCGCATTGATTTAACGGAAAAGGTTTTTATCGATGGAAAACTTGTTCCGTTAACAACCCCCTCAGATTTTAAACGACGGGTATTGATTTATCATAAACCAGAAGGTGAGATTTGTGCACGTTCGGACCCTGAGCAACGGCCGACCGTATTTGAACATTTGCCACCGTTACATGGACAACGCTGGATAATGATTGGTCGTTTAGATATTAATACGTTAGGTTTATTAATTTTTACTAATGATGGTGAATTAGCGCATCGGTTATCACATCCTTCTTATGAAATTGAGAGAGAATATGCGGTGCGTGTGTTAGGGAAGGTTGATGAGAAAGTTTTGCAGCGCCTAAAAAAAGGCGTGAAGTTAGCCGATGGTATGGCTGCGTTTACTCAAATCGAAGAGCGAGGGGGATCGGGTGCGAATCATTGGTATCATGTGGTGTTGAAAGAAGGTCGGAATCGGGAAGTCAGACGTTTATGGGAATCGCAAGGTGTCAATGTCAGTCGTTTACTTCGTGTGCGTTTTGGTAATATTAAATTACCTGAAGATTTGCGTAGAGGACAGACTCGAGAATTAAAAGCCGATGAAATCCAAAAATTGATTCGTTTAGTGAATTTAGAGTAAATGCGAATTTAACAGGATGAGATTATGCAAAAGGATTGCATTAGGGATCGATGGTTTAAATACTATTTAATTCTACTCATCTGTCTCTATACTGTTAATGGCTTAGCGGATTCCTTTCCTTAAGGACTAGGAGACGGTTGCCTATCAGCAATAGCAAAATCTTTTTCTAAAAACCTTTTTAACGGGTTAGGAAGTGGTAGTTTTTCAATTTCATTAACTTTTTCTGAATGATTAGCCGCTAGTTGTTTAAAGATAGAATGTTTACACCATGTTTTTAATGATGTTATCTGATAACGCATAATTTGAGTGTCATAATATTCTTTGGATATTAGATTTTTGCGTAGTAGCTTAGCAAAAAAATTTATTTTTTTATCATTATTAAGCTCAGCAAGTGCAGCTTTATGATTGTTAAAATCATAGGAAGTAAAATTTTCGGCAGCTTGTTTTGCATATTTTCCATGTAAAAAAAGTTTATCCAAAACCGCTTCATTGTTTACTTGGTTATTAAAATCGAGCCCTATAAGTTGTATTAGACCATTAAAACCCATAGCATCTAAATTATTGGGTAAATTTGCCTTATGTTCATTATATTCATAGCCATTCTCCTTAAAAACTCGTTTAGTATTTTTAAGGATCCAGTTTACCTCAGGATAATGTTAGTTTGAATGACCCTAATTATTACTCTAGTACCCACTAAGAGCACTCATCATTCGAGTGTTAAAAAAAGTACAAGTAATTTGTATTTGGATGTTAATTAAGCGTATAATCTGCCGGTCTTTTTCCTGTGGTCCATTAAAAGGCTTACAATCTGTGAGTAAACGTCCTATTAATCTTAATTTATTGACGATTCGTTTTCCCATAACAGCGATCGCGTCAATCTTGCATCGACTTTCTGGTTTTTTCTTATTTTTAATTATCCCGGCTTTTTTAGCGGTTCTGGCGTTGAGTCTACGCAGCCCCGAAGCTTTTTTTACTGTGCATACTTGTTTTCAACATCCATTGATTAAATTGATTCTTTTAGGATTTTTACTGGCGCTTTTTTATCATTTATTGGCTGGAATTCGTCATTTATTGATGGACGCGGGTGTAGCTGAAGAATTAAAGCCCGCACGTTTGAGTGCGGGCGTGGTGATAGTGCTAGCAGTAGTAGCGACCGGACTCATGGGAATTTATCTATGGTAAACAAGTTAACGAATGTAACCAGTCTTTCCGGTAATGGCTTGCGTGATTGGTTAATCCAACGTTCGACGTCGGTGATTTTAGCGGCGTATATTATCTTTTTATTAGGCTATATTATTAGCCACTCGCCACTTGATTATGTGACTTGGCAACATTTATTTACGCATTTTAGTATGCGTTTATTCAGCAGTTTGTTTTTATTGAGTTTATTTTGGCATGCTTGGATCGGCATGTGGACGATAGTGACGGACTATATTAAACCCACGAGTTTACGTTTAATGACTCAACTCGTCATTATCATCGCACTTTTCCTCTATTTTATTTGGGGTTTAGTTATTTTTTGGGGCACAATCTAATGGCCTTACCTACTTATAATTTTGATGCAGTGATCGTAGGTGCGGGTGGTGCCGGCATGCGCGCGGCATTGCAATTAGCGCATTCTGGTCAAAAAGTCGCATTAATTTCTAAAGTATTTCCAACCCGTTCACATACCGTTTCAGCACAAGGCGGTATTACCTGCGCCTTAGGTAATGCTCATGATGACGATTGGCGTTGGCATATGTACGACACCGTTAAAGGATCTGATTACTTAGGCGATCAAGCAAGTATTGAGTATATGTGTAAAACCGGTCCAGAAGCGGTGTATGAATTGGAGCATATGGGCTTGCCGTTTTCACGTATGGACTCAGGAAAGATTTATCAACGTCCGTTTGGTGGTCAATCCAAGAATTTTGGTGGTGATCAAGCCGCTCGAACCTGTGCTGCGGCCGATAGAACCGGCCATGCTTTATTGCATACTTTATATCAGCAGAACTTAAAAGCTAAAACCCATTTTTTTAATGAATGGTATGCCATTGATTTAGTAAAAACATCACAAGGTCAAGTTGCTGGGCTGACGGCATTATGTATTGAAACCGGTGAAATTGTTTTTTTTCATAGCCGAGCTACGATTTTAGCAACCGGGGGTGCAGGACGAATTTTCCAATCCACCACCAATGCGATGATCAATACCGGTGACGGTATCGGTATGGTCTTACGGGCCGGTTTTCCGGTGCAGGATATGGAAATGTGGCAATTCCATCCGACCGGTATCGCGGGAGCGGGTGTTTTAGTCACAGAAGGTTGTCGTGGCGAAGGCGGCTATTTAATTAATAAAAATGGCGAACGTTTTATGGAACGTTATGCACCCCATGCGAAAGACCTCGCTTCGCGTGATGTGGTTGCGCGGGCCATGGCCTTAGAATTACGTGCTGGAAATGGGTTTAATCCAGAAGGGACGGATTATGTAAAATTAAAATTGGATCATCTCGGTGCCGATATCATTAAAAAACGCTTACCTGGAATTCGTGAGTTAGCGTTGACATTTGCACATGTCGATCCGATTACCACGCCGATTCCTGTGGTTCCAACCTGTCATTATATGATGGGCGGAATCCCTACCAATGTCCATGGTCAAGTCATTACGGTTGATATTGAAGGTCAGGATCAAATCGTTGAAGGCTTATATGCCGCCGGTGAATGTGCCTGTGTTTCAGTGCATGGTGCCAATCGTTTAGGCGGCAATTCTTTGCTGGATTTAATTGTATTTGGACGTTCCGCCGGTTTACATGTAGGGGAATCATTAATCCAAGATTTACCGTTACTCAATATTACTCAAGATGATTTAACGCTAGCATTAAGTCGATTAAATCGTTGGGAGCAATCTAAGCAAGGTGAAAACTTGGTTGAGATTCGACATGCGATGCAAAAAGTGATGCAAACAGATTTCGGTGTGTTTCGTACTGCGAAATATATGGAAGAAGGTTTAGTTAAATTGAAGCAATTAAAAGAACGATTAAATCATGCTGTCTTAACCGATCATAGTCAGGTGTTTAATACCGCGCGGGTTGAAGCCTTAGAACTCGATAATCTTATGGAAGTAGCCTATGCTTCAGCGGTAGCGGCGCTAACTCGCGAAGAAAGTCGTGGTGCGCATAGTCGCGAGGATTTTCCGAAACGGGATGATAAAAATTGGTTAAAACATTTACTCTATTTTTCTACAACCGATACCATAGGCTTTAGACCCGTTAATCAGCAGCCTTTAACAGTACCACCGATGGAGCTTAAAGAACGAACCTACTAACATAATCTTCGTCTTTTCTTTAATTTTGTTGTTGGATTGTCTTTTTCGTAGGCCCATGTACTTTTTGTACATTCCACTACTCAAATCAATCCACTTAAAAATTAAGTAAAATACATGATTCTGACAATGTAAAATAGGATACATAGAGTTTTTAATTGATTTTTTAAAAAAAGTTGAGTCATTAGGTTAAATTATGCAATTTTCCATTTATCGTTATGATCCAGAGATCGACAAAAAACCCTATATGCAGGATTACACACTTGAGATTGCTCCAGATAAAGACATGATGTTATTGGAAGCATTGGAATGTTTGAAAGAACAAGATCAAACCTTAAGCTTTCGTCGTTCTTGTCGCGAAGGGGTTTGTGGATCCGATGGAATGAATATTAATGGCAAAAATGGTTTGGCCTGCATCACACAGGTTTCCTCTTTGCGCACGCCAATTGTGTTAAGACCCCTACCGGGTTTGCCGGTAATCCGCGATTTAGTGGTAGATATGGAACCTTTTTATCGTCAATACGAAAAAGCCCAACCCTATCTTATCAATGATAAAGAACCGCCAGCAAAAGAGCGTTTACAATCACCCGAGCAGCGTGAACAATTAGATGGGCTTTATGAATGTATTTTGTGTGCTTGTTGTACCAGTGCTTGTCCTTCTTATTGGTGGAATCCTGATAAATTTTTGGGTCCAGCCGCACTATTGTGGCTTTGTCGCTTTTTGGTGGATAATCGCGACGATGCTAAAGAACAGCGTTTAGCCGAATTAAATGATCTCTTTAGTTTATTTCGCTGTCGGACCATTATGAACTGTACGACAGTTTGTCCTAAAGGGCTTAATCCCGCTAAGGCAATAGGCCATATTCGCTCTGAGCTTTTACAAGAAGAAGTGTAATTAAACTATTCAATAGGGTAAGATTCAACCATTATGACTGAGCAATTAAAATCGGCACAGGCCTTACAAAAAAATTCCTATCTATTTAGTAGTAATGGAACTTATATAGAAACGTTGTATGAACAATATTTGCACGATCCGAGCCAACTCAGTAGCGAATGGCAAACCTATTTTTCACAATTAAGCGATAAGGAAAATGATGTTTCACATGCAGATATCCGTTCTTATTTTGCTGAATTAGCGCAACGACCTGTTGAAAAGAGAGTTGTCCATCAGACCTGTGATTTATTGGATAAATTACTGAGCCTCATTGATGCCTATCGGCGTTATGGTCATTACCAAGCCCACTTAGATCCTTTAGCATTAGCTGCAAAACGCGAAGTCGTCGATTTAAATTTAGAAAATCATGATATTAGTATGCAAGATTTGCAGCGGATTGTAAATCTGAATGGTTTGCTTGGTTTACAAAGTGTTACTGCTGAAAGTTTGCTGACCCAACTTAAAAAAATCTACTGTCGTAGCATTGGTTTTGAGTATGAACATATCACCGATCATGCACAGCGATCCTGGTTGCAAGAACGTATTGAATCGGTCGCGGGTAAACCGAATTTTTCAGCAGAAACTAAAAAAACCATTTTAAAAGGTTTAATCCAGGCCGATGGCTTAGAAAAATTTTTGGGTAATAAATTTGTTGCTCAGAAGCGTTTTTCTTTAGAAGGTGGAGACAGTTTAATTCCTCTGCTGGAAGAGCTTATTGTGCATGCGAGTGCCGCTACGGTGCAAGAAATTGTGATTGGAATGGCGCATCGTGGTAGATTAAATGTGCTTATTAATATTTTAGGTAAATCTCCCGCTAAATTATTCGAAGAATTTGCCGGCAAGTTAATCCAAGAAAATCGTTCAGGAGATGTTAAATACCACAAAGGATTTGCCGCTGATATAAAAACGGCTCATGGTGTGATGCATGTCGCGATGGCATTTAATCCTTCACATTTAGAAATTGTGAATCCTGTCGTCGAAGGTTCGGTACGTTCACGTCAAGAACGTCGCCAAGATACTGGTCGAAAACAAGTATTACCGGTACTTATCCATGGTGATGCTGCTTTTTCTGGCCAAGGCATTGTGATGGAAAATTTTGAACTATCGCAAACCGAAGCCTATGGTACTGGCGGAACCTTACACATTGTGTTGAATAATCAACTGGGTTTTACGACGGATCCACAAAATGCGCGTTCGAGTTGGTATTGTACCGATCCAGCTAAAATAGTTGATGCACCGATTTTTCATGTCAACGGCGATGATCCTGAAGCGGTACTCTTTGTTTTACAACTTGCGTTTGATTTTCGGCAAAACTTTAAAAAAGATGTTGTGATAGATTTAGTTTGTTATCGCCGTCATGGTCATAACGAAGCGGATGAACCGGCTGCGACTCAACCCTTGATCTATCAAACGATAAAACCATTACGCGCAGCAAAACAACAGTATGCCGATGTGTTAATAAGTCAAGGAATTGTCAGCGCAGAAGAAGTGCAACAATGGTCTGATGATTATAGAAGTCGTTTAGATAATGGACAAGCGGTAGTGCAACGGCTTAGCAGCGATTATGAAAATCCGTATCGTATCGATTGGCGTCCGTATCGCTATCAAGATTGGCGAACACCGGTAACAACGGCTGTCGATGCCCAACTACTAAAAAAATTGGCTACGCAAATAGAAACCTTGCCACAAGGTTTTGTATTGCAGGCACAAGTGGCTAAAATTATGGAAGATCGTCGTAAAATGACTGCAGGCCAATTACCGCTAAATTGGGGTTATGCCGAAACCATGGCTTACGCCACTTTATTGCATGAAAATTATGAAGTTCGTTTGTCCGGTCAAGATAGTGAGCGTGGCACATTTTTTCATCGTCATGCGGTGCTTCACGATTTTAATACCAATCAAACCATCACACCTTTAACGGAGCTTGCTAAAAAACCTAATGATTTTACGGTTATTGATTCAATACTTTCAGAAGCGGCAGTGATGGGTTTTGAATATGGTTATGCGATTTCTAATCCAAATAGTTTAGTGATTTGGGAAGCGCAATACGGAGATTTTGTTAATGGCGCGCAAGTCGTTATTGATCAGTTTTTAAGCTCTTCGGAACAAAAATGGGGAAGACTGTGTGGTTTAGTGTTATTTTTACCCCATGGTTACGAAGGTTCTGGGCCTGAACATACTTCAGCGCGTTTAGAGCGTTTCTTACAACTTTGTGCGCAAGACAACATGCAAGTCTGCGTACCAAGTACGCCTGCACAGATTTTTCATTGTTTGCGACGACAAATGTTGCGCCTCTATCGAAAACCCTTAATTCTGATGACACCGAAGAGTTTATTACGTCATAAATTAGC
>Ga0066652_100000567_pt1 | contig 17909 bp, 23 predicted proteins | sample GraSoiAngelo_101_FD_71413 | JGI IMG/M metagenome (GOLD analysis project Ga0066652, IMG submission 71413) | Grasslands soil microbial communities from the Angelo Coastal Reserve, California, USA - 14_0903_02_30cm | ecosystem: Environmental > Terrestrial > Soil > Grasslands | place: USA...
GCAGCCGCGAAGCTTCCGGCACGCAGTATCGAAGTGCGCGGCCACAATCTGCCGAAGGGAACCGCCTTCACGCGCTATGCGATCGCGCTGGCGCAGGGCAAGGGCAACCTCAACATTGCCGAGAATGTCGCGCGGCAGTGGGACGATACGCCAGAGGTGCTGACAGTCATGAAGGCTGCCGTGGCAGCCGGCACGACGACCGATGCGACGTGGGCAAAGCCGCTCGTCGAATATCAGGCGATGGCGAGCGAGTTTATCGAGCTGCTTCGTCCGATGACGATCATCGGGCGCATTCCTGGCCTGCGGCGCGTGCCGTTCAATATCAAGGTGCCGAGGCAGACCGCTGGTGCATCGGCTGGCTGGGTCGGCGAGGGAGCGCCCAAGCCTCTCTCAAAGCAGGCGTTCGATACCATCACGTTCGATGCCTACAAGGCGGCGGTTATCGTGGTGATTACCGAGGAGCTGGCGCGGTTTTCCAATCCCTCGGCCGAGGCGCTGATCCGTCAGGATCTGACGGCGGCAATTGCCGAGTTTCTCGATCGCCAGTTTCTCGATCCGGCGATCACGGCGACGGCAGGAGTGCGGCCGGCCTCGATCACTAACGGGGTCACGCCGGCTACGCCATCAGGCACGACCGACGATGCGTTGCGGGTCGATATCGCCACGCTGATGGCGACTTTCGTGGCCGCCAATAAAACCTTGGCCGGCGGCGTGTGGGTGATGACGCCATCGGATGCACTGAAGATCAGCCAGATGACGAATGCCTTGGGTCAACCTACCTTCCCGACCGTCACCGGTCCCGAGGGGGGAACGCTGATGGGCATCCCGGTTGTGACATCGACAAACATCACTCCCGGAGCCACTGGCTCGCGTATCTTCCTGATTAACGCCGCCGACATTCTCCTCGCCGATGGCGGCATCATGCTCGACATCAGCCGCGAGGCGAGCCTGCAGATGAACGATGCGCCGGACAGTCCGGAAACGGCAACGACTGTGCTTGTCTCGCTCTGGCAGCACAACTTGGTTGGCATCCGCGCCGAGCGTTTCATCAATTGGAAGGCGCGGCGGACTGGCTCGGTCGCTTGGATTGAGAACGCCGCTTACGTCATCTCGTAGTTTCCGCAAGGGGCCAGCCGGAGCAATCGTTCCCGGCTGGCTGCATAAGGAGCGGGGCAATGGATTTGATCGCGCTTAAAGAGCTGCGTTATGGCGGCAAGACCATCATGGCCGGCGAGACGTTCGAAGTGAGCAGGACGAGGGATGTGCAAACGCTCATTGCCATCAAACGCGCTAAACTCCCAGAGCCGAAGCCGGAGAAGCCCGCAGAGAAGAAATACAAGACACGCAAGCTGACTGCTGAAGGCGACGACGAATAATGCGCTTGCTCGGCTTTGAGATTGTCCGCGCCAAGGCGTTCCGTGACGTGCCGGTAGCGGTCAACAACGGCCAGCGCGGCGGATGGTGGCCGATTATACGCGAGCCATACACCGGCGCCTGGCAACAGAACGTCGAGGTGCGCCTAGACAGCGTCCTGACCTTTACACCGCTGTTCCGTTGCATCGCGCTGATCTCATCCGACATCGCCAAGATGCGCTTGAAGCTGGTGAGCCAGGGCGATGACGGCATCTGGAGCGAGACGGATTCGGCGGCGTTCTCGCCGGTCATCCGCAAGCCGAACGACTTTCAGAACCGCATTCAGTTCTTTGCCAACTGGATGGAATCGAAACTTATCTACGGCAACACGTATGTTCTGAAACAGCGCGATGCGCGCGGCGTGGTAATCCGCCTTGTGGTGCTCGATCCGACGCGCGTGACTGTGCTCGTCGCTCCCGACGGCAGCGTGTTCTATGAACTGCGCGGTGCCTATGATCTGGCGTCAATTGGTGCTGAGGAACTGGTGCGCGTGCCGGCGCGCGAGATCATCCACGATCGCTGGAACACTTACTACCACCCGTTGATCGGCCTTTCGCCGGTCTATGCCTGCGGCATTCCCGCGATGCAGGGGCTCGCGATCCAGAACAATTCGCTCGGCTTCTTCAGCAATGGCTCGCAGCCCGGCGGCATACTGACTGCGCCGGGTGCGATCTCCGATCAGGATGCGCTGAAACTGAAAGACGCTTGGAACAGCAACTATTCGGGCGTGAATTTCGGCAAGGTGGCGGTGGTCGGCGACGGCCTGAAATACGAGCCGATGGCAACCAAGGCGGTCGATGCGCAGCTCGTCGACCAGGCCAAATGGTCGGCCGAGCAGGTCGGAATGGCGTTCGGCGTGCCGCCCTACAAGCTTGGGGTCGGGCCGATACCGACAAACAACAACGTCGAGGCGCTCGACAGCCAGTATTATTCGCAGTGCCTGCAGATACACATCGAGGCAATCGAGCTGGCGCTCGATGAGGGACTGGAGCTGCCGAAGCCGTATGGCACGGAGTTCGAGCTCGACGATCTGCTGCGGATGGATACTGCGACGCTGATTACCGCCGAGGCGGAAGCCGTCAAGGCTGGGATCAAGTCGCCGAATGAAGCGCGATTCAGGCTCAACCTCGGCCCGGTCAAGGGCGGCGATACGCCGTATCTGCAGCAGCAGCAATTCTCGCTGGCGGCACTTGACGAGCGAGATCGGGACGATCCGTTCTCCAAGCCAGCCGCGCCCGCGCCCGCACCGCCAGCCGACGACCAGACTGCGGCAGAGGCACAAGCGCGCTTCCTGTCGGCGCTGTCGGTGAAATTCGCGGAGCTCTCGCATGCCGCATGATCCGGACGAGCTCGCTGCGGCAGTCGTTCACAATGTGGCCAATTACATGGAGCGCGAACTCGCGCCATTGCGCGAGCGCCTGGCACGGCTGGAGGCACAGCCGGCGGCACGCGACGGCCGCGACGGCATGCCTGGTCGCGACGGTGACAAGGGCGCGGATGGCAAGGACGGAAGAGACGGCCTCGATGGCAAGGACGGCCTCGGCTTTGACGATCTTTCCGTCGATTACGACGGCGAGCGGACGCTCACCTGGAAAATGGAAAAGGGCGACACGCAAAAGCAGTTTCCGGTCATGGCTTCGTGGCTGCTCGATCGCGGCGTTTGGAAGGCCGATGCTGACTACCAGCGCGGCGATTGTGTGACTTGGGGCGGTTGCCTGTGGGTCGCGCAAAAAGCCACCACGGGCCAGCCACGCGACGGCGATGGTGGTTGGCGCCTGGCAGTGAAGAAAGGCCGCGACGGTCGCGACGGCAAGGATGGCGCTAAGGGCGATCCGGGGCCGCAGGGGAAGGCGGGGCGCGACCTGACGCAGCTCGGAGCGGACGGATCGAAATGGTGACGCTGGTCACGCTTCCTGTTGCAAAAACTCACCTTCGCGTCGAGCACTCGCACGACGATGCCGATATCACGCTGAAAATCGACCAGGCCGGCGCGATCGTCACCAACTACATCAAGCGCAGCGCCGGCGACGACGACATCGAATGGACGACGGACACTGTGCCGCTCGATATCCAGGCGGCAACGCTCATCATGCTGTCGAGGCTCTATGACGACCGCGATGCCGGCAGGGAGGATGGCGATATTGCTCTCGGATATTTGCCCAAGTCCGTCACGGCAATCCTGCATCGCTGGCGCACTCCGGCGCTTGCCTGATGCCGATAACGACGAACGGCGGGGGCTTGCGCCAGACGATAGTCTGGGCCGAGCCGACCGGCACCGATGACGGTTACGGAAACATTGAGACGGACTGGACGGATCGCTTCACTGTGCGGGCGCAGATCACTCCAAGGCTCGGTGGCGAGACGGTCGAGGCGGCGCGGCTGCAAGGACGCCAGCCGGCAATCATTCGCGTGCGCTACTCGCCGGATACGAAACTGATCCGCGCCAGTTGGAAGGCGACCGATGCCGATAGCGGCATTGTCTACAACGTGCGCTCGATCGCGGACCCGGAGATGGGCAATGCTCAGCACGGGCAGTGGATCGACGTGCTCGCCGAGTCCGGAGTTGCCGTCTAGTGCCGTGCGCCAGTTGCCAGCAGCGGCGCGAGGCGATCGCCAGGATAGCGCGCGAGGTCGGCGGCACAATCGTCTTCGGCGCCAGGCGTGTGCTGGCCGGGCCGGTCCCGGCGCCGCAATCTAAGGACGAAGATGGCAAGCGCTGAATTGGAATTGCAGCGGGCAATCTTTGATCGGCTGCAGGCGGATACGACGGTGGCATCCATAATCAATGGGCGCGTCTATGACACTGTGCCAGGCAATGCCGTCTTTCCGTATGTAACGCTCGGGCCGGTCGATAGCGTGCAGGATGATGCCGAGTGCATTGTCGGGCTTGAGGTGGCGCAACAGGTCGATTGCTGGTCGCGCGCCAAAGGCTTCCCTGAATGCAAGCGGCTCGTCGACGCGGTGCGCGCCGCGCTGCACGATTACAGCCTCGATCTCGCGACGAATGCGCTCGTGTTTTTCGAGCATCGCACCACGAGGATCACGCGTGATCCCGATGGTCTCACAAGTCATGGCATCCTCGGTTTCGAGGCCGCAATAGAACGCCACTAAAGGAGATGCGTCCGCTGCGCCGCTTTTTTGATGTTGTCCCGCTTCCACATCGGGCGAAGGTTCGTCAGTGCCCAGCAAGCTTTGAACTCGGGATCATCGGGCGAGGAATAGCTGAATGCCGACTTTGGCACGATGTGGTCGATGTGCCATTCGGCCATATTGTCCCAACTCATACCGTCGGCGAACTGACGCGCGATGTGGAGGTGAAGATCGGCGGCGGTGTATCCGCCAAAGCGCATGATTGCCGTTCCCGTGCCTCGTCCGGCGGTCAATCGGATGAGAACGTTCATGGCATGATCGAGACGGCCGCGCGACGTAGCGCGTATTCGCGCCGATCTCAGTCTCGAATAAGCAATGCGCCATGCAACACGGCGCGGATTGTTGCGGCGCTTTTCATCACTCGCTTGGCTGATTTGCTGGGCTTGCTCCGGATGCCGCTCGCGCCATTCTTGGGTCTTTTCGGCGATACGGGCTTTTGCGCAAGGCGGACAGTAGAGCGGACCCGCACGGATGCGCCGGGTCGTCTCAATTCCGCATCGGCAACATTTGATCGTGTCGCCAAGTTTCGACATGCCGCGTGCGGCCGTCTTGCGGTGATGCTCCCGTAACTCGAACGCACGACGGCATGGCGCGCCGCAGTATTTGGACGGGCCGTGGCGCCGCTTCTCGAACGCCGCGCCGCAGATAACGCAATGCACAATCATCATGCATGAAACTCTAGCTAACAGGAGGCTACTTTGCAACCCGTAACCGCCAAATTCGGCAAGATGCTCATCGAGCTCGGCACGCCCGGCACGCCGATCACCTACGCCGCTCCCTGCGGGTTCACGTCGAAAGGGGTCACAATCTCGAAAAACCTGCAGGAAGTGAATATCCCCGACTGCGACGATCCCGACGCTCCGACCTGGGTTGGCCGCGACGTGCTCAGCCAGTCAGCCACCATCACAGGCGACGGCGTGGCGGCGGCCGAGAGCGTGCCTGACTGGGACGATGCTGCGATGTCGACCGATAGCGTCCCGATGCGTGTCACAATCGATTTCGGACCTGGTGCCGGCAAAAAAGTGATTACCGGCGAATTCCATGTTGACTCCGAAGCTTATGCCGCCGCGCAGGGCGGGCGCGTGACACTCGCCATCAATGCCGTGTCGAACGGGACGGTGACCGCCGTCTGGACCGCGACGCCATGATCGGTGATGGCTCGGCGGTGTTTTCGGCCGCCGGCAAGGATTGGTCGTTCCGGTTGACGATCGGCCAGTGGATCAAGCTGCAAAAACATTTCGGCGGCGGGCCGCAGAAGATTTCCGCGCGCTTCGGCGGTGACGATTGGACGGTCGAGGACGTGCGCGAGATGATCGAGCGCGGCCTTGAGGGCGCCGGCATGGACGCCAATGACGCTCGCGAGAACGCCACCATCATTTTCAACGGCCAGGCGCTCGACCCGAATTACAAATTGGCGATCGACATCATGGGCTCGGCCTGGGCGGGCATGGACGAATACGCAAAAAAAAAGCAGGTCGTCGAAGAGGCGACGGCCGCGCTGTCGAGGATCGCGACGGGCAATGGGACTTCATCGAGCTTGTCGGCGTCGGCCTCCTCGCCGGCATCCAGCCAAGCGAAGCGAAAGATCTCAGCCTCGGCGAATATTTCGCAGTGATCGAGACGTGGAGCGAGGCGCACTCGCCGCGCGAGCGCATGTCGGAAGATGACGCCGACGAAATCTGGGAGTGGATGCAGGCGCAGCCGCTCGCACCGCTGACGCTGAAGGAAGCGCGGGCCAATGCCGCAAGGACTTGAGCAACTCAAGCGGCGGTTGGTCGATGTGATCCCAAACGCGGTGCGCGTCGGCCTGGAGACCGCCATGACCGAAAGCGCCAACAGCATCGTTGCCGGGGCCAGGCTGCGGGTGCCGGTCGACGAGGGCGACGTGCAAGCGTCCATCCGTCACCACGGCGTGAAGGAAGGCAAACGCGGCGGGCTCTATGTCGCTGTCACGGCCGGCGACAAAACGACTGAGGCCGATACCTACCAGGTGGCGCGGCTGCTGGAGTTCGGTACAATGAAAATGCCCGCCCAGCCCTATTTGCTTCCGGCATTTCGCGCCAACCGGCGCCGCGCCAAGTCGGCCATGCGCCGCGCAATACGTGATGCGATCATCCACTTGAGCACCAGAAAGCAAGCTTGATGGCCGCTGATGATGCCGCAGTCGTTGTGACGCTGCGCGCGAACCTGAAGGACTATGAGGCTGCGCTGAAATCGGCTGTGCGCTCTACCGAGACTGCGGCCAGGGCGGCCGAGAAAGCTGTTTCCGGCATCGGCAAGGGAGGCGGCGCGAGCAAGGTCATCGAAGGCAATTTCAAGAAGTCCAGCCAGGCGATCGCCAACGACGCGAAGATATTACAATTCCAACTGAACGACATTTTCAGCGGCCTTGCATCGGGGCAGGGCATCCGCGCGGTGCAGGTGCAGCTCGGCCAGATTGCGCAGCAGATGACGGGCTCAAGCCTCATCGGCGGCGCAAAGCTGCTCGGCACTGCGCTCCTCGACATGGTGAATCCGATCAATATCGCGGTGGTGGCGTTCGGCGTGCTGGCCGGCGTGGCGGCTTCGTATTTCTCAGGCAGTGAGGAGCAGGCGAAGAAAGCCACCGAGGAGCTTAAGAAGCAGGCAAAAGAACTGGACGACTTGGCCAAGGCATACGGGGCTATTTTCCCCGAACTGGTCAAGCTCGCCAATGCGCAGAAGGCTGCTGCCGACGCTGCTGAAAAGAATCTGGCGATGCAAACGGCGCTTGCCGGCGCCTATGACAGCACCAACAAGACACTGGACAAGCAGCTTACGGGTTTAACCGACCTGATAGAGCATATGCCGCGCGGATCGGCGGCCTCAATGGAATTGCAGACGGCGTTTTATAATTTGCAGAAAGCCGCCGATGCGCACACGGCGAGCGGTAAACAAATGCAAGCCGTAATCGACGCGCTAAACAAAATCATTGCCACGCAACACGGCAACGTAGTGGCATTGGCTACAGCGCTCCGCGATAATTTGGTCGCAGCGTATGGCGAGGTCGAACGCGCGGCTAAGTCGGCCGGCGAGGCAATGCAAGGTGGGAACGTCCCCGGACCTGGTGCCGGCGGATGGACGGTAACGCCTGACCGTCTCAAGTTTTCATTGCTGGGTGGCTCACCGCTGGATGCTGCTCTTGGAAAGGCCGCCGACGCGATCGACGCATTTACCGAGCGGGTGATCCAGGCCGAGAGCGGCGGCAATCTCGAGGCGAAAAATCAGCTGTCGTCGGCGACCGGGGCGGGGCAGTTCATCGACAGTACTTGGCTGGAGGTGTTCAAGCGTAATTTCGCGACCGAGGCGGCCGGCATGTCGGACGCCGCCATCCTGGCGATGCGGACGGACATTGAAGCCAACCGCCGGATGATCCGCGCCTATGCGACGGAAAATGCCAAGCTGCTGATCGATGCCGGCCAGGAGGTGAACGAGGCGGCGCTGCAACTGGCGCACTTCCTCGGGGCGGGAGGTGCCATCGCTGTTTTGAAGGCGAGGCCCGGAACGCCGGTCTCGCAAATTCTCTCGGCCAAGCAGATCGCCGCCAATCAATCCATCCTAGGCGGCGGCGCCACGCGCGAGGACGTGCTGGGCTATGCCGCGCGGCGGGCCGGAGCTCCCGCGGCCGTTAAGGTCACGGACCAGGAAAAGGCGCTGAAGAACCTTGCCGACTGGAACGTCGAGACGGCACGACGGATCGAACTGGAAAAGCAGGTCGCGCAGATCAACGCCAAGGTCGGGCAGACGGAGGCGGCGAGGCAGGCGCAGATCGAAGGGCTGCGGCTCGCGGAGGAGCAGCTCTACGCGCTGAAAAAGGCGGGGGTCGAAGTCTCGCCGGAAGTGGAAGCCTCGATTCGGGCAACGGCGCAGGCGCTTGCCGATGCTACAGCTACGACTGATGCGGCGCGCGCCGCAACCCAGGCGCTGACCGACGAGCAGAAAAAAGCCAAAGAGGAAATGCGGCAAGTGACAGAGCAGCTGCTGAGCAGCGCGCTCACGACCTTCACGCACGACCTGATGGCGGGCAAGGACGCGGGCGAGGCGTTCAACGACATGCTGCGCGGCCTGGTGTCCCAGATCGCGGACCTTGCCATCAAGATGCTGATCATCAAACCATTGATGGATTCGGTGTTTGGCACCGGCGCAGGAACCGCTACGGGCATTCTGGGCTTTGCGGCAGGCGGCACGGTCGGGCTTTCGGGCCAGAGCGACGGCCGCAAGTTCTCGCCGGCGCTGTGGGCAGGCGCTCCACGCTTTGCCAGTGGCGGCATGGTCGGATTGCGGCCGGGTGAAATGCCGATCATCGCGCACAGGGGCGAGATCATCATTCCGAACGCACGCCGCATAGCCGGAGCTGGCGCTGCCGGGGGTGGCGGGCGGCATACGGTCGATGTCAAAGTGTCGGCGGCACCATCGCCGCTGCTCGATCTCAGCATCAAGACGTCCGCCAGGGCCGCGGAGGAGCGGGCCGTCTCGCGTGGACCGGCCGTGGCGCGCGCCAACAATCAACGCTTTGCGACGCCATAGATGGCGAACGTTGCATGGCCTGCGGCGCTGAAGCCGAGCGACTTCGGCTTTTTCCACATGGAGTCCGACACCAGCGGCGGCAGAAGCATGGGCGGCGGAGAGCAGTTCATTGCCTCGCCTGGTCCGCGTTGGGGCGCGTCGATGACGTTGCCTATCAGGGGCGATGCCGACGTGCTGACGGTGCGGGCGCTGCGCTCGAAACTGCAGGGGCGGGCTAATCCGGCGATCCTGCCGAACTTCGACGGGCGTAGATTGTCCTGGCCGATCGAGGCCGGCACCAGCCGCGTGCTGACGCCGAAGGTGGCGCACCAGCTCGCCGGCACTTACGGCCTCGACGGCACGCCCTACGCGGGTCCGGTCATTCCGGCCGCGGCGCAGATCAACGCCACCATGGCGGCGGCTGCCGTGCGCGCAACACAGGTGGCAATCACCCTGACGCAGGGCGGCGCGCTGAAGGAGGGCCAACAGTTCGGCATCGCCTCGCAGCGGCTCTATGAGATTTCCGAGATCGTCTCAGTGGTCGGGGCCGTGACTACGGTGAAAATCTGGCCGCCATTGCGTGCAGCGGCGACGGCCGGGACGGTCGTGCAGTTCAGCCGCGCCTGGTGCCTGATGCGGTGTATGAACATGAGTGACCAGCTCGGGGCGCTGGAAATGCTGCGCTTCGCCACGCTCAATTTGCAGTTCGTGGAATACCTCTGATGGGCTTCTTCGATGTCACGCAGAAGGCGCTCGCGAGCGGGCTGTCGGTCTTCTACGGCGAACTCTACGATGTCGGGTTTACGTCTGGAGCTGGCTATTACTGGGACGGGTTCGGCGACCTGACGGCCTACAGCCACACATACCTCGGCGGCGCGACCATGGTGGCGCGTTCGGAAATCCCGTTCGGCATCGACGACGAGGCGGGCGACATGCAGTTAACGATGTCTGGCGTCGACGCGCAGATCGTCGCTGCGGTGCGGGCCGAGGAGTCCGAGTTCTACGGCCGGCCGATCACGATCTGGGGGCAGTTTTTCGACGAGGCGCTGCAGCCGTCCGGCGCACGCTTTCATCTGTTTACTGGCGTTATGGACGTGCCGACCTACGGCGGCACAGGGACCGACAGCCGTTCGGTGAGCGTGCCGTGCGAAGGCGAGTGGACCGATCGCAACACGGCGAGGAATAGCTTGTTTTCCGACATGGATCAGAAGCGCCGCTTTCCCGGCGATCGCGGCCTCGAGTACGTCTATCGCTACACGCCGGGCGTGAAGCGCAAGTGGCCGCAGTTCTAGAAGATGCAGTTGATCGGATCTGACCCGCTGTCGCGCTTCCTGAACGAAGCGGCAGCGCGGCCGTTCGCGTGGGGATCGTTTGATTGCCTGTTGTGGCTGGCCGATTGGGTGCGGCTCAATCGCGGCGTTGATCCGGCCGGCGAGCTGCGTGGCCGGTATTTCTCCATGCTGGGAGCCGCCAGGATCGTTCAGGACGCGCGCGGCATGGTTTCCCTAGTCGAGAGGCAGGTGAAGGCGGCGGGCCTCTCCAGGGTCAACGTAGGGGCGCGGGGAGATATAGCAGTCGTGTCGGTCGGCGGTGTGGGCGGCGAGCATTTCGGCAGCCAGGCTGGGGCGATCCTGCTCGGCGGGACGGCGGTGCTGATGTGTCAGGAGGGATTGTGCATGCCGCGCCTGGCCGACGTGCCGGTGCTGGCGGCGTGGCAGGTCTGACGTGCCGCCGGTAATACCGCTGCTGGTCGCTGGCGGCGCTGCTGCCGCCGGCACTGCTGGCACTGCGGGTGCCATTGGCGGCGTGGCCGGCCTGATCGGCGTCACGAGCGTCACCACTGCGGCGATCGTCAACGCAGGTGTCGGCACTGCGCTTGTGCTGGGTGCCAGCTATGCGATGGCGAAGCTTTCGCCGACGCCAAGGCAACCGCGGCCGGCAGACGGGACGGTCGAATACAAGGCACCGCTCGCGCCGCGGTTTTTCCCGTATGGCCTCTGCAAGGTTTCCGGGCCGGTGCTGCTGCTGGAACTGAGCGACTCTGACCATCGGCTTCTGAAGATTGTCGCGTTCGGCTCGCGCGAGTTGGCGATGATGGACCCGTTCTATATCGACGGGACAAAGATCACACTCGATGCGGGCATCGCCGGAAGCGACGGGAGTTTCTTAAACTGGGCATATGGCGGCGGGTCGCACGGGGGCGAGCTCCGAACCCATCTTGGGAGTGACACTCAGGCCGCCGACGCGCTGATCATGTCATTAGCTTCCTTCTGGACGGCTAACCATCGCCTGCGCGGCATACCCTACGCCGCAAGCGAATTTGATAGTGTCGAAGCGGCCAGGTTTCAGGAAGCGTTTCCGAACGGCGAGTCCAACTTCGCGGCGGTCGGCGGAGTAAAGCTATACGATCCGCGCCTGGACACGACCAATGGCGGCTCGGGCTCGCATCGGATGAATGATCCGACGACGTGGGCGTTTTCCGAAAATCAACGGCTCGCCTGTCTCGACTGGATCACCTGGAAGGACGGCTACGCCAAGGACTGGTCGCGCATCGACTGGTCAACCTGGGTGCCGCAGATCGCGATGGCGGACGAGGACGTGGCGCTCAAATCAGGCGCTACGGAAAAACGCTACCGCATCGCCACGATCGTAACGCTCACCGAGCCGAAGGGTCGGGTGCTGCGGCGCATCATGGATGCCGGCGACCAGCAATTGTTCACCACGAATGCCGGGCTGATCGGCTCGCGGGGCGGCGTGTGGCAGACGCCGGGCGTGTCGCTGTCCGCCGCCGAAATCCTCGAGGGGCAATTTACGCACGGCGTCGGCATGATGGATCGCATCAACGAGTTTCAGTTGACCGCCATGTTGCCGTCGCACGATTACGCCGAGGTCGAATTGCAGCCGTGGTCGAATACCACGGACCCGGAATTCATCGACGGCATCCTGCGCAGCCAGCCGCTCGATCTGACGCAGGTGCCGAGTAATTCGCAGGCGCAGCGATTGGCGAAGATTCGGATGGCGAAAGTCAATCCGCGCTGGAGTGGATCAATACGCACCAACTTTGCCGGCCTCGACGCGCTGGGCGAGGCGGCGATCAATTTGTCGTTCGACGAGCTCGACCAGCCGGACGGCAGCTTTGACGGGCCGTTCCTGGTCAACGGGAAAATAGGTTTCCTGCCGGATCGCACCGGCATGACGGTCTCGCTCAGTTCGATTGATCCGGCCTGCTATGATTGGAGTTCGGCGGAGGAGTATGACGCGCCGCCACTGCCGGACGCTCCTGCAATGACAGTCGCGCCGGTCGTGTCGGGCAGCCTGGTGACGGGCTCGGTGCTGTCATGCACGACCGGCACATGGGCCGGCAGTCCGAGCGGCTACGCCTATCAGTGGAAGCGCGGCGCGGTCGGCATCGTCGGGGCAACGTCGAGCACCTATACGTTGGTGACGGCTGATGTAGGCGCGCTGATGAGCTGCGCCGTCACGGCGACCAATGCCGCCGGCAGCGCTTATGCGCTCTCAAATACGATCGGCCCGGTCACGGGGGCGGTGCCGGTAAACAGTGTTGCGCCGGTTGTCAGCGGCACGCCAACGGTGGGTCAGATTCTGACGACCACCAATGGCACATGGAGCAACTCGCCGACTGGCTACGCTTACCAGTGGAAGCGTGACGCGACGAATATCAGCGGGGCAACAGCCAATAGCTATACGCTGGTGACGGCGGATGTCGGCGCGATGATGAGCTGTGTTGTCACGGCGACGAACACCTTTGGCAGCGCGTCTACAGCCTCCAATGCGCTCGGGCCTGTCCTGAGTTTCCTCGCCTCGATATTCGGTGCCGGCAGTGGATTTTACCCGGTCAAGCCTGGCTACGTTTTCACCGACACCGCAGGCACCGTGGCGGCCACGGCGGACGGCGACCTAATCGCCTGCTTCAAGCCGCAGTATGGCGGGCTACCCAACCTGACGCAGGCGACCTCGACGCTGCGGCCGCAACTGAAAAATGCCGGCGGCGGGCTGTGGTATGCGCTGGGCGATGGTGTCGACGACGTGTGGGCGTCGGCCGCGACCATCACAACGGCTACAGAGCAGTTGCTGGCTCTTGCATTGCGGCGCGCTGCCGAGCGTGCGGGCCAGCAGTTCAAGGTCGGCACCGCCTCAGCTCCAATTCATGCCATCAACAGCCTCAGCTCTTCCGGGCGCATGACCGGCGAGTTCCGCGTCGGCACGCAATACCTGGTTTCCTCGGCTGTCAGTGCCTTCCCAACGGCAACCGATTTTGTCGTCACGTCCAAAGTGACGCCAACGACAGTTGATCTCGCCAAGGACCAAGCCGCGCCGGCGTCGGCTGCGGCAGTCGTGACGGCGATTGTCAATGTCCCGCTGACCTTCTCGCTGGCGGCGAACAACGCCGATCGGATCTACGGCTTCGCACTCTACAAAGGCACTGTCGGCACGGCCGAGCGATCCGCCATCGTGACGGCGCTAGGCGCGCTGCAGGGGCGGTCGATTTGATAAGGGTTTAGGATGATCATTCAGACCGAAGGCATCTACGACAGCGTGCTGCGCATCTACCATGGCGAGGACATGGTGATCGCGCTTCCGGCATTTGTCGATCCGCGGACGACGACAAGCGATCCGACCAGCGGCGACCCGTTCGACATCACCGGCGTCACCATCGAACTGACGATCCGGCCGAGCTTCGATCATACGACGCGGTTCCAGTTGCTGACGACAGCGGGCAGCGCCGGGATCATCAAGGAAGCGCCGACGCTCGGAATGGCGATCATCAAGCTGGCACAGGCGACGGTCGAGGCAAACATTCCGATCTCGCCGCCGCAGGGCTGGGCGCAGTTCATGACGCTGGGGTGGACCGATGGCACTCTCGGCGCGCTGACCAAGATGTATGCGCGCGGTCCCTGCTACGTCTACCCGGCCAAAGACGCCGCTTGAGGATAATTCACCATGCCTAGCTCGTTTGAATTCCGGGTGCCGGAGAAGCTCCCGATGCCGTCGCTGGCAACGCGCCCACTGGAGGCGGAGGTCGGCGAGTTGGCGCTGAAGGCCGACAAGGCGATCACGATCCTCGGCGGCGGGCTGGCGACGGGCGGCGGCTCGCTGGCGGCCAACCAGGTGATCACTGTTCCCAAGGCGTCGCCGGCCGATGCTACAGCCGGCACCGACGATACAAAGGCCGTCACTCCGCATGCGCTGGCAACGCCGCTCGCCAGTCTCGATGCGCGAGTCGATGTTCTGGAGGCCGGCAGCCAGCCACTTCCGCGCCAACTGGCGGCGACCGGCGGCATGGATGAATTCTATGTAGATTGCGCCGATACCGTTGCCACGAACATAACGGATGCGGCAGCGATCACCTTCACCCCGACGGTCGTTGCCGGGACGGGCCTGCGTATTGCGCTGGCTACCGGCAGTCGCAACGTGCTGTTCTCGACCCACTCGCGAACTGGCGGCGCACGCACGCAGATTTTTGAGAAGTTCAAGATCGAGGCGCTGACGGGAGTCTGCACGGTCGGCCTCAGCTTCAACAACGATGCCGGGACCAATCGGACATATGTCCATTATTCAAGCGACGGCAGAATAACCGCCGGGGCCGTCTCGATCGGGACGACATTCCCCACATGGACGGTCGGTGACATAATCGGGATTGATTACAGCCTCAACAGCACCGGAGCGGCCAACGTTGCCGTTAGGAAAAACGGCGCGCTGATCCAGGCGTTTGCGCTTACCGGCATTTCGCAGGGGCCGGTAAGCTTCTGGCGCACCGGCACCAGTACGGTTGTGCATTCTTCCCGCTATGAAGCGGTCAGTCCGACGCTGCGCGGCGAGCTCGATTTTGCCGCTGCCAAGGAGCTGTCGACGGCCGATCGCAGCAAGGTCAATGCTCTCCACGGACTGCTGGCAACGATGCGGCGACGGGTGCCAACCGGGTTTACGCCGACGCTGCCGGCAAACTTCGAAGTGTACAACACCGCCGGCCTGCGGACTTTCTTTACCTCGATCAACCTGCAGCCGATCCTGTCGGAATTCGATCCGACCGTGACTGTGGTCTATGTCGATGCAGCAGCTCCGGACGACACCGGCGCGGGAACGGCGGCGAGCCCATACAAGAGCCTCGCCACTGCGATCGGGAAGGTGTCCAACAATGGCAAGCTGATCGTCAAGGCGAAGGGCGGCCTCTACGGCGGCACAAATTCATGGGCCGGAGCCCTCGGGGCCACTGCTTCCGGGAGCATCCTGCAAGTCGTGTCGTGGGATGGCCTGCCGATCGTCTCCTCCAACCATGAGGAGGGGCTGGTCTGGGCTTCCGTGGGCAGTTCCACCTATTCTGCGACCTACACAGGCACGGTTGCCAAGGTTTTTGATTCCACCATCCTGACCGGCGCTGGCAGCGACCTTACCGCCGCGAATGCCGTTCTTGGTCGCACCGAGCCCGGGGACTATCAGGCGCTAAATCTTGCCGTTAGCCTTGCCGCCTGCCAGTCGACGGCCGGCACCTACTTCATCTCCGGAACGACCATCAATGTCCACACTTCGGACAGCCGCGCACCGACCGGCAATCAAATACGTGTCTACAAGCAGGGCACGTCGGGAGCCGGTAACGGCACCTTCACGGTGCTGGATGGCACGGTCTATCTGCAGGACATCACGTTCGAGGGTGGCCAGTCGGCATTTTTCACCCGCATTGTAGATCCGGCGCACAAGCAGACGATCATGGCGCGCAGATGCAACTTCAAATACGCGGGCCAGAACAATCTTGCCATCAATGGCGATGCGCTTGTGATCCTACAGGAATGCTTGTCAGCCTGGGCCAACTCTGACGGCTTCAACTACCATTCCATCTTTGGATCGGCTGCGCCGCAGCCGATCGAGATCAATTGCGTCGGTCGATGGTGCGGGCGCGACGGCGCGGGCTCCAACAATTGCTCGACGGTCCACGAGGCGGCCGTGGTGGTGCGCGTGAACGGGCTTTACCATTCGTCGGAGGCTCGCTGTATCCACGACATTGGATCCTCGTTCAGTTGGAATCTCGGCGTCACTTCGCGCGATGCTCGCAACAGTTATTCCAATTTCTGCGCCGCATCGAGCGTCGACGCTGGCGTGACCAATATGTGGCTCGACGCCTGCAACAGCTCCGGCGGCGGGCACGACATCGAAGTCACCGCCGGGAAGGCCGTTGTCTATACGAGCGCATTTGTCGGCACCGGAACCAATATCGGGACGCCGACGCCTTACACGCCGTGAGTGGTGTGGAGCGCGCCGTCAGTTGGGATGCGCTGCTGATCGTCGGCGGTTTGATCGTCTTCAGCGGCTCGGCGGCGTTCGTGAGCGCCTATTTCACGTATCGGGTTTGCCTGCTGATTGGGGCGCTGGAAAAGCGCATCGCGCGGCTGGAAATGCTCAACGAGAGGGACTGATGGCAATCAACTTTACCTTCATGGCAACTGAGGCTCCGGCTGTCGTGTATCTCGAAGACGGCAGTTCTCGCTCCTTCCCGCCGCAGGAGGAGGAGCATTTCCAGTTGCCGAGCGGCGGCGTTTGCACCTTCTCCTCGACCGCCGGTTTAGAGGAGGGCGACGAGCATATGAGCCCGGAGGACAAGGCGATCGCGTTCGCCGAGAAGATGATGGCATTCTGGGCGGCGGCGATCGACAAGATCCGCCTGCAGGCGCAGCAGCCGAGTGCTCAGCCGCTGTGATGGGTGCGCCCGGCGCCCCGTAGAGGGGGCGGGGGGAAGGTGGAGCGTCGAGCGCGGAACTTAGGTGGGGGGTAATGTGGGGTCGGCAAGAGCGTCGCTCATGGCTGCTCCTTGAGGGCGCGTAGCTTGTCCCGAATTGCCCAGCAGGCGCGGTTGTGGATCACCACGTCGTCCGGCAGATCGCCGTCGAGATAGGCTTCGGAATACCTGCCGTGATCGTGCGCCACTAATGCCGCCTCCTCCAGCGCGGCGGCGCGGATCAGGGGGGTGACGGCGGCGAGGACGTGGCGAGCTATATTGCGATACCACTCACGCTCTCCATCGCCTAGGCCTTGTCCGCAGAAGTGCCACGCTTTGTCGCCAAAGCGCCCTTCACACATCGCCCGTGCCGCAGCTTCGATGATGTCGCTCATGGGCGAGCCTCAATCCATTCTGCCAACATGATGAACGTGTTGCGCCCGTCAGAGCCTTCTTTGTAGTGCCCTGCGTATCGGCGTGCCTGTTTGGCGATCTCCTCGCGTTCATTCTCCAGCGCGGCGGCGCGGATCAGCGGAAGAGCGGCGAGGGCTTCAATTATCAGGTCGCCTGCTTCAGGGTTATCATCAACATGATGTAGCGCATCCTTAAGCGCCCGCGCCGCAGCTTCGATAATCGCTTCGCGATTGGTGGTCATCACGCCCACCCACGATAGATTGCGTAGAGCCACCAGCGATCATACTGGTTCGGGCCGCCGATGCCTACACCGACAGATGCCCACGCATGAGCATGATTGTGGACACGCCACGAATAGAAGGCGAAACGAAACCAGCGGATAACTGGGAGACGCCATGGCCACGCGGCGGGCTCTAGGCTCCAGCCATTTTCGTCGCGGGCTTCCCGCCACTTTGCATCGGACGCCGTCATGGTTGTTTCTTCTGCAGGGCGCGAATGCGCTCAATGATATAATCACCATCCGCGTTTAGCGCACAGCTCTCCACTATCTCCAGCGCCTGCTCCAGCACTTGCGCGCGGATCAACGGGGTGACGGTGGCGAGAACAGCAGTGGCAATTCGCTCTGCGGTCTCGTTGCTAAGAACGTAGACCTCCCTCTGCACCGCCCGTGCCGCAGCTT
>Ga0066652_100000568_pt1 | contig 17876 bp, 18 predicted proteins | sample GraSoiAngelo_101_FD_71413 | JGI IMG/M metagenome (GOLD analysis project Ga0066652, IMG submission 71413) | Grasslands soil microbial communities from the Angelo Coastal Reserve, California, USA - 14_0903_02_30cm | ecosystem: Environmental > Terrestrial > Soil > Grasslands | place: USA...
GCCACGTATTTGGCCATATTATCATTGATGTTACGGCCGGCCAGGATCACTTCCGAGTGATAACCGAGCTGCTTGGCTTTATGGGTCAGGTAATAAGGATCAACTCCAATACAATGTCCCCCGACAAGACCGGGTTGAAATTTTAAAAAATTCCATTTCGTGCCTGCGGCCTCTAAGACCTCATAGGTATTAATCCCTATCTTATCAAAAATGATAGACAGCTCATTCATCAAAGCGATGTTGAGGTCACGTTGTGTATTCTCAATGATCTTGGCCGCTTCAGCCACCTTGATGGAAGAAGCGCGGTGCACACCTACCTGCACGACCAATTCGTATACCTTGGCTATCTGGTCCAGTGACTCTGCATCACATCCCGATACAACCTTTATGATCCTGGCAAGGGTATGTTGCTTGTCGCCCGGGTTGATACGCTCAGGCGAATATCCCAGTTTGAAATCCGTAATATTCTTGAGCCCGGATAATTTTTCAATGATGGGCAAACAATCTTCCTCTGTGCAACCTGGATAAACGGTGGATTCATAAACGACATAATCTCCCTTCTTGACCACTTTACCGATCGTTTCAGAAGCACGCTGCACAGGAATGAGATCGGGAACATTGTGATCGTCTACCGGGGTAGGCACGGCTACAATAAAGAATTTGGCTTCTCTCAATTCATCCAGAGAGTTGGTAAACCTGATATCGCAACCTTCAAAATCTTTTTTCTCCAGTTCGCTGCTGGGATCAATGCTATTCTTCATCATTTCAATTCGCTTGGCATTGATATCAAAGCCGATCACAGATATTTTCCTGGCAAACTCCAGCGCGATGGGAAGGCCAACGTATCCCAGCCCGATCACAGCCAGTTTTGCCTTTTTGTCAATTAACTCCTGGTACATGTAAAGTTTTAGTTTAATGGTTTGTATATGGGTTCGGTATTCTTTATTTCATACTCACAAACTCTTTCGGTTGCTTATACAGGTCTTCTTCCGGTAATGACCTGAAATAATCATACGTGATCTTCAATCCTTCTTTGCGTTTCACTTTCGGTTCCCAGTCAAGCAGTGCTTTAGCCTTCGTAATATCTGGCTGGCGTTGCTTAGGATCATCCACCGGCAGTTCTTTGAAAGCGATCTTTACTTTATGATCCGTCAGCTCCAAAATCTCTTTCGCAAATTCCAACAGGGTGATCTCATCCGGGTTGCCAATATTCACAGGAAAATTGTAGTCGCTCATCAGCAACCTGTAAATTCCTTCTACCAGGTCGTCAATATAACAGAAGCTCCTGGTCTGCGAGCCATCCCCGAACACAGTCAGGTCCTCCCCTCTCAATGCCTGCCCGATGAAAGCCGGCAGGGCACGACCGTCATTGAGCCTCATTCTCGGCCCATAGGTATTGAATATGCGAATGATCCTCGTATCTACATTATGGAATGTGTGATAAGCCATCGTAATAGCTTCCTGGAAACGCTTGGCTTCGTCGTAAACACCACGAGGTCCAACAGGATTGACATTGCCCCAGTATTCTTCCGTTTGCGGGTGGACCAGCGGATCTCCGTAAACTTCACTTGTTGAAGCGACCAGTATTGTTGCATTCTTTGCTTTTGCAAGACCCAGGCAGTTGTGTGTTCCCAGCGATCCAACTTTCAGCGTTTGAATCGGGATCTTGAGGTAGTCGATAGGACTGGCTGGCGAAGCAAAATGCAAAATATAATCCAGGTTGCCTGGGATATGTATGAACTTGGAAACATCATGATGATAAAACTCGAATTGTTCAAGCTTGAACAGGTGCTCAATATTGCGCAGGTCACCGGTGATCAGGTTATCCATTGCGATAACATGAAACCCTTCCTTGATAAACCGGTCTGATAAGTGTGATCCGAGAAAACCGGCTGCCCCGGTAATTAATATACGTTTACGTTTCATAGCTTGATTTTAATTAACTACCCTTCTGCCCACGCTTTCGTAATGGAAGCCGAGGTCTTCAAGGGCTGAGAGGTCAAAAAGATTTCGTCCGTCGAAAATGGCTTTGTTATTAAGCAGATCGCCGATCTTGGCAAAATCGGGAGTCCGGAACTCATTCCATTCAGTTGCAATGATCAGGGCATCCGCATCCTTTAAGGCATCATATTGATTGCCGGCATACTCGATGACTTCCCCAATTTGTTTTTTTACATTCTTCATTCCTTCCGGATCGAATGCACAGACCGTTGCTCCCTCTTTCAATAAACTTTCAATGATAGATAATGCCGGCGCCTCCCGGGTATCGTCAGTATTAGGCTTAAATGCAAGGCCCCATAAGGCGAAATGTTTTCCCTTGAGGTTGCCCTTGAAATATTTTTTGATCCCTGGTAACAGGTGTCCCTTCTGGATCTCATTTACCGTCATCACGGCTTTTAATATCTTGAAATCATAGTTGACCTCGATAGAAGATTTTTCCAGGGCCTTTACGTCCTTGGGAAAACAACTACCACCATAACCAATACCGGGGAATAAAAATCTTTTGCCGATCCTTTCATCGCTTCCAATACCGCGGCGAACCATGTCAACATCAGCGCCGAGCAGTTCACACAGCTTGGCGATCTCATTCATGAAAGAGATCTTAACAGCCAAAAAAGAATTGGCCGCATACTTGGTCAATTCGGCCGAACGTTCATCCATGAATATAACAGGATTGCCCTGGCGCACAAACGGCGCATAGAGATCGTTCATTAATTTCTTAGCCCTGTCGGAGCGGGTACCGATTATCACCCTGTAAGGTTTCATGAAATCTTCTACCGCCACTCCTTCGCGTAAAAACTCCGGGTTACTTACCACATCAAATTCGCCTTTATAATTTTTTGCGATGGCAGCATGTACTTTTTCTGCTGTCCCTACCGGCACTGTGCTTTTATCAACGATCAGTTTATAGTCAGTCAGCAATTGTCCAAGATCTTCTGCAACTCCCAGGATATATTTCAGGTCGGCTGACCCATCTTCTCCGGGAGGAGTTGGCAAGGCCAGGCAAATGATCACTGCATCCCTGATGCCGGCAGCGAGATCGGTGGTAAAATTGAGGCGGCCTTCTTTAAGGTTGCGCAAAAATAATTTTTCAAGTCCCGGCTCGTAGATAGTGATCTCCCCATTGCTCAGCATTTTAACCTTGCCTGCATCAATGTCCACGCAAGTCACATTGTTTCCTGTTTCTGCAAAACAAGTTCCAGTTACCAAACCAACATAGCCAGTTCCAACGACAGCAATTTTCATAATTGAGTTTAGAAGTTGAAAATATAAAATTTAAATTATCCGCTTGTATATTCAGTTACCTTATCCGTTATAAACTTCAATTGCTCTTCATCCAGTTCAGTATGCATGGGCAGCGAGATCACCCGCTGTGTTAGCCAATCGGTAACCGGCATCGGCCTGGAGACAACGCTGACGTTGTCAAACATCTTTTGCTTATGCCCCGGTACAGGATAATAAATCATGGAAGGTATCTTATTATCGGCAAGAAACCTGTTCAATCCATCGCGGTACTTTACGGGATCTTCCGGCCCATCGATCACCAGCGTGTATTGATGGAACACATGGTGTGAATAGCCTGCCCTGAACGGTACCTTTATCCTTTTATTGTTTGCAAAAGCCCTGTCATAAAAATCTGCTGCCTTTCTTCTCGCGGCGATATATTCATCCAGGTGTTTCAATTTAATAACAAGAATAGCTGCCTGGACCGTATCGAGCCGACTATTGCAACCAACGACATCATGGTAATATCTTTTGCTTTGGCCATGATTGGCAATCATTCTCATTTTTTCGGCCAGCGCATCATCAGCAGTGAAAATAGCTCCGCCGTCGCCAAAAGCGCCCAGGTTTTTTGAAGGGTAAAATGAAGTGGTCCCGATATGACCGATAGTCCCGGTTTTCTTTTTTGACCCACCGGGAAAAGTATAATCGCAGCCGATCGCCTGTGCATTGTCCTCGATCACATATAGCCCGTGTTTTTTTGCAATGGACATAATCTCCTGCATGGGAGCGGCCTGCCCATATAGGTGAACCGGTACGATCGCTTTGGTTCTAGGAGTGATGGCCCTTTCCAGGTCTGCGGGATCCATGCAAAACGAGCCAGGATCTACTTCCACGAAAACCGGGGTAAGTCTAAGCAGGGCAATCACCTCAGTGGTGGCAATATAGGTAAAGGAAGGTGTGATCACTTCGTCCCCCGGCTGCAGATCGAGGGCCATCATGGCGATCTGTAATGCGTCGGTTCCATTAGCGCAGGCAATGGTGTGCTTTATGGACAGGTAAGTGGAAAGATCAGCGGCGAAATCCTGAACAGCTTTTCCGTTGATGAAAGCCGAGCTCTCCATCACTTCCATTACAGCATTATCTACCTGCGACTTTATTTTATGATACTGTGTTTTAGTATCCACCATCTGGATTGGACGCATTCACTCGGGGGTTTAAAGGTTTAAAGGTTCAACGTTGAACGGTTTGAGAGTTCACTGCCACGACTATGCCCTGGCGGGTATAGTTGGGTAACAGTCAACCATTAAACCATTAAACCATTAAACCATTAAACGTCAGAATTCAGTGCGCAAAAATAGTAAAATAGCTGTAGTTTAAAAGTTTGCTTTTACATTTGTTTCTTATTCGCAGACAAATCATTGAATGTTTTTTTTTACAATATTTTTCTCCTGCTATTTAAGGCCGCTACACAGCTGGCATCCCTGTTTGATGGCAAGGCAAAAAAATGGGTAAATGGCCGGAAAGACATCTTTAAAAAACTGCAGGAAACCATTCCCCAAAACGAAAAGATCATCTGGGTACATTGTGCCTCGCTGGGTGAATTTGAGCAAGGGCGACCGGTTATCGAAAAGCTCAGGTCGTTGGACACTGGTCACAGGATTTTATTGACTTTTTTCTCGCCATCTGGTTACGAGGTCCAGAAGAATTATTCAGGAGCCGACTGGGTCTTTTACCTGCCTGCAGATGGAGCCAGTAATGCAAGACGTTTCTTAGAAATTGTCAATCCACAGCTCGTGATCTTTGTAAAGTATGAGTTCTGGTATTACTATTTGAAAAAAATAAAGTACCGGGAGATACCGCTGCTCCTGGTTTCCGCGCTGTTCCGCCCCGACATGTCCTTCTTTAAGTGGTACGGTGGATTGCAGCGTAAAATGCTTTCCCGGTTCGATCATTTATTTGTACAAACCGAAGAATCAAAAAAACTGATCGCCCGGATCGGGCTTGAGGGTATTTGCAGTGTTTCCGGCGACACACGATTCGACCGTGTAATTGGAATTGCCGAAAAATTTGAACCCATCCCTTCTATTGAAAAATTTATTGGCAGTAGCAAGGTCGTTGTCGCCGGAAGTACCTGGAACGAAGATGAAGAACTCCTGCAAAAAGCGTTTGGTTCGATTTCCGATACATCTCTAAAACTGATAATTGCCCCACATGAAATCACCGAAGCTCATCTTGATGATCTGAAAAAGTTGTTCCCTAACGCAATTCTCTACTCCCAGCTCACCACCGGTCCCTGGCATCTGACACCCGAGACCCGGCACCTGATCATTGACAACATCGGTATGCTCTCCCGCCTGTATAATTACGGTTCTATTACCTATGTCGGCGGAGGTCTGAAACCAATGGGTGTACACAATGTGCTTGAAGCAGCTGTATACGGGAAACCTGTTATCGTGGGACCGTTTTATAAGAAATATGTCGAGGCAAGGGAACTCGTTGATGATGGCGGCGCACTGGTAGTTAAGAATGAAATTGAGTTAGCAAATGTAATCACCAACCTTCTTAATAACGCGCATGGCTGTTATGATAAAGCCAGCAACGCTTCAAAGAAATATGTCGGGAGAAATAAAGGAGCTACAGAGAGGATAAGCCTTTACATTCAGGAAAAGCGTCTTCTTACCAGTTGATCAAAATGCTGGACGGTCTTATTTTCATTATCCCATCCCAGTTTGACTTTCAGTTCACGTGTGATCCAGTAGTCAGCTTCCGCATGAATATTGAAGCTATTGATCGTTTTTATACTGCGCTCATACATGGCTTCATCGCCACGGAAAAGGTCATCTATAAATAAAAAGCGGTCATTGATGCCGATCGCTTTGCGGAGATCTTTGATAGGAGTTTCCTTCAACATTTCAAACAGTTCTGTTTTGACCTGTTTCAATTTATCATTGAGTGATTCAGGTTGTATAGAAGTCCTGTTGTCCAGGTGAGTTTCCTGTAGCTGGTGAGAAAGTGTCGGGATCTCGATCATTGGATCAAATGCCATGTCCAGCTGCCCGTTATCATTTACCACTGAAACCGTACTATCAACCAATACAGTTTCTTTTACTTCCTGTACCTCTCTTACCCGCTCTTCAGCTGGTTTTGTTTTCGGTAAAAACCTTTCGTACTCGGTCGGCACCTGGCTCATGCCGGATGGCATGGTGACTGCCACTTTGGAAGTACCCAGGGTCTTTGCAGTCCTGGGCTGCAATTGAGATAATTCATTTTGTAATTGTTGAACCGTAGTAAGTAATTGAGCAGCTTCAGCACCTGAGGCGAATTGCTGGTTCAACTTTGCAATGAGAGCTTGAATTCTTTCCATGTTATCACAGTTTAAGAGGATTTAGCGGGTTTCAGCGATCAGAAGAATGTTTGTACCTCGATGTCGATCAAATCTTTTATTCCTTTTCTTTGCAATACGGGTCAGCAGGCTGATCAACGAAATCCGGCTTTGAAGTTACAAACTGTTTACCAACAAATATTATTGTGCCTTTATTGTGAATAAATCTTAACAATGTTTATTGAACCGAATTTACGGGGTGAGAGAAGGGGATGGATAGAAGTGATCTGTGGGTCGATGTTCAGCGGGAAAACGGAGGAATTGATCCGGCGTCTAAAGAGAGTAAAGATCGCCAACCTGAAAGTAGAGATATTTAAACCGGCTATAGATATACGTTACGACGAAGTTAAAATCGTGTCTCATGACACTAACGCCATTCAGTCTACTCCTATTGATAACTCCCAAAAGATACTGCTGATGGCGCAGGATGTGGATGTGATAGGTGTGGATGAAGCCCAGTTCTTCGATGACCAGTTACCCTATGTTTGCGATGAACTGGCCCGTCGTGGAATCCGGGTGATCGTCGCGGGACTTGATATGGATTACCTGGGCAAACCGTTCGGCCAGATGCCTTTTATCATGGCCAAGGCCGATTATGTCACCAAACTGCATGCGATCTGCGTGAAGTGCGGAAACATTGCAAATTATTCTTATAGAAAGATCCCTAACGATGACCAGGTAATGCTTGGGGCTACTGATGTGTATGAACCGAGATGCAGGGTTTGTTACCACGAGAGTGATAAGAGTGATAAATCTGAAGTCTGAATCTTGAAATCCGATGAACCCCTCCGCTTTCGGATTCTCTCTTCGGATTTCATTTTTTAAAATTTCGGCTTCTTTGTTCGGATCTCGTTTTTTAAAACTTCGAATTTCTAACCATGCGATCAATTCGTCATATAGTGACCCTCTTTAAAAAAGATCTCCTGCTTGAAATAAGACAGCAGTATAGTTTTTATGGCATCCTGTTATACATCGGCGCCACGGTATTTGTTTTATTCATGGCCATCGATGAGCCAGAGAGCACGATCTGGAACGGATTGTTTTGGGTGATACAACTATTTATTTGTATCAATGCAGTGGCGAAAAGTTTTTTACAGGAGAGTAAGGGAAGAATGTTGTATTTCTATTCCATTGCGTCCCCTGCTGATTTCATTCTGTCTAAATTACTTTTCAATTCCTTGCTTATGCTGTTGATGAGCCTGCTGAGCATCTTGTTGTTTATTTTGTTTTTGGGCAATCCCGTGCAGAAAGCCGTGCCTTTTATTGGCCTGGTGTTATTGGGCGGATGGAGCCTTAGTCTTGTTTTCACTTTCCTGGCAGCTATTGCAGCAAAAGCGCAACAAAATGCGGCTGTGATGGCTGTATTGGGTTTTCCCCTGATCATTCCCCAATTGCTTTTATTGATGAAACTTTCCAATGCAGCATTCAATCCAGTTTTGATCATTGAAGCAAGTACCGTGCTTCTTCTCGTAGCATTAGATATAATGATCATATTGCTAGCTGTGATTCTTTTCCCGTTTTTATGGAAAGATTGAGAATGGAAGCGCGAAATAAATAATATCGAAATCCGAAAAAAGATCAGAATATAGGCAGATCAGTAATATTACCAGCTTCGTCCTTCATATTTTTCAATTCCAGTAGCGTCCACTCCGATAGTTATCAGATTTTAATTTTGACCACTGAGGACCTTAGAGAAGGAACTCTGTGGCTCTCTCCTGCTGCCTTGGTATAGCCATGTCAAGGCAAGCCCGGGATTCCAAGATCTGTTTTTCCCTTCGTGGCTCTTTGTGGCCGTTCTGATTTTTCAAACAGCTATACTGCCTCAATTTCGTACTTATTCTCTTTTACCCTTATTTTTGCTGACTTTTTCACCATTGGCCGGTCCAATGGCTATCAATAAAAATAATATGCGAAAATCCTGGTGGAAGATCCTGACTGTTGTTTTGTTGATCTACACTTTTACTGCCGGGCTTCTTATTAAAATTCCTGATCTCCCGGCATTGGGTCAAACCAGCCGTAACCTGTTTTTTCATGTAGGCATGTGGGCGGCAATGATGACGCTATTCACTGTTTCTGTAGTTAACGCCATACGTTACCTGCGCACATTTAACCTGAAATATGATATCTATGCGCGGCAATATGCCGCTACCGGTGTCATTTTCGGCGTACTCGGATATGCAACGGGAAGTATATGGATGAGTTATACCTGGGCAGACCCGAACAACCCTTTATTCCAGTCATTCAGCGCCGTTGCCAGGGAACCAAAGCTGATCGGTGCTGCGATTGCGTTGCTGATATATTTTGCCTACATGGTATTGCGCGACTCCATTAATGATATCGATAAAAGGGCAAGGATCAGTGCAGTGTATAACATATTTGCTTATGCGATGTTATTTCCTTCTATCTGGATCGTTCCGCGAATATTACCCAGTCTACACCCGGGGCAGGAAGGCAATCCTGCTCTTAACTTCAATGATGTAAGTTCCCTGATGCGAATGGTAGAGTTTCCCGCTTTTATCGGCTGGGCCCTGCTGGGCGTCTGGATCGCTACGCTGAAAATACGTTCCACCATATTAAAAGAAAGAAAACTTGCGTCATGAAAAAGATGAAATATCTCCTGGTGTCATTATTACTGCTGGGCGGATCAACAATACTCAATGCGCAGGATGACAGCCAGGGCAAGAGTGTTGGCAATTTTATGTACAGCAACCAGCGCAGCTATGTTGTTATTGCTGTCATGCTCACCATATTGCTTGGTCTTATATTATTCATGGTAAGGGTCGACCGGAAGCTGACCAAGTTAGAGAAAGAAAATAAATAATACCTGCCAGGTGTCGTTGCATTGATGAACTGCGGTACCAGTGGCTAATAACGATTGCAAATAAAAACTCACTCACATGTCAGAGAAAAACTATAGTTTTTTCGGGGCAGTAGAAAAAAGCTTCGATAAAGCTGCAAAATTCACCAAATGGGAACGAGGTATCCTTGAACAGATCAAAGCCTGTAATGCAGTGTACCAAATGAGATTTCCCCTAAAAAGAGATGACGGAAGCCTGGAAGTGATCGAAGCTTACCGCGTACAGCATTCACAGCATAAAACTCCATGTAAAGGCGGTATCCGCTTTGCCGCGGAAGTAAACCAGGATGAGGTTATGGCCCTCGCTTCGCTGATGACGTACAAATGTGCCATTGTAAACGTTCCCTTCGGTGGTGGTAAAGGCGGTATCAAGATCAATCCCAAAAAATATTCTGCTTATGAACTGGAAAAGATCACCCGTCGCTATACGGCAGAACTGATAAGAAAGAATTTCATTGGCCCCGGCACTGATGTTCCTGCCCCGGATTACGGAACAGGAGAAAGAGAAATGGCCTGGATAGTAGATACCTATTCAGCTATGCACCCAGGAGAAATTGACGCTGCCGGATGTGTTACCGGTAAGCCCGTGTCACAAGGAGGCGTTCGTGGAAGACGTGAAGCAACCGGTCTTGGTGTTTTCTTCGGCATCCGCGAAGTATGCAGTCTGCCGGACGTTATGAATAAACTGGGATTATCTACAGGTATCGAAGGTAAAAGGATAGTTGTGCAGGGTTTGGGAAATGTCGGATACCATACCGCGAAATTCTTCCAGGATGCCGGCGCCAGGATCATCGCGCTGGCTGAATATGAAGGAGCGATCAGCAATAAGGACGGTTTGGATGTGGATGAGGTCTTTAATCATCGCAAAAAGACCGGTTCAATACTAAACTTCCCTGGCGCTTCCAATTTTGATAATAATATGGACGCCCTGGAAATGGAATGTGATATTCTTATCCCGGCCGCCCTGGAAAATGTTATCGATGCAGACAATGCACCAAATATCAAAGCAAAGCTGATCGGTGAAGCGGCCAACGGTCCTTTGACGCCTGAAGCAGATGAAGTGTTCATCAAGAAAGGAAGTATCGTTGTTCCCGATATGTACCTGAATGCCGGCGGTGTGACCGTATCTTACTTTGAATGGTTGAAGAACCTGAGCCATGTTCGTTATGGACGCATGGAAAAACGTTTTACAGAAAACCTGAACTCGCATATCCTCGGCCAGATAGAAGCTCTTACCGGTAAAAAAGTAACGGAAAAAGAAAAAGAATACATCCTGCATGGAGCTGATGAAGTGGACCTTGTGTACAGCGGTCTCGAAGAAACAATGATCACGGCAACGCACGAGATCATGAATGAATGGAAAAACAATCCTGATATTCCCGACATGCGCACTGCCGCGTATGTGGTGGCAATTAATAAAGTGGCTACGACTTATGCGGAGCTTGGGATATTCCCGTAAAAAAGATAAATACTCAAATAGTCAAATCCCATTTGCATAACCAAGTGGGATTTTTATTGCGAGACTACGAAAGTCGAATTGGTGCAAAAGCCATTGCCGATGCAGTCTAAAAGATTATGTAGCCACGGATCAACTAATTAATGGATAAACTGGATCAGCACGGAGCTATCCATTGTGGAATGAAGTCTATGCCTTTTCATAAATAAATTCTTCTCCTTTCAGCAAGGGATGTTTTCCCAGTAAGACATGACGTTTGATCTTTAGCGGAAATTTATTGAAGAACACCTCCATGACCCATGGTTCCAGGCGAAACTCAAAGTAATTATGTTCTTTATTAGGAACCGGGAAAAATGTAAATCTCTCCGGGGAAAATTCGAATGCGAGTGTAATAATCTCAGCTTCATTCTCGGGAAAATGCATCTCCCCTTTTGTATCCGGGTATAGCCATGTTCCCTCTTCCCCTTTTTTAAGACTGGCAAAACTGTGTTTCTGCAAAACGGGATTCTTATCGCTTATCCTGACAGTAATTCCCCTCCCGGATGTACTACTTTCCACAAGAGCAAAATCCTGCCCGCTCCAGGGCTTGCTTTGCAGAATGACAATATCATCTTCTATCGAAAAATGTCCCCGGCCATGCCTGTCCAGCGCACCATAGGAAAAAAAGAACTGGAACGTGCCGTCAGGGTCTAGTTTAAAACCCGATTGTGTTTCTCTGACTGTGTGCAGTAAATAGACTCCTACCAGTTTTTCGATGGGTCCTGATGCCATAGCAACTAAGATATCCATTATTTTACCGCAAACCTTATATCCCTCTTGTTTACTACTCATCCGTTTCCATCTTCGCTGGTAATAATGGTGGAGCGGTCGAAGTTTTTCTCCTTAGCTTTCTACTTTAAAACTACATGTATGAAAAAAGTATCATTGTCCTGTCTGCTTCTCATTTTTACAACAGTTGTCTTCTCCCAATTGACAACTGCGCCCGATGGCGGAAATAAAAAAGCATTGGTAGGTGAACGTATCGGGATCACTGACATCACAATTCATTATGACCGTCCAGGCGTAAAGGGACGCGAGGGGAAAATCTGGGGGCAGCTGGTGCATGTAGGGTATGCCGACCTGAATTTCGGCACCAGTAAGCAATCACCCTGGCGGGCAGGTGCCAATGAAAATACCACTATCGAATTTTCAAACGATGTTATGATAGAAGGACAACCTCTGGCCGCCGGTAAATATGGTTTCTTTATCGCCTATGATCCTAATGAGTGCACACTCATTTTTTCCAGGAACACTACAAGCTGGGGAAGCTATTTTTATAGACCGGAGGAAGATGCATTACGGGTAAAAGTAAAACCGGTAACCACTGATAAAAGCGTGGAATGGCTGAAATATGAATTCATGAATGAAACGGAAAATTCGGCAACAATTGCATTATTATGGGAAAAACTGATGATACCCTTTAAAGTATCGGTAGACCTGGACAAGCTGCAACTGGAATCTTTCCGCCGCGAGCTGAGAGGTGAAAGAAGTTTTAATCCCGGCTGGCAACCTTACCACCAGGCAGCCAGGTACACTCTCAACAGGAATATAGACCTGGAAGAAGGATTGCAATGGGCCGACCAGGCCATCAATGACCCTTCTGTAGGAGAAGCAAATTTTATTACCCTGTCCACAAAAGCCGAGATCCTGACCAAACTAGGGCGCACTGCCGAGGCAGATTCTCTTATGAAAAAAGCATTGCCGCTTGGAAACATGCAGCAACTACATCAATACGGACGCCAGCTTTTGGCGCAGAAAAAAAATAAGGAAGCACTGGAGGTCTTTAAAATGAATTTCCAGAAAAACCCTAGCCAATATACTACGCTGATGGGATTGACGAGGGGCTATTCTGCAAATGCCGATTATAAGAATGCGTTGAAATATGCTAATATGGCTTTACCGGTTGCTCCGGGACAACAGGCCAAAAAGCAGGTGGAGACAATGATCGATCAGTTGAAAGCAGAGAAAGATGTTAACTGAAAAATCTAATCTTGAATTCAATTGCATCCAAGCAATTCACAAAGCTTGGTCTCCAATGCAGGACCGCGTAAATTCTTTGCGACAATTTTGCCATCAGGGCCTATGAGGAAGTTTTGAGGGATACTTTGTATTTTATATTTCACCGCCACGGCATTGTTCCATTGCTGCAGGTCGCTCACATGTGTCCATGTCAGGTTATCGGCATGAATAGCCTGCAACCATCTTGCTTTTTGACCCGGTCCGTCCAATGATACACCCAATACAGTAAATTTTTTATCCTTGAACTTATTGTAATTGTAAACAACATTAGGATTTTCCTGGCGACAGGGTCCGCACCAGCTGGCCCAGAAATCAACCAGGACATACCTGCCCCGGAATGACGATAGTGAAACCGCGACGCCCGAGGTATCGGTCTGTGTGAAATCAATCGCGGAGCTGCCCACTGCCAGGAATTTTGCTTCATTGATCATGTCTTTGACGTACTTGCCATAGAAGTTATTCACCGCGGCAGGCCTTAACGAGTTAAACCTTCTCTCTGTTACCAGTATATCTTCCGTGAGCTGCATCGTAACCGCCAGCATAAAACTGCTGACCGGCGATGCCTTGTACGTATTGATAAATGATTCGATCTCCTTTTGTATTTCGTTGCTCGTATTTGTAAGCGCAGACCATAGGCTGTCCGTCTTTCCTCTGTATTGCAATTGCTGGTTGATCTGGCCTAATTTTTCAAACAGGGGATTGAATTTCTTCTGGAAAACATCAAACGCGGTATGAGTAATCGAGCCGGTGACTTTTATATTTCTGAGCTCGTTCGCATTACCAGAGATCTTTGCGATGGAATTTTCTAAAAAAACGGCAGCCTTCCTGTTCCCTTCTACGTTCAGGCTAAGCAGGGTGGGCTCCTTCAATGAACCTTTCAAAACAAACCCTTCTTTTTTTACGACGCCTTTCGCAATAGTATCTGTAGGTGTATTAATATCTGTCAAAGAAATCGCAGTTCCCACGTGCAGCCCTTCGATTTTCCCCGACAGAGAAAATTTTTTCTGGGAGAAGGTAAACAAGGGGGTAAATAAAACGAAAGCAAAAATCCTTTTCATCGAATAGCCTGTTTTAATAATAATGGACAAAGATAATTTCTTTTTCTAAGGAATCATTACAGGCATCAGGCGAGAATACCGCTTATAAACTGTTTAACGGTTTTTTCTATGGAACCGTTCGTTTCCAACGCCTTAATAAAGGCCGTGCCGATGATGGCCCCATTGGCTAATTGACACGCATCATCAAAGCTCCGCCTGTCTTTTATACCAAAACCTACCAGCACAGGATTTTTTAATTGCAGCCTGCCGAGTCTTTCGAGATAAGTGGCCACAGAAACCATATTCTTTTCAGTTCCTGTTGTTGAAGAAGATGAAACGGCATAGATAAAACCCGTACTTAATTCATCCAGTTTTTTGATTCTTTCGTCCGAAGTCTCGGGAGTAACCAAAAAGATAAAATCCAGTTTGTATTTTTTAATAATTGCTCCATATTCCGTTTCAAACTCATGCATGGGCAAATCGGGCAATATCAAGCCGTCTATACCCACGGCGGCAGCATCGTTGCAGAATTTTTCAAACCCATACTGGAGCACGGGATTCATGTATCCCATCAGCACCAGCGGCAAATGAATTTCTTTGCGGCAATCCCTTAGTTGTTCAAATAGCTTTTTGATCGTCATACCATTGGCCAAAGCGATCGTGCTGCTATGCTGGATCACGGGCCCGTCAGCCAGGGGATCACTATAGGGCATTCCCGGCTCTATCATATCCGCCCCGTTCTCCTGTAGCGCCTTCATGACATCTATTGTTGAATTCAACAGTGGATAGCCTGCCGTGCAATAAACATTCAGGACACGTTTATTTTTTTGAGCGAATAATTTCCCGATCCTCGACATGTTTACTTAAATTTTAATTTTCATACGGCCTGATCGCGATAGGTGTACCATCGATAATAAGAATATTGTAACGCGGGTAGGCATCCAGGTCTACAGTTAGCTTATACACAGCCTGTTTCGAATTCTTTCTTTCAAACTTCAATTCTATTGTATCGCCTCGTTGAACAGAAGTAAGCTGTTCCTTCGCAAAATCGGCATCAAGACATCTTTGGAACTCGTAGCGCTCCCCGTTCAGGTTGGAATTCATTTTGAAATCCATGTTCATCCCATTACAGTTATCAGCTACTTTTTCGAATTGAAGATCGTGCTTGACAAATGGTTTGGTTTTGCACCCGTTCAACAGAGCAATGATTAAAGCAACATAAAATAGTTTCATATAGAATGATTAATTATTGCATGGCCTTCATATATGTTGCGAGATCCTTATCCCCTCTCCCACTTAAACAAATCACAACAATATCATTTGCTGTAAATTTCTTTTGATTCAATGCTGCCAGTGCATGAGCGCTTTCCAGCGCAGGAATGATCCCTTCCAGTTTTGCCAGTTCGAATGCTGCTGCCAGGGCTTCTTCATCCGTAGCGCTTAGAAACTCAGCCCTGCCACTTTCAAACAGGTGGGCATGCAGGGGACCTATGCCCGGATAATCCAGGCCGGCGGAAATGCTGTGTGGCTCTACCACCTGCCCATCTTCCGTTTGCATCACAAGGCTTTTGCTTCCATGCAGGATTCCCGGTTTTCCCAATTGAGTGGTAGCTGCGCTTCTGCCGCTGGCGATACCCTGGCCAGCTGCTTCTACTGCAACAAGCCTTACATTTTCATTGTCCAGGAAATGATAAAATGCGCCTGCTGCATTACTGCCGCCGCCTACACAGGCGATGACATAGCCGGGGAACTCGCTACCCGTCTTTTCTTTTAGCTGAATCTTTATTTCTTCGCTTATCACGCTTTGGAATCTTGCCACCATATCAGGATAAGGATGTGGCCCTACCACTGAACCGATAATATAATGTGTATCGTTTGGATTGTTGATCCAGTCGCGAATAGCTTCGTTGGTAGCATCTTTTAAAGTTTTGCTTCCGCTTATGGCGGGGATCACTGTTGCTCCCAGCATTTTCATCCTGGCTACATTCGGGGCCTGTCTTTCAATATCTTTTTCTCCCATGTATACGAGGCATTGCAATCCTTTCAAAGCGCATACTGTAGCCGTGGCAACTCCATGCTGTCCCGCCCCTGTTTCTGCAATAATTCTTTTTTTGCTCAAACGTTCTGCCAACAGTATCTGTCCAATCGTATTATTGATCTTATGCGCACCGGTATGACACAAATCCTCCCGCTTCAGGTAGATTGTTGTCTTATGCTTTTCACTCAGCCTTTTTGCGAGATACAGCGGGGTTGGCCTGCCTGCGTAATCTTTTAACAGTTGTTGAAACTCCTTTTGAAAACTCTCACTGTATATAATCTCAATGTACCGGGTCTTCAGCTCTTCCACATTCCTGTGCAGCATTTCGGGAATATAGGCACCCCCAAAATTGCCATAGTAGCCAAAAATATTTGGTTGCTTGTAAGTCCCTTTATTTATAGATGTTTGCCTGTTGATCATTTTTGTCGCTTTATGGCCAGATGCCGCAAAAAAAACCTTACTCTCACGCCACGACGCGACGACGCAACGCTCAAAAATTAGGTTGCTCTTCGTGGCGGCGTTGCGCCGTTGCGTGAAATTTATGTTTGTAAGCCTGATCGGCCCAATAATTATTCGATGGTATATGACCTCACAATATCAGCTGCAAAAATTTTAAATCCAGCCACCGTTCAAATTTCCAGCCTACCTGCCTGAAATGGGCTACTTCTTCAAACCCAAAACGCTTATGTAATTTTAAACTTGCTTCATTCGTAGCGTCGATGCTTGAGATGATCGTATGCAATTTTAATTCCTTCGCCGCTTCGACTATAGGTGGTATCAATAATTTACCGATCCCTTTTCCTCTCATTTCAGTTGCCACGTAAACCGAGTTTTCCACCGAATATTTATATGCAGCCCAGGCCCTGAATGGCCCGATCGAACTAAACCCTTTTATTGTTCCCTCCTCCTCTGCTACAAACACCGGGAAGCCCTGTTGCCTTTTCATTTCAAACCACTGCTTCCTCATTTCCAGCGTATGCGGTTCATAGTCATACACGGCAGTCGTGTGCAATATGATGTCGTTATAAATAGCCAACAATTGTGGCAAATCAGTTTCTATCGCTTCACGTATATCCATGTTGAAAGTCCGAAGGCTTTAATCCCGATAGCTATCGGGACGAATTTCGAAATTCATAATTCGGATTAAAACCTATAATGCATTTCAGCCTTTTAAGGTTTTAACAAACATCTTTACTTTCTCCATATCCTTCACTCCTGCTCCGATTTCAAACTTGCTATTGATATCCACTGAAAATAATTTTTTTGCCACTGGTTCTTTCATGAACTCTTTCAATCTTTCTTCATCCCCTGGTTCGATACCACCGCTCAGGAAAAATAATTTTTCGATCGATGCCTTCTTTAGCACGTTCCAGTCGAACTTCCTGCCGGTGCCGCCATAACCGGCACCCAATGTATCAAACATGTACATATCGCTGCCTTCATGGTAAGGCCGCACGATCCAATCGATCGGGTCATTGTCCGTCAGGCGAAAAGCCTTGACAATAGTGACATAATTGGCCACTTTTTCACAGTAATGCGGCGATTCATCTCCGTGCAGCTGCACCATATCCAGGCGGTAATCTTCCACGGTCTTCATCAATTCATCATACGCCATATTAACAAATACACCAACCTTGGCGATATGCCCCCTGATCTGTCTCATTTTTTCAGGCGAGATCTTGTTCCCGATAAACCGTGGCGATTTGGGATAAAAAATAAAACCGGCGAAATCGACTCCCATTTCATCAAGGGCAGTTACCTGTTCGGGCAGCGTCATGCCGCATACTTTTATTCTCATTCCAGTTTTGCTTTTAATTTCCTGA
>Ga0066652_100000569_pt1 | contig 17866 bp, 11 predicted proteins | sample GraSoiAngelo_101_FD_71413 | JGI IMG/M metagenome (GOLD analysis project Ga0066652, IMG submission 71413) | Grasslands soil microbial communities from the Angelo Coastal Reserve, California, USA - 14_0903_02_30cm | ecosystem: Environmental > Terrestrial > Soil > Grasslands | place: USA...
TTGTAGCAGTATTTCAGTCTCCTGTCCTTGGCGTAGAGGCTCCACCCACCGATGTTGCCGCCCTGCGCGATGATCACCCCTTTCGCCCCCGACTCCGGCACCACGATCTCCGCGGTCACGGCGTGCGACTTGTTCTTGATGCTGACCATCGAGTTCTCCGAGAGCCGCCCCATGTCGCCGAAGAGGATCTGGGTCGTGCCTCGAATCAGCACCGGCCGGCCCGCGGTGTCGGGATTCATGCGCTCGGCCACGCGATCATCGAGCGGCAGCACGTTGTAGCGCGTCGCCTCGATGAGCCACAGACGCTGCAGCTCGTGCAGCTTGTCGGACATCTGCTTCGACAGGTCGTGCGCCTGGCTCCAGTCCTTGCTCGTGTCGTACAGCTCCCAGACGTCGTCGTCGAACGGGGGAACCTTCTCACCGACGAGCAGCCAGGGCGTCTTGTGCCGGGTCACTGCGGTCCAGCCGTCGTGATAGATGCCTCGGTTGCCGAACATCTCGAAGTACTGGGTCTCTCGTCGCTCGGGTGCCTTGGCATCGTTGAAGCTGTAGAGCATGCTCACGCCTTCGATCGGGCGCTGCTGTACCCCGTTCACGAACTGCGGCTCGGGCAGGCCCGCCGCCTCGAGCAGCGTCGGTGCGACGTCGATGACGTGATGGAACTGCGAGCGGAGCTCGCCCTTCCCCTCGATCCCCGTCGGCCAGTGCACGATCGTGCCGTTGCGCGTCCCACCCCAGTGCGAGGCGACCTGCTTGGTCCACTGGTACGGCGTGTTCATCGCGTGCGCCCAGCCGACCGCGTAGTGGTTGTACGACTCGGGGCCACCGAGCTTGTCGATCCGCTCCATCAGGAACTCGGGCGTCTCGAGCGCGGAGGCGCCATTGAAGTTGATCATCTCGTTGAACGTGCCGTTCAGCGTCCCCTCGGCCGACGCGCCGTTGTCGCCGACGATGTAGTACACGAGCGTATCGTCCATCACGTGCAGCTTCTTCAGGGAATCGAAGATGCGCCCGACGTGATGGTCCACGTACTCGAGGAAGCCGGCGTAGACCTCCATCTCGCGGCGAAGCACCGGCTTGAGCGCCTCGGGCATGTCGTTCCACGCCGGAATCTCCTTGTGCCGCGCCGTGAGCTCGGCGTCGGGCGGGATCACGCCGAGCTTCTTCTGGCGGTCGAACGTCTCCTCCCGCAGCGCGTCCCATCCGGTGTCGAATCGGCCCTTGTACTTGTCGGCCCACTCCTTGGGCACGTGGTGCGGCGCGTGCGTCGCACCCGGCGCGAAGTAGACGAAGAACGGCTTGTCGGGCATGAGCGCCTTCTGCTGGCCGATCCAGCCGATGGCCTTGTCGGTCATGTCGGGCACGAGGTGATAGCCTTCCTCCGGCGTCTTCTTCACCTCGATCGGCGTGGTTCCCTCGTACAGCGACGGATACCACTGATGTGCCTCACCGCCGATGAAGCCGTAGAAGTACTCGAAGCCGCCGCCGCCCGTCGGCCAGGCATCGAACGGACCGGCAGGGCTGGTCTGCCACACCGGGACCTCGTGGCACTTCCCGAACTGCGCCGTGGAGTAGCCGTTGAGCTTCAACGTCCTCGCGATCGGCGAGATCGTGTTGGGGAGGACCGACGAATAGCCCGGCGCGCCGCTGGCGATCTCGGTGATGCCACCCATCCCCGCCGAGTGGTGGTTGCGTCCGGTCAGCAGGGCCTGGCGGGTCGGCGAGCAGAGCGCCGTGGTGTGAAAGCGGTTGTACTTCAGACCGCCCGCCGCCAGCGCTTCGGCATTCGGCGTCCGGCAGGGACCGCCGAACGCGCTCGCCGCGCCGAAGCCGGCGTCGTCGATGAGCACGATGAGGATGTTCGGCGCGCCCTTCGGTGGCCGCAGTTGCGGGATGGGAGGAAAGCTGGTTTCCGGATCCTTCGCATCGTAGGTGATCAGGCCGGTGTTCGGCATGTCGGGAATCGGCAGCACCGTGCGAGCGTCATGCGGGTTTGACATCGGTGATCCCTCGTTGGTCGCGTGATGGTTGCTCGCGCACGCTCGAACGCGACACGAACAGCGAGAGCTGCGTGAAGCGAGGCGCACTTCATCGAAGTGAGCGAAGCTGACGCCTGATCAGCCGACCCGAGATTGGACTTTGGGAACCCGCATGTGACCGCGAGCGAAATCGTTTGCCTCCTCCGTCCGCGACGAGTGGTCGCGGCACGATTCACGCTCGAGGCGCGCGCATCGTGCGCCGATCCGCGCCGGGGTGCAGATCGCTCACGGCGTCGGATACATCGCCTTCTGAACGTCGCGCCACGTCACGAGCACCACGCCGTTGTCCTTGAGCGCCTGCTTGAACTCCGCGCTGGTGAGCACGTCGTAGTCACGCTGGCGCCAGTCCGCGCCCCACGAGTCCCATCCGGTGGTCACTGCGCGAAGCTCGGCATCGTCGTAGCCGAGGTGCACGCCGATCACCGTGAGCCCGGGCTTGAGGTTGCGGATCGCGTCGAGGTAGAACTTCCTCCATTGCTCGAGCGTCCCTTTCTGGTACGCCATGATCGAGGCGTCGACGACGATGTCGCTCGGCAGGAGCTGCGCGACGTTCGCCTGCTCGGCTCCTCCGATGAAGTGCAGGAAGGGCAGCTTGTACGAGCGGGCGACCTTCACGTAGGTGCGGAACAGTTCCGGCGTCGCGTACAGCGTCCCCATGTGGCTGTCGACGTGCGTCGGCTTGATCCCGATCGCGTACGCGCGGTCGATCTGCGCCCGCAGCTCGCGCTCCACCTCGTCCTGCTTGGCCCGCTTCGCAACGCTTCCGGGATCGCGCGGGAAAGTCCCGTCCGGATCGTGCAGCGACGTGGTCTCGTCGCGCGACGCGAGCCCGCCCCAGCGGTAGGTGTTCCATTCGCTGTTGAGCGTGAGGTGCACGCCGAGGTCGGCGTCAGGGTGCCGCTTCGCGTACTCGGCCACCTCCGTCACCCAGGGCGTCGGCATCATGATGCTCCCCGAGTTGACGGCGCCCTTGTCGAGCGCGTCGAAGCTCGCGGCATTCTCCGAGTGCGCCACGCCGATGTCGTCGGCGTGGAGGATGAGGAGCTTGGCGTTCCGCGGATGGCCGAGCCGCTCGGCGACGGTGCGGGTCTGGGCAGAAAGCGTCGACACGACGAGCAGGGAGAGAAGGGTCGAGCAAACCAGCTGGCGCATGAAGAGTCGGGACCGTGGAGGTGGGCGGTCGAGCAATGCCGTGATCGTGTCTTGGACAGCCCGCTCGACGCCACCGTTTGAACTCACCGGGGTCGGACTCCTTCGGTGAGCTCATGGGGGTCAGACTCCTTCGGTGTGACACCGGGGGAGTCTGACCCCGATTGCCTGACCCCGACTACCCCCGGTCACCGCGAACGGCGGATGCGCCGATCATTTCGGAATCCGCCGGCGCGGCGGCGGCTCCGTCGACGGTACACCACTCGTGGCGTCGGCAATCGCGGGGAGCGCCACAGCCGGTGTGTTGACGACGGCCGTCGCGGGCAATGGCTTCACCCGGATGTTGCGGAACGCGACGCGCCCGGAATGCGCCTGTACTCCGAGGTAGCCGGACGCCGGATTCTCCGCCGACGATTGCCCCCGCGCCTCGTCGAGGTTCACGAACTCCGTCGTGCGTACACCATTGATGCGCACGGTGTAGGTGTCGCCGTGCACCGAAACCTCGAGCGTGTTCCACGCGCCGGGCACGAGATCGGGGGCGCGCCGGAACTCCTGGAGCGGCGGCTCCCCGTTCTGTCCCGTCGGGATGTCGTAGATGGCACCCGTGCGAGTTCGGTCGAGACCGTCCGGTCGCGCCTGATCGTCGATCTGCACCTCGAAGCCGGTGCGCACCGCCACCCAGGCGCGATTGGTCAGCACGCGCGGATCGTCGATGTCGGGCCACGCCGGGAGCGGACTGCGGAAGCGCACGAACACCCCCGAGTTGTCACCGACGCCGTTGACGCGGAACTCGAGCCGCAGATCGAAGTTGGAGAACGCCTCGGGCGCGTAGTACAACACGGTATGATCGCCGGCGGGCTGGGCGACCATCGCGCCATCGAGGAGCGCGAACGCGCCCGGTCCGGCGATGCGCCACTGCTGGAAGGTGCCGAGTGTGCCGTCGAACAGCGTGCGGAAGCCTGGCTCCGGCACCGGCGCCACCGGCGCCGGCAGCACGTGATCCGCCGTGCGCCGCGCCAGCGCGACGCCGGAGAGCATCGGGTTGGGCGAGCCCATCGTCGGCAACGTTGCCGGTCCGACGGCGAACAAGTTGTCGGATTCGTGGAACTGTCCCCACGCGTCCGTCACCGACGTCGCCGAATCATCGCCCATCCACAGCGTGCCACCTTCATGATGCGTGGAGCCCAACGTGTCGCGCCGCTCACTCGCTGGTGGCGCCGTCGGATCCCACCACGACACGCCGGGCGTGCCCGCGGTGCGCAGATACTGGAGGTCGGACGGCTGCCCGCTCGCGAGCATCAGCGCCACCTCGTCCGACGCCGCGTCCATCGCGTTCCACAGGTCGAGGTCACGATCGCCTCGCGGATCCGACGCGTCCTTCGGTCCGGCCTCGAGTCGCACCAGCGCGCGCGGCGCCCCGTAGTCGAATGGCCCCTGCGTGCCGAGCCAGTCGAGCGCGATGCGGTTCTGCGGATCGGACGAGCTCTTGTCGCCGGTCATCTCGCCGATGCCGCGCAGCGTGATGACCACGTGCTGGTCCGTCAGATCGCGGAACCGATCCAGCTCGTCGATGTTCGGGATCTTCTTGAACAGCTCCGCTTCCGAGCCCGTCTCGAGCTTGCCCACCCCCGAGGCGGTGATCTGGATGTGGAAGTGTCCGGGACTGCCGTCGGCATGCTGGAACACGCCCTTCACGAACATCGCCGAGACGGAGAGCTCCTTCGGCAGATTCGGGTCGATCGCCTCGAGCGACTTGCGAGGGATGCGGATCGTGAGGTTGGAGCGGAGATGCGCCATCAGGTTTCGCCCGATCATTCCGTTCGAATTCGGCAGCGACAGCAGCGCCAGCCGCGTGCTCTCCACCGTTCCGGCGGCGAGGAACACCTGCCCATTCGCCGGCACGTCGACGATGCCCTGGTTCGTGATGATCCGCACGATGCGCCGCCCATCGCCATCCACGTTGCGCTCGAGACGGATGACGTGGACGTTCGGCACCACCATGAACCGGCGCCGCCGGTTGATCGCCGCCTCGTCGCCGCGCGCGCTCTGCTCCGCTTCGCTGCGCGACAGGCGCGCCGCGCGCACGAGGAGCTGCACGGCGTTGAACTTGTTGAGCGGAAAGAACCCCGGCCGTGGCGACGACGACTGCACCGCGAGCGGCGCCTCGAGATCGGCCGCTGACGTGAGCGTGCCGCGATTCCCGGTGAGCATGAGCTGTCCCGCGGCTGGCCGCCCCTGGAGCGCGCTGAACAGGCGCTGGCGGAGAAGCTCGTGCAGCGGCCCCTGCACGAAGTCGTTCGTCTCCGCCGTGCCGATCTGGTCGGCGGCGTGATCGAGATACGACTTCAGTTGTCCGCCCGTCGGCACGACCGGCTGGGTCAGATCGTGCACGACGCTCGCCGGCCACTGCGCCGCCGGCAGCTCGCTGTCGATGAAGTACGGGGACCAGCCGCCCCAGAACACCGAGCGCCCACCGAGACAGTAGGCGAGCCCGGGAAAGCGCTGGTTCCACGACCGCGGGCTGTCCGAGCTCCACGGCACTCCCCACACCTCGCCGGAGTCCAGGCCGGGCGGAAGGTTCTGCACGTGCTCGGGGTAGACGTACGCGCCCGCATCGAGCACGAGGATGCGATGCGCTCCGGTGACGTCGCGCCGCGCGAGCCGCGCCGCGAGCACGGTGCCGAACGAGCCGCCGCCGATCACGATGTAGTCGAACGGGCGCGCGTCCGCATCACCGGTGGTGCTGGCCAGCGCTTCGTCCAGTCCATTGCAGACGTACCGGCCCACGACGTCGCGCGTGAACGCGGTCGTCGGGGTTTGGGGAGGGGTTGCCACGGTGTTACCTCTGGATCGTCTCGGCCCACCAATCGGGGCACGATGCCGCCAGCCCTGCGTGGGCGGCTTTGAGCCCGGTGACGTCCCGCGTCGGGCGACATCCGAGGGACGCGACGATAGTGCTCACTGGAAAACGACGCCAGCTCAGCAGTGGCGGTCGTGCGCAACGATTCAATGACCGTCGCGATACCGCCGTGTGAGACTCTCCACGAGGTACGACGCGTCCGGCCCCTCGCCCGTCGCGCGCGCGATCAGCTCGGGCACCGGCCACCGCATCCCGTGCCGATGTACGTGCTCGCGCAGCCACTCGCGCAGCGGTGCGAACTCTCCCCGCGCGAACGATTCCTCCAGCGGACCGACCGCGCGCTCCGCCGCGGCGAACAGCTGCGCCGCGTACACGTTGCCGAGCGAATACGTCGGGAAGTATCCGATCAGGCCCTCGGACCAATGGATGTCCTGCAGGCATCCCTCGCGATCGTTCCGCGGACGCACGCCGAGGTGTCGCTCGTACAGCTCGTTCCACGCACCCGGCAGCTCCGCCGCGCGCAGGTCGCCCGAGAGCAATGCGAGCTCCAGCTCGAACCGGATCGTGATGTGCAGGTCGTACGTCACCTCGTCGGCGTTCACCCGGATCGGGCCGGGCGCGACGTGGTTCATCGCGCGGCGGAACGCGTCGAGCGACACGTCGTTCAGCGCCTCGGGGAATGCGTCGCAGAGCGGCGGGTAGAAGTGTCGCCAGAACCCCTCGCTTCGCCCCACGTGGTTCTCCCACAGCCGCGACTGCGACTCGTGCACGCCGAGCGACGCCGCATCGCCCATCGGCGTCCCGTAGAACGCGCGGTCGAGCCCCTGATCGTACAGCGCATGCCCGAGCTCGTGCATCAGCGCGAAGAAGCCCTGCCCGAAGTCGCGCGGGTGATAGCGCAGCGCGATGCGGACGTCGCCCGGACCGATGGCCGAGCAGAACGGATGCTGACTGACGTCGAGCCGCCCGCCCCGTGGATCGAAGCCGAGCGCCGCTGCCGCTGACTCGACGAACAGCTTCTGCCGCTCGAGCGGAAAGTCGCGCTCGAGCATCCCGGATGACGCGGGCGTGTCACGAAACGAAGCGACGAGCGGCACGAGCCGCTGCTGGAGGTTCGACAACACGTCCACGAGCCGCTCCGTCGTCATCCCGGGCTCGAAGTCGTCGAGCAGCGCGTCGTAGCGCGTGCCCTCGTATCCGACCGCATCCGCGCGCTCGCGCGCCAGGGCAAAGATCTGCTCGAGCCAGGGAGCGAACGATGCATAGTCGTCGTTGCGCCGCGACTCGGCCCACGTCTGCTGTGCGATCGAGGTGACGCGCGCCCATTCCTCGACCAGCGCGCGCGGCATCCGGCGCTCCTTCTTGAACGAGCGCCGGATCTCGCGCACGTTCACCGCTGCGGCACTCTCCGGATCGCTCACCAGCGCCGAGCCTTCCACGGCGGCGAGCAGCTCCTCGTACCGCGGGTCCGTCTCGCGGTCGTGCACGAGTCCGGCGAGCAGCGCGCGCTGCTCGGCGCGGTGCTCCACCCCGTCGCGCGGCATGCTCACTTCCTCGTCCCACTCCAGCAGATCGAGACACGACGCGAGGAGCGTCTCCTCGCGCGACAGCGCGATCATCGTCTCGTAGGCTTGCTCGGCATTCATGTGCGTTCGAACACTCGGCCTCGGTTGCAGGTCCCTGCTCGCGCCGTAGAATAGCGCGAGGACCACCCCCTTACACGCACCCGCGCACATGCACTCTCCCGCCGAAGAAGTCGGCCTCATGGGCCAGCGGCTCGCCACGCGCGTGCAGACCGCGCTCGATCGCGTGCCGCCGGCGGCGCTCGTCGATCTGATGCGCGCCATCCGAAGGATGGCCACGGATCGCCATCTCTCCTACGACCGCGAGGGCGTCGCCGAGACCGTCCAGCTCCTTCCGTGTCCGCTCACGATGCGGAACGACCAGCTCGCGTACACGCATTACGTCTCGCAGACGATCCTCGAGTGCACGAAGCGGCTGCCCGACATGTACTTCGAGGTACCGGAGGTGCGCGACGTCCTCCGTGTCGGCCCGGTCGAGGAGGAGTGGCTGCGCGAGTGCTGGACGCCGGCCCACCGCGAGACGAACCCGGTGTTCGGCCGGCTCGACGCGGTCGTGGATTACGCGTCGGCGATGTGGAAGGACACCATCAAGTTCATGGAGCCCAACCTGAGCGGGATTGGCGGCCTCCACATGGCCGCCACCGCCGTCGGCATCCTCGCCGAGCTCGTCGTGCCTCGTCTGCTCGAGCAGGATCCGGGGATCCGGCTCCAGCTTCCCCCCGACATGCGCGACTTGCTGCTCCAGGATCTGATCGAGCATCTGGAGGTGCTCGGCCGGCCCGGTGGGCAGATCGTGCTCGTCGATCCCAAGTTCGCCGCCGAGGGCCCCGACGAGCCCGACGCCGTCGCGCGCTGGTGCAGGGACAATCATGGCCTGTCCGTGCTGCACGCCGACCCGAGCGAGCTCCGTCAGAGGGGCGACGAGGTATTCTACGGCGACACGCGCGTCGACGTCGTCTACCGCGATGCGGGCGTCCTCGACCTCCTGGCGTACGCCGCCGAGGGCGTGGACGTCGGCCCGATGCGCACCCTGTTCCGCCAGAACCGCGTCGTCTCGTCGATCAGCGCGGAGCTCGACCAGAAGAGCATCTTCGAGCTGTTCACCGATCCCGTGCTCGCCGAGCGCCTGTTCACAGTGGAGGAACGCCAGGTGATGCGCCGGCACGTCCTCTGGACACGGCTCCTCTCGGCGCGGTTCACCAACTCGCCGCACGGCGAGCGCATCGACCTCCCCGAGTGGGCGCGCCGCGAGCGCGACGCGCTCGTGCTCAAGCCGAACCGCTCATATGGAGGCGACGGCGTCGTCGTCGGCCACACCGTCGAGCAGAGCGCGTGGGAATCGGCGCTCGACCGCGCGCTCGGCGACACCGAGTCGCGCTACGTGCTCCAGCAGGCGGCGCCCATTCCGGTGCAGTCGTTCCACGTGCTCGACGCCGACGGTCAGGTCGAGCTCGAGCCGTTCTACGTCGTGATGGGGTTGGCGCCGAGCCGCTACGGCGTGGCGCTGATGGCGCGCGCGTCGCAGCAGCAGGTGGTGAACGTCGCCCAGCATGGCGGCATCTGCGCCGTGATGGTCGGTGCGACGTCGCTCAGGAAGAGCGAGCTTGGCCTCAAGTTCGACGCAGACGCGATCCAGCGCGCGGCGACGACGTAACTACGACGCCACGCCGTCATCCCGAGCGAGCGAAGCGAGTCGAGGGATCCCGCGGAGGCGCGGAGCCCGGCGCGGGGATCCGTCCGCCGGATCATCAAAGACTTCGATGGTGTGGATGGAGAGGAGTGATGATCGGCCGCAGGCATTACGACGCCGAGAGCCGTTTTCCGCGTGCTCGCACTACCTCCGCGTCCTCCGCGTCGATCTGTTGCGGTTTTAGATCCGGCACTTCCCGCGTCATCCGTTGTTTCCGCGTTCCGTAGTTGATCTTAGAACGGACAGTTTCCCGGCCGCGGCTGGTCGATCCGCAGCGCGGCCCCCTGCGGCACCAGATACGTCACCACCGTCTGCGCCGGCGCGCCGCTCTCGTTGCGCGCGATGTGGGCGTGCTCGCCCTCGTCGAGGAATCCCTGTCCCTTCGACTTCACGACTGGCGTGCAGGTCGGATCGTCGCCCTCGTAGAACGTCATCGTCCCCTCGGCGACGATGATGAACACGGGCCCGGGGTGCTTGTGCCACGTGCTCTGCGCGCCGGCGGGAAATGCGATCGACTGCATGGCGACGTCGAGCGCCGGTTTGGCCTTCACCTCGACGTGAAAGTCGCCCGTGATGCGCTTCACCATGAGCACCGGGTCCTTCGGGTCGACGAAGGTGGCGCGACCGAGCGGGGTCGAGGTGGAGACGGCGGGAACGGTGGCGAGCATCGGCGACGTGGGCGCGATCGTCCCGGACGACGACGTGCTGACCGATTCCTTCGCGTCGCTGCACGCGCCGGCGACGGTGAGGAGCAGAAGTGCATCGAAACCTCGGCTGCGGAACGACATGGAGCCTCCGGAGACTGTGGGTGAGTTGAGGCGCCCTCTGCTGTCCGGCCGACCGGCAAAGCCGTATGTTGGATCGGCCGATGGGGTGACGTGGCCCCTCGTCCGGATTAACGGGAAACCGCTTCGAATCACGACATCGTGCCCCGATTCGAGTCGATCGACGGGCTCGTCGCGCTCGCCTATCACGAGCTGCGCGCCATCGCGCATCGCCGGCTCGCCGCACGCGGTCCGGCGGGCACGCTCTCGACGACGGCGCTCGTCAACGAGGCCTATCTCAGGCTCGCCGAGCAGCCGGGGACCGGTTCGTACGATCGGTCACACTTCCTCGCCGTCGCGTCGCTCGCGATGCGCCACGTCCTCGTCGATCGCGCGCGAGAGCGCGTCACGCTCAAGCGTGGCGGCGTTCGGCACCGCGTCACGCTCGACGACGTGCATCTCGCCGTCGACGAGGAGCCGGACGCGCTGCTCGAGCTCGACGACGCGCTGCATCGGCTCAGCGCCTTCGAGCCCCGGCTCGCCCATGTGGTGGAGTGCCGCTTCTTCGGTGGCCTCACCGAGCCCGAGACGGCAGAGGCGCTGGGGATCACCGTGCGCACGGTGCAGCGCGACTGGGTGAAAGCGCGCGTGCTGCTCCGGCGCGCCCTCGCCTCCTGACCGCGGCGCGCGGCGCGATCATCGTGACCGGGGCCCCCGACGACTGGGCGAGGATCTCATCGATCGTCGATGAGTTGCTGGACGTTCCGCCCGCCGAACGGCCGGTGCGCATCGCCGAGCTCAGTGCCGGCGACCCCGCGCGTCGCGCCGAGCTGGAGCGACTGCTCGAGGAGTGCGAGCGCGAGATCACCCTGCTCGAGCGCCCCGCCGCCGAGCGATTCGCCTCGCTGCTCGACGAGGAGCTCGCGCCGTTCCCCGACGTCCTCGCCGAGCGCTATCGCGTCGTGCGGGAGATCGGACGCGGCGGTATGGCCACCGTCTACCTCGCGCACGACCTCAAGCACGCCCGCGACGTCGCCGTCAAGATCGTCCATCCCGCGCTGTACTCGGCGTTCGCCGCCGACCGGTTCGCGCTGGAGATCGGGATCGTCGCGCAGCTCCACCATCCGCACATCGTTCCGCTGTTCGATTCGGGGGAGGCGGGCGGCTCGCGATACTTCGTGATGCCGTACGAGGCCGGCGCCTCGCTGCGGCATCGGCTCACGCGCGAGGGACCCCTCCCCGTGCACGACGTCGTGCCGCTCCTGCGCGACGTGTGCGACGCACTGTCCCACGCACACCAGGCCGGGGTCGTCCATCGCGACGTCAAGCCCGACAACGTGCTGCTCGCCGGCCGACACGCCCTCGTCTCCGACTTCGGCATTGCACGCTCGGCCGCCGAGTCGTCGGCCGCCGGCGCGGTCACGTCGGTCACGGTCGGCACTCCGGCGTACATGTCGCCCGAGCAGATTACCGGCGATCCGACGATCGATCATCGATCCGACATCTACTCCGTCGGCGTGCTCGCCTACGAGCTCCTCGTCGGTCGGCCGCCATTCATCGGCGTCGACCACGATAGCGTGCTCGCGGCGCATCGCTCCGAGCGGCCCGTCGACATTGCGACGTTGCGCCCCGACGTCCCCGCGCCGCTCGCCGAGCTCGTGATGAAGTGCCTCGAGAAGCGGCCCGCCGATCGCTGGCAGAGCGCGGACGATCTCGTGCGACGGCTCGAGTCGATCGCCGCGAGCGGCGCGCGCATGCCCTGGCGCGCATCGCGACGCTGGATCCTCGCCGGCGTCGTCGCCCTCGTCGGCGTCGCCATCACCGCGACGATGATCGCCCGTCGGCGCACCGACACTCCTGCCGACGTGTGGCGCGCGCGCTGGGAGGAGGCGCGCATCGAGCGCATCACCGACTTTCCCGGCTCGGAGGTCGACGCCGCCATCTCGGCGGACGGACGCCTCGCCGCCTTTCTCGCCGACCGCGACTCCGTGTTCGACGCATTCGTCTCACCCGTCGGAAGCGGGCGGTTCGAGAATCTCACTGGCGGTCGCCTGCCACAGCTGTTGAACGAGGACGTCCGCAACGTGGGGTTCTCCGGCGATGGCGCGCATGTCTGGATCCGCGTCGCCGAGATCGGGTCGCCGGCCAGTGTGTCGCTCATCCCCACGACCGGCGGATCATCCCGACCCTTTCTGAGCACCGCCGTGATGGCGGTGTGGTCGCCCGACGGCTCGAGGCTGGCGTATCACGAGACGACGCCGGGCGATCCGATCTACGTCGCCGACCGCGACGGCCGGAACGCGCGGCGCATCTTCATCGCGGAGCCCGGTGTGCACTGCCACCATCTCGCCTGGTCGCCCGACGGACGATTCATCTATTTCACCTCGGGCTTGCCACCCGACGAGATGGACGTCTGGCGGATTCCGTCGGTCGGCGGCAGGGTGGAGCGCATCACCCATCACGACTCGCGCGTCGCCTATCCCGCGCTGCTCGACGACCGCACGCTCGTCTACACCGCGACGGCGGACGACGGCTCCGGACCGTGGCTGTACACGATGGACCTCGAGGATCGCGTGGCGAGCCGCGTGAGCACCGGAGTGGAGCACTATCTCTCCGTCGCGGCGAGTGCCGCGACAGCCGATGGTCCGCGTCGTCTCGTCGCCGCCGTGTCCAATCCGAGCACGAGACTCTCCACGGTGCCCATCGCGAACGACGTCGCCGCGGAGCGCGACGTGCGCCCCCTCGCACTCCCGACCGCGCATGCCGCGGCGCCGCGGTTCGCGTCGGACTCGACTCTGTTCTATCTCGCGTCGCGCGGCGGCGCGAATGGTCTCTGGCGACTGTCCGGCGCGCAGGCGAGCGAGCTGTGGAACGCGAGTCGCGGCGCCGTCGTCGACGGAGCAGCCGTCTCGCCCGATGGAAGGCGCGTGTGCTTTCCCGTCCGCCGCGCCGGACGGTCCACGCTGCATTGCACTGCGCCCGATGGCACGGGCGCACGCGTCGTGGCCGAACAGCTCGACGTGCGCGGCGCCGCTTCATGGTCTCCCGACGGCCGCTGGCTGACCGTCGCCGCGCGCGAGGGACGTGGTCTCCGCGTGTACAAGCTGTCGGCGGAAGGCGGTGCGTCGATCCGGATCGTGGACTCCGTCTCGTCGAATCCCGTCTGGTCCCCGGACGGCACGTTCATTCTGTACTCGGGCACTCCGCGCGGGCGGAGCGTGCCGGTGAAGGCCGTGACGCCCGACGGTCGGCCGTACGCGGTGCCGTCGCTGACGGTCGATCGCGTCGGCGACAGCTACCGGTTCCTCCCCGATGGAAGGCGGCTCGTCGTCAAGCTCGGCGGCTTCCGCCACCAGGACTTCTGGCTGCTCGACCTCGCTACTGGAGCGAAGCGCCGACTCACTTCGCTCGCACCGGGAGAGTCGCTTCAGCGCTTCGACGTCTCGCGCGACGGCACGCGGATCGTGTTCGAGCACACGCGCGAGAACTCCGACATCGTGCTGATCGAGCTACCGGCGCGATAGGACGACGTGTGATGGCAGTGAAGAGATGGGGTGCGCTTCGATCAGGCCGGCGCGATCACGTCTCTGTCGAATGCCTCGGCATTGTTACGCGACCACTCCGCGAAGCTCCGCGCTGGCGTCCCCGTGATCTTCTCCACAGTAGACGTCACATACGCCGGCACCCCCACCGCCGCCGCCCACGCGGCGAGCAGCATGTTCGCCGCCGGCCCGTATGCCGGATTCTCCGCGCGGAACTCGTCGGGGGTGAGCTCGTGAAACACGAGGCGACGTCCGAGTACGTCGCCGATCGCCTGCACCTGCTCGGCTTGCGTCAGCGGCGTCGGCCCGGTGACGACGTAGTCGCGTCCCACGTGCGCGCCGTCGATCAGTGCGCGCGCCGCGACGGCGGCGATGTCGCGCTCGTCGATCGGTGCCGTCTCCACTGCGCCATACGGCCAGCGCACCTCGTCTCCCAACTGGATCTGCGACCCCCACCACAGGATGGCATTCGCCGCGAACATCCCGGGCCGCACGATCGTCCACTCGCGCCCCGACTCGATGACCATGCGATCGAGCTCCGCGTGGAACACCGCGAGCCGGTTGGGCTGCTGGAAGAACGGATGCGGCGTCTGATGCGGCGACGAGAGGAGCACGATTCGCTCGACGCGGCGCGCGAGCGCCTCGACGACGGCAGGCGCGGTCGCGAACGGCGCCGTCCACACGAGGAACGCGGACTGCGCGCCCTCGGCGGCGCGATCGATCGACGCGGGGTCGGTCAGGTCGCCGGTCACGAGCTCGACGTCGGCGCGAAGACCGGACGTCGCAGGATCGCGCACGAGCGCGCGCACCGGACGCCCGGCGCGCAGCAGCTCGGCGACGACGCCTCGGCCCGTGCGGCCCGTTGCTCCGATCACCAGCGCTGGTGCGTTCTCTGATCGTGTCATTTCGTGTGCCGTGGAGCACGTGGGAGCGAGCGCAACGCGGGGCAGGCAATCTGTCCGGTCGTGCCGCGGAATGCTATCGCAGCCTTCGGCCGTTGCTAAGGCACCGAGCCCACGACCACGATCTCCGGAGCTGAGTCATCGAGCGCAGGCCGATCGAACCCTCCGTACAATGCCTCGAGCCGGAATCCGGCGCGCGCCACGACGTGCGTCAGCTCGGCGGCCGTGTACCAACGCATCCCAAAGCTCTGAACGACTCGCTCCGTCCGATCGCCCGTGCGAACGTGGTAGATCAGTTCCACGTCGCTCACTTGCTCCACCCAGTGGACGGCGGTGACACGCACGGTGCGCCGGAGCGTGCGCCCGTCGGGTAGTGACTGCTCCGGCGTATCCTCGACTTCGGCACTCCGGTCGCGCGTCATGCTCGCATAGCTCGGGTTGAACACGTCGAACACGAGACGGCCACCCGGCCGCAGATGTCGTCGCGCGCCGTCGAGGACCTCGAGCTGGTCGGGGATCGCGGTGAAGTGCTGCAGCACGCGAAATGGAGCGACCACGAGATCGAACGACGGTTTCTCGGCGAGCGCGATCCGCCGAGCGTCGCCTTCGAGCAGCGTCACGCGCTCCCGGACCGACTGCGGCTCGGCGGCGAGCTTCTCGCGACCGCGGGCGAGCATTGCCGGCGAGAGATCGATCCCGGTCACCTCGTGGCCTGCCCGCGCGAGAGGCAGCGTCAGTCTGCCCGTCCCGCACCCGAGCTCCAGCACTCGGCTCGAGGCACCGCTACGCGCGGCCTCCTCGAGGTAGAACGCGACGTCGGTGCGCGCGCCGTACGCCGGTATCGCGTCGTACAGCGCGCCGAAATCCGCCGCGGCGTCGTAGCTGGATACGTCGTCGGCCATCACACCTCCGTCGTCGGCTCGCGCGCAGTCGAGGGATCGGCACTCGTCTGCCCACGAAACGCGCTAGGGTGGCGACGGTCGCGTCAGGACGAAATTGTTATCCAGCGTCATCCTCGGCCCATCGACCGTGCCGACGAAGAAGCCGCCACCCAGCGCATCCGAGCGGAAGATCACGTCCGAGTCCCAACGCGTCCAGGCACCGCTCACCGATCCGTCTGGTGTGAAGACGTAGACCGCGGCGCCATTGAGCAGGGTCCACCGCGACCAGTCGTAGGCGGCGGACCACGTGCCATCCGCCTTGACGGTGATCGCCAAGCCGCGGATCGTATGTGGTCCCGCACACCCGAACGGACCGGGCAGGCAGCTCCAGTCCGACATGTTCGCGTACGGCAGTCGATTCCCATCGATCGACTGCAGGGTGTACGTCCCTTCGAGTCCCGTGCTGCCGGGACTCGTGCTCGCTTCGCTGCAGGCGATCGCCAACGTGAGGATCGCCAGGCTGAGATATTTCATTGTGCATCCGACGTGTGAATTTCCGCCGGATACGGGTACTTACTTCGCTGGACTCGAGCGTGGGGACCTTGGTCCACTCGCGGTCATCGTCGGGATCAGCGAACGCCTGCGGCGCGCTCAGCGTACGACATCGGCGAGCGCGAGCGTTTGCCGTCACCCCGCCAGCTTCGTCGGATCCACCACCACGTGCTTCACCCGCTGCCGCTTCCACGTGTACGTGATGTGCACCCGCCCGTCCGACGTCTGGATCACCGCCGGATACGAGTACTCCCCCGGCTGATCGTCCAGAGTCAGCACCTTCGTCCACGCGCGCCCGTCGCGCGACACCGCCACCGCCAGCGGCGTCCGTCCGCGCGTCGTCGGATTGTAGACGATGAGCTGACGACCATCGCGAAGCGTCACCGCGTCGATCCCAGCGTTGGGGTTCGGCAGATCCTCGATCAGCGACAGCGCGCTCCACCTCTTCCCGCCATCGTCGGACGTCGTCGAGAACACCTTGCCCTGCTCCGTGCGACCGACCGCGAGCAGCTTCTCTCCGCCGATCTTCTCACGAAAGAGTATGCTCGGCTGGATCGCACCGATCGTCGTGCCGTCGTCGAGCGGCGGCGTCGCCGTCCACGTCTTCCCGCCATCGCTGCTGCGCTCGAAGTGCACCTGCCACCGGCTCGGCTCCGCGTGCGACTCCGTGCTCGACCCCGCGACGATGCTACCGTCGGCGAGCTGCACGGGCTTGTTCTTGATCGGACCGAGGATGCCATCGGGCAGTCGCCGCGCCTCGCTCCACGTGCGGCCGCCGTCGCTGCTTGTGCGCAGCATTCCCCACCACTCCTCCGGTGACGGTCCCACCTTATAGAAGAGCATCAACGGCCCGCTGCGCGGCTGGAACAGGACGGGATTCCACGTCGGATGCCGCGTACCGTCGGGCTGCACGCCATTGGCGACTTCGACGCTCGTGCCCCATCCGCTCTTCTCTCGACGTGAGACCCAGATGCCGACATCGGGTGCCCGTTCGCGCGTCCCACCGAACCACGCCGCCACCAGCTCGTGCGCCGGCGTCTCGACGATCGTCGATGCATGCACCGACGGATACGGCCCGGTTTCGTAGATGAACTCCTGGAGGATGATCGCGGGATCGTCGACGCGGGTGGAGAGTCCCGTGAGGAAACCGGCGAGGACGATGGTCGCTATGAGCTTCATCTGACTGCCTGAAGGATGCGTGAGCGGAGTCGCGCCTTCGCGTGAAACCAGCGGCGCACGGATCTGAGATCAGGGGACCACGTTTGCACTCAGCGACTTCACCAGGTCGTAGAAGTAGTCCCCCGACGTGTGAAACGCCTCGACGTTGATTCGCTCGTCCCTGCCGTGCGAGCGATCGCCGTCGATGAGATCGAAGATCGACGTGGTGCCGTAGACCGGGATGCCGGCGTTGCGCAGATACAGTCCGTCGGTCGCACCAGTCGACATCTCGGGCACGATCACCGCCCCAGGCCAGTACTTCGCCGCGCTCCTCGCGACGGCGCCCATGACGTCGGGGCGCAGCGGCGACGCCGGACTCAGCGTCGCCTCTCGGACGACCTTCACGTGAATCGCCGTGTCGCCGAGGACACGCTGTAGCTGTGCGGTTGCGCTGTCGGGCGGGTAGTCGGGCAGCAATCGGCAATTCACCGTGGCGCGCGCGACCTGCGGCAGCGCATTGTCGGCATGCCCCGCGAACAGACGCGTCGCCACGCACGTCGTCCGCAGCGTCGCGTTGTAGAGCGGCACCGCCGACAAGCGCTTCGCCGCCGCGGCGTCCCCGGTCTTCGCGACGGCGCGCATGTCGGCCGCCACCGACGGGGACTGCGTGACCGCGGCCTTCTCGAAGAATGCCCGCGTCGTCTCGTTGAGCTTGACGGGGAACGTGAACTCGGCGAGTCGCTCCA
>Ga0066652_100000572_pt1 | contig 17836 bp, 14 predicted proteins | sample GraSoiAngelo_101_FD_71413 | JGI IMG/M metagenome (GOLD analysis project Ga0066652, IMG submission 71413) | Grasslands soil microbial communities from the Angelo Coastal Reserve, California, USA - 14_0903_02_30cm | ecosystem: Environmental > Terrestrial > Soil > Grasslands | place: USA...
ACTTTTAAAACAAGTATTTGCAGTGGTAAAAAACAAAACATTGTATCAACCTAATTATTGCTCAGCTAAACCATAAAAAAAATCAATTTTATATTTGGTTTTTTACACAGTTCATGTTGTGCGTAGTATTTGTTAACCATTAAACATTTTGTGACGTTTAATTTCTTTGCCCTGTCTAAGTTTTAATGAATGATAAACCGTCGGAACATCATTAGTCCAATTCTTCAATATGGCAATGATGGCTATAATTTCAAGTCTTGTCAACAGTCCGACAAAAAAGCAAATATTGAATAAGACAACTGAATGACATTGTAAAGTTATCTGTATTAGAGTTGCGAAAAGTAGCAACGTCCAGACTTTTGCACCAATTGAGTGTGTCGCAATTTCTTTTTTAAATTTTAAAAAGCAGATTACGTAGGTTAAACCTTCGAGGCCTAACAGCATTGTCAACTTTAATGAATTAGTCTTGAAAAAATCTGGACATTGAATGTAAGTCGCAATAGCAAATGAAATAAAAAATATTTGGTCAATTGTCGAATCTAACCGTCTTAAAGTCTGAGTGGAAATATTCAGGTGTCTTGCAATTATACCGTCAAAAATGTCTGTTAATAGGCCAATTGAGAAAAGCAAAACTGCAATAAATTTATAATTGTCCACCTGTTGAATGCTCAAATAAATTATTGTCAATCCTATTGCAAGTCTTGAATAGATTAATGTTTTAGGAATTTTGCTTATAATATTACGCACAACACATAAATATACACAATAAATCATTTTTCCAGAATTCACAAGCTGACAGTTTTTTTAAAGAGCAATTTTGCAGACCCTGATTTAATTACTTTACAGAACAGTGCTTATCTTCCGGAAAATTTCAAAACTATCTATTATGAGGACACTTGCATTTATCATTTCACTTTTCACCTTTCACTTTTCACTCAACGCACAAGATTTAAAATATTACTTACCGGAAAATGTTTCTTACAATCCCGCTATCCCTAAACCAAAAGATATCATTTATCATGAAGTAGGAGAGTTTCATGTAACACATGACAGGTTGGTGAATTATATGAAGGCTATTGCCGCTGCTGCGCCTGATAGAGTAAAACTGGAAATAATGGGATTCACTTATGAAAATCGTCCGCAGGTTTTATTAATTATTACTTCACCCAATAATCATAAACGTCTTGAAGAAATAAGACAGCAACATATTAAGCTGAGTGACCCTTCACAATCTGCATCGGTAAATATTGATAATATGCCGATCGTAGTTTGGATCGGTCATTCAATTCATGGGAATGAACCCAGCGGTGCCAATTCAAGTTTGCTGGAAGCTTATCATCTTGCAGCGGCACAGGGAAAAGAAATTGATGAGTTGCTGGAAAATGTAGTTATACTTTTTGATCCTTCATTTAATCCGGATGGATTACAGCGTTTTTCTACATGGGCCAACCAGCATAAGAGTAAAAATCTAGTTACTGATGTAAACTCAAGAGAGTTTAATGAAGTTTGGCCCGGCGGCCGTTTCAATCATTACTGGTTTGATATAAACCGTGATTGGTTACCGACTGTGCATCCTGAAAGTCAGAACAGAATTAACTGGTTTCATAAATGGAAACCGAATATTTTAACCGATCATCATGAACAGGGAAGTAATGCTACTTTCTTTTTTCAACCGGGAGTACCATCAAGAGTAAATCCATTAACGCCGGATAAAAACCAGGAGTTAACAGGTAAGCTTGCAAAGTTTCATGCAAAGGCACTGGATAAAATTGGCTCACTCTATTTCACTAAAGAAAACTATGATGATTTTTATTATGGCAAAGGATCTACTTACCCTGATATCAATGGCTGTATCGGAATTTTATTTGAACAGGCAAGTTCAAGAGGTCATGCGCAGGAAACAGCTAATGGTATTTTAAGATTTTCCTTTACGATCAAAAATCAATTTGTAACTGCTCTGTCAACGCTGGAAGGTGCAAAGAGTTTACGCAAAGAATTTTTAGAATGGCAAAGGGAGTTTTATAAAAAGGCGGTTGCTGCATCATCAGGCTCCGTTGCAGGGTATGTTTTTGGCGATAAAAATGATGTAGCAAAAACAAATCTTTTTGTACAGATATTATTGCGTCACCAGATCGAAGTAAATGAACTGGGTAGTGGTTTTGCAAATAATGATTACGAAAAAGATAAAGCCTATGCAGTTTCATTAAATCAAGCACAAAGCACATTAGTAAAAGCAATTTTTGAAAATATTCCTGTTTACAAAGACAGTTTGTTTTATGATATCACTGCATGGAATATGCCACTGGCTTTTGGATTGCCTTATACAAATGCTTCTTCAGGAGCATTTGGAAAAAAGATTGAATCCGTTCCGATAATAAAAGGCGAGATAGCCGGTGGTAAATCACAAAGTGGTTACCTGCTTGAATGGAGTGAATACTATGCACCCGCAGCTTTGTATGAATTATTAAATGCTGACTTAAACGCAAAGGTTACAACCAATCCTTTTGAGATTCCTGTTGCCGGCGGCAATCATAAATTTAATTATGGAACAATTTTAATTCCTGTTTCTATGCAGGATGCCAATGCTGACGAAGTTTATAATAAAGTAAATACTGTTGCAGAGAAATATGGATTGAAATTTTATGCATTGCAAACAGGCAATGCGATCAGCGGCAGTGATCCGGGGTCTAATAAAATTGTTGCATTGACAAAGCCCAGCATTGCGATGATCGTTGGTACAGGAGCCAATGCAACTGATGCAGGAGAGGTCTGGCATTTATTGGATCAGCGGATGAATATTCCTTCTACTCATTTGGAGCAATCTGTTTTCAATCGTGTTGATATAAATAAATACAATACCATCATAATGGCTGGCGGAACCTTCAGCGACTTGAATAAGGATAAGTTGAAAACATGGGTGCAGGCGGGTGGTACATTAATACTAACTGAAGAAGCTGTAACATGGGCATCTCAAAATGGAATTACAGATGTAAAATTTAAAAGAGCAAAACCCGGTGCTGATAGCACACAACGGGTTGGCTACACACAAAGAGAACAAATTGATGGTGCACAGCAAATGAACGGCGCCATCTTCGGAGCTGATGTTGATCTTACGCATCCGTTGGCGTATGGATATAATTCAAAAACAGTAAGTCTCTTTAAAGCAAACAAAGTGTTCCCCGAAAAAAGCAAGAATGCATATGCTACTCCTTTTTATTATACAGATAAACCATTGCAGAGTGGTTGGGTTAGCCGGCAAAATATGGATGCTATAAAAAATTCTGCTGCAGTTATTGTAAATGCAGTTGGTAATGGCCGTGTAATAAATATTGCAGATAATCCAAATTTCAGAGCATTCTGGCTCGGCGGTACTAAATTGTTTATGAATGCGATATTTTTTGGGAGAATAATTGATGCGGCGAGTGCAAGAAGCGAAGAATGAAATGGGAAAAACGAAATATGAAAATATGGTTTTTAAGCTAATAAGCTATGTTTTTCACGTTTGACCTTTCACTTTTAACAGCCTTCAATAGTTATCCCCAAGTAAGCCAACATTTAAAAATTACCGCAAAGTGGTATTGACTTCGACTACTAAATAACCTTAAATTGCATCGTTAAATTATTTATGTACGTTTAAAATTGAGCACTATGATTAAGTTACAGATTATCGGAAACCTCGGCAAAGATTGCGTGGTAAATGCAGTTAACGGAAAGAATGTTATAAACTTCACCGTTGCACACACAGAAAAGTATCGTGATTCACAAGGCAACAACCAGGAAAAAACAACCTGGGTTGATTGTGCTTACTGGAGCGATAAAACTGGTGTTGCGCAATATTTAACCAAGGGAAAACAGGTTTATGTGGAAGGCCAGCCTGAGGCAAGAGCTTTCCAGAGAAACGATGGAACTGCAGGAGCTTCACTTTCATTAAGAGTTCGTGACATCCAGTTATTGGGTGGCCGCGGCGAAGGAGTTCCTTCATCAGCTTCGGGATCATCACAGTCTTCTTCTATGAATGAGCCTGCGCCGATCAGCGAAGTATCAGACGATTTACCATTCTGAAAATAATTCAGATATCAGCAAAAAGCCTCTTCAGAACTGAAGAGGCTTTTTGTTTTATCCGGTTCTATCCTTAACGCTAAAATATTTTGTTTCTTTGCCTCATGTCAGAACAAAAATTTTCCTACCAACAACTATTTGATTTTTCTAAAACTGTTTTAAAAAAGATCGGTTGCAGCGATGCTGATGCTGAGCTATCAGTAAAAGTTTTACTATCTGCTGATCTGCGTGGCATCGACTCTCATGGTATAGCACGCCTTAGTGGTTATGTACGTTTATGGGAAGCAAAAAGAGTGAACTCAACACCTGCATTAAAAATAATTCATGAAACACCTTCAACTGCAGTTGTAGATGGTGATAGCGGATTAGGCCTGGTAGTGGCACCTTATGCAATGCAAGTGGCAATTGATAAAGCAAAAAGCGTCGGTACAGGTTGGGTAAGTGTACAAAACAGTAATCATTTTGGTATTGCAGGCTATCATGCAATGATGGCATTGGAACATGATATGATCGGTATTGCACTCACCAATGCAAGTCCGTTAGTTGCCCCGACATTTTCAGTTGAACGTTTATTGGGAACAAACCCCATTTGCGTTGTGATACCAGCAGGAGAGGAGCCGCCATTTGTGGCTGATATGGCAACTACAACAGCTGCAAACGGGAAACTGGAAATTTTACAACGCAAAAGTGGGGTTGCTCCATTGGGATGGATACAAACAAAAGAGGGTAAACAATCAACTGACCCGCATGAATTGAAAGCAGGTGGTGCATTGCTACCATTAGGAGGTGATAGGGAACATGGTAGTCATAAAGGTTATGCACTAGGAGCAATCGTTGACATTTTTTCTGCTGTATTGAGCGGTGCAAATTATGGTCCATGGGTTCCTCCGTTTCCTGCATACGTTCCAATGCCGGATGAGCAACCCGGAAAAGGTATTGGTCATTTCTTTGGCGCAATGCGTATTGATGCCTTCAGGCCTGCAGATGATTTTAAAAAACATATGGATAAATGGATCCGCCGTTTCCGTTCGGCAAAACCTTCACAAGGCCATGAAAAAGTTTTGATTCCCGGCGATCCCGAAAGAGCAATGGAAGCAGAAAGAATGAAAAATGGCATTCCATTACTGAAACCTGTGATTGATGATCTGAGTTTTCTTGGGGAGAAGTTTAAGGTTGAATTGTAGGGATGCCATAGTAGATGTAGTGACCCATTTTATTTACCTTTGGGACTTAAATCTAATATCATGGAAACAAAATCTATTATTGTAGGGACAGTATTTGTATTAGGTTATTACTTCTATCACGAAATTCCTGCAAAACCTGACACTCATAAGAAACAAGTTTTCCCAATACTAAATACTGGAAGTAAGTCACAATACAATATCACGATCCAAAATACAACCGATAAGCCTGATTTTTCTTGTGAGGCTCAATTAGCAACTATTGGCCGACTTAAGTCTTAATAATTCAGGTACTTTTCCCAAACAAAAACATTCCGCTTAGCATATTGGTCTGTAGTCATTGTAGAACTATTTCTAACAGCTGTTATCAACCTGCACACTTATCTTTGCGGCCTCAAAATTCTATACGATGAAAGTGATGAAATTCGGTGGTACATCCGTTGGCAAACCGGAAAGGATGCACCAGGTAGCAAAACTGATTACTAAAGGTGGTGATGAAACTATTGTTGTATTAAGTGCACTCAGCGGCACTACAAATGCCTTGGTAAGCATTGGTGATGCACTGGCTTCAGGCGACCGCAATCTCGCCAAACAAAATATTGATAAGCTGGAAGCGCATTACCAGCAATTCATCACAGAACTCGTTAAGAAACCCGAACTGTTAGAGAAAGCAAAAGCAATTATTGCTGAGCATTTTGAATTTCTAAATATCATTCTTAAAATTTCTTTCAGCGATGCACTGAATAAAGACATTCTTGCACAGGGCGAATTACTTTCTACTAAACTATTCTGTATTTATCTCGAAGAGATAGGTATTGATCATGCTTATCTGCCTGCATTGGAGTTTATGACTATTGATAGTAATGATGAGCCACAACTGGGTACTATTAAAATTAAATTAGCCCAGACTTTAAAGAATTATAAAGGAAAAAAATTATTCATTACACAGGGATATATCTGCCGTAATGCAAAAGGAGAAGTGGATAATCTGAAACGCGGAGGGAGTGATTACACAGCATCACTGGTTGCTGCAGCTGCCAATGCATCTGTTTGTGAAATATGGACAGACATAGATGGCATGCACAATAATGACCCGAGAGTGGTAAAGAAAACTATCCCAATTGAACAGCTAAGTTTTGAAGAAGCAGCAGAGTTGGCTTATTTCGGAGCAAAGATCTTACATCCGACTTGTATATGGCCTGCACAACAAGAAAAAGTGCCGGTTAAATTATTGAACACTATGCAGCCCGAAGCTGCAGGAACGACGATCCAGGAAAATGCCGGCTCTACCGGTATAAAAGCAATTGCTGCAAAAGACGGGATCATTTCAATTAATATAAAGAGCAGCCGCATGTTGCTGGCTTATGGTTTTTTGAGAAAGACATTTGAAGTGTTCGAAAAATACCGTACTTCAATTGATATGATCACTACCTCTGAGGTAGCTGTGTCCGTTACTATTGACAATAGCGTTTCGCTGAAGCAGATCGTAAAAGAGCTGGAGCCATTTGGAACTATTACTGTACAGGATAATCAATCTATTGTTTCAGTAGTGGGGAATGAAATAGCTGAAACAGAAAATATTCTTGCAAAATTATTTGATGCTTTATCTCCTGTGCCTATTAGTATGGTGAGTTATGGAGGAAGTAAACACAATGTTTCCATTCTGGTGCCATCTGAATTTAAAACACAGACATTGCAATTGCTGAATAAAGGATTGTTTGGATTAGAGTAATCAATGTTCTTCATCTTCTTCAGGTTGTATTGTATAAATGGCCACAGCGCTGGCATTGCCAAATGATCCTGCAAATGGCGCCTTTATTACTTTAACCATTGCAATATCAGCAGCTGGTAACATCGTAAGAAAACCGGGATCCATCGGCATCTCATCTACAAATATCCTCGCCTGGCTTCCCCGTATATAAGGGATGCTTACTCCTGTCCTGGATTTATAGATCTGTAAACCTGCTACCCGGCCTTGTAGCCAATCCAATACATTCATATAAGTAGCTGCACTTGTTTCATTCAGCACATCAATAATGTTGCCCTCTGTACTTTTAAACAAGCCACTGCAATATTTTTCATTTAATAAATCATACTGGCTTGCTGAATATGACCCTCTGTAACTTTGACCATACAGCGTTGCAAGGATGAGAATAAATACCAGAATTAAAAATGACTTTTTCATAGCTCTGTCCTCCATCTTAAAGTTACCTCATTTTCGTGTTAGGGCATCGTTAAGTATTAATTGACAGCTAACAATGATGTTCCAAATTTGGATTCCTGTAAAATCCTAGAAATAGTGATTACACATTCTGAATAAATTCTGAAGAAATTTTTTAAGAATTAGCCCGGATCAACCGTGTGCCGGATAATAATATGTTAATGTGACTTTTGTCATGCTAACAGTTTAGACGTTTTATTAGATTGAGGTATAATTCTACACACATGCGGTTATTTTCAATCTCATTGATAGCTCTATATATTGTTTTATCCCCCGGTTGGGAAACTGATTTTGAGTCAGCAAAGCAAAAAGCTAGCGAACAGCATAAATATATTCTCCTGAATTTTTCCGGCTCCGACTGGTGCGGTCCTTGTATCCGGATGCACAAAGAAATTTTTGAAAGCGACGTTTTTAAAACCTATGCAGATGCTAATCTTGTTCTGCTGAATGCAGATTTCCCCCGTTTAAAAAAGAACCAACTTTCCAAAGAGCAGCAAAAGAAAAACGACTTGCTGGCGGATAAGTATAATACTAAAGGAAGTTTTCCTTTAACCGTTTTGCTGGCAGGTGATGGATCTGTTATATATTCATGGGATGGTATGCCAGATAAAACCCCGGATCAATTCGTTAAACAGCTAAAAGAAATCATTGATGCCCGAAAATGAAACGCTGATCTTTGAGACAGGTGTTCATCGTCAGGTTTTAAAACTGATGGGCAATCGGTTTGAAATTACAGTAGTAGCTGAAGAGAAGGAATGGGCAGAGCAAATGATTGAGAAGGCAGTCAACGAGATCAGGCGGATTGAAAGACTGCTTACCACATTTAGTGAAGATAGTCAGACCAATCTCATTAACCGTAATGCAGGCATAAAACCAGTTGAAGTTGATAGTGAGATGTTTGATATAATCCAGCGATCAAAAAGAATTTCCGATATAACACAAGGTGCATTTGATATTACCTACGGGTCTGTAGATAAAAGTTTATGGAACTTTGATAAAACTTTGACATCGCTGCCATCACCTGAAATTGCAAAACAATCAGTTCACCTTATCAATTATAAAAATGTACTGTTGGATGAAAACAACTGCACTGTTTTCTTAAAGGAAAAAGGAATGCGGATTGGTTTTGGTGGAATCGGGAAAGGATATGCTGCAGAAAGAGCAAAAATGATCCTGGTTGAAAATGGAGTGGAAAGCGGAATCGTCAATGCAGCCGGTGATCTTACAGCATGGGGCAATCAACCGGATGGCAAACAATGGACCATTGGTATTGCCGATCCCGATAACCGTCATCATCCGTTTTCTTCTTTATCTATTTCAGGTATGTCGGTCGCTACTTCCGGCAATTATGAAAAGTTTGCAATAATTGATGGCAAAAGATACTCGCATACCATCGATCCTAAAACAGGATTGCCTGTTACTGGAATTAAAAGCGTAACCATTATTTGTCCTAATGCAGAGATTGCAGATGCTATGGCCACACCAGTGATGATAATGGGAGTAAGGGTAGGCCTAGACCTGATTAACCAGCTAAAGAACCTTGCTTGTATCATCGTTGATGATAACAATAATCTACACACATCGAAAAACATCAATCTAAAATGAGTAACCAGAAAAGTAAAAAGAAAATCGCTATGCAGGCCACGGCTGCAGTAACAGCAGCGTTGGTGCTTGCCTCCTGTTCTTCTGTTAAGGAGTACCAGAAGAACCGTCTAAATGATTCAGAAATGGTTTTGGGCAGCCGTAAAATTCAAAAAACGGAAACAAGTTTTCAGTCTTATCGTGAAGGCGCCTCTGGCGCAAATGGCGGAAAAACGGGTGGCGGTTGTGGTTGTAATTGATCTTTTTATTTTTTAAAACCAATTCATGAAGAAATTTTGTTTATCTATTGTCGGTGTATTTCTGATACTATTCTCAGGCTTTGCTCAAAACACACCGAAAGATTCTTCGCAGTATAAACCCAAGAAACTGACATTTGAAGAAGCGAATTTTGTCTCCAGCTATTATAATCAAACAGGAAATAATTCTGCTGTCACAGGTGGCATTGGCACCGAAAAGCTTTCCGATCTGTCGGGTTCAGTTGATGTGAAGTTTTTTAAATACGATCGTAAACTGCGTAAAAATAACTTTGATTTTGAGATCGGCATTGATCACTATACTTCAGCATCTTCCGATAAGATCAATCCTGCATCTATTTCTTCAGCTTCACATTCTGATACACGGATTTATCCTTCATTGAATTGGACAAGGGAGAATGAAACTAAAGGAACAACGATTGGAGCCGGTATTTCAGCATCTTCCGAGTTTGACTATAAATCACTAGGATTGAATTTGAATTTTGCAAAAAAGACGGCCGATAAGAATGGCGAATTTTCTGCCAGACTACAGGGCTATCTTGATAATTTAAAAATCATTTTACCGGTTGAGTTAAGGCCTCCGGCCGATCAGAATGATGACATAGATGAAAATAGTTACCCAACGGAAAAAAGAAATTCATTCAGCGGGTCGTTCTCATATTCGCAGATCATAAACCAGCGATTGCAGATCATGTTCATAGCAGACCTGATCTATCAACAAGGATATTTAGGTCTTCCTTTTCATCGAGTGTATTTCGATAACAATGTGGTGAAAGTTGAAAATCTTCCGGACACACGTTTGAAAATTCCGTTGGGTTTCAGGGCTAATTATTTTATTGGAGACAAAGTGATCATCCGGAGTTTTTACCGCTATTATAAAGATGACTGGGGATTGTCAGCGCATACTATTGACCTGGAGACACCGATTAAGATCACTCCCTTCTTTTCAATTACTCCTTTTTACAGGTATTATAACCAGACTGCTGTTGATTATTTCCAGCCATATCATACTCATAAAGCAGCCGATCAGTATTACACAAGCAATTATGATCTGTCCAAATTCAGCAGCAATTTCTTTGGTGCAGGTTTCAGGGTAGCACCGCCAAACGGTGTGTTTGGTAGCAAACATGTCAATATGCTTGAGCTAAGGTACGGTCGCTATAGCAGGAGTAATGGCTTGCAGTCAAATGCTATTTCATTGCATTTAAAGTTCAAATAGGGAACATTTTTAATATCACTTTAAAAATAAACCCCGCTGATTGCGGGGTTTATTTTTTCCTAATCTTTTATGATCTAAAAAATCGTAGTCTTAAATTATCACCAACGCATCTCCATAACTGAAAAAACGATACTTGTCTTTAATTGCTTTTTTATAAGCCTCCATTGTGAGTTCATAACCGGCAAAAGCACAAGTCATGATCAGCAAGCTTGTTTTTGGTAAATGGAAATTGGTGATCAGTGAGTCTGCAATATTAAATTCATACGGCGGATGAATAAACATATTCGTCCAACCTTCTGATGGCTTCAATAATTTTTGAGCGGTAAAAGAAGATTCAAGACAACGCATCGTTGTAGTACCAACAGAACAGATACGGTGGCCATATTCTCTTGCACGATTTACAATTTTGCAAGCCGTGTCATCAATGCGGTAATATTCTGCATCCATTTTATGCTTGCTCAGGTCTTCCACCTCTATCGGGCGGAAAGTGCCGAGGCCGGTATGCAGTGTTACTTCCGCGAAACGAATACCTTTTATCTCCAGGCGTTTGATTAATTCACGACTGAAATGCAAACCTGCAGTTGGTGCTGCTACAGCTCCTTCGTGTTTTGCATAAACAGTTTGATAACGTTCTTTATCTTCTTCATCAGGTTTACGCTTGATATATTTTGGTAAAGGAGTTTCCCCTAGTTTTTCCAATTGTGCACGGAACTCTTCCTCACTGCTTTCCCAGAGAAAACGGATAGTACGGCCGCGGCTCGTAGTATTGTCAATAACTTCTGCCACCAGTTCTTCCTGTTCGCCAAAATAGAGCTTGTTACCCACACGGATCTTACGGGCCGGGTCAACAATAACATCCCAAAGGCGGTTAGGCTTATTTAATTCACGCAACAAGAATACTTCGATCTTGGCACCGGTCTTTTCCTTACGGCCATACATTCTTGCCGGAAATACCTTAGTGTTGTTTACCACAAATGCATCCTTATCATCAAAATAATCAAGGATGTCGCGGAAATGCTTATTCTCCATCTGGCCTGTATGCCTGTGTACAACCATCATACGGGCATCTTCACGTCTTTTGGTGGGGGTTTGGGCGATAAGGTTCAAAGGGAGGTCGAAACGGAACTGTGATAACTTCATCTTAAAAAATGCTTTTAGTTACTGGATTATAAGCTGTATAACGATCACCGGTTGGTGCAGAGGGGAGGTTATATTACCATCCCGGCCTTACGGCGCCGGATTGGTTATACAGTCTGTCACAATTGCGACAGGTCTTAAAGTCGGCAAAGGTAAGGGTTGATAGACCAAGTTAGCGGAAAATTTTCCCCATCATTTCCCGTTATACAAATGGTCGGGGAGGAGGGGCAGCTGATATATTTGTGAAAAGCCTGTCAAATCATTTTCATTCTTTTATTTTATGCTTTTACATCAGTTGTTGCATCTTAAATTTGAGTAATAAAAAAATTACGAACCAACAACCAATAATGAAAAAACTAATTGTTTTCGTTTCTGCGGTTATCATTTCCTTATCTACTTTGGCACAAAAAAAACCTAAACCAGGAAAATATCCCAGCTTGCTTTGGGAAATTACCGGTAAAGGATTGAAAAAGCCATCTTATCTATTCGGCACAATGCATGTAAGCAGCAAGATCGCATTTCATCTGTCCGATTCTTTTTATCTCGGTATAAAAAATGCAGATGTTGTAGCACTTGAAACAAACCCTGAAAGTTGGCAGGAGGATATGGATAAATATGAAATGGAAAGTGGCCAGGGTTATCAGACAGCTGCTTCCCGGTTTGGCAATTATATAGGAGTGCCTGATGATTTTCTTACCATTAGTACACTGAAGTTTTATAAGTATGATACAAAAATTGAAAATGCATTATCAAGTAACCCATCCGTAATTAATAGTCTTCTTTACCGTACTTACGGTGATGATGAAGCTGATTTTGAGGAAGACACTTACCTTGATATGTATATTTATCAATGCGGAAAACGTTGGGGTAAAAAAGTGACAGGTGTAGAACACTATGAAGAAAGTATGCGGCTGATGATGGAAGCTTACAAAGATGCAGGAAAGGATAAGACACCGCAAAAAGAAAGAAGCGATGATTATGATAGCGATTATAGTCCCGGGAAATTGCAGGAGGCTTATCGTAACGGGAATCTTGATCAACTGGATTCAATCAATAAACTGAGCAGTTATTCAGCTGCATTTGATGAGAAATTTTTGTACCGCAGAAACGAGATACAGGCAGATGGTATCGACTCCATTATTAGATCCGGAGCAACACTTTTTGTGGGTGTTGGAGCCGCACACCTGCCGGGTGAAAGAGGCGTGATTGAAATACTAAGAAAGAGAGGATATAAGCTCCGTGCTATTAAAATACAGGAACGTGACAGCAAGCATAAAGAAATTGTTGAAAAGCTTCGTGTGCCGGTTACATTCAAAACTGAAGTTTCAGAAGATGGATTTTTTAAAGTAGATATTCCTGGAAAATTTCATAAAGCAGATATTGGCGAGTCTGTTGATCTGCGCCAGTATGCAGATATGGCAAACGGAAGTTATTATATGGTGACAAGGCTAATGACTAACGCATGGCTTTGGAACCATTCATCGGATGAAGCTTTTCGAAGAGTGGATAGTTTGCTATATGAGAATATACCGGGGAAAATTATTTCAAAAACTCCGATCGTAAAAAATGGCTACAAAGGTTTTGAGATTATCAATCGTACACGCAGGGGAGACATGCAGCATTACCAGATTTTTGTAACACCTTTTGAGATCTTATTTTTCAAAATAAGTGGTTCAGGGGATTATGTAAAGAATGGAACAGAAGCGCAGAAATTTTTTAACAGCATCCATTTAAAAGAATATAAAAACGGGGGTATAAAATATTCCCCGCCTTACGGTGGATTTAAAGTCGAGTTGCCACATGAGCCTTATATAGGTAACGATGGAAGTTGGATCTATGATGCAGAGGATAAAACGTCGGGTACGCATTACCGTATCATCCGTACTGATATCAGCAATTATAGTTTTGTAGAAGAAGACAGTTTTGATCTTTCCTTGATGGAAGAAAGTTTTGGGTCATCAGAATTCATCGCAAGAACTTTATCAAGAAAATTTGTAAACCATAAAGGTTATCCGGCACTTGAATGTAAGTTTAAAGACAAGGACAGTTCATTATTCATTACCCGATTTATCATCCGCGGTCCGCATTATTACACACTCGTGGCACATGGTAAAAATGAGACACCGAAAATGCAATCCTTTATCAATTCATTCGAACTATTGCCTTATAATTATAATGCAGCTAAAGAAAGAGTTGATACCTCATTGTATTTCAAAGTAAAGTCACCTGTTTACCCTGAGGATAAAAAAATTAAGCTGGATAATATGGGTAATGGCGGATGGTTCCGCAATTACGACGATGAAGGTGAGGCAGATGAATCGGAAAAAGGTAAACTGGAATCAGGAGTTTATAGGAACAAAATGATTCAAAATGACACCACAGGCGAAAAGATATATGTTACTTTTTTTAGAAATTCAAAATACGCATACTATAGTGATTCGATCTGGCTGGAGTTAGATAACAAGGGGCTGACCGATTTTGACAGCAGTTGGATCATCCGCTATAAAAATAAAACTGAGTTACCAAATAAAATGAAAGTTTGGGAAGTACAGGTATCTGATTCGGGAAGCAGCCGTATGCTCTGGGGCAAATCATTTTATAAGGATGGAGTTGGGTTTTCAATCGTTACACAAACGGATACACTGAGTAAACCCAGTGCTTTTATTAAAACTTTCTTTGAAACATTTACACCGGCAGATACATTAAAAGGACTCAATCCGTTTGAAAAGAAAACTAAGATCTTTTTTGATGATATGTTCAGCAGTGACAGTGTAGTGGTTAAAAGAGCTTACAGGAATCTTTCATCTATGGATTTTGATTCTGCCGATCTGCCGCAACTTAAAAAAGCTATATCCCGGATGAACTGGGATATGAAAAAATACCTGGACAGTAAAAAAGAGCTGATTGAAAAAATTGGCGAAATAAAAAATACGGTAGCAACAGATTACCTGAAAGAACTGTACTATGCAGCAGGTGATACGGTGGAATTACAGTATACCATATTGGAGGCTATACTTCAACACAAGACAGATCATGCATATAAAATGTTCAGGGATATCGTAACAGCCGATCCGCCTGTATTGAACGTAGGTGATAATAACTATAGCTATGATATTACCAATTATAGTGTGTATTCAGGCGGCAGGACGGGACGTAGCAGTGGCATGTCTTTCAGTTATTTTAATGGTAAGTTCTTTGATGAGTTAACCGATACACTGGAGCTTACACGTACTATTTTACCTGACCTGTTACCATTGATCAACCTTGATGATTATGAAAAGCCAATGATGGACCTGCTGGGGCAAATGGTGGACAGTAACCTGGTGAAGCCTAAGGATTATGAAATTTACTTCAGCAAATTCCTGGTCGAGGCAAAACAGTTATTAAAAAAGCAAGCTATTGCTGAAAAGAAACGTTTGATTGAGAAAGAAGAAAACAAAAAAGAAGCTAAGGAGGATTATGGTTATCGAACAAATGCGGATGCAGGTTTTGGTAATGCGGAACTTGAAACTTATGCAAAGCTGTTGTTGCCATTTGCAGAAACAAATAGTTCAGTAAAACCGGTACTTGACCAAATGTTGAATTCAAATGATAAGAAACTGAAGTATCATACTTTGTTGCTTTTAATTGAGCATAAGAAAAACTACCCGGATACGATGATCAGTTATTTTGCCAAGCAAGATGAATATCGTTATGATCTCTATGATGAATTAAAGAAAATGAAACGACTGGATCTTTTCCCTGATTCGTTCAATACGCATATTTCATTGGGAAAAAGCCGAATATTACTCGAAAACTCATATGGCAAGCCAGATTCTGTTTTATACCTTGATCGTTTACCGGTAGAATACAAGGGCAAAAAAGGCTTTGTTTATTTCTTCAAAGTAAAACCTAAGAAAGATGATGGTTTCTGGAAAATAGCGACAGTAGGCCTTGTACCAGAAGATCCCCAAAAATTCGAGTTTGAAACTGATAAGTTGGAGTGGCCATATTTTCCTACAATTTCGAATATCTATTCAAGATTGCCATCGTATAACAGTTATAATTTTACCCGGATAACTGACACTAAAATAAAAGAGGATGAACCCTTGCAGGGACAGTTAAGCAAGATCCTGAAGAAGTTGCTCTACTCAAAAAGAAAAAGTGCCAAAAAATTTTACAATGATGAGGATGAAGAAGGGTTAGGAAGAAACCGGAACTATGAGAATGATTAAATAAAAACGAATACTCTTTTTTATAACTAACCGCTGAATTATTCAGCGGTTTTTTTATGCCACAATTCCTTTTGGCACTGATTCAACCAGGCGGCGGGTATAATCGGATTGTGGATTTGTATAAACAGCTTCAGCAGTTCCGCTTTCTTCGATCTTTCCTTTGTACATCACCAGTATACGATCACTCATATAGCGTACAATGGAAAGATCATGTGAAATAAAAATGATAGTATAGTCAAATTTGCTTTTCAAATCATTTAGCAAGTTCAATACTTGGGCCTGTACAGATACATCTAATGCAGAAACAGATTCATCACAAACAATAAAAGATGGATTGAGAGCTAAAGCTCTTGCTATTACGATCCGTTGTCGTTGCCCACCGCTGAATTCATGCGGGTAACGATTGAAAAACCTTGCATCGAGATTTACACTTTCAAGCAACTCAACAGCTTTATCCTTTCTTTCTTTGTCAGTTTTAAGTATCGAATGAACTTTCATAGGCTCTGTGATCGCTGAGCCAATTGAAATGCGTGGATTAAGCGAAGAATAAGGATCCTGGAAAACGATCTGCATTTCTTTGCGTACATTCTTTAAATCAGTTGATGGAATAGTTGTAAGCTCCTGCTGGTTGAAAATTATTTTGCCTGAAGTAGGTTCTATTAAACGTAGCAATGTTCTGCCTAATGTTGTTTTTCCACAACCGCTTTCTCCTACAAGACCCAGGGTTTCTCCTTTGTACACTTCGAAACTCACATCATCAACTGCTTTTACATATTCAAGTGTTTTTCCAAGAAAAGTTTTTTTAGAAGGGAAGTAAACGGAAAGGTTCTGTACTTGCAGAAGTATTTTGTTTTGTGATTGGGATATTAGGGTATTGGGATATTTGGTTTCTATATTCGAAATTCCTTGTTCCTTGTTCGTTATTCTTCCAGTAGTATTCTTTTCATCCAGGAAATCACTCACTACAGGTAGCCGTTCTCCTTTTTTATGCAAAACCGGTCTGCAGGCAATTAATCCCTTTGTATAAGGATGTACAGCATTCGTGAAAATTTCTTTTACAGAATTCTGTTCAACAATTTCTCCTTTGTACATGATTACAGCACGGTCGGCTATTTCGGCTACGACACCCAAATCATGAGTAATAAAAATTACTCCCATTCCTGTTTGCTGTTGCAGTTCTTTTATTAATTCAAGAATGGTTCTTTGTACAGTTACATCCAATGCAGTGGTTGGCTCATCACATATCAATAGGGCAGGTTCGCAGCAAAGGGCCATTGCTATCATTACCCTTTGTTTTTGCCCGCCACTAAGCTGATGCGGATAACGATTAAAGATAGATCCTGGTGAAGGCAGTTTTACTTTGCTGAACCATTCAATTGTTTTTTGCTTTGCTTCTGTTGCTGAAATTTTTCTGTGTTGTAGCAAAGCTTCCATTACCTGGTTGCCGCAGGTGAGTACCGGGTTCAATGATGTCATCGGTTCCTGGAAGATCATCGAGATCTTATCGCCACGGATTTTTTGCAGATCTTTTTTGCTGAGTTGTAAAAGGTTTTTTGTTTCAGTTTCACTAAACAAAATTTCACCTGAACTGTATTTTGCCGGCGGAATTGGCAATAATTGAAGAATAGAAAGCGAGGTGACTGATTTTCCTGAGCCTGATTCGCCAACCAGCGCCACGATCTCATTTTTGTTTACTTCAAATGAAATATTTTTAACAGCATGTGTCGTTTCATTTTCTGCAATGAAATCAACAGAGAGGTTTTTTATTTGAAGTAATGGGGTCATTTATTGTATTCTATTTCATAATCCCGAAGGGATGTTATTTATATAGAATTAAAATATTATGAACGAATTTATCTCAAAACCCCGAAGGGGTGATATTAGTTTGATGTCCTTATTTATATGCCACCCCTTCGGGGTTGGTAATTTAGATATTGCTGTCATTTCGG
>Ga0066652_100000573_pt1 | contig 17819 bp, 18 predicted proteins | sample GraSoiAngelo_101_FD_71413 | JGI IMG/M metagenome (GOLD analysis project Ga0066652, IMG submission 71413) | Grasslands soil microbial communities from the Angelo Coastal Reserve, California, USA - 14_0903_02_30cm | ecosystem: Environmental > Terrestrial > Soil > Grasslands | place: USA...
GTCACCGGGAGCCGCGACCGGACGGCCAGGATCTGGAATGCGTCGACCGGCCGGCAGCTCGCCGTGCTGACCGGACACAGGAACTGGATCTCCCAGGTCTCGTTCAGCCCCGACGGGCGCCGAATCGTGACGGCGAGCAAGGACACGACGGCGCGGGTGTGGGACGCCGAGACAGGACGGGTGCTCGTCGTCCTGCGACATCCGGCCTGGGTCTTCCGTGCGATTTTCGCGTCGCACGGGCTTCTCGTCGTAACGGCGTGCGACGACGGCTCTGCCCGCATCTGGGACGCCCGGACCGGAAAGCTTCTGCACGTCCTGCCGGGCGGCGGCGGCACCCTCCTCGCGCTCGCGGCCAGCCCGCGCAGGGATCTGGTCGCGACCGGCACCGACGGCGGTGCCGTGCGGCTCTGGGGGGCTCGATCCGGCCGGCTGCTGCACCGCCTGGTCGGCCACACGGGCATCGTCGACGCGCTCGACTTCTCGCGCGACGGCGCTCGGCTTGTCTCGGGGGGAGCGGACGGAAAGGCGCGTGTCTGGTCGACGGGGAGCGGGGAACGGCTTGCTTCGCTCGTGGGCCACGCCGACGTGGTCACGTCCGTCGCGTTCAGCCCCGACGGGAGCACGGTCGCCACGGCCTCCGGCGACGGACTCGCACGACTCTGGGATCCCGGCGGCTCGGAGCTGACCGACTTCCGCGGACACGGCGCGTGGGTGACGTCCGTCTCGTTCAGTCCGGACGGACGGCGGCTCCTGACGAGCGGCGCGGACGGAACCGCCCGCACCTGGGACGCGACCGTCGGCGCGCCACAGCGCACGCTCCAGGCCGGCTTCCTCGTCCAGCGCGCGGTCTTCAGCCCCGACGGAAGGCGGATCGCAGCCGCAGCGTCGCCCGGCCGGATCTGGACAGCGGCGACGGGTCGCGTCGTTGGAAATCTCGATCTCACAGGCGAGACGCTGGCCTTCAGTCGAGACGGCAACCGCGTCGTCGTCGGATCGCCCAACGGGGATGCCGCCGTCTACGACGCGTCCACCGGGCGCGCACTCGCGGCCTTGCACGGCCATCGAGGCGCGGTGCGCGATGTCGCGTTCTCGCCCGACCGCGCGGAGGTCGCGACTGCGAGCAACGACGGAACCGCGCGGATCTGGCGCGCATCGGGGGGGCGTGCGATCGCCGTGCTGTCAGGCGAGCGGAAGCCGGTGCGCGCGGTGGCGTTCAGTCCGGACGGCCGGCTGGTGCTGACGGCCGGTGAGGACGGGACGGCGCGTCTGTGGCGTCCCTCGGGCGCTCCAGTGGCGACGATGCGCCACGGAGACGAGGTGCAGGCGGCGGCGTTCAGCCCCGACGGCAATCTCGTCGCGACCGGGAGCGTCGACGAGACGGTTCGTCTCTGGACACGCAAGGGGAAGCAGGTCGCCGTCCTCCGCGGCCACTCGCGACCCGTCGTCGCTCTCGCCTTCAGCGCCGACGGGCGTACTCTCGTGAGCGGGTCGACGGACGGGTCCGCTCGTGTCTGGGACGTGCAAAGGCGCCGGCTGGTGATGGAACTCCGGCATCCGGCGGCGGTCGACGCTGTCGACGTTTCCGCCGACGGGCGCTTCGTCGTCACCGGCAGCATCGACGGCAGCGCGCGCGTCTGGGAAGCAACGACGGGCCTCTTGCTCGCGAGACTGCCGACGCCCTCCATCGTGGCATCCGTCGACTTCGCGCCGAACGGCAGAAGCATCGTCGTGGCCGGCTTCGACCCCGCCGTACGCGTCTACGGTTGCAGCCTCTGCGGCTCCCTCGACGACCTCGTCCGATACGCCGACCGTCACGTGAATCGCCCCCTGACGGCCGCTGAACGAGCGACCTATCTCCACGAGAAAGGAGCAACACGATGAACCCCGGCAGGCGCTGGCTCATCACGTTCACCTTGGCTCTCGCAGTCGCCGTCCCGGCGGCGCGCGCAGCCGTGCAAGCATGTCCGGCCGACACGAAGCTGGTACATACGGCTACCGTGACGCTCCGCCGAAGCCTCGCCCTCAGCGGCGAGCAGGCGAACCTCCTCCTACGACTCGTCTCGCTCCAGTCGTCGAGGCAGGACGTACCGCCCGAGCTCCTCGATCAACTGCGGACACTCACGGGCCAGAACCGTCGGGTGCTCCTGGCTGGAGAGAAGCATGTCGCGGCGCTGCCGCCCGGGACGCCGCAGGGTCGCGCGTTCAAGCGGGCGACCCTTAGGTACTTGCGCGAGGCCGTGCAGCCAGAAAACGAATGCATCGGCAAGGCGGCCGACGCGACGACGCTTGCGGAACTCGGTGCCTCGGTCACATGCTTCGAGACTGCGAAGCGCAAGGACATCGCCCTCCAACGTGTCGTCAACGCGACGCTTGCGAAGCTCAAGAAGGCGCGTCGCTGCACGATCCGGCACCGGTGATGACCCGGCGCAAATGAGCTCTTCCGAACCGCTCGAGGCCTGGATGTTCAGCGGAAGGTCCAGACCGGACGAGCCGTTCGTCCGTTCAGCACGCTGCCGCGCTCGTTCTTCATTCAGGTACACGGTGGGGGCGACGATCGTCCTCCGGTTATGAAGGGGAGGTAGGACCCATGGTGGAGCGCTTCCACCTCTGGTTGAGCAACGACGAGGGGCAGACGTTCGTGGAGTACGCGCTGATCCTCGCCGTCGTGGCGGTGGGGCTTGCCGCCTTGTGGACGAGTCTCGGCACGGTGATCCAGACTGCGATCACGGCCGTCGTCGCCGCCCTCTAACCTCGACACCCGCGCAGCGCGCTGCTCGGCGCCTGACTGCGCGTGCGCCACCGGCCGCGACGTATTCCTAGTCCTTCGGCGAGCTGCTGTGCGTCAAGCGGCCTGCGCACGGCAGCCGATCGCGTAGACGCGGCCGGCCGCGTCGCGGCCGGAGCAGCTCGGCGTGGCGCAGGAGCGACGACAATCGTCTCGCACGCGCGCTTGCGTACGAGCGGTCCTCCCGCCTCGGTTCGCTAAACGACGCCATCGTCCGTGCGCGTCGGTTCGCTTGTCGCCGCAGTTGACACGTGCCGCAATGTGGTTGCGCCACGCGCGGTTTGGTTCAACCGAAGGTCCGGACCGAACGAGCCGTTCGTTCGTTCAGAAGCGTGTCGCGATCGTCCTTCATTGGGGACACACGTGGGGGCGACGGTCGTCCTCGCAAGACGAAGGGGAGGTAGTACCTCATGCTGGAGCGCATCAACCTCTGGCTGCAGAACGACGAGGGACAGACGTTCGTTGAGTACGCGCTGATCCTCGCCGTGGTCGTCGTCGGTGTTCTGCTTCTCGTCACTTGGGGCGGCCTCGGCACGGCGATCCAGAACGCCATCACGCAGGTCAGCAACGCGATCGGCGGGTAAGGCACGTCCGCTTGCAAGGCAGAGCCTCCGCGTTAGCTGGAGGCTCTGCGTGCCTTCGAAAGCAGAGATGAACCAATCGCCATACATCCACGCACGCAGCGGTCTCTCAGCCGACGACGGGCAATCGATCGTCGAGTTCGCGTTCGTCATGCCGTTTCTGGTCTTCCTGCTCCTGGCGATCACGCAGTTCGGGCTCGCCTTCCGCAACTACCTTTCGATCACCGACGCGGCGCGCGTCGGCGCTCGTGCGGCGGTCGTGAACCGCGCGACCGCCTGCACCTCTGCGCGGACGGCGATTCAGAACACGGTCTCGTCGGAGCAGTGGAGCGTCATCTCCGGGCGCATCACGTGCACCGCCGGGACGAATACCGGCGACCCCGTGACCATCTCGATCACCTATCCATTCTCGATCGGTCTGCCGGGCTTCTTCGGGCTGCCGGCGATGGCGATCACCGGCAACATGCCGGCGAGCGCCAAGGAGCGGCTCGAATGAGGCGGCTTCGCCGGAGGCTCGGCGCCGAGCGGGGACAGGCGATCGTGTTCGTCGTCGGGACGATGGTCTGCCTGATCGGCATGGGAGCGCTCGTCATCGACGGCGGCTCCTGGTGGCGTGCACATCGCCACCTCCAGACCGCGGCCGACGCCGCCGCGCTGGCGGGTGTGCAAGAGCTGCCGGCGAGCACCTCCAACGCACAGTCGGTCGCGATCAACTACGCGCAGCAGAACTACGCGGGCTTGCCTTCGCCGAGCGTGACATTCCCGAGCTCGCCGAATCCGCCGTGCGGCGGCACAAACTGCGTCGACGTGGTCGCGCAGACTACCGCGCCGGGGTTCCTCGCGAGGATCTACGGCTTGGCCTTCAACAACGTGACCGTCCGCGCCCACGCGCGTGCCGCGGTGACGGTGCCGGCATTTATGAAGAACGTGGCGCCGGTGGCGGTCAAGAACACGGTTGCGTGTGCCGCGACGAGCCCCTCTTGCTACGGCCGGACCGTGTCGCTCGCGTTCAACGAGAGCAACGTCAGCTCGAGCACGATCGGATTGATCAACCTGACCTGCCACTCGACCGTCTCGACCGCCTGCGGGTCGTCGTCCGGGATCGGCGGCAGCCAGCTGAAGGACTGGATCGAGAGCGGCTATCCCGATGCGCTGCCGGCCGGTCAGTGGTACGGCGTCAAGACCGGAGAGACCGTCGGCCCGGTCAAGCAGGGGTTCAACGACCGTCTCGGCGTCCCGCTGTTCTTCCCGGTCTTCGACACCGTCGCGAATAACGGGCCCAACTACTTCTTCCACGTCATCGGCTGGGCCGCGTTCGTCATCACGAACGTCGACGCGTGGGGCCCGCAGGGCCGGCAGCTAACGGGTCACTTCGTGACCTACACGACCTCTGATCTGCCGGCGGGGCTTCCGGCCGACGGCAGCAACGACTTCGGCGTCCACGTGATCTCGCTTGTCCAATAAGAACTGAAAGGAAAGCTCCAGTGACCAGATCAAAGCTTCGCAATCTCGCTCTTCCGCTCGGCCTGGCCGTCGCTGCGGCGATCCTCGTCGGGCTGTACGTGATCAGCTACCGAAACAGCGTCACGCACGGCGCCGGGCTCGTGAAGGTGTATGTCGCGGCGCGCGACATCCCAGCGGGAACGGACGGCTCGTCGATCGCGGCCGGCGCCTACATGAAGACGCAGACCGTTCCGCATCGCGCCGTCGTCGACGGCGCGATCACGAGCGTAGCGCCGCTCACGTCGCTCTCGACCCGCGGGCAGATCTACAAGGGTGAGCAGATCACCCTGCGCCAGTTCGCGCCGGTCGCCCAAGGCGGCATCTTCGCCAAGTTCTCGGGGAAGGAGCGCGTGGTCGTCGTCCCGGGAGACTCGTTCCAGCTGCTGTCGGGCCAACTCTCCGACGGCGACCGCATCGACGTCCTCGCGACGGCGAAGTACCACAACTCGAAGGGCTACGCTCGTGCGGGCGCGCGCGTGGTGCTGCGGAACCTGCTGGTGCTCAAGGCGCCAGAGGGCTCGAGCCCGACATCCACATCAACGATCACTGGCCAACCGAGCATCTCGGTGACGCTCGTAATGACGGACGACCAGGCGCAAACGATGGCGTGGGCGCTGAAGCAGGCGGATTGGTTCTTTGCGCTGCGACCTACCAACCATCCGGCGAACAGCCGCGGCCGGCTCGAGACGCTCTACACGTTTCTCGCTCACGGACTGCCGAGGTCGACCGCGTTCACGCAGATCGATGGGACTGATCCGGAGGCAACCGATGGACGGTAATCGTCACACCCCCACCGTTCGCGTGCTCGTCAGCGGGTCCGGCGCCGATCAGATGGCGCCGGAGCTCGCCGAGCAGCCGGGGCTGGCGATGATCCGGCCGGGTGTCGACGGGAACAGCTTCCGAATCCCGCCGGTCGATGTCGCTCTGCATGTCGTCGACGGATCGCAGTCACACGACCTCGTCGCCGACATCCGGAAGCTTCGTACGTCGTGCGACGCGCCGCTGATCCTCGCCGCGTACGGCGAACCAAACGGGATCGTCGAGAGGGGTCTGCAGGTCGGCGCAACGGACGTCCTCGTCCTGCCGCAGTCGCCGGAGACGCTGCTGTTCGCCCTCCGCAAGGCGGCGATCAGGGGGAGCGACGGCAGGCGCGGGAAGATCGTCACGGTCTTCTCGCCCAAGGGCGGCAGCGGCAAGACGGTGCTCGCGACGAATCTCGCGGTCGCCGCCGTCCGGTCGAAGATCTCGACGCTGCTGATCGACCTCGACCTGCAGTTCGGAGACGCCGCGTTGATGCTCTCGGTTCCGCCCCGCGCGACGATCGCCGATCTCGCCGCTTCGAGCGGCACCGTCGACGCGGAAAAGCTGAAGGCGTTCGTGTACAGCGACCCGCGAACGCATCTCGACGTCCTGCCGGCTCCGGCTCGGCCGGAAGAGGCCGAGGTGGTCGGGCAGCACGAGCTCGTGAGCGTGCTCGAGGCGGCGCGGAGCGCATACGCGGCCGTCGTCGTCGACACCGGGCCGCTCTTCGACACCGCGATGCTCACCGCGCTCGACCGGACCGACGAGCTGCTGCTCATCTGCAATCCCGAGGTGACGTCCCTGAAGAACGTCCGGATCGGCCTTGAGACGCTCGACCGGCTCGGGTTTCCTCGCGACCGCATCCACATCGTCGCGAACCGGCTCGGAGCCGCGGGCGCCGTGGGCCGCGACGAGGTCGAAGGCGCGCTCGGCACGAAGATCGACTTCGATCTGCCGGACGACCCAGCGGTGCCGGCGGCGGTGAACCGCGCCACGCCGGTCGCACTAGCGAACGACGGCAGCCGGTTTGCACGGGCGACCGCCAAGCTCGCGGCCGGGGTGTTTGCTGAAGCCGCCGCGCCGGAGCGGAAAGAGCAGCGCCGCCTGTTCGCGAGGAGCGGACGATGAGCGCCCTCGAGCGGAACGGTCTGGCGCGGAGCGCCGCACCGTCGGTGCTTGCCGAACGCCTCCAGGTCGACCGATCGTCGCTGCGTGCTCGCGCGAGAGATCCGCACGCGGAGCTGAAGACGCGGATCCACCGGGCGTGCATCGCAAGGCTGGGCGCGGCGTTCCTGACGCTCGAAGGCTCGGACGAGCTCGAGCCGCGTGTCCGCGCGATCGTCCGGGAGCAGCTCGACGCCGAGGAGGCGCCGCTGAGCCCGGCCGATCGCGCACAGGTCGAGCAGCAGGTGACCGACGACATCCTCGGCTACGGCCCGCTGGAGCCGTTCCTCCACGACGCGACCGTGACCGAGGTCATGGTCAACGGATACGACCAGCTGTTCGTCGAACGCGGCGGCATCATCGAGGAAGCCGCCGCGTCGTTCCTCGACGACGCGCACCTCCTGCGGATCATCGACCGCATCGTCTCGCAGGTGGGGCGCCGGATCGACGAGTCGTCGCCCATGGTCGACGCGCGCCTTCCCGACGGGAGCCGTGTCAACGCCATCATTCCGCCGCTCTCGCTCCGTGGTCCGTCCCTGACGATCAGGAAGTTCGCGCGGAATGCTCTGTCGCTCGCCGATCTCGTCGGGCTCGGAACGCTCACGGAGCAGACGGCCGAGTTCCTCGCGCAGTGCGTGGAGGGAAAGCTCAACATGCTGATCTCCGGCGGAACCGGCACCGGCAAGACGACGCTCCTCAACGCGGTGTCGGGCTTCGTGCCGACCGGCGAGCGGATCGTCACCGTCGAAGACGCTGCGGAGCTCCGTCTGCAGCAGCGACACGTCGTCTCGCTCGAGTCGCGGCCGCCGAACGTGGAGGGAGAAGGCGAGGTCCGGATCCGGGACCTCGTGCGGAATGCACTGCGAATGCGACCCGACCGGATCATCGTCGGCGAGGTTCGCGGCGGCGAGGCGCTGGACATGCTCCAGGCGATGAACACGGGCCACGACGGCTCGCTCACGACGATTCACGCGAACTCCGCACGTGACGCGTTGCACCGGCTGGAGATGCTCGTGCTGATGGCGGGCGTCGAGCTGCCGGTGAAGGCGATCCGCGAGCAGGTCGCGGGCGGCTTCGACCTGCTCGTGCACATCGCGCGCCTCGTCGACGGCTCGCGGCGGATCACGCAGATCACGGAGATCTCGGGCATGGAAGGCGACGTTGTCACGCTGCAGGACCTGTTCGTGGCCCGCGCGCCGGAGGCTCGCGGCTACGGCACTGCGCTTCTGGAGCCGCTCACGCCGACCTCGCTCCGACCGGGATTCCTGACGAAGCTCAAGTCGAACGGCGTCGACCTGCCCTCGACCGCGTGGCTTGCAGAGTCATGAGACGGGGACTGCTGCTCGCGACTGCCGCGATTCTGCTGGCGTGCCCCGCCGGCGCAAGTGCCTCGGGGAGCGCGGGCGTCAGGCGCGTCGATCTGGCGAAGTTCCCGCTCGTCCGCGTCACCGTCGTTGCACCGGCCGGAGCGCGTCCCGCGTTGCTGGAGGGCGGGCGGCAGGCCGCGTACGCGACGATGCGCGAGCTCGGGTCGGCCGAGGCGCTCCAGCTCGCGGTCGACAACTCCGAGTCGATGCAGGGCGAGCCTCTGCGTGAGGCGAAGAGCGCCGCGGCCGACTTCCTGACGCAGGAGCGACGCGCCGGCTCGATCGGGCTCGTCGCATTCGGCCACGAGGCGTTGCCGCTGACGCGCCCGGGGGAGTCGAAGGCGGACGTGCTGCGGACGCTCGCAGCGCTCGTCGCCGACCGGGAGAAGGGAACGTCGCTCTACGACGCCGTCACGTCCTCGGTCCTGCGGCTGCAGCGAACGGCGACCGCTACGCGGATCCTCGTCCTGTTGACCGACGGGCATGACGTCGGTTCGCACACGTCGCTGCGGCAGGCTCTGTCCGCCGCACAGCGCGCGAACGTCTTCATCTATGCGATCGCAGTCGGGACGCGCGCCGACCGCGCACCGTTGGCTGAGCTGAGCGGCGGAACGGGCGGCCGGGTCTTCGGCGCCGCGGACGTGACCGAGCTGAGCGCCGCATACGACGCGATCGGCCGTGAGCTCGACAGGACGTGGCAGATCTCGTTTCTCGCCCGCGCCCGTCCGGGCAACGACATGCCTCTGCGCATCGAAGCCGCCGGCGGCGCAGCGGAAGCAACGGTCGTCCACATTCCGAGCCGCGCCGAGCCGACCGGGCCGCTTCCGCCGTCGCTCGCGCACAAGCCGTTCGCCGCCGCTGCGGTCATCCTGCTGGCCGCGCTCCTGCTCGCGGCTGCGGGCGTTGCGATCGCTCGCCGGCGCCGGAAGTCCGAGGTCGGTCGCCTGCTGCAGGTGCACCTCGAACGGCTCGATCGGCACCAGGCCGAGCGTGAGCGCACGCCGCGTTTCGAGCCGGTCCTGGCGTGGACCGAACGGTCGATGGAGGAGCTCCCCGGCACGGAGCGTTTGTCCAAGCTCGTTGCTGGCTCAGGTCTTGCGCTCCGCCTCGGCTACGTGCCGTTCATGGGCGGTTTCGCTGCGCTCTTCCTCGCCATCGTCGGTACGACGCTCGGCGCCGGGCCGTTCATGACGATCGTGCTCATGCTCGTGGGCTGCGGCTCGCCGGTGCCGTTCTTGCAGGTCGCGGCCCGGCGACGCCGCCAGGCGTTCGACCGTCAACTGCCGGACGTCCTGGCCACCGTCGCGTCGACGCTACGCGCCGGCCACGGCCTCCGCACCGCGCTGCGCGCCGTCGCAGACGACGGCTCGCCGCCCGCCTCGCAGGAGTTCACGCGGGTGCTGGGAGAGGAACGGCTGGGCCGCCCGCTCGACCGCGCGATCGCGGCGATGTGCGAGCGCATTGGCTCGCCCGATCTCGAGTACGTCGCCACGGCGATCAACGTGCAGTCGCAGGCCGGCGGCTCGCTGGCCACGCTCTTCGACACGCTGTCGGAGACGGTGCGCGAGCGTCAGCGGCATGCGCGAAAGGTGCGCGCGTTGACCTCCATGGGACGAATGTCGGCGACGATCCTGATCTGCCTGCCGTTCGTTCTCGTCGCACTGATGACGCTGATCAGCCCGAAGTACATGTCGCCGTTCTTCACGACGCCCACGGGGCACATCCTGATCGGCTTCTGCCTGACCTCGATGACCATCGGGGCCCTCGTCCTGAAAAAAATCGTGAACGTGAGGTACTAGCGATGATCATCCTTCTCATCGCCGGCATTGCGTGTCTCGCGGTTGCCGGTCTCCAGCTCGGGCGCCCTCGGCTCGTCGCCGACCGCCAGCGCCGCGCCGCGATCGACGCGGCGGCCGCTGGGCAAGTGATCGAGGGAGGACGGGAATCGGTGCTACTCGGGCGGATCCCCGGCGTGCTCGCGCGTGTCCATCGCGCCGTGTGGAGGAAGGAGACGCCACACGACATCGACCTGAAGCTCCTTCGCGCCGGCGTGTCCCGGCGCATCACCGCGGAGCTCTTCATGGCGGGCCGCGTCTTCGTCACCGGCTTCGGCTTCATCTTCGGGATTGCGTTCGCTCACGGACCCGGTCGGATCCTGCTTCCGCTCGTCTTCGCCGCCGCGGGCATCATCGTCCCGGGCTTCCTGCTGAGCAAGGCCGCGACGCGGCGCAGCGAGCGGATCGACTCGGAGCTGCCGCACTTCGTGGATCAGCTCGGAATCGCAATCGAAGCGGGGATGAGCTTCGACGCCGCGCTCAACTACCTTGTCGACGCGAGCGACGGTCCTCTCGCAGATGAGATGAGCCGGATCCTGACGGAGCTCCGCGTCGGCGAGTCACGGCGCGCAGCGCTGCGCAGCTTCGCGCTGCGAGCCGGCAGCGAGGACGCGATGGCGTTCGCGAACGCGGTGCTCGCTTCCGATCAGCTCGGCTCGCCGCTCGCCGGCATCCTCCGCTCGCAGTCAGCCGATCTGCGGCATCGCCGTCAGATGTACGCGGAGGAGCGTGCGCAGAAGTCGCCGGTGAAGATGCTGTTCCCGATGGCGATCTTCATCCTCCCCGTGATGTTCGTGATCATCCTCGGGCCGGCGTTCCTGGGTTCGCATGGGCTCCTCTGACGCGTCGCTCCGGCGCGCGGCGCGCCTCCTGACGCAGGGCCTGCTCGTCACGCTGTTCCTGATCTTCGCGTTCGCGAACTTCCACCACTGGCAATCGACCGGCCGGCCGTCCGGGCTCGGCACGACGATCCTCGAGGGCTGGGCGGCCTTCCTTTTCCTCGTCCGCCGTCCGCCGAGAGCGGTGAGCCTCACCACCCTCGCGTGGGTCGCTGCGCCGATCGGGAGCTTCGCCATGTTGCTGGCTCGACCGCACAGTGGCGGACTGGCGCCCATCGCGGCCGAGGGGCTGCAGCTCGCAGGGCTGCTCCTCGCCCTGGCGAGCCTTGGCATGCTCGGTCGCTCGTTCGGTCTCGTCGCCGCGAACCGAGGCGTCAAGACCGCCGGCCCCTACGGACTGATCCGCCATCCCGCGTATGCCGGCTACCTCGTGGCCTACGCGGGCTACGTCGCCGAGAACCCTTCGCTTCGCAACGTCGCGCTGCTCTGTCTCAGCACCGCGTTCCAGCTCGTCCGCATCCGTGAGGAGGAACGGCTGTTGATCCGCGACTCGGTGTACGAGCGGTATCGCGCGCGCGTACGCTACCGGCTGATCCCGCTGCTCTACTGAGCGCGAGGCAGCACTACGGCCGCAGCAGGCCGAGCGCGATCCGCGTCATCCAGCCGCCGGAGAGGAAGCCGTAGACGAGGAGCGGCAGCGCCACTCCAAAGACCTCGACGAACGGGAGCGCCGGAACGTGAAGCGCTCGAATGGCATCGAATTCCACGGGCACCAGGCGCAGGAGGACGATCGCGACGATGACGTTGAGTGCGCCCCAGAGAAGCGACCGGGGCCCCAGGCCGGCGTGGCGGGCAATGATCCAGGCAGCGAGTAGCCCCGCGCCGGTCACCAGCGCGAGGGTGAAGGCCTGGCTGCTCACGATCGGATGAGTCTTCCACGACGGGGTGACGGCAGCGTCCGCACGTACGTCCTGAATTCGCGCTCGAAGTCCGGCCACCAATTCGGCCCGGGGTCATCGCTCGAGCCGCCCTCGTCGCGTCCTTCTTCACGGCTGAGGACGAGGACTGCGCCACAGGCGAATGCGACGACGCCAAGACCGAACAGCGCCTGGTCGAGCCGGCCGCCGTGCAGGAAGGCGAGATGCGCGGCGACAACCGCCGGTAAGGGCAGGGCGACCAGGACGAAGCCGACGCGCCGCCAGCGCCTTGACGTCGCGATCGGATTCAGGGCCGCGGCGGCAATCGTGGCGAACAAGAAGAGGACGATGGAAAGGTCCAGAAGAAGCGTGCCGCAACCCTAACCCGCCCTTGCTGCCGGCGCCACCAGCTCGACGCGCATCTCCTAGCCGTTCGGCTGGACCTGTCGTCACGCGGCCGAAATACTCAATTCGAGGGATAGAGATAGCGCGCAACCGACGCACGATGCGTACGGGGTCCGAGGACAACATGGGGGAGGACAGCCATGCGGCGGCTGAAGGTTCTGATCGCAGACGATCATGAGTTGATGGTCGAGGCCATCCGAATGGTGCTCGACCAAACGGCAGAAGAGTTCGAAATCGTCGCCGTGACGAGCCGAGGGCCTCAGGTCCTTCCGCTCGTCGGACAGACACAACCGGATCTGGTGCTGCTGGATCTGCGCATGCCCGGCATGGACGGGCTCGTCTGTCTCGAGCTCCTGCAGAAGCGCCATCCGGACGTGAAGACCGTCGTGCTCTCCGGAGTCGACGCGCCGGACGTCGTCCGCTCCGCCTTCCGTCGCGGAGCCACGGCGTTCATCTCCAAGCGCATCGACCCGCGAGATCTGCCGTCGGCGATCCGCCAGGCGATCGAAGGGACCGTTCGACATCCGACGTTCGGAGATGCAGAGAACTCCGAGCCGGCCGCGGGCGACTCACTGGGTCTCAGCGAACGCGAGCTCTCGATTCTCACCGCACTCAGCGACGGCCTCTCGAACAAGCAGATCGCGAAGCGGTTCTGGCTCGCCGAGCAGACGGTGAAGTTCCACCTCACGAACATCTATCGCAAGCTCGGCGTCTCGACCCGCACCGAGGCCGTGCACCAGGCATACCGACAGGGCGTCCTCGAGACGCCTCTGCTCGAAACGGCTGCGTCGTAGGTCAGCGCAGCCGCACGTCGCCGGCGTGAGGGTGGAGCATCTGCCAGGCGCGCAGGAAGAAGGCCACCTCCTGCCGGGCCTCCCTGGCGTCGTGTGCGTGGACGTGGACGACGACACAGGCGTCGTCTGCGACGCGTTGCGCGACGCACTCGTTTCGTAGGAACGCGTCGATCAGCGTCGCGAGCAGGCCGGGCTCGCTTATGCGCACGCGCAGCGGCATGGCTCGATTATCGAACGCTGCCGCGCAGGATCCCCTGGACGAACGTCGCTTCGGGTCGACCGAACGGGCTGCCGCAGCCCTCCACTGCCGCACGTTGACCAGACGTCCAGTCCGATTGCGACGATGGTCGCGCGAGCCGCCGGGAAGGAACCGCGAGACTCCGTTCGAGATGGCGACAGGAGTCTTTTCAGTTGCACTCGCGATCGGGGCGGCCCTGATCTCGGTCTGGCTCGACATGCGGCTGGACGAGAAGCGGCCGGGAGCGCCCGCGAGTCGCCTCGGCCACGCCGCGGCGGCATATCTCGTGCTGCAACTGGTTGTCGCCGGCACAGGTTCGCTCGATCACCCGCCGGCGTTCGCGAAGCTCTGCGCGATCTTCTTCTTGATCCTCCCGAGCTTCGTCTATGCGTTTCTGGCGGGCGTCTGGCTGATGCGGACCCTGGCCGACGTCGCGATCGCCCGTCGCTGACGCAAACGCGTGGCCTGCCGGCGATGGCCCGACTCGGACGAGTGTTGCGTTTGCGTTAACTGGACCGTTCCGCGCTGCTCGGGCTGGCTAAGGTGAGCCCGCTTTGATCGAAGCGCGCAGCCTGTCGAAGGAATACGGCGACAAGCGCGCGGTGGACGACCTGTCGTTCACGGTGCGGCCGGGTGTCGTCACCGGTTTCCTGGGCCCGAACGGATCAGGGAAGTCGACGACGATGCGGTTGGTCCTCGGATTGGACAGGCCGACGGCCGGCGACGTGCTCGTGAACGGGAAGCACTACCGAGAACACCTCGCGCCTCTTCACGAGGTGGGAGCGTTGCTCGAAGCGCGGTCGGTGCATACCGGCCGGTCCGCTTTCAACCATCTGCTTGCGCTCGCGCGAACACACGGCATTCCGCGCCGGCGAGTCGACGAGCTGATCGATCTGGTCGGTCTGCGAGAAGTGGCGAAGAAGCGTGCGGGGCAGTTCTCGTTGGGGATGGGGCAGCGCCTCGGAATCGCTTCGGCGTTGCTCGGCGATCCGTCGACGGTGATGCTCGACGAGCCCGTGATCGGTCTTCACCCGGAAGGCATTCACTGGATGCGGACGCTGTTGAAAGGGCTGGCCGCCGACGGTCGCACGGTCTTCGTCTCGTCGCACCTGATGAGCGAGATGGCGCTGACGGCCGACCATCTGATCGTCATCGGGCGTGGACGGAAGATCGCCGATACCAGCACCTCGGAGTTCTTGAGCCAGGCTTCCGGAAACGTCGTCCGCGTCCGCTCGCCACGGGCCACGGAGCTCGAAGCGCTGCTGGCCGGCCCTGATGTGTCCGTCGCCGCTCTCGAGCCGAACCTGCTCGAGGTGCACGGGCTGACCGCATCCCAGATCGGCGACGCGGCCGCTGCGGCCGGGCTGGCGCTGCACGAGTTGACCCCGCAGCAGGCATCGCTCGAGGAGGCATTCATGGACCTCACGCGCGAGGATGTCGAGTTCAGGACCGCGGCGGGCGAGTCGGAGGCAGTCGCTTGAGCACGCTCTCGAACGTCGAGCGGCTCCCGCGCGCCGGACACACCGGTCGGGTCACGCAGCCCCGCGTCGTCTTCTCGGAGTGGACGAAGCTGCACTCCCTGCGCTCGACGCGCTGGTCCCTGCTGGCCGGAGTCCTGCTCACGATGGCCTTCCCGCTGATCTTCGCGGCGGTGACGTCCTCGCACTGGGGGTCAATGAGCCCCCATGAAAAGGCCGATCGCCACCCCCTCGACATCGCCCTCGCCGGCGTCAACGTCTCGCAGCTCGCGATCGCCGTCCTCGGCGTGCTCGTGATCACCGGCGAGTACTCGACCGGAATGATCCGCGCGAGCTTCACCGCCGTTCCGAAACGGCTGCCCGTGCTCTGGGCGAAGACCGTTGTCTTCGCCGTCGTTGTGCTCCTGTTGATGCTGCCGCCTGTGCTCGCCTCGTTCTTCGCAAGCCAGGCGATCCTGTCGCGGCATCACATCCTGCAGGTCTCGTTCTCCGATCCAGGCGTCGCACGTTCGGTGATCGGTGGGGCCGTTTACCTCATGTTGGTTGGCATCTTCGCGCTCGGTATCGGAGCAATCGTCCGAAACACGGCCGGCGGAATCGCGACCTTCGCCGCGATCTTCTTCGTCATCCCACCCCTGATGAACATCCTGCCGACGAGCTGGAACAATGCGATCAGCCAGTACCTCCCGAGCGAGGCCGGCCGGCAGCTCTTCTCGCTGACGCACGACGCGCACACTCTCTCGCCGTTGCCCGGCGCCCTCCTCTTTGTCGGCTACTGCGCCCTCGTGCTTGGAATCGCAGCGGTCCTGCTCGTGCGCCGCGACACCTGAGCGTCTGACCCTGGGGCGTCCTGGCGACGTACCCTGATCGTTGATGGGGATGTTCTTTCACTCGGCGGAGGCTCCGCCTGAGCGGCCGCCGGATTCGGCGGTGCGTCGCGCGAATCTCCGCCGGGTAGGCCGACTGTTCGGACCGTACAGGCTGCGGCTTGCGGGCGTCTTGCTCCTCATCATCGGCTCGGCAGCGCTCGGCGTTGTTCCGGCGTTCTTGCTCAAGCGCGTGCTCGAGGCGATCGGGAGCAACGACACGAGGGCGCTGTCGCTCAACGCAGGCGGGATGATCGTCATCGCGATCGTGACCGGCGTGCTCGGCGTGATTCAGACGCTGCTCTCGAATCAGGTCGGGCAGCGGGTGATGCACGACTTGCGCGCCGCGGTCTTTCGCCATCTGCAGCGTCTGTCGCTGGCCTTCTTCACGCGCACGCGGACGGGCGAGGTGCAATCGAGGATCTCCAATGACATCGGCGGCGTGCAGAACGTGGTAACGAACACGGCGACGTCGATCGCGTCCAACGTCACGACGGTCGCCGCGACGATGATCGGAATGCTGGTGCTGAGCTGGCAGCTGGCGCTGTTCGCCTTTGCACTGATTCCCGTCTTCGTGTTGTTGACGCGTCGCGTCGGCAACGAACGACGCCGGATCGCCAAGACGACGCAGGAGACGCTGGCCGACATCTCGAGCCTCGTGCAGGAGTCGCTGTCGGTCTCCGGGATCCTGCTCGGGAAGACGATGGGGCGGGGAGACGAGCTTGCCGACCGCTTCGAGACCGACTCCAAACGGCTCGCGGATCTCGAGGTGCGCCAGCGGATGGCCGGCCGCTGGGTGATGGCCTTGATCCAGACGAGCTTCGCGGTCATGCCGGCCGCGGTCTACTGGTTCGGCGGCCTTGCACTCGCGCACGGATCGCAGGCGATCACCATCCCCACCCTGGTGTCGTTCACGACGCTGCAGACCCGGCTTTTCTTCCCGGTCGGCTCGCTGCTCGGCGTCGGTCTCGACGTGCAGACGTCGCTCGCGCTCTTCGACCGCATCTTCGAGTATCTCGACCAGCCGATCGACATCGAAGAGAGGCCGGACGCTCTCGTCGCGGGTCGGGCAGGCGACCTCGTCTTCGAGGACGTCTGGTTTCGCTACGGCGACGAGTGGACGCTGCAGGCGGTCTCGTTCGCGGTCGCGGCCGGCACCACGACGGCTCTGGTCGGAGAGACCGGCTCCGGTAAGACGACGCTTGGTTATCTGGCCGCCCGGCTCTACGACGTCAGCCGCGGCAGGATCACGATCGGCGGCGTCGACATCCGCGACCTCAGCTTTCAGGCGTTGGCCGACCTGGTCGGCGTCGTCTCGCAGGAGACGTACCTGTTACACGCCTCGGTGCGCGACAACCTCCGCTTCGCAAAGCCCGGCGCAACGGACGAAGAGATCGAAACGGCCGCCGAGGCTGCACACATCCACGAGGTGATCGCAGCGCTGCCCGAGGGGTACGACACCGTCGTCGGAGAGCGTGGCTACCGCTTCTCGGGCGGCGAGAAGCAGCGGATCGCGATCGCGCGCACGATCCTGCGGAACCCGCCGATCCTCGTCCTGGACGAGGCAACGAGCTCCCTCGACAACGAGACGGAGCGGCTCGTGCAACAGGCGATTGACCGCCTCTCCGAGGGCCGGACGACGATCGCGATCGCACATCGCCTCTCCACCGTTCGCGACGCCGACCAGATCATCGTCCTCGACCACGGCCGCATCGTCGAGACCGGCCGGCACGACGATCTGATCCTCACCGGCGGCCGCTACGCGACGCTCGCTGCCCGCGATGGAGCTGCCCTGGTCGAGCCCATCCGCCGGGACCTGGCGCCCCAACCTCAGGGCGCCTTAGCCGACCTGGCGGGGACGAGTGCGACGGAGTAGCGTCTTGGCCGTGCCGCTCCCTGCGCACGCAGAGGTCCTCGAACCGTCTTCCCTGGGCATGATCCGCCGACCGCGCAGGCGCCGGTCATGGTGACGGCGGACGACATCGCCGGCATCGCCGTCTTTGCGGGAGTCGGCGCAGCCGGGCGCGAACGGCTTTCCCGAGCGGCGGCGGACATCAGTCTCGTGCCGGGCGAGTACGCGGTGGACGGAGGCGGCGAACGGGCGCTTTTCGCCGTGCTCGTCGGTCGGATCGAGGCGGTCAAGCGGGTCGATGGGATCGAGCGCGTGGTCGGCCAGCGCCATCCTGGCGACGTCTTCGGAGAGGTGCCGATCGCTCTCGGGACGGTGTTCCCGGTCGGGTTTCGCG
>Ga0066652_100000574_pt1 | contig 17812 bp, 10 predicted proteins | sample GraSoiAngelo_101_FD_71413 | JGI IMG/M metagenome (GOLD analysis project Ga0066652, IMG submission 71413) | Grasslands soil microbial communities from the Angelo Coastal Reserve, California, USA - 14_0903_02_30cm | ecosystem: Environmental > Terrestrial > Soil > Grasslands | place: USA...
GCGTTGTCGACGCGCACCCAGTGATCCGATCCGCCCGCGACCTCGGACATGCCGTAGTGGGCGGCGAGGATCGGATTGACGAACGTGTCGCTGCCGTACAACAGATCCAGCACCGGCCGATCGTTGCGAACCACGTCGCCGACGAATCGGATCGGCTCCTCGAACATCGCCTGTCTGAGCTCGTTGGTGAAGTTCGGAAAGCGCTGGCGATCGACCGTGTTGCTTTCGTCGAAACGCCGGAAGTCGAGCCAGTTGCCTGCGAACTCGAGTGCCAGTCCACGCGCGCGCTCGTCGCGCAGCATCCGCCGAATCTGGGCGCGGAGGACGAGGTCGTGGCGCAGATCGCCGGCCGCGGCGCGCGCCAGCAGCTCGGCGTCGGGCATCGTGGACCAGAGAAAGTAGCTCAGCCTGTTTGCCAGCGCGAAAGTGGAACCGCCCTCCGCCAGGTCGAGGCGATAACAGAAGTGCGGCGACATGAGGATGCCGACGATCGAGTCGCGCATCGCCTCTTCGTGACTCAGATTCTTCTGATCGCGCAGCGACCGGTAGAAGGCCAGGAGATCGTCGTGCTCCGCACGCGATAAGGGCCTGCGATACGCACGCGCGGCGAACGTCAGCAGCGCCTCGAGGTGGCGCGGCTCCGCGGCGAGCCGTTCCCGTTCGATGGCGCGAAGCGCCGCGTTCACGCGGTCGAAGTGATCGGCAATCGCCTGCATCGCCGCCGGATTGGTCCTGTCGTCGGCGGCCGCCTTGGCGAGATACGACGCCTTGAAACCGAGGACGACGGGTTCGGAGGTCACTTCCTTGTCGGATGGACGCAGCGTGCCCGACTCGGCGCCATTCCCGAGCACCTCGCCGCTCTGGTTGAAGTAGAACTGGACGTAGGTCCGTGCGGTGTAGTCCGCCACGAACTCGAACTGATCCCAGAGCGCCTCCAGTTCCTTCCCGCCCTTCTCGTCGAGCATCAGCTCGCTGAGCGGCGCGTCGTCGCGCGTGTATCCCATCACGTTGTGAAAGCCGGCGCTGAGCAGCCGGCCCTTGTCTTCCGACTCGTCGGGATAGAAGCGGCCGCGCTCCCGGACATAGAAGGCATCGGGAAATATCGCGCTGAACTTCGCGAATGCCGCCTCGTAGCGCGCGCGCTGCCCGGCGGGCACGACGAGATCGGCGTTCTCCATGCGCGACGCGTACGCGCGGACCTGCGCCTTCAGCGCGGTCAGGTCTTCGCCGTTGGGGCCGAGGCCGACGAGACCGTAGCCGACAGGCTTGCCATCGCGACCAAGCGGGAGCGCCGGCTCGACTGGCGGCGCCTCGCCCTCGACGCGCAGCGCGGCGCGATCGAAATCGCGGCGATGGGTCGCGTACATCCGGTTCTTCCAGTTCATGAGCGGCTGGGTGCGGACGCTCAGGCCCTTGACCATCGGGCTGGCGAACGTCAGGGCCGTGTCCTTGCGCATGCGGACGACGAATTCCCGCATGCGGTTTGCGCCATCGCGGGCGAGGCCGGGCTGATCGGATTTCGGCACCGGCAGCGCGCGCCACATCGCCTGGAGTTTTGCCAGCGGCCCGACCTCTTCCTTCGTCTCGAGCGCGCGCCAGATCGTCGTCAGATACCTGGCGCTGATCCTGGTGACTTTCATCGCTGCGGCGATGTCGGCGAGCGTCGCGCGCGGCTGACCGAACACCGCCCGATGCTTGTAGGTCCACGCGGCGCGGAAGTAATCGGCGTAATCGGTGTTCTGACGGTCGTAGAAATCGACGATCCGCTGGATGCAGTACTGATCGCGATCGGTCTCGACCAGCATCTGATTCGGCGCGAACGCGAATCCGTCCGCGTTGAGGAACATGTGATCCGCTACGCTCTTCGCCGCCTGCAGATACTTGGTCAAGAGCGCCGGCGACATCGCCAGCGACTCGCCGGAGTTGTCGAACCCCGCCTGGTTGGCGGGATCGACGGGAAACTCGCGCGCCGGACGCATGTCGACGCCGGTCAAATCGCGGATCGTGTAGTTGTATTCCGCGTTGCTCAGCCGCCGTGCGGGCACGACGCCCGGATCGCCGTCGTGTTTGCGCGCCTCGGCCGTCCACGTCGTCCTGACCCAGTCGATGACCTGCTGCCGCGCCTGATCGGACGGCTGATTGGCGGACTTCGGCGGCATCTCTCTCGCGGACAGTCTCGCCACGACGCGATTCCAGCGCGAGAAGTCGTCGACCACCGACTGTGCCGAGACGTACTGCTTCAGATCGAGTTGCGCCGCGGGTTTCGCGCCGCCGTGGCAGCTCGTGCAATAAGCCTGGAGGAACGGCCGCACGGTTTGCGTGAACTCACGATCCGGATCGGCGCCGGGCGGAGCCGCGGCGTTCATCGGCATGCCGATGGCGCCGACGATCAGCAGCGGGGTCAGAACAAGCCGAGGCAGCATGGGCGGCAGCATTCCGAGAATATTGTAGGCGGCATTCGGCTCGAAGAGCGAGCCGGACGCTCACAAGTTTCTTGCCGAGAAGGCGCCGCGACATGATCGCGCGGCTGCCCGATCTCTATCGCGACGCGTTCCGCCGAGCTACGGCAGCTCGCGTGTGTCTTCCGCCCGAGTCGCGAGCGCAGATGGCGGACCACGTCGCCGTGAGATACGGACCATCTGCCACGATGCCGATGGAAGCAGCAGGAGCGCAATCAGGTAGAGGGCGCCCGCCGCGAACGTCAGGTAACCTTCGAGCGGATGCGGCGCGCGCTGGGTCACAGCACCGAGCGTGATGCCTTCGAACAGCTGTTGCAGTGCCCTGCCGGCGCGCCCTTCGGCCGGCGACGAGACGGCGGCGAGGATACTGAACTTCAGGACGAACGCGGCACCGAACATGACCAGCAACCCGCGCAGGAGTTGCGCGCGATCCGGCCCGAGCGCAAACGCCTGAACGACGAGACACGTCAGCACCGCCCAGACCAGAAGCGCGGGCATACCCGACTCGGGTACGAGGGCCGTGACGATTTGCGCCGAAGCGGCAAAGGCGCTCAAAAGCACCGTGGACCCATTCAGGTTCGCGAGCAGTTGGCGCCTGGGATTCACGAGGCGCTCCGGCGCGAGTGCACCGCTGCGGACGAGCAATGCGAAGACCGCCACGCCGGCCACCAGCGATGCGAGCGACGGAGGCGCAAGAGAAAGGGCCGCGCCAGGTCGAACGGCGGCAACCAGGACGACCGTGAGGAACAGACATGGAACGGCGATCGACTCGCCGAGGACCGTCATTTCCGCGTCTCGAACAGGCGCAGCGGGTTGAAATCGGACGCGTCCACGTTCAGACCGTCCGCCAGCGCAGCCTTGAGCTCGTCGGCCGAATGCATCTGCAGATCGCCATCCTCGATGATCAGTCGTCCGCCGGGAGCCAGGCCGAGGGCGCGGTCCACTGCGATCAGTCCCTCACGGTACAAGCCATCGTCGCGGTAGGCGTGATGCCACCCCTGACGATAGTAGCTGTAGGCGACGTAAAACTGCGTTCGCGCGTCGCGGGCGGCCGGGTCGGCGCGTGAGAACGCCGCACGAGCTTCGACAAACTGCTCGCGTCGAAAATAGGCCACGCCATCGGCGAACGCCGCGGCATCGATCGAGTACGCGCCGATGCCGGCCGCCACACTGCCGATCGCCTCGGTAACCGTCCTTGGCTGCAACGAAAACAACCAGCCGATGAGACCGGCGTACACTGCGACGACTATCAGGCCGACGCCTCGAATCATCGACTCCCGCAGCATGTCATCGAGACTACAGCTATTCGAACCGCAAGGCGACGATCGGGTCGACCTTCGTCGCGCTAGAATCTACGATAAGAGACACGTCGTTCGATCACCGAGGTGCGTGCATGCGGATCCTGTCATGCTGGCTTGCAGTCGTGATTGCGACAGCTGCGTCGGCCGGCGCGCCGGTCACCGTGGCGATGTCGCAGTACGACTACGGGCGTACCGGGGCCAACCTTCAGGAGCGGGTGCTCAACCCGTCCAACGTGGATGCCACTCACTTCGGCAAGCTCTTCTCGAGGGAAGTGGACGACAGCATCTACGCTCTGCCTTTGACCGTTCCTGGCCTCGACATCTCCGGCAGTCGCCACAACGTCCTGTTCGTCGCTTCGATGAGCAATACCGTGTACGCATTCGACGCGGACGATCCCGCGCAATCCACGCCTCTGTGGTCGCGTAACCTTGGCACGCCCGCTCGCGGCGACAGCTGGATCGGGCCTGTCCATCATGGCATTCTCGGAACGCCCTTTATCGATGTGCCAACCGGGACTCTCTATGTGGTCGCCCTGGTGTCGAAAGAGGACGAGTCCAGCCTGTGGGTCAATGCGCTCGATATATATAACGGACAGCCCAAATTCAACTCTCCCCAGCGCCTGTCATTCCCGTTCGCCGGATCGGAGGGGACGCTGACGAACGTGAAAGGCGCGCTCCAACGGGCGGGACTGCTGGTGGTCGGCGATGTGCTCTATATCGCCTTCGCGAACATCGTGCCCGATCCAAAGGACCAGCACTGGTCGCAGGAAGGCTTCCTGCAGACATTCAACGCCCGTGACTTGCGGGAACGGTTCGCGGTCTTCCAGACGACGCCGAGCGGCCGGAAGGGTGGAATCTGGCAGGCCGGTCGTGGAATCGCGGCGGACGATCAGGGCAATATCTATCTTTCCACCGCCGGCGGCAGCTATGACGGTGTCACCAATTTCGGGAGCAGCACGTTGAAGTTCGCCGGCCGCAATCTCAGGCTTGCCGACTGGTTCACGCCGAAGAATCACGAGTATCTGTTCCTTCACAATATCGATATGAGCGCCGGCGGGGTCACCTTGATCCCTGAATCGCAGCTGATGTTCTCTGGCGGCAAGGAAGGCGTGATCTTTCTCTTGAACCGCCATGACATGGGGAAGCTGGAAGGCGCCTCGGACGGGCCGATCCAGAGATTTCAGGCGAGCAACGGTTGCGGCCGGCAAGACTGCGCGCAAACACTAGGGACGGCATTCTGGCGGCGCCAGCATGACGGCGTGCTTTACGTCTGGGATCGACGGGACGTCCTCAGAGCCTATAACTTCGTCAACGACCGCTTCGTCACGACTCCGGCCGCTGTGAGTGCGGTCAAACCGGGGATGACCGGCGGCCCCACCGTTTCGGCGAACGGCGCCGACGTACGCAGCGGCATTGTGTGGGCGGTTACGACCGCGTCCACCAGGAGCGGCGGGCGCGCTCCGGGCACATTGCGGGCTTTCCGCGCCTCCGATGTCAGCGAGGAAATCTACAATTCCGACATGAACAGCGCTCGCGACGCCCCCGGCGATTTCACCAAGTTCGCGCCGCCCGTCGTGGCGAATGGAAAGGTGTACGTACCGACGCAGTCGAAGGCCGTAAGCGTCTACGGCCTTCTCGGTGGCGGCTAATCTCCGAGCTGATCTGTTCTCAGATCATTTCTTCGGGGGAAGAACGATCCTGTCGACGTCGCGGACTCCGTAGTCGCTGCTCATCCGGCGGTAATCGGTGCCGATGCGCGCGTTCCAGTCCCACACGACGCGTCCGCCTTTGAGCGTCATCTCGCACATCAGCCGGCGGTCTCCCATGATCGTTCCGCGAGACCCGTCGGCATAACCGAATCGCCCTTCCATGACGCGAAGGACCGCGATATCGGCCTCCGCTCCCGGCGACAGGTGGCCCAGTTCGGGATGCCGGATCATCCTTGCGGGATTGACGGTCGACTGCCGGACGACGTCGTTGAGCGGCACGCCCATCACGAGGAATTTCGACATGGTCGTCAGCATGTCCATCATCGCGCCGTTCATGCTGCCGGTGTGGAGATCGGTCGAGATCGTGTCGGGATAGAACCCCTGCTGGACGGCCGGCACGGCGTTGCGAAACACGAAGCTGCCTCCGCCGTGACCGACGTCGAAGAGCACGCCGCGGGCGCGGGCCTCCTTGAGGTAGTCGAGCAGCTTGCCGTTACCGTCCACGTAGGGAACCGGCCCGCGGAACATATGCGTGCTGATGTCACCGGGACGCAGCCGCTCCGTGACCAGCTTGTAATAAGGACGCTCTTCGCGGAAGTAGCCGAAATCGACCATGACCGGCAGTCCGGCGGCCTTGCCGGCTTCTACGGCGCGGTCGACGGACACCCATTCCGGCCCCTGGTAATGCGCGGACTTGATCCCGACGACGACGTCGCGATGCTTGACGGCCATTTCGGCGGTGGCTTTCGCGTCCATGTCGTGAACGTTCTGCTCGGGCACGTCCGTCATCATGCCGAGTCCGACGATGTTCAGCATCGCGAAGACGCGCGTAGCGGCGCGATCGATGACGCGATTCCGGAAATCCTCGAAGTTGCGCCACCCGGAGCTGCCCGCGTCCACCATGGTGGTCACGCCCGCACGGAAGCTGAGCTCGTCGGGCAGCACGCTGTTATCGCCGGCCCACGCGTCCCGCATGCCGGTCGTGGCAAAGACGTGGACATGAGCATCGATGAGACCCGGGGTCACGTAAAGGCCACTGACATCGGCCACGGTACTGGCCTCTGCGGGATCGATCGCGGCGCGCACCGCGGCGATCTTTCCGTCGGCGACCGCGACGTCCATGACGGCGTCCAGCTGGTTGCGAGGATCGATGACGTGTCCGCCTTTGAGCAGGAGCTGATAGCGAACCTGCGCGCCGGCATCCGGAACGGCGAGAAGGATCACGAGCAGAACCGGCCAGAATCGGCAAGAAGGGTTGGGCATGTCTAGAAGGTTTTCATCGCCCTGCTAGGCGTCCAGCACTTCACGAATCCGGTGCTTGAGCTCGGCAGGGGTGTACGGCTTCGTAATCAAGCGGGTCGCATCATAGAGCACGCCGTGGCGAAGAACCGCATCATCGGTGTGTCCGGACATGAACAGCACCTTCACGCCGGGCCGCATCGCCGTGAGCCGCTCGGCTAACTCGCGACCATTCATGCCGGTCATCACCACATCGGTCACGACCAGGTCAACCGCATGATCGCTCCCTTCCATCCGTTCGATGGCTTCTTCGCCGCTGGCGGCAAGGAGGAGGCGATACCCGGCCCGCTCCAGGACGCGCTGCGCGAGATCGCGCAGCGCCGGTTCGTCCTCGACGAGGAGGATGGTTTCGGTCCCATGCGAGGGAACCGTGCGCGCGGTCGCGCGGGCCGGCTCCGGAGTGTCGGCGACGCGAGGGAAGTAGAGCGCGAACGTGGTGCCCTGCCCCGGAGCGCTGGAAGCCCAGACCGTGCCTCCGCTCTGTTTCACGATGCCGTAAACGGTGGACAGACCGAGACCGGTCCCTTTGCCCTTCTCCTTGGTCGTGAAGAAGGGCTCGAACATCCGCTTGCGCGTCGTCTCGTCCATGCCCACTCCAGTATCGCTGACGAGCAGCATCACGTGCGGTCCCGGCACGACTGAAGGATGGGCGGCGGCGAAGGTCCGATCGAGTTCGACGTCGTCGGTCGTGATCGTCAGCCTCCCGCCGTTCGGCATGGCGTCGCGGGCGTTGACGGCCAGATTCAACACCACCTGCTCAATCTGTCCCGGGTCTGCTTTCACGCTCCCGAGACCGGGTGACAGCGCAAACACCAGCTCGACGTCCTCGCGGATCAAGCGGCGAAGCATTTCCCGCATGTGGGCGAGGAGATCCGACAGGTTGAGCACCTCGGGTTTGAGAACCTGCTGCCGGCTCAATGCCAGCAGTTGCCGCGTCAGCCGCGCCGCGCGGTCGCCCGCGAGGCGAATCTCGTGCAGGTCGGGCCGAATCGGATCGTTGTCTCCGATGCTGGAGATGGCGAGGTCGGCGAGCCCGGTGATGACGGTGAGCAGGTTGTTGAAATCGTGGGCGATGCCGCCGGCCAGCCGGCCGACGCTCTCCATCTTCTGCGCCTGCAGGAATTGAGCCTGGAGCTCGGCGCGCTCGGTGATATCGACATGTGAGCCAAGGATGTGGGCGACCTGGCCGTCATCGCCGCACAACTTCGATGCCTGGGTGAGGATCCGGCGGTAGGAGCCATCCTTGTGGCGCAGCCGGAATTCGGCTTCGAACTCGGGCGCGTCGCTGATCAAGAACGCCTGCAGCCGCTCGAACACGCCGGCCACGTCGTCCGGATGCACGCGGCGCCGCCATTCGTTGATGTCGTCGCCAATCTCATCGTCGCGGTACCCGATCTGCCGCTTCCATTCGGACGAGAAGTACACCTGGCCGCTCGCCAGGTTCCAGTCCCACAGGCCGACTCTTCCGGCCTGCACCGCCCGGCGCAGCCGGGACTCGCTTTCGCGCAGCGCCGCGTCGGCCAGTTTCCGGTCGGTAATGTCCCGTGCGAACGCCTGCATCCGGCCGTCGGGCAGCCGCTTCGCCGTGACTTCGGAAATAAAGCGCGTCCCGTCCTTGCGCTGCGCCTGCCACTCCGTGGTGACGGTGTCGGCGTGCGCCAGGCGATCGATTTCGGCGGCGAGTCGCGGCCTGTCCTCCGGCGCCAGCGTGTCGGCGACCGTCAGCGCCATCAGCTCGCGGCGGGTATAGCCGGTCATCCGGCAGCCGGCAGGGTTCACGTTGAGAAATCGGCCGTCGAGGCCGGTCACGAAAATGCCCTCGGTGGCCTGCTCGAAGAGCGTGCGATAGTTGTTTTCGCTTCTGCGCAGCGCGGCGTCGGCCTCCTTCCGTTCGGTGATGTCACGGGTAATGCCGAGGAGCGCCGAGACGGTGCCGCGCTGGTCCTGCAGCGGCACTGCCGATGTCTCCAGCCAGCGCCGTCCGCCTTTGAGGCCGACGATCTGGAATTCCAGCGATCCGCGCTCTCCGCGAAACACTCGTCTGGTGAGCGCCCGAAAGGCGTCGCGATGATCTTCCGCCACAAGCAGGTCGAGCCGGCCGTCCGGAATGTCGTCGAGCGACCCGGCCTCGATCATGTGCATCCCGGCGCGATTCATCATCAACAGCGTCCCGTCCGGACCGACCAGCTTCACGCACTCGGGTTCGGATTCGATGATCGTCGTGAGCAGCCGTTCGTGGTCCTCGAGTTGCAGCGTCCTGCGCCGGAGCTCGAGCTGTGCCGTGACCTGCCGGCTCAACACACGCAGGTCGTGCGCCTGCGCCGATGTCAGCGTCCGGCGGACGCGGTCCATGACGCACAACGCGCCGATGGCATCACCGGCCGGCGTCATCACCTGAGCCGCAGCATAGAAGCGGATGCCTGGCGGTCCGGTGACGCACGGGTTGGTCGCGAACCGCGAATCGACCGTGGCATCGGCCACGACGAACAGATCGGTTTCCAGGATCGCGTGCGCGCAAAAAGACGTGTCGCGCGAGGTTTCCTCGGCGCTCACACCGAAGCGCGATTTGAACCAGACGCGGTTCTCGTCAATGAAGGCCAGGACGGCGATCGGCGTGGCGCAGAGATGAGCCGCGAGCGCGGTCAGGTTGTCGAAGACGGGTTCCGCAGCCGTATCGACGCCGGCATAGCGGTGTAAGGCAGCGAGGCGTTGCCGCTCGTCGGAAAGACCCGCGTTCCCCTTCATCGGTCCCCAGACGAATTGTAATGGACCCGGTCAAGGCATCGCCCTACTGCTGTGCTTTGTCACGCATTTTGATCTGAGAGCCATCGGCCTCGAAACCCATCGACCAGCGGATCAGCGCCTCGTCATCAACGACGAGGACACGCAACGGCGGGGAATCGGCCGGCCCCGTTACACGCCGGTTACAGGGCCCGGCACACGTGTGGCCGCAGGTGTCCGCAGGACATCAGCAGCCGTGTCTCATCGCGCCCAGTGCAGGACGTCCCGCACGATCGACCACCGTGGACGTTTCGGCGCGCTGTCCTGCCCCATAATCCAATAGGCGAACAGCTCGTCGATCGTGCCATCCTTTCGTTTCAGCTCGATCCACGTATTGACCATCGCGGCGATGGCGCTGTCGCGGCCGGCAATCACGTACGCCAGCGGCACCTTGAACGGGCGAGGCTTGGGGACCGCCACCGAGTACTCCGGGTGCAGCAGGGTATACGCCGAGCCTCGTTCGGCGGTCGCCACCATCGCGTCGACCGGCGGAACGTGCGGCTCGAACATCTCGTCCATGCGGTCGATTGGGAGAACTTCGACATCGGTCAGCTCCTCGCGAATCTTCTGCACGAAATAAGGATCGCGCGGGACGCCGAGCCGAAGATGCCCCATGCTGCGCACGCTCGACCACTCCGAGAACGCCGAAAGCCGGTTGTCGGGAACGATGAACGCGACCGTTTCGTCAACGTAGGACGCCGAGAACTGCACGTGAAGCGCGCGGTCGGCCGTGATCGCCACGCCTGACATGATCAGATCGCAGATTTGCGGATCGAGGCCCGTTTTGAGAACCGTTCGATCGACGGGCGTGAACTCGACGTCCATTTGAAGATCGCGCGCCAGCTGCAGCGCCATCTCAACGTCGAAGCCGACGAGCTGGCCGCGGCGATTGAAGAATGCGTACGGCAGGCTGTCCGCGAAGTAGCCAACGCGCAAAACGCCGCCGTCCTGCATCCGATCGAAGGCGGATGCGGCGCCCTGGTCGATGGTCGGCTGGCGGTTGCCGCGGCTCAGCACGCCGGCGCCGCGCCAGTCGCGCATCAGGGTCATCCCGGTCAACATCTCGTCCTTGTCGTACCGGTTATTCACCGCGATCTGCAGCACAACCCGCGTGCCGGCCAGAACAGTCGCTGTCATCAGCGACGTGATCAGCGCAAAGCGGAGGAGCTTCCGGACGTTGAAGGTGAGCGTCCCGGCGACCGCGCACGTCCCCAGCACGGCGATCACCAGCGTATGCGCGGCGGACAGCAGCGTTCCGAATCGCGCGTTGACGATGGCGGAGGTCACGAACAACCGGAAGGTGTCGGCCGGAATCCGCAGCAGATCGAGCAGGAAGGGAATCGCCGCGTTGACGTTGCCGAACATCACCAGAAGCCCGGTGCCCGCGAGCCGCGGGTAATCGCTGAGCGGGACCCGCGTATCGGCAAACCAGCCGGCGAAGAAGACGAAGCTCAGCGACAGCAGCTTGGCACTGTGAGGAAAATTGAAAGAGGCGGGGACGATGATGTCGGCCGCGGCTCCGTCCGCACCGGGCCTGTCGTAATCGCGCACGAGGCTTTTTGCCTCTTCGGTGATGAGCGGCAGCACGGCGAACAGGCTCGTCGTCATGAAAGCGGTCAAGAGCGCCTCGCGCCCGCGCGAGAGGACGGCGCGATACGGGATCGGTGTCAGCGCAGCGACGAGCCCCGGCAGCACCCACAGGGCGAGGAACAACGACATCGCCACGTAGCTGATCAGATACACCTCGAGCCGCTGCAGTTCGTCGAAGCTCAGGGTTCCAGCCACCACGGCGGCGATCGCGAAGACGCCGTACGGCGTCAGCGCCAGCACGAAGTTCGTCGCCTTCGACACCGCCCGTCCCGCGACGCCGAGCACGCCGAGCAACACCGCCTTGTCGGGAATGCCGATGAGAGCCACGCCGACCACGACGCTGAACAGGACGACCGCCGGAACGATGTTGTTGGCGAGTGAATGGAACGGATTGGTTGGAATGTACAGGTTCAGGAAATCGAACGGCTCGCGCTCCGCCAGCAGCGTCGTGCTGAAGAACGATGCACTCTGATGCGGCGGGAACATCACCGGGAACAGCAGGACCGCCGCCAGCGCAAGCGCCCACATCACCACCAGGATCAGCCCCACTCGCTTTCCGAGCGAGCGCGCCTGCGCCGCGTCGAGCGAGCCGAGCCCCCAGACGATCGAAACCGTCACATAGGGCAGAACGGTCATCTGCAGAAGCTTGATGTAGGCGTCGGCCACGGGCTGCAGGGCCGACGTCTTCTCGCCGGCAAACAGGCCCAGCGCCGCGCCGGACGCGATGCCGATACCGATGCGCGCCGACGGCGAGAAACGCTCTTTCGGAGTCGCGCCCGCGGCGGCGTTGCTCGTCACGACGGTACCGCCTACTGGGGGAAGCGATACCGCGCGACGAGCGCCGTCACATCGTCCTTGCTGGCGGTAGACATGGCCAGACCGACGAGCGCCTGACACTGGAGGTCGGCTGAATGATCCAGGGACAGGATCTTCCCGATCGTGTCTTCGTCGACGCTGTCGGTGAGGCCGTTGGTGCACACCAGCACCCGGTCGTCATCCTCGAGCAGGATGCGTTCGAGATCGATCTTCGGGCCGAGCGGACCGCTCATCCCGATCGTGTTGGTGAGAGTGTGTTTGAGGTCCTTGGCCGCGTCGTTCACGTCCACCAGGGGCGCGGTCGGCACGCTCGTCGACTGGTTCGGGTGGATCGTGTGGTCGCGTGTCAGCCGCATCAGCTGCCCGCGGCGGTGCAGATAGGCCCTCGAGTGACCGACGTGCGCAAAGAAGAGATCGTGCCCGGCGCCGAATGTGGCGGTCAACGTTGTCTGACCGGTGTCCACGGCCCCCTTTCTCCGCTGCTGGATGACGGCGGCGTCCACATGTCGATAGAATCGCTCGGCCCGCGCCATGATGTCCTGGGCCTCCACATCGTCGACACGGAGTTTCCATTTGCCGAACTGGCGGACGAGCAACACGAGCGTGGCGATGGCGAGATGACTGGCCGCCTCGCCGGCGCCGGTGCCGCCCATGCCGTCGGCAACGACCATCGCGTAGCCGTACTCGTCGAACCTTGGGGAAATCGCCGAATCGGGGAGGCTCGTCATCAGCGTTTTCTGATGGCGGCCGAGCTGCAGAATCAGATAATGATCCTCGTTGACCACTCGCGTTCGACCAGGACGGGAGTACGCCCCGAAATCGACTTTCACGGTCGCCGAGAGGGGAGCGAATTCCTCCGGTTGGAAAAGGGGCGGCCAGTCGTCAGGTTCGGTCATCGCCCTGCACCATGTGCGCTCACAACTCACTCCTGCCGGTCTCGTGCGCCCGCGTGTGCAGGCGGTTCCTCAGCCCCGCCGCCACTGCCAGCCAGCCGCACGCGAACATGACGTTCAGCGCCGCGAAGCCAGTGACGCTGAGCGCGGTCAGCTCGCCGGTGTAGACGACGGCCGCCTGCACGACGTCGCCGGCGCGGACGCAGAACGAGTCGATCGCCTGTTTGGCCTTGAATTTCGTCTCCCGGCTCGTTGGCAGCCACAACGCCTGCATCGTCGTATTGCCAAGGGAATAATTGATGGAGTTGTCAGCGATCTTCAGCAGGCGAATCGCCTCGAACGACGGCGCCCGCAGCATCATGACGTAGCTCGTGAGTGCCACAATCGGATGCACGAACAGTGACTTGCTGACGCCGAGGAACTTGAACAGCCGCGAGACGACGAACAGCTGGAGAAGAAAGCCGGCCAGGCTGATGGAGCTGAAATAGCGGCTGTAGCTCTCGCCGACAAATTGCTGCCGCGCCGCCGCGCCCTGCGGTCCCGCACCATACAGACCTTCTGCCGTGCTGATGACGTACCGGCCAAACAGATATTCGCCGGACGTGTTGACGACGTTCAGCAGCAGAACGAGCAACCCGATCAGCAGCAGGTACCGATCGCCCAGGATCAGGCGGAAGCCCGATGGTCCTGCCGCCAGCTTCTGGTCCGCCTTCGCGGCCTGGGGGCCGCCGGCTGAACGGGTGCTGCGATCGATGACTCGCACGAGCAGTACGCATATGACCAGCGCCGCGGCGCCGCCGACGAGGAGCCTGGACGCGCCGACGGCTTCCACGAGCTGCCCCGCGCGCAGCGCACCGATCCAGGCGCCGAGGCTGCTGCCGACGCCAATCAGCGGAAACAGGCGCTTGCCTTGTTCCTCGGTAAACAGGTCGGCGGCGAACGACCACAGCTGCGCGATCACGACCACGTTGAAGATGCCGAGCCACAAAAAGTACACGATGCCGATGTGCAGGCCGAGGCGCAACGCGAGCAGGAACAGCAGCAGGTTGCCGGCAAAGAACAGCATCACCCACTGCACGAGCTGGGTGCGGTTCACGCGCGAGGCGAACGCGCTGTACGCCGGCACGATCAGCAGCAGCATCACGGCCTGTCCCGCCGACGAGTAGCTCTTCACCTCGGCCCCGCCCTCGACGAGAATGAACATCTCCCGCGCCGTTTTGAGCAGGTAGTACCCGGCGAGCGCGAGAAACATCGTCGTCATCATCAGCAGGGCGCTCGACGCCTCGCCGGAGCGAACCTCCGCGATCGGCGAGAGCAGGCGCTCGAGCCAACCCTTGTCCGGCGCCGGCCCGGCTCCCACGGAAGTCGCGCGGGCCGGAAGTGCCGTCATGGCTGACCCGCGGCCGTTCGCTGTGCGGGCGCCGACGGCTTGCCGCCGTCCGGCAGCCGATCGAGCCCGACCAGCTTCCAACCCTCGCCCGCGCGGCGGAAGAATGCCCGTACCGGCTGCTGCCACGACGGGTGATCGGCGCTGTCGGCCGTGATGTCGATGGCGATGAAGCTGCCCGGCGACGCGGGCAGCAGATTCGGCGGCGGCGGAACGGCGGTCGTCGTGCTCTGGCTGTCGCCAATCGCCCGCGTCGCGCCGGTCGCGTTGTCGAACCGCGACCACGATGCGTGATAGAGCGCCGGCGCGTCGGCGAAGCCGCCGTCGACGGCTGCGTTCCCGAACGTCAGCACACCCGCCTGATCGAGGCGCGGATCGACGACAGGGTTGATGGCCGGCAGGTAGGCGCGGCCGATGGCATCGCGCCGCTTGATGAGCACGGCCGCGAGATGGCGTTCCGCGGCCGGGTTGCTGTACTGTCCGGCGTGGACGGCGGCGCGGATCAGATCGTCGGTAAAGGCGATCACGCGACGCGCCGCCCAGAATGCGTCGTCTGCGCGAAGCTCGATGTAGGCCTGCACCGGCGTCTGTGGTTTCCACGTCAGGGGATCGAAGCGGTCGCCTTCGAACCGCCCGATTGAGGAGTATTCGATGTACGGCACCGTCTGCCACGGGCTCAGCGCAAACCCGAATGTCAGGAGGCGGCGCCGGCTCGGGCCCGGTTCGTAGAAGTGCTCCCACCCCATGTCCCATTCATGGGGGTTGTTCGCCAGGCCGAACGTGGATCCGACGTCCTGCAGGTAGTGCTTCACGAGGGCACGGCCGTTTTTCTCGACCAGCGTATCGAGCGTGTTGCCGGCCTTGAGGTCGACGAGGTTCGTCCACGCCCCGAACACGCGCAGCGCACGCAGCTCACGGCGGTGCTCGTGCGGCACGAGGTCGTTCGGATCGTCAGACCGGGTGCCCGCGTAGCGGAACGGGCCGAGAACTTTTCCCGGCAGCATCCGGCCTGCGGACGCGCGATAGGTGCCATCCTGGTCGCGGGCCGCGCGCTCGAGCACGCGGGCGATGTCGTCGCGCGTGAACGGCGTTCTCGCCCCGGACGGCCGCTTGACCGTCGCCTTGGGATCGATTTCCACGCGCGCGGGATCGAACCGGGTGATGAACGTCTCGACCTGGTTGTAGCCGAGCGCCCAGAACAGTTTCGTGGCAATCTCCACGGCGCCCGTACTGCCCTCGGGGTAGGCCTGATCGAACTGAAGGAACCAGGTTTCGCCGTTGGCGTCTCGCGCGGCAAATCCCGGATTGGTGCCCACCGATTTCTCGCGCAGCAGGACCCACTTCTCGGGGACAGGCGCGGTGTCGGAGTTGACCCCTCTGGCCAGGCGCTCGGGCGTGATCGGTTCGGCGCCGATGCGGTTGGTGAACCAGCTCGAATCCGGCACTTCGTCGATGGTGTTGACGTTTCCGGCACGTGTGTTGGAGGGTTTACGGGTGGCCGTGACGAACAGGTTGTACGAGTATTCAAAGAAGAGCTCGATGTTGAGGGGCTTGGCGTCCACGGCGCTGCGGCTCTCCGGCTCGCGGCCGATCGGGTCGTCGTCGTAGAAGCGCGGCCCGTTCGTGGACACGCCGGCCGCGGCGATCGCGCCGATGACCAGACACAGCAGGGCGACAGGCTTGCGCATGACCATTCCTCAAAACGCCTCGGACGCGGCGAGGACGAGGCTGAATCCTTCGTTGCCCCGGGCCAGCTCGATGCGGAGCGGCGTGGACGCCGGACCGTGCCAGCGGAAGCCGACACCGTAATCGCTCTTCATGCCGCTCAGATCCAGAGCACTCCGGCTGGCTGCGACCTTGCCGGCGTCGTAGAAGACCGCCATGTCGAAAAATCGATTGGCGATCATGCGCCACTCGGCCTGCAGCAGCAGGCTGTTGAGATCGCGCAATCGCCAGCTGTTATACGCGCGGAGATCCGATCCGCCGCCGATGGACGGCATCATGTAGAAGGGGATCTGCTGTCCGTTCTTGTCGAACGTCGTCTGCGCGAGCCCGTGCAGCGACACCACCCAGGCGTCGCGGAGGATTGGGATGTGCTGAATCGCCTCGTAGTCGATCTGGTTGAAGCCGTGCTGCGTGTCGTGATCGGTGAAATCGTGGGCGGTCACGCCGTAGAAGCCGCCGCGGCGGGCGTAGCCGCGCGCCGTCCTCGAATCGAAGCCCACCGTGGCCAGGCTGTGCCAGTACACCGGCTGCGTGCCCAGGCCGGGAAGCGTCTCCGCCGTGTACACCTGCTCGACCGACGGAAAGTCTCCCGACCCGGAATCCTGCGACCATTTTGAAACTTCGAGCCCGCCGCGCACGAGGAAGCCCCGGCTCCGGCCCATCGGAAACAGTTCGAGCAGCGCGGCCAGGCGCGGCTGCTTGAAGCTGTAGTTCGCCCGATTGTCTTTCGCCGACGTCATTCCCAATCCGTAAAAGCCGACCTGAGTGGCCTCGCGCCAGCCGGTCAGCACCGACAAGGTGCCGCGCCGCCCGAACAGCTCCGGGGCCATGAACTCCGCCTCGATGCGCTTGTATCCCGAGAACGTGAAGCTGCCGCGAACGTCGACGAGGTTGTACGAGCTCACGTAGTGTGTATAACCCGCACCGAGCGTGAACCCGCCGCCTGAGTACGCGCTCTGCCAGAACGTGTGCCAGTGCAGCTGGCCGCTCAGGAACACGTCCGAGATTCGCGTGACGTACTGTTCGGCCTTGCCCGGCGAAGCAGGACGAAGCTCCTGCGCCTTGGCTTCCTGCGCCTGCTCGATGGCCGCGACGCGGGACGTCGCATCCTGAGCCGAAACGGCATGCGCGCAGGCCACCACGCCGACGACCATGAACAATCCCGCAGGCCACTTCATGACGACCTCAACGCGGTAACGAGGACACCGCCGCCGCCCGGTGCGGCGAGCGGTGCAAACGAGAAACGGGTGTTGCGGAGATGGAGGGTGACTGTGCGTCCCGACGCCGCCCCCACGGCCGCGCCAAAGACGACATCGCTCGCCCAGTGCTGGTTGGCGGTAATACGGGATGCTCCGGCATAGGCCGCGGCCGCGAACGCCGGCAGCCCGGCTTTCCAGCCGAAGTGCTCCTGCAGCACCATCGCGGTGGCGAACGAGGTCGAGGCGTGGCCGGACGGAAACGAATGCGGATCGTCATTCGGCCGCGTGCGGTTCGTCGTCACCTTGACCGCGTACGTCCAGCTCACGACGGAGATCTGAGCGCGCAGGAGATCGCGGCCGGTGTCTGCGAAGCGGCTGCTGCCTGCCGCGGCACTCACGCCCCATACGGCGAGCGCCACAGGGATGTGGAGCCACTGCGAGCCGTAGTTCGCGCCGCCGGTCAGCTCGACGGGATCCGATTCCTGGACGTGCTCGGCAATCGAGTCGTCCGCGGCGTGCACGGCCAGAGCGGCGCCGCCGCCGGCGCCAAGCCACACCGCCGTTTCTTTCGAGATGAAGTGTTTGTAGTCGCCGGCGACGTCACGCAGAAAACGATGGGCGACCCCTCCTTCAATCGGCGCGGCCGGCGGCGC
>Ga0066652_100000575_pt1 | contig 17806 bp, 14 predicted proteins | sample GraSoiAngelo_101_FD_71413 | JGI IMG/M metagenome (GOLD analysis project Ga0066652, IMG submission 71413) | Grasslands soil microbial communities from the Angelo Coastal Reserve, California, USA - 14_0903_02_30cm | ecosystem: Environmental > Terrestrial > Soil > Grasslands | place: USA...
CAAACTTTATATGGCATATAAGTCCTCCAGTAATTCTGACACGTGGTATAATGTTTTTGACGGAAGCAATTGGCTATCGCAGGATATTAAGATCACCGCAAACGGTCACACAAAGACAAGTGCAAACCCTGCCCTTGCCGTCTATAATAATAAACTTTATATGGCTTACAAGTCATCAAGTAATACTGATATCTGGTACAATTATTTTGATGGAAACAACTGGCTGGCCCAGGATGTCAAGATCACTAAGTATGGCAGTATAAAAACTGCACGGGGGCCTGCACTTACAGAATTTGGTGGGTTTCTTTGTTTGATTTACAGGGATGATAGCTAAGAAGATTTATGACCAAGACCTCGTGGCCTTAAAAAATGATGATTGTTATTGAACCTGCTCTTTACTTCTAATTACTATTTGAGGTTTATCACGATATAGTTCGATCTTACCAGTGATGCAAATCTCTTTGTCTTTAAATAATTCTTCGGGAGTTTTATCAAATTGCTTTCTTAGATCTTCCCAGATAACAACAGTGAGTAATTGATTGGGATAGGCAGCACCGAGATTTATTAATGTGGGTTGACCCTTTGCATTTTCCATGAAACGTATTCCGGATACTTTACCGCAAACCTTTACACTATCACCTACATGTTTGGCAGCATCTTCTAATTTAATTTCTACCTGGGATCGAACTGTAAGTCCTATGATGAGTGACAATAGTAATAGGGTAAGTGATTTCATGTTACGAATTTTGACAAAGGTGAGTAAATAAGTGAAACAAAATATTGGTCAGAGTTTATCTTTGACTGTCTTGAGTCACAGGCTCAGGACAATAATTGAAGTTTTTTACTTACAGAGCTCTATCAACAACTGGGGAACTGAACAGAAATACGATACTGTGAATTTGGTATTCTAAAGATCGGATTTAATACTATTTTAGTGAGCTCGATGGTTTAACAATCACAGCAACTTTACCTTCAACATAACATAATACATGTCATCACAGCCAGCCACCAAGATTGCACCAGAACTGCAAGTATCAAATTCGCAGCAAAAGTCAACTAGAGATAAGATTCGAAGCACTTTTACTGAGGAGTTAATATTTGCTATTTGTGCTCCAATCGGTTCGTCACGCGGAAAAGTAATTGATGTGATTCAAACCATTTTAGAAGTGGAATACAAATACACTGTTCGGAGGATAAAACTGAGTGACTATATAAACACATATGCAGCGTCCAAACTAGGTGAGAAAACTGGAGAAACAAAAGCATACACCTATTTAATGAACAAAATCCTAGGTGGTGATGAGTTGCGACATAAAAGTGGTCCACAAGTACTTGCTGAGTTTGCAATACATGACATTAATCTTAGCCGATACGAAGAAGGAAAATTAATACCTATTGAAGAATTGAAGAGCCGAAGACTTTGCTTTATTATTGATTCCATTAAGAACAAGGAGGAATTGCAACTTTTGAGAGAACTATACAAGGATATTTTTTATTTTTTTAGTATTTTTTCTCCATTAAACGAACGAAAGAAGAACCTGCAACTGAAGGGGCTTGCGATGCCTGAAGTGGAATCGATAATAGATACTGACCAATATGAAAATAATGATCATGGGCAGAATGTTCGTAACACATTTGTCGAAGGCGATTTTTTTGTAAGGGTCTCTTCAGAAAATGAAGGAATGTTGAAAGATAAAATATCAAGATATCTAAACATAATATTTGAGAACCATATTTCAACCCCAATGCCAGCTGAAATTGCAATGTACGAGGCCCAATCGGCTGCCGGCAATTCAGCTTGTTTATCAAGACAAGTTGGTGCTGCAATAACTAATGAAAAAGGTGAGATCATTTCACGTGGTTGGAATGATGTACCAAAGTATGGAGGAAATCTTTATAAAGAAGGTGATATAGTTGATAATCGATGCAAGCATTGGGGTTATTGCAGCAATGACAAAACTAAGGACCATATCACAGATGATATTTTAGAAAGTGTTATTGGTAATGAATACCTGATCAAGAATATGTTTGCTGGCAGGAAGTTTAAAAAGGATGACGATGAATATAAAAGATTAAAGTCCATCGTTCGCAATAGTACCAAAGTAAAGGATCTGATAGAATTTTCACGAGCCGTCCACGCCGAAATGCATGCCATCATTATTGGTAGCCAATTGGCAGGGAGCAAGATGGTTGGCGGGAAGTTGTTTTGCACAACTTATCCCTGCCATAACTGCGCAAGGCACTTGGTGGTCGCCGGCATTAAAGAAATTTACTACATTGAGCCTTATATAAAAAGTTTATCCATTCCTTTGCATAATGATACCCTAACTGAAGACGAAGAAGAAAAGGAAGAAGGTAAAAAGAAGGTAAAGCTTCTGATGTATGATGGAGTAGCACCGAGGAGGTATTTGGAGTTCTTTTTGATGAGCCGTCCCAGAAAAAATTATACGGGGAAAATGGTAACTGAGTTTGGAGAGTTTTTCAAGCCCAAAGCTCAGTTATCTTTGCAGGCCCTGCCGACCCTGGAACAGCAAGCAATACATTCTTTAAAAGAAAAAGGGTATTTTAAAAATGACTGAGGTAAAGACTAAAGACACCAAGATTAGGACACTTGGGTCTTCAACTAGTGAGTCCGATAAAAGTAAAAACAAAACTGCTTCTTCTCACAGTGATTGTGTACCAGCAAAAATTGTCAGAATATCTAACATCAATGAGAAAAAGAAGCTTGAGTTAATAAATCAAATTATCAATACGACGCCTTCGTTTTAGTGATCTTAATTCGCTCTCTCGATTGATGGCCCACTGGCGGACTGAAATACTACATTTTCAGTTAATTTTATTTGTTTTTAGCTTAAATGAAGGAATTAATTTTTATAAGTCATGCAAATCCAGAAGACAACTATTTTGCTACTTGGTTAGCGAGTAAATTGAATTTTTTGGGATATGAAGTTTGGGTCGATGTTAATAGTGTAAATCCAGGTCAATATTTTAATAATGATTTCGAAAAAGCTATTAGAGATCATGCTGTCAAATTTCTTGCAATAGTGTCTAAAGATTACATTAGAAAAGCTTCAACTAATGATACTGGTGTAATGAACGAAATTCTTGTTGCAAGGGGAATTAAAGACTTGGATGAATTCATAATTCCTATTAAGCTTGATGACTCAAATTATAAAGACTTTCCGACTGGAATTATTGGACGATCTGCTATTTCATTTTGTGAAAATTGGGGAGTCGGTTTAAAAGAACTACTGAAGTATTTAGAGGATAAAAAAATTCCAAAAAAAGAAGTTCATCCAAATGTGTTAAAATTTTGGCAAGAGGCACAAAAAATGAAAATTGAACCTCTTTTAAAAGAAGAGAAATATTATACAAATTGGTTTGAAATTAGCTTGCCAAGACATGTTTACATTTATAAGCCTAATATTTTAAATTCAATAGATTTATATTCCATTCCCTATACTTTCATTTTGGAAAGTGATAGAATAATATCATTTTGCGAAGAAGAAGTTCTAAAAAATTATATCCAAATTGAAACTTCTGCATCCCTTGAAACTGCAACTCTTTTTCAAACAGATCCGTTATTAGTCGACCCTGAATTTCAGCTTAATGATCCCAATAGAAAACTTGTAAAACTTCTAAACAAAACATTTACTGGCTTCTTATTTAAAAATGGTTTAAAATGTTATCAGCAAGCAAACAAGAAGAAAATATTTCACTTTCCATACTCGCCATATAATCAAAAAATGATTAATCTAAGCCAATTCCAAAAAGGGAGAAGGGCAATAATGGGTACAACTTCTGATTTTACTTGGTACTTTTCAATTAGTCATTTTGCATCACTTTCTCCTTTGCCTTGTTTTAAAATTTTTTACCATATTGTCTTTAGTGATAACCATGGAACATACTTAGAACCAGCAGAGCAGCATGAATTAAGAAGATCATTAGCAAGTAATTGGTTTAATCGAAAATGGTTTGAAACACTTTTGGCAATGATTTTTAAAATATCAGGATATGACAAAGATGGGGTATTAAAAATTCCAATCAGTTATGATAAATTTCTTGAAGTTAACCTTCTACCAATAGATTTGATATCAGAATACGGATACCACGAACCTTAAATGAATTTAAGTTTAATCTATAATAAAGAACCAGAACTAACATTTGGCTTTTCACAAAGAGCCCATGATCCTAGAGATGGACTTACTTTATTTGGTCCTCATGAATCATTAGATCCTTTTAGTGTCAAAGCTGGAGTCGTCGGAACACAAGAAGGATTATTACATTATAAATCATTTGTGGAAAAAATTAATAAACCAATTTTTTCCACGAAACAAATATATGGTGTTGTTAAAAGTGATGAGTTAGCTAGGCCTAGCTTTCCAGGTTTTGAGGCAGTGTTTAATATTAGATGGCCTAAAAATCCCGAATTAGCGCTTTTCCTCGATCAAAACTATATATCAAGAATTCTTCTGGAAGAGAAAAATAAAAAGAGACGAACAAATCTTTTAGTTGATTTTTATTTAGAAAGAATTGTAAGCTCAACTCAAAAAGACGATTCGTCTGTTAATATTTGGTTTATAGTTGTCCCGAGAAGTTTATATTTTAAATGTAAACCAGGCTCTGCAGGACGAGATTTAAGTTCAGGCACAAGAGCATTCGTTCAACAAACTAAAGCTGGTCAAAGCTATTTTGATTTTCCTGGAGAAGAAAATTATATTAAGGAATTAGAAAAGTTGATTGATACGAGCAGCGATTTTCATCATCTACTCAAGGCAAGATTGATTCAGGAAAAAATCACTGTACCAGTACAAATTATTTTAGACTCGACGCTTCAATTTAAGGACAAGTATAGGAATCAGTCATTAGACGAAAACATGAAAGCCCATTTAGCTTGGACGCAATCGACCACTCTATATTACAAATTAGGTAAGTTACCATGGAAACTATCTGATATAAGAGATGGTGTATGTTATTTAGGTCTAGTGTTTAAAAAAGTAAATCAAGTAAAAAATGCGGGAAGTGTTTGTAGTGCTGCTCAGATGTTTTTAAAAGATGGTGATGGCTCTGTTTTTAGAGGAAATGTTGGTGCATGGCAAAGTAAAAATGAAAAAGAATTTCATTTGGATGAAAAATCTTCTAATGAATTACTTGCAATGGCACTTGATGACTATTTTGAAAAATGGAATAAATTTCCAATTGAATTATTCATTCACGGTAGAGCTAAATTTTCTGACGATGAATGGAAGGGGTTTGAAAAAGCTTTAAACGAAAGAAACGCAAAAACTAAGTTAATTGGTGTTGTAATAAAAGATACTGCCCAATTAAAATTATTTAGAGATGCACTTGGTGAAAAAAGCAATTATGGAGTGATAAGAGGAATGGCAGTCAAAATCAATGAAAGAGAAGCGTATTTGGTAACACGGGGTTTTATTCCGAGACTAAATACTGCTCCTAGTTTAGAAATTCCCAATTCACTTCATATTCAAATTACACGAGGAGAAAAGGATATAGAAACTGTCATTAAGGATGTTTTGGCTTTAACAAAGCTTAATTATAATGCCTGTCTTTATAGTGATGGTTTGCCCGTTACCCTAAGATTTTCGGACACGATTGGCAATATTTTGACCGCAACAGACAATCTAAAAACAGATCAAAGACAATTTAAATACTACATTTAAAAAAATTTTTATGACTGATGATAGATGGAAAAAATATCTTGATCCAAAAAGATTTAGAGAAAGAACAACTTTTAGTAAAAGCGATGGTCGCGATGCTTTCGAAAATGATTATTCCAGATTAATTTCAAGCGCACCAATTAGGAGGTTGCAAGATAAAACACAAGTTTTCCCTTTGGAGAATAGTGATTTTATTAGAACAAGATTAACCCATTCTTTAGAAGTATCTTCTATTGCGAGATCAATCGGGAAAAGCATCGAAGTTAAATTAGAAGACAAAATTCCTAAAGACCTTTTTGGACAAATCCCCTCTCTTCTTGCTACAGCTGGCTTAATTCATGATTTAGGCAATCCGCCGTTTGGACATTTTGGCGAAGTCGCAATTCAACAATTTTTTAGAAAATTTTTTGAATCGGGTAATCTCACTCTTTCAGATCAAGAGAAAAAAGATTTTATATATTTTGATGGAAATGCTCAAACTTTTCGTATTCTAAGGAGATTATATTTTTTAGTAGATGAGAACGGTTATAATCTCAGTTTTCCCCTTTTAAGTACGATTATAAAATATCCAGGTTCGTCTATCAGTGGAAATATTCCAAAAGAACACAGAGCCCATATCAAATATAAAAAGTTTGGCCATTTTGTAACAGAAGAAAAAGATTACAAAATCATTGATTCACATTTAGGCTTAAATAGTAATAGGCATCCTTTAACTTATATCTTAGAGGCATCTGATGATATTGCGTACATGGCCGCTGATATAGAAGATGGTGTTAAACTAGGGATAATAACTTTTGATATTATAAGGGATGTTTTTGATTCGCTAACAGATAAACATCTGATCGAAATGTTAGATAAAGACTACGAGTCTTTAAAAAATACGGATGTCGACCGAGTCAATATAGCAATCCAACGGTTTAGGATAATGACCCAAAGACTATTAATTGAATCAATAATAGAAGAATTTGTGGAACATTATGATTCAATTATGAATGGTTCTTACCCTCATGAACTTCTAACCAATTGCAAATTGTCAGAAATTAAGGAGTGCTTTGGTAAACTACTGGCTGTTATTTTAAAGCATAAAAAAATTATTAACATTGAGTTAGCTGGATGGAATGTGGTTCAAGGACTACTTAAAGAATATATCCCAGCTTGCTTAACTGACGAATTCAAAAAAGGCTCTAAAACGAGAGAAGGTCGGTTATACTTAACTGTTTCATCAAGTTATAGATATTTATTTGAAAATTTTACTCCTTATCCAAACAACATTTATAATAGGTTAAGACTAATAGTTGATTTTATTAGTGGAATGACCGATAATTATGCACTTCAGCTTTATCAAGGACTAAGCGGAATTAGAATATGATACAACTGAACCAAATCAAGGACAAAAGGGTTTTTAAGAAAAAGGTAAATTTTTTTTTAAGAAATAGTCCTACGATAGGACTAGACGCAGTTCTATTGATTGAATATTTGCGTAATCACTCAAACATTTTCTTGATCGGAGGCGTTATCAGAAATTTAGCTAACAACGAACCCGTTAGGGACATTGATATGATATATACAAATATTAATGCTCTCGAATTAATAAAAAATAAATCCGATTATACAAGTAACAGATTGGGTGGAACAAAAATTAAATTAAAGAAGATCAACGTAGACTTGTGGCCATTAGCGGAAAATTGGGCAACAAAAAAAGGGTTAATTGATACCAAATACGCATTAACAAAAGAATTAGCTAAAGGAACTTTTTTCAATTTTGATTCTTTGGTTTATTCTATCAATTCAAATGTTTTAAAATGTGAGCTATATAATGAATGTTTAAAAAAAAAGGAGCTTGATATCATTATTCATGACAGTAGATATATGTATCAAAACCCTACAAGAGAAGCCAATATAGTTAGGGCTTTTTATTTGCAGGAAAAGTATGATCTTTCATTCAGCAAGAAATTGATATATTATATTCAAGAAAATATTAGGTACTTTTTTTATACTGAAGAAGATGTTTTTAAACTTTTTGATTCCGTACTAAAAAAATATCCGAAGTATAGAAATGTGATAACAACAACCCTTTTAAAAAAATATGTAAAAAGTCATTTGAAGCCTTAAGGCAAAGGCTAAAATCTAAGAATTTTCAGTAGGGTGAGCAGTAATCTAGCCTGCAGAGTTACAAATAAAATTGTTGATGGTCGTTAAAAAGGCCTTTCCGGCATAAAATCCTTTGGGGAACATTTAAATATTTTAGCGAGAGCATTAAGATGATTTACATTATACTTTGCCCTTCGGTTTGGCGTCTCAACATGACCAACGAAACTATCAGTCATATTTAATTTCTGTGAAAGGACAATTTGTGTGAAACCAAATTCTAATCGTTTTTCCTTCACGTTCTCAATGATATATTTTTCTATTTTGGTTGCTTCCCCCATTGAGAAGCAAGAGAAAACTATTTAAAGAATTAGTCAAAGGTACATGTACCAGTAAACTTTATTATATTTGAGAAGCTTGAAACATGCAAGTTAATCCTCTCATATCATTTTGCAACGGGAAACAAGAAGGGTTTAATTATTTCTTCGATACCTATTATAAGTCCATTTATTTTTTTGCCTGTAAGTATGTAAAGGATAGTGCAGCGGCAGAAGATATAGCGGAGAATAGCTTTATTAAACTATGGGAGAAGAGAGAACAGATGGGAAGCGAGTCGGGCTTGCGAGGATATTTGTATAAGACGGTTTATCATGGATGTTTACGATGGATAGAGAATGAGAAGAGGAAGGAGAAAGTATATAGGGTATATAAAGAGTCTATGGATGTTGATGAAAGTGGGCATGTTGAAAATATGATAAAGGCTGAGACATTGCGAAGAGTGAAGGAAGCAATGGAAGAGTTGCCGAGTGAATGTCGTAAAGTATTTATGAAATTATTTGTGGAGGGTAAGAGTGTAGTGGAAGCGGCGGCTGAATTGAATGTTGCTGTGAGTACGGTGAAGAATCAGAAAGCGAGAGGGATAAAGTTGTTGAGGATGAGGCTTACATCTTTAATAGTTTTTAGTTTGTGGTTTTTAGTTAGTAGTTTTTTGACCTACTCCTTCCTGGATAGGTGTTTATTTTAAAAAATCTTTTAGCCCAAGGAGCGAATCGTGCCGACGTAACAAGGAAGATACCCCTTTTGTGCCATTGTTTTCGGTATTCCGATGTAATAACTTACATCTATAAGTGGCTTTTAATTCAAACTTTTATCATTAACCTTAAAACAAGATTTATGGCAAACAAGTCATCGAAAGTTGAAACTTTCCTTAAGGAAACTCAAGAATCTCAAATCGCAAATGGATTTGAGCTTACTGGCAGAATAATAAAAAAGTCAACAAGCTCTATTGAATTTGCCTGCGTAGCCGGGACAGTCGAAATTCCCTCAAAAGATGTCGTAGATATTACTCCAATAAAGAGCAAAGAAAAATCTCACCAGGGTATTGTTCAAATTAGTCTAACAAATTTTTCCGGATTGCAATTTAAGTTCAGAAGACCGGTTGTAACTGGTGGGTTTGATACTAGCACTCCGACAAGCGATTATATTGACACCGCCACTGCAACCTGGAAAGGAAGTCCCGATGCAACTGATGATGTAATTCCAATTTCAAAAACTGATGATTACATTGTATGAATCCAACTATTCAACTGGAAGGTTATATCATTCATACAGATAAGAAGATTGTTGGTATTGCTTCGAAGAACTTTTGTTTTTATTTCCTCAGAAATGAAATTGAAAAGATACAGATCCTGAAGGCAAAGGCAAAAGTGAGAGGGAATTTTCAATTGGTAAATGTTTCCCTAAAAAAGGGCTGTAGTTTGCAAAATCTACATCCAATTGACTTATATAAGAGCAGTCTAAGCATTGGGTTAGTTCCCTTCGCAATTGCATCAAGAGAAAACGATGCTACTGAACTGACCCGCAACGAAACATTTTCAAGACTGGAAAAGAAATTTGTGAATAATGTAAAAAGGCAATATCAACAGCAAAAAAGATGGTAGTTGTCGTAGCAAACAAGAATGATATTCATGCAATGGCCGTGCACAATGAAGTGTATTCGCAGGGAGGGCAGTGTAGTATACTAGATATTGGAGAACTGTGTCGTGGCGATTCATTGTATCATTCACAAAGGCCGAATAAATCTTACCTGACAACTGAACAAGGCAGGATCAAAATCTCGGGTATAAAAAGTCTATGGTATCGGCGACCTTATTATTCAGAAACCGATCAAAATATATACGACAGGGAAGCCCGACTGTTTACTGAAAGAGAATGGCGGCAAACATGTGAGGGCCTATTTCATTCACTGGAAAAAACATTAATAGTAAATAGAATCGGCAGTGTCTATGATTTAAGCAAGACATATCAATTGTTCATGGCTAAAAAGGCCGGATTAACTGTACCGGATACAATTGTTACGAATTCACATATTGATGTAAAAAAATTTTATGCAAAGCATGAAGGAAAAATCATTCATAAGGCACTTACTGCAACTAATGACACATTTCTTACCACGAAGTTATTTTCGAAGAATGATTTCAAATACCTAAACCGCTTGTATTGCTGCCCAACCATTTTTCAGGAACTTATTGAGGGAGATTTTGATTTTAGGGTGACTGTAATCAATGAAAAAATCTACACGGCACGTATTGCAACCTATGAAAACAAAGGATTGATCGACTCAAGAATCGACCTAACCTTGAAATATGAACGGTTTGAATTTGACGATCAGATGAATAAAAGAATCCTAACATTGATAAAAAGTTTAGGTCTGCGATTTGGAACAGCAGATTTCAAACTTGGCAAGGACGGAAGATTATATTTTCTTGAAGTGAATCCGCAAGGACAATTTATATATGTTCAGTTATTAACCGGAATGCCTTTAGTAAAGGAGATGGCAAAATTTTTATTGTCAGGTGCAGCGTGAGGTTAGATATTATGAGTGAGGCTTCGTTTATCGTTTTTAGTCTGTGGTTTTGGACCCACCCCTTTTGAATATTCCTTTATGCAAATACCCTGCTGCCCCTCCAGGGAGGGGATGGAAAGCATGTGTTGTTTTAACTAACTGTTATATGATAAGTTTTAGGTCTTTCAACTTACTAAACGGGTTATTGCCTTTTAGTTTGAATATATATGGTGTACTTTCTCCCGAGAGCTTTCCATTATTTAAAACAGCCTGAACTTTTATTTCATATAGCACATGAGAACCAAGTTCATCCAGCTTTATGTAGGTGTTCGGAGTAATAATGGTTTCCCATGTAGCTGATTTTACTTTTTTTGCAAATACTTTATATTCTTTTGCATTTGGTGTTTCCGTCCAGAAAACGAAAGCAAAGCGACAAGTATCGGTGACCGGGTTGCAATGGAAGTATTTTTTGAAATCGGTAATGACCGGGGTGAAGTTATCGGTGCGTTTTTCATCGGTTACAAATAATTGTTTATTTTCTGAAACGCCATTTACAAGGGAAGCCCTATCACCACCTTCAACGAAAAGGCTTCGCATTCTATCTTTTTGTTTTATTGTAAACATGTTCATGCACTCGTCATTCACATAGTCCATATAATTCATGAACATTTCAGCCGTTGTTTCCGGGCAGTCGGGGTTATAAACAAAAGGGTGAACCGGGCAACCAAAGTTTTGTCCCTCACCATTTCCAGTGCGAGCAGTTTCGGAGCCGCCTTTTTGCGGTGGTGTATCACTGATCAAATCATCCCCACAACCACCCGGTTTGTCACCACCGATGTGGCGTAAATTAAGCCAATGACCTACTTCATGAGTTAGCGTTCTTCCTTTGTTATACGGCTTATAGGAAGTTGACTGACCAAAGCACTTATAATAAATGACCACACCATCATATTCGCAAACGCCACCAGGAAATGTTGCATATCCCAATAGTTGTCCAGCGCTGCCGTCGGTAATATTGCCGACCCATATATTGAGATATTGAGCACAGGGCATTGCATCCTTACCACCGAAGGAAGAAAATTTGATTGGCTCATAGGCGGGTTTATACACTTTGGCGCCCCGCCTGTCCCTTTTAAACTGGACCAGAAATTGTTTTTCTTCAGTTTTTATTTTGTTTATAATTTTTAATTCAAACTCAATCTGGCAATCTGCAACACGATCCTTAAATTCACCCGGTACATTTGTTATATCAATATTCTTTGCTGCAAAATCAAGATTTAGTTGTTTTATTTGCGAGTTGATCATCTCGTCGGAGAGTTTTTCTTCCTCCTTGTTATAAAGTACATGAACTGCAACCGGGATCCTAATTACACCTCCCAGGCGTTTTAATTTCTCATTAAGGAGTTGATCCGGATTTGTTCTTCCATACCTGCCGGATAATTCAGGAAATTCTTTTAAAATATTCTGATTGTAATCTTCAGTACCGCAATTTCTTTGGGCCTGAACGGTAACGAATAAACCGCATAATAGTATTGTTAGAGTTTGTTTGATCACTGTGAAGAATTTAAAAAAGATTAAAGAATCAGACACTAGGGAAAATCATTTAGTAAATAATACTATTGAAAGGCAAACCCACACTTAAGCCAATAGAGGTTTTCTTTATAAGGCTTTTGTCGGTTACGATCTTATCAGTCATGTCAAATGTTTTGACCTGTACTTCAAAATTGACAGTAGGATCGCCGTCCTTATCATTGAATCTAATCGGGAAGCCCAATTTGCCATTCAAAGGATTGTACTGGCCAAAACTTTGATCGAATAACAGGCTGACACCAATATTCCAATCTTTAGGAAACCAGATACCCTGTATCTTAAGATTTGGTGTAACGAAGTTCTTATAAGTTCCTACGTAAGCATCATCAGATTCCAATTGTGCCATGTGTATGGGATCAGTACCTCCAAGGTTCTTATAGTCCTGCAGACTGATCTTTTCTACATCCTCCGTAGCAACTGAATTATTATTAACAATACCGATACTGAGATTAAGAAAGAAGCGTCCGCATTTGGTCGATTCCCACATGCGATTATGTAATACCGCCAGTTCCCATGGATATAAGTGCTCATTTAAAAATTCGGTAGCATAAGTTTCTGCTGTATTGAATTTTTGGCTAGTGACAGGAATGAATGCTTTAATGCTCCACCAATTCGCTTTTATCAAATTGAAACTTTCAGTACTTGCAAGCCGATCTGCTTCTGATTCTGCGAATTTTTTCAAGTAATCAGTTCTCAATTTTTTATAGAACTCATCCCGCATGTTTGTTTTGACAGTCGTATCAGAATCTGGTCCGGGGATATCGGCAGGAACAATAGCATTGACTGAGGCCTCAAATTCCTTTGCTTTGGTCGTGAACTCCGCTATTAGATTCTGAATGATCAGTGCTCTTTCGATGTTCATCTTTTGCTTCTGAGCAGATGGAGTAGCAGGAGCAGTTCTTGAACCTTTTTGCTGTCGTTGCGCACATCCATCGAAAAAGGTTTTACCTTTTGCAAACCAGGTTTGTTTTAAAGAAATACCCAATTCACTATTGAATTTACTGTCTGAAAAAACGGCTGCGAATCCATCTTCAATGTTTGCTTTTATACCGACGGTAGTAAGCGATCTCAGGCGTCCCGTTGAAGGATCTAATCCTTTTCCTATGTTATGATTTAAAGTAAATTTTCCGTCGGAAGCATCGAGTGTAGCATATGTCTTATATAGTGAAAGATCGCCATCTTGCGACAGATAACTTGCAATCTTGTCTGCAAAGAAATAGTTCAAGCCCCGTGGGGAGATAATCAACCCATATTTCTTGATGCATTCCTTTTCAACTATTTCTTTATTAATTGCTTTTAGTTCATCGCTAATGCTTTGAACGGTTTGCCCAAAACTTACAATCAAGATCCAGTTAAGGATAAAAATGGTGGTTATTTTTTTCATATACAGTTCTAAATAGTTATAGGTTAAAAATAAATCATCGATGTTGCTTATATAGGCCTTGCACAACGCCGGGTTTCATTTTGGGAGACTGAACCAAATGTAAAATCATATGAAAAGAAGACAAATAGCCTTTTGGGGGTATTTTGCTTTAAGAGTTTTTAGTTTGTGGTTTGTAGTTGGTAGTTTAACCCACCCCTTTTGAATATTCTTTTATGCAAATACTCTGCTGCCTCCCGACTAAGTCGGGACAGGCTCTCCAGGGAGGGGATGGATAGCAAAATGTTTATAGTTTTTAGTTTGGGGTTTGTAGTTGGTAGTTTTTTGACCTACTCTTTTTTATCTTATTAGTGTAACGGTGCCTTTTTGAAATTCCTGTTGGGCTCCTTTTAGTTTGTATGAGCATTGCCAGACGAAGACGGAAGTGGTTACAGGAATTCCTTTTACTTTTCCATCCCATCCTTTTAGAGGATCAGTTGTTTCGAAGACGAGATTACCCCAACGATCAAATACCTGGAACTTGAATGATTCAGTTATTCCATAAACCATTGCACGAAATACATCATTCAACTGATTGCCGTTTGGTGTGAATGCCGTGGGTATCCAAACGCCGCTCTGGCAAATTTTCTGTATCACATCTATTGTATCCTTGCCCATACAATTATTTACATCTTTTACAGTCAATATATATTGTCCCGGTTTATCGACAGTGATCCGTGATTGCATCGATCCATTTGACCAGGCATACTGAGAATATGGACTGAATGGAGCAATTGTTATTTTTTCATACTGACATATTGTATCAGTTCTATTTAAAAAGCCAGCAGGATTAGGGTATATATTTTTTATTTCTACCGTATCAGCGTTTGTGCACCCATTATTGTCGGTAACCTGTACCCAATACTGCCCAATGGCATTGGTAGTAAAAGTTGGTTGCGTGGTTTGATCCTGCCAATGATAACTTGTAAATGTTCCTGCATTTAATGTTATTGATTGTCCCTGGCATAAGTTTTTATCTGCACCAAGGTTTGGTACAGGTTTAGGATGTACAACGAGATTGGTAATGATCACTGAGTCACAACCTAAATGCGTTTGTAAAGTGTCTTTATATATTCCACTTTTTACCTGATTTGCTCCTGCGACAAAATAAGATTTACCCTGACAAATAGAGGCGTTGAGATTTGTAACTGCTTTGGGATTTACCAAAAGGTTTATTGTTCGTATGCTGTCACATCCGTTTGCAGCAACAAGTGTATCTCTATATGTACCTGCAGAAGAATAGCTCAAATAATTTTCTCCCTGGCAAATTATTGCATTGAGTGTTGAATAAGATCGTTGTTTTACAATAAGGTTCAGTGTACGAATGCTATCACAACCGTTGGCAGCTAAAAAATTGTTTATATAAATACCGGTTGTGTTATATCCAGCAAAACTTTCCCCTTCGCAGATAGTTGCGTTGACAGTTGTCGCTTTCGATGTCCTGATGGTAAGGGCAAGATTAATGATGCTATCACAGGAATGTATATTGGTTAGCGTATCCCGATAAAAGCCGCTTGTGGTATATGTGTGTCCATTCCAGGAATAGTTGTCGCATGCAGCAACAGTTGTTGTGTCATTTGAACCGGTTAGTGTCAAATTAAGTGTGATGATGCTATCGCAGCCGAGTGAATTTTGCAGTGTCTGTATATAGGTTCCGTTTGATGTATAGGTTTGGCTGTTGAGTGTATAACTACCACATGCAAATTCATTTAATGTAGTTTGGGAAATGTTAGTGCATTTACCCAGTTTAAGTATGAATGCAGATATGTCTGTTCCGGCATTAAGATCAAAAACACCGGTACCGGGATCAAAGTCAACCGTATTATTGAACAGACCCGTCGCGAAAACATCGCCGGCGGTATTTACACGTACTGAAAAGGAATAGTCATCAGCACTGCCCCCTATCTGTTTTGTCCAAACCAGATTTCCAACATCATCAAATTTTGAAATGAAGAAATCATTTCCTCCGTTGGAGGTGGCATTAAAAGTTGCCGGACCAGGGTCAAGATCGATTATAGTTTGAAAATCGCCGGTGATATAAACATTACCGGCAAGATCTGTTGTCAGAGAAGTACCTCTATCATATCCTGTTCCTCCTATACTTTTTGCCCAAAGTAAATTTCCTGTGCTGCTTAATTTGGATATAAAAATGTCTGTATTTCCTGCACTGGTGAGATTGTAAACCCCAGATCCCGGATCAACATCTATGGTCCCCCGAAACATACCTGTTGAGTAAATATTCCCAGTTGCATCTAAAGCGATTGAATAACCAATTTCGTCAAGCGGTCCACCGATTTGTTTTACCCAACTAAAGTTTCCTGCAGCGTCTAATTTCAAAATGAAAATGTCGGAGGAGGCTATGGCATTTAATGTAAAAACGGCCGGACCAGGATCGAAATCTACTGAGGTATAGAAGTAGCCCGTCAGAAATAAGTTACCGGCATTGTCCGCCGCGATGGACTGCCCCGATTCAGCAAAGGTGCCGCCAATTTGCTTTGCCCATACGAAGGAACCATTGGCATCTAATTTCGATACGAACATATCATCATTGCCGACAGCAGTAAAATTAAACGTGGGAGCTCCGGGATCGAAATCAATGGTGCCATTGAAAACTCCTGTAGTATAAACATTTCCTGCTGCATCTATTGTGAGGCTTTGCCCCTGTGAATAAAAGTTGCCATCGCCACCGAGTCTTTTTGCCCAAATAAAATTTCCATTGTTGTCCAATTTTGAAACGAACACATCAGATCCTGTACTGAATGTAGTGAGATTATAAACTCCGGGGCCGGGATCAAAATCGGCAATTTGCTGGTAAAAACCTGTAGTGAAAATATTGCCGGCGGCGTCTACTGCAATTGAATAAGGTTTGGCATTCCATGTTTGAAATTGTTTAGCCCATACAAAGTTTCCATTTACATCGAGCTTTGAAATATAGATGCCATTTCCGCTTGGCTGGGTGAGATTATATACACCCGGTCCGGGATCAAAGTCTTGTGTACCGGTGAAAGAGCCTGTGGAATAAACATTTCCTGCCGCATCAATCGCTATTTCCTGTCCTTCCGAGTAGCCAGTTCCGGTGAAATTCTTTGCCCAGGCAAAATTTATATTTTGTCCAAACGATGGCTGAAGCGAAAAAAGCAGACATAATAGTATAGTGGCTTTTATTTTCAGTGGGTCAAGGTTTGTGAAGTGGTGGAAAAGGGGTAAAAATAAAACAGAATGTATTTAGATGATAGTTTTTTGTTAGAAGAATGAGTTTTCTTAATCGAGATGAAGAAATGGAAAGTGAGAGGATTAAAGTTGGTGGATGAGGGTTACTTTGTTAATAGTTTTTAGTTAGTAGTTTTTTGACCCACCCCTATTAATCATTCATTTTATGTAAATACTCTGCTACCTCCCGACTAAGTCGGGACAGGCTCTCCAGGGAGGGGATGATTAGTCTGCTAATCGAAATTATTTTTTATTTCTCCTTAGACCAGTTGGATAACTCGTGTATTAATATATGACATAAAGTAGTATTTTATTTTACCTTAATAGCATGAATGATGATCCAAAAAATGGAATGAATGAAGCAAGTGCGGACAGAGTTGCTTACCTGGTTGCGGGTTATATCCGGCAAACATTAACTGAAAAGGAACATGATGAATTGGATGAATGGATCACGACGAGTGATGATAACCAACTACTGTTTGAAGAGCTAACTGACCCTGTAACTATAGAACGGGGATTGAATGAGATGGAGAAAGTGAACGTACGAGCTGCAATGGAAAGATTGAAAAGCAAGATCAGATTTACTGATCAAAAAATTACAAGTGGAAAAAAGCGATGGGTCTCTTATAGTGCTGCAGCATCCATACTAGTAGCGACCGGTCTTATTATTTTTTTCATGATGAATAAAAAACCAAAAGCGGGTAAAGAGATTGCAAAAAAGGAATTGATAAAACCGGGAGGAAATTTTGCTGAACTTATACTTTCAAATGGCAAGGTCGTTAACCTGTACGAAGCAAAGAATGGTTTAATAGATTCTTCAAAGGGGAATGAAGTTTTAAAATCTGCCGACGGACAGATCAGCTATGAGAATCATTCGAATGCTGAGAATGAATTTCATGTGTTGAAGACACCGGTTGGCGGACAATACAGTGTTACGTTACCTGACGGAAGCAGGGTTTGGTTAAACTCATTATC
>Ga0066652_100000576_pt1 | contig 17800 bp, 17 predicted proteins | sample GraSoiAngelo_101_FD_71413 | JGI IMG/M metagenome (GOLD analysis project Ga0066652, IMG submission 71413) | Grasslands soil microbial communities from the Angelo Coastal Reserve, California, USA - 14_0903_02_30cm | ecosystem: Environmental > Terrestrial > Soil > Grasslands | place: USA...
TGAGCAGCCGCTCGACCATGTACTCCTGGCCGACGACGCGCCGTGCGACCTGGCGACCGACGTCCTGCACGAGTCGTGAATCGACCGTGGACTGTGCTGATTGCGACTGCGATCTCTGCCCTGACTGGCGGGGCGGTGGTGTTGCAGGGGTAGCCACGAACGACTCCGCGTGCTGATGGTGACGAAAGGACTGCGACGCCCGAGTAATTGACGCGCTACGGCCCTTCAAAAATAGGACCGTCGGGCGGGCGCGAGTGTTCCACGATGCGACCGATCTCCTGCCGCTCCCAGGGAGTGAGGGCACGGGACCGGCCCGGCGCCAGATCGCCGAGGACGACCGGCCCGTATCGCGTTCGAATCAACCGCTCCACCCGGAGGCCGAGGGCTGTGCACAACCGCCGCACTTCGTGTTTCCGTCCTTCCGTGATGGTCAGCTCGAGCTCGTGCAGGCCCCTGCCATCCGCCGCGCGTCGGGCGATGACCTTTGGCAGACGGACGGGCCCATCCTCGAGCTGCACCCCGCGCCTGGCCGCCGCGACCGCCGCGGCAACGTCGCCGCGAACGATCGCGATGTACGTGCGTTCGACCTCGCTGCTCGGATGCGTGAGCGCATGAGCTCCATCGCCGTCGTTCGTGAGGATCAGCAGCCCTTCCGTCAGGTAGTCGAGCCGGCCGACGTACGTGAGACCGGGAACGTCATCGACGAGATCGAACACCGTCTGTCGGCCGCGCGGATCGTTGCGCGTCGTCATGGTGCCGGCCGGCTTGTGCAGCGCGATCCAGACGGACCTCACTGGCGACCGTACGGGCTTCCCGTCGACGCGGATGTCGTCGCGCTCGGGATCCGCGCTCTCGCCGAGCGTCGCGACCTTGCCGTTTACGGTCACTCGCCCAGCGGTGATGAGCGCCTCGGCTTTGCGACGTGACGCAACCCCGGCCCGGGCAAGCGCCCGCTGAAGCCGCATGGCGTCTGTCATCCTGAGGCATGCCCTCGAGCGCAGCGAAGGGAGTGCAGCGACGAAGGATGTGCTTTCATGACGGTAGATCCTTCGCTTCGCTCAGGATGACAAAGAACGGCTCAGGGTGACAAGGACCGGCTCAGGATGACAAGGACCGGCTCAGGATGACAACGAGCCCTACTCCGGGGACGCCTCGGCCTCGACGGATGGTGCGTCGGCGATCGGGGCCGGCATGTGCCGCAACGCCACCGCCAGCTCGTCCGCGCGCGGCAACTCCTCGAGGTGGCGCAGCGCGAAGTGCTCGAGGAACAGTGGTGTCGTTCCATAGAGCAGCGGACGGCCAAGCCCTTCGGCGCGACCGACGACGTCGATCAAGCCGCGCTCGTGCAGCGACTTGAGCACGCCGCCGACGTTCACGCCGCGAATCTCCTCGATCTCCGCGCGCCCGATCGGCTGGCGATAGGCGATGATGGCGAGCGTCTCGAGCGCCGCCGCTGACAGGCGCTGCGGCCGCGCCGCGAGCTGCGCCCGCTCGATCGCTTCCGTGTATTCGGCGCGCGTGAGGATCTGCCATCCGCCAGCGATCTCCACGAGCTCCACGCCATGACCATCGGAGTCAGTGTCGTAATGCTCTTTCAGCTCCTGCAGGGCGGCAGTGAGCGCCGCATCGCTCGCGTCGGAATCGAGCGCAGCAAGCTCGTCGAGCGGCACAGGTCGCGCGCTGGCGAACAGCGCGGCTTCAAGCAGCTTCGCTAGAGGCGTCACGAGTGTTCACGGTGTCGTCGTTCTCGTTCGTCAGCCCGGCGGCGTCTTCTTCAGGCTGGGGCGCCGCCATCACTTCCACATCGCGCCAGATGTCCACGTTCGCGAAGGGACGCGGCTGGTTGACGTGCAACTCCCCGATGCGTGCGAGCTCGAGAAGGCCGAGCAGCGCGGAGAGCACCTGCCACGGCGGGGCGTCCTGCTGCACGACGTCCGTCCAGCGCAGCTGTGCGCGGATGGCGATCAGCTGCCGGATCAGGCCGATCGCGCTGGGCACGTCGAGTGGCCGCGCCACGACGTCGTGCATGTTGGGCTGCCACACGGCGCGCAGTATCCGATCCACCGCCGACAGGAGCTCGCTGAGCGACAGCGCGAGCGGCGCCTGCGGTGGGGTGGGCTCATCCGGGAGGTACGCGCGCGCGAACCGGTCCCGCCGATCATCGGCGCGATGCTCGAGCACGTCGACGATCTCACGCATCTGTTGATACTCGAGCAGCCGCCGCACGAGCTCCGCGCGCGGGTCCTCCCATTCCTCGTTCTCGCCGCGCGGCAGCAGCATCTGCGCCTTGATGCGGAGGAGACGCGCCGCCATCTCGAGGTAGTCCGCCGCTTCGTTGAGGCCCAGCGTGCGGATCCTGCGCAGGAACTGCTCGGCGACGCGCGCGATCGGGATGTCGTAGATGTCGATCTTCTCGTCGCGGATCAGCGTGAGCAGCAGATCCAGCGGTCCGGAAAACGCCGTCAGCTCGACGACGAAGGAGCTCTCGACCCGCTCGGCCGCGATGGTTCGTGCCAGGCCGGGTGGGAGACCGTCGACGGTGACCGCGAGCTCCGGAGGTACGGTGGTCACGTCACCCAGGTGTAGAACGTCCGCGTCAGAAGGCCGCGCACGGCCAGCTGCAGGTTGCTCGCCAGGAAGTCCGCAGGGCCGAACCACCAGTTCAGGAATCCCGGCGCCATGCGAAGGACGACGATCAACACGACGAGTCCGAGAAAACCGACCTGCTGATAGCGAATGGCCCACGACGCGGGCAGCAGGTATTTCACGACGTGCGAGCCGTCCAGCGGCGGGATCGGCAGCAGGTTGAACATCAGGAGCGCCAGGTTGATCTGGATTCCGATGGACATCATGACCTGCAGGATACCGATGCTCGGCTCAGCGAACGGAAGGGCGCGCGCCAGCAGCCCGAGGAGCGCGATGACGACGGCACATCCGATCGCCAGAAGGAAGTTCACGGTCACGCCGGCGAGCGACACGATGATGTCGCCGCGACGGTAATTCCTGTAGTTCCGGGGATTCACCGGGACTGGCTTCGCGCCGCCGAGCGCCACCCCCATCGTGAAGTACATCACGATGGGCATGATGATGGTGAGCATCGGCGAGATATGCTTGAACGGGTTCCACGTCAGCCGGCCCAGCATCAGCGCCGTCGGGTCCCCCTGTCGCAGCGCGGCGTAGCCGTGTGCGTATTCGTGCGCGATCACCGAAAACAGCAGAACGGGCGCAACGAAGAGGATGTTCTGGAGGGTGCTCACGTGGCGCAAAAGGTACTGCTCAACACGAGCGAAGTCAAAGTCCTGCCTTGACATCCGCCACTCGGGCTGGGTAGGTTCCGGCCTCGCGATCAAGCCCGCGAGAGCCCCATTTTGACCGCATTTCCGGAGATCGTTCGTGCCCAATATTGCTTCCGCCAAGAAGAACCTGCGCAAGTCGCAGTCGGCGGCTGTTCGTAACCGCGCGCAGCGTTCCGAGCTGCGCACCGCCATGAAGAAGGCGAAAGCACCTGGTGCGTCGGATGACGTTCGTCTCGCGGCGTCGCGCCTGCTGGATCGTGCGGCGCGGAAGGGGCTCATCCACAAGAACACCGCGGCGCGCCACAAGAGTGGAATCGCCAAGGCTTCGCGATAACGACGCTTCCAGGTAGCAGCACTCAAAAGCAGAGACGCCCTTACTTCGCGGACTCAGTCGCGACGTAAGGGCGTTGTCACGTTCAGGCGTCGCTATATGTTGGCGAGCTCCCCGCCGCACTTCTCGCAGTACCACTCGTTCGCGCTGTTCATCGTCCCGCATTCGGCGCATTTCAGCGTCTTCACCGCACCTCCGGAGGAGGAGGTGCGCAAGGTCAGCGGCGAATCGCTCGTGACCTGCATCCTGGGCGCAGCCGGGGCCGCGGGCTTCTCCTCCGCTGGCTTCTCCGCCGGTTTCTCGACACTCGGACGCGCGGGCACGGCAGCGGCGGGTTTCGATGGCGTGTTCACTGCCGCTGGCGCCGGCGTCGGCGTCACGCGCCGGGCTCCGGAGGAGGGCTCCGCGATGCGCTCACCGCTCGGGCGCGGAAGGTCGGCCGCTTTCCGGGGCGATGCCGGTGTGCTCGACGCGGACGGTGTGGAGGGTCCGACGACGGACTTGAGGAATTCGAGCTCGTTGAAATCGGTGGAGTGGCGCGGCGCCTCTTCCTCCTCTTCGCCCTCTTCCTCGTCATCCTCGGTGCGTCCTTCGAGCAGGTCGCGGATGCGAATCAGGTCGTCCGCGATCTGCTGCTGATCCTCCTGCAATTTCGTGATCGCACGCTGGGCCTTGCGGGAGATGGTCTCCCATTCGCCCGGGGTCAGCTCGCCGACGTTCGCGCGGAGCTCCTGTTCCGTATGTTCGTCCTTGAGATCCTGCTCGGCGGACTCGAGCTCGCGGAGCCGCATCATGAGCGTGCGCGCATGCGTTTGCATCGACGACGTGTGCTCGCGCAGCTGGTCCATCACCCCATCGAGGCGCGAGCGGTAATCGCCCCGCACGCGCTCGTAGACGTGCGCCGGCGTGGCGTCCTTCTTCGCCTCGAGATCGCGAAGCCACTTCTCGTACTTCGATCGCTCTTCCATGAGCTCCGCCACCGCCTGGAGCGCGGAGGGTTCGCTGCTCGAAGTCTTCCGTCGAGTGCCCGTAACTACCTCGTGGAGATGCGTGAATCCCGTAAAATAATGCTCATGGCCGCGGCTGATGGACAACGCGCCCGTCCACGATCGTGTAGTGGACGCGTCCCGTGAGCGTTTTCCCCTGATACGGCGTATTGCGACCTTTGGTACGGAAGCGCGCCGCGTCCACCGTCCACTCGGCGGCCGGATCGAATACGGTGACGTCGGCGGGGCTGCCTTTTCGCAGCGAGCCGCCGGGCAGGTGGAACACGCGTGCCGGCGCACAGGCCATCTTTTCGATCAACAGCTTCAGGTCGATGACGCCGGGCTTCACGAGCCAGGTGATGTTCACGGCGAGCGCGGTCTCAAAGCCGACGATACCGTTCGGCGCGTCGGCGAACTCGCGTTCCTTCTCGTCGTAGTGGTGCGGGGCGTGGTCCGTCGCGATGACGTCGATGATGCCGTCGCGGACCGCCTCGCGGAGCGCCACGAGGTCATCCTCGGTGCGCAACGGCGGATTCATCTTCGCGTTCGTGTTGTAGTCGCCCACGGCGTCCTCGGTGAGCGAGAGATGATGCGGGCAGACTTCGGCGGTCACGTTGATCTGACGGTCCTTGCCCCAGCGGATCAATTCGACGGAACCGCGCGTGCTCATGTGGCAGAGATGAACATGCCCGCCCGTACGTCGCGCGAGCAGGATGTCGCGGATGGCCATGATCTCCTCGGCCTCGGACGGGATTCCCTTGAGGCCCAGCCGCATGCTCACGCGTCCCTCGTTCATCGCGCCGCCGCTCGCGAGCGTGGGCTCCTCGCAATGATCCGCGACCGGGATGCCGAACGTGCGCGCATACTCGAGCGCGGTGCGCATGAGGTGCGCGCTCGCCACCGGCTTGCCATCGTCGCTGACGGCGACGGCACCCGCGCCAATCATCTCACCGAATTCCGCGAGCGCCTCGCCCTTCTGGCCCAGCGAAATGGCGCCAATGGGATAGACACGTGCCATCGCGGCGCGCTGCGACTGGCGGATGATGAAACCCACCGCGGCCTGGTTGTCCGTGACCGGGTCCGTGTTCGGCATGGCGCAGACGGACGTGAATCCGCCCGCGGCCGCGGCCGCCGCGCCTGTGGCGACGGTCTCCACGTCCTCGCGTCCGGGCTCGCGCAGGTGCGCGTGGACGTCGATGAATCCGGGAGCGACCACGAGTCCGGCGCAATCGATGATCGCCAGATCGTTCTCGGCGGGGCCGTGTTCCACGGCGCCGGTCGGTCTTCGGTTCTCGGCCAGCCCGCGACCGAGCGCGTCGATGCGGCCGTCCACAATAGCGACGTCAGTCACCTCGTCGAGATTCTGAGAGGGGTCGATCACCCGGCCGCCTGACAGGATCAGCCGGGCACCGGGAACCGACCGACGCGCAGCGTCGGGCCGAGAACTGTGTGTCATCCGGCCTTCGCCTTTTCGGCGAGCTCGGGCTTGCCACCCGAGAGCAGGTACAGCACCGCCATGCGGACCGCGACGCCGTTGGTCACCTGATCCAGGATGACGCTGAACGGTCCGTCCGCGACGTCCGAGTCGATCTCGACACCGCGGTTCATCGGGCCGGGATGGAGAATGAGGATATCGCGGCCGGAGTGCTCGAGCCGCTCGCGCGTCACGCCAAACACCCGGTTGTACTCGCGGAGGCTGGGGATATAACCGAGCTGCATTCGCTCGAGCTGAAGACGAAGCACGTTCAGGGCATCCGCCCACTCCATCGCCTCGTCGACGCGATCGAACACCGTTACACCGAACTCGTCGATCGCGTTCGGCAGCAGCGACCGCGGTCCGCACACCGCGACGTGCGCGCCCATTTTGCGCAGCCCCCAGATGTTCGACCGGGCCACGCGGGAGTGCAGGACATCGCCCACGATGCAGACCTTGAGTCCCTCGAGCGTCTTGAAGTGGTCGCGGAGCGTCAGCATGTCGAGCAGCCCCTGAGTGGGGTGCTCATGGGTGCCGTCACCCGCGTTGATCACGTTCGACTCGATGCGGTCGGCCAGAAAGCCCGCCGCGCCGGATGCCCCGTGACGGATGACCACCATGTCGATGCGCATGGCTTCGAGGTTGCGCGCGGTATCCACCAGCGTTTCGCCTTTCTGCACGCTGGAACCGGAGACCGCGATGCTGACCGTGTCGGCGCTCATCCGCTTTTCGGCGAACTCGAAGCTCACTCGCGTGCGGGTGGACGCCTCGAAGAACAGGTTCACCACGGTAGCGCCGCGCAGTGTCGGCACCTTCTTGATGGCGCGCTCGCTGATCTCCTTGAAGGGCTCGGCGGTATCGAGAATGAGACGAATCTGCTCGGCGGAGAGGGGCTCGAGCCCGAGGAGGTCCTTGCCGAGCGGCGCAGCGCTCATGCGTGTCGCGGGGCGACGATCACGGCGTCGCGTCCATCCAGCTCCTTCACGAACACATCCACCCGCTCGTCGGCCCCGATGTCCACCTTCTTGCCGACGACATCCGGCGCGATGGGAAGCTCGCGTCCGCCGCGATCGATCACGACCGCCAGCGCGATACGCCGGGGCCGGCCGAAGTCCGCGAGCTCGTCCAGCGCGGCCCGGACGGTCCGGCCCGTGTAGAGCACGTCATCGACGATCACTACATGCTGATCGTCGATGTCGACGGGGATGTTGGTCGGGCCCACCACCGGCCGCGGACCGACCGTCTGGAGGTCGTCGCGATAGAGGGTGATGTCGAGCGCGCCCCGGGGAACGTCGGCGTCCTCGCGATCGTTGATGAGCTGCACGAGCCGTGCGGCGAGCTGCACGCCGCGGCGCTGGATGCCGACGATGACCAATCCGGCGGTACCGTCATTGAGCTCGACGATCTCGTCGGCCATGCGGCGCAGCGCGCGATCGAGCGCCTTGGCGTCGAGGATGGTTTTGGCGCCTTTCGGAATGGGCGCGGGTGCCGGCGCGGAGGACTCGTTCGGCGTGGCCGCGGGTTGCCCCGGCGGCGGTGGCGGATGTGGCGGCGCCATCGGCGGATGAATATGGAGTGTCGGGAGCCGTTCTCAAAGGCATGAGGGTGGCGCGACTCGAAAGCCGTTGACGCCCGACGTGCGCGGCGGCACCTTGGGCAGCCTCCCCCGCCTCCCATGGCTTCACGAGAACTGACCCTTTCCGGCTCCTTTACCGCCATCGGCGGGAAGGCGCGCGGGACAGGCAGCGACGTCGCTGAGGGGATCCGGTTCATCGGATCCTGCGCACGCGCGGTCGCGAGCTTCCCGCGCAATGCGCGCAGCCTGAGCCGGCGACAGATGCGGCTCCAGGTTCGCTTCACCGCCGTGGACGCGATGCCGATCATCTCCGGTCTGGCGCTGCTCATCGGCGCGCTGGTCATCGCGCAGGCGCATGCGCAGGCGGTGCGGTTCGGCGTCTCCGAGGCGCTTGGTCAGCTGCTCGCGACGATCATCGTGCGCGAGCTGGGTCCCCTGTTTGCGGCGATCATCGTCGTGGCCCGGTCGGGCACCGCGATCGCCAGCGAGCTCGCGACGTCCCGGGTGATGGGTGAAGTCACGGCGCTGGAGGCGCTCGGGGTCGATCCGGTGCAATACCTCGTGCTTCCACGACTCGTGGCGGTCGCGATCTCGGTGGCGCTGCTCGCGATGTACTTCGACTTCATCGCGATCATGGGCGGCCTTGTGGCGACGTCGTATCTCGCGCATCTGCCGCCCGGCGACTACCTGGAGTCGCTGCGCATGGGCATGTCCAGCCTCGACATCGTGCTCGTGGTCGTGAAGGGCGCCCTGTTCGGCTTCGGTACGGCTGCCATCTGCTGCTGGGCGGGACTTCGCGCGGCACGGACGCCGGCGGCTATCCCGCAGGGCGTCACGCGCGGTGTGGTGCTGGCGATGGTTTACGTCTTCGCCATCTCGGCCGCGTTCACCATCGGCCAGGCATTATGGACGTCGTGATCGAGTTCCAGCACGTCCACGGCGAACGGCGTTCCGTACGATGGGACGCGCCGGTGTCGTTCCAGGTCCAGCGCGGGCAGACGCATCTCATCCGGACCACGTCGGAGCTGTCTGCCCCGCTCTTCCGCCTATGCCTGGGCCTTTCGGAGCCGAGCTCCGGCACCGTGACGGTGGCGGGCACCGCGCCGTCCGCGCTCGATCGTGTCGCGACCCGTGAGTTCCGGCGCGGGCTGGGCAGCGCGTTGGAGCCGGACGGGTTGGTCGCGAACATGTCGCTGAAGATGAACATCATCGTGCCGCTCGTGTTCGCGGCGGGCCTCGACTACGAGGCGGCGGGCGAGCGCGCGACGTCGATACTGAACGTCATGCACCTGGGCATGTGGAGCGACGTGCGCCCCGCATCGGCTCCGGCCGAGGTGCGGCAGACCGCGGCGCTCGCGCGCGCGCTGGCGTCGCGTCCGCCTGTCCTGCTGCTGGAGAACCCGATTCCGTCCGTCGACAACAAGGAGATGCGCCGGTTGATGTCGCTGTGCCGGGTGCAGTCCGAGACGCTGCTGATCGCGACGCATCGCAGCGAGGGCATCCTGGAGCAGTTCGCGGATGCGGTGTGGCAATGGGATGACGAAGGTTTCCGGGTGGCTGCCTGATGAAGTGGGACAGTACTGATCTTCGCGTCGGCCTCATGGTGGTCGGCGGTCTGGTGCTCGGCCTCGTCAGCTTCCTGTGGGTCGGGCAGCAGTTCCGGCGCAACGTCGCTCCGCTCTATACGGATGTGGTGGACGTGCAGGGAATCGGCGCGGAGAGCCCGGTGTTCTTCAATGGATTCAACGTCGGCCGCGTGACCGAGGTTCGACCACACGTCGCCTCGGACGGCGAGCTGCTCTTCCGCGTGCGGATGGACATCCTGTGGCGTCTCGACGACGGCGCCCCCTTGCCGCTTCGCGCCGGGCTGCGCGCGCGCGTCGTGCCTCCGGCGCTGGACATCGGCCGCGGCAGCATCATGCTGGAGCCGAGCCATACCGTGAACGCCACCCGTCTCAGGCCGGGCGATCTCGTGCCAAGCATGCAGATGGGAGGCACGACGAACCGCATGCAGCTCGTGGTGGATAGCGTCGGCCGCGACCTGCGGCTGGTGATCGCGTCCGTCGAGGGCCTCGTGAAATCGCTGGACGTCACCGTGGCATCGGCGACCCAGACGATGAAGACGGCGAACACGATGCTGGCGTCGGTGAGCAAGGATATGCCGGCCATCATGTCGAGCGTGCGCACCAACCTCGCGGCGGCCGACACGCTCATCAAGAACCTGCACACGGTGACTCCAGCCACCATCGCGACGCTCGACAGCGTGCGCGCCCTGCTCGGGGATTCGCGGCTGGCGATCGCGCGAGCGACGCAATTCCTCGACGCGAACGAGCCGCAGCTCACGAGCACACTGGCAAACCTGGACCAGGCGTCGGCGGTGCTGAACAACCTGCTGCGAGAGGTCTCGCGCCGCCCCATCAAGGCGATCACCGGGGTGCGGCCGCCGGATCCAGCGGCGGCGAGGGATGTCCGTCAGGCAGGCGTTTCGACCGCGAAGGCCGGGCGCCCGTAACGACGGCGTCCCGCACCACACGACCGGCAGCGCCGAGCCCGCGTGTCCTGATCTTCTGCGCGCGATAATAATTCTGTATACTCGTGCGGTCCGTACTGGAGGTCCGCACGAGCTCAGGTTCCGCTGCTTCCCTGGCGATGATCGTGCTGGTGTGCGGCCTCCACGACGCCGGCGCGCAAGGCATCGCGCGCAACGACTACTATGCGCTGGTCCCGCCGACACCGCGCATCGTCTCACAGACTCACGCGTCTGCGGCGTTCGACCTTTTCGGCAACACGTCGATTCCGGACTATCGCGATGTCGATCCGGTTGACGGGATCGACGACGCGCGGGCGCGCCGCCTTCTCCAGCTTGCGGAGCGATTCTCCCCGATCATGCGTCGGAACACCGTGAGCGTGCCTCGCGATCCCTTCGAATTGCTCGGTGCCGGTTCGCAGCTTCAGGTCGACACGTGGGAGAACGGCATTTTGGCGCGCGTCGATTCGGTGCTGGTCGGGCCGCGTGCAGCACAAAGACCCGCATCCCCGACTGCCCTTGTGCCAGCACAGACGCTCGAGTCGCTCGTCGCCGAATTGGGCCCGCGTCGCACCGTGGTGTCAGCGCGCGATCCAGATCGAGCGACGGATCGCGTGCTGTTCCTGGATATGCCAGGCGACGACCCACGATCGTGGATTCGTGCAGAGCGAAGCGCCGGTCGCGAACACACGAAGATCTTTGCGCACCCATTCATCCACGAAGACCCGAGTGCGGGACTCCAGCGATACCAGCTCGTGCTCCAGTATTGGTTTTTCTATCCCTACAACAATTCCGTCAACAATCACGAAGGAGACTGGGAGTTCATCAGCGTGTTCGTGACGACGACGCGAGCGTTACGGACGGCGCTGCCCCGGACGAATGCTGGTGCGCAGTTGACCGGGGACGACGTGAACCACCTGATCACGGACTGGCCCCTGGACTCAACGACGATCGGAGCCGTCGAGTATCAGTTTCACCACGAGTTTCTCACGCTCGACTATGTGAGCCGCAATATCGAGCGAGACGTGCTGGCGTCAGGCCACGACCACGGGCCCCGCTACGTATGGGAGGATCTCGATCTCGTGCACGAGGAGCTCGATCAGCGCCTCACCGCAGCCGCGGGGAAGCTGTCCACGCATCCTGTCGTGTACATCGGAGGGAATTACAAGGGACCGGGAGAACTGCTTGCGGTCGTCCCGAGATTCTACGGCTCGGAGCGACGCGACTCGCATGCGTCGTACCCCTTCCCCGGTACGTGGCAAACCGTCGGTCCCTTCGCAACCACGGAAGCAGTTCACGGTGACGTTGTGCCGCCCATCCATGACGGGCCCGGCGTTTCGTGGGAGAATCTCGTCACAGACGATCGTTACCTGACATTCCCCGCGTCGCGCATCACGCTCCTTCCCGACTGGGAACGTGTCGAACCTCTTCTGACGACCGACCCTGCGGCCGGACGTCAATGGAGCTGGCTCTACCTGCCGATCCGCTGGGGCTTCCCTGTTTCGCGGTCCATTGCCGCTTCCGCGATCGGGCACGTCGATCTCGGAAACGTCGCTCCGTTGACACCGACATATCAGGAGACATGGAACCACGTGGGCCCGTCCGCCGGCCGCACGCGATATTCGCCGCACGTACTGCGAACGCCCGTCGCACCGACCACGCCCTGGGCGCTCGTGCGAAACGGCTGGGGCGTGCTGAACGTGCCGCTGGCACTCTGGGGACTGATGCCCGGGTACAACGTCGCGTTACTCGAGCTCACGCCATGGATTGCCGGCGCTCTGCGCATAGCAGGGCTTCCGCGTCCGCGAACATACACGTCCGCGCGGATCCCGCATCGTTTTACCGCGGAGGGACAGGGCGCCTTCACTGAATTCGGCGGCCGCGCCTTCGCGGCACTCCTGCCTCACGATGCCGCGTCAGCCGCGCTCGACAGCGATTGGCACCGGACGTCGGAACTGGGCACGCGTCTGTGGCTCGACCTTTTCTTCTACGATCGATTCGCGCTGGAGAATTCATTCTCCTGGCATCGCTCCCAGATAAGCCGTGATGCCGCACAAGTGACCGGTGCCCTCCAGCTGCAACAGCTGACGGGAGGGATTCGTTATTCAGTGCTGTCGATAGGGGATGAAATGCTGCACGGCTACGTGCGGGGCGGCTACGGATGGCTGCGTTACGCCACGTCGGACGTGCGGTTGCGCGGGACGCCGGTGCAAGGCGTGCACGGCGGCCACCTGCCAAGCCTTCTCCCTTCAGCAAGCTGGTGGCCGAATTCATGGTATGCCGGCGCCGGCGCGGAGCTGTTCAGTCCACGGAAGGCATGGCTCTTCGGTCGCCTCGGGTTCGGCCTGCGCGTCGAGACGACCTCGTACTTCAAGAAAGTCCGATTTCCGAGTGCAAGCGCGCAGGAAGACGTGCTGACGAAGCGCGGCGACGTCGCGACTTCACTCGTCTTTGGATGGTAGGTTCGTTCGACACAACCGCCAACGACGCCTGCAGCCTACGGAAAGGGTCGTTCGATGCTGGGCGACTGCGCGGTGAAGAAGTGCGGTCCGTCCTCGCCGATGTAGAGGCAATCCTCGAGACGGCAGCCAAACTCTCCGTAGATCACGATGGTCGGCTCGTCGCTGAAGCACATGCCTGGCTGGATCTTCGTCGTGTTGCCGCGCACGAAGTTGGTCCACTCGTGACCGTCGAGGCCGATGCCGTGCCCGGTGCGATGCGGCAGGCCGGGAACCTTGTAACCCGGGCCGAAGCCAGCGTCGGTGATCACCTTGCGCGCCGCCGCGTCCACGGATTCACACGCTGCGCCGATCTGCGCGGCGTTGAAAGCCGCCGTCTGAGCGCGCTTCTCCACGTCCCACACGTCGCGCTGGCGCTGTGACGGATTGCCGAAGACGGTCGTGCGAGTGATGTCGGAGGCATAGCCCTCGACAGTGCACCCACCGTCCACGAGCACCGTGTCTCCGTCTTTGAGCGTCGCGGGCTTCGTCGTGCCGTGCGGAAACGCGGACGACACGCCGAACAGCACCAGTGCGCCATCGCTCTGCCCGCCCAGCTTCTGGATGGCGCCGGCGATCGATCGCGACAGCTCGGCCTGCGTCATGCCGACGTGCATCGTTGGGAACGTCGCCCGGTACGCCGCAATCGTGATGTCGTTGGCGCGCTGCATCAGCGCGAGCTCCGCTTTCGATTTGAACATGCGGCAGCCGGCCGTCACGGGAGTCGCGCTCACGAACTCGAGCTGGGGCGCCTCGGCGCGGATGCCGTCCGTGATGAAGAAGCGAACGCGCTCCTCGAATCCGACGCGGCCCGCCGCGACGCCGCGATCGCGCAGGATGTCCGCCACGAGACGGTATGGGCTGTCGTCCTCCTGCCACACGCGCACGTCGTTGGAGAACTTCGTCAGCTCTCGCGCGCGTTCCTCCTCGAATCCCGGTGTTATGTAGGCCAGGTCGCCTTTCGCGGGGATGACCACCCCGAACGGGCGTTCGCTCAACCCCCAGCGCACGCCCGTGTAGTAGAACATGCTCGAGCCGGGCTCGATGAACATCGCGCCAATCCCGTTGTCCACCATGAGACGGCGTGCCTTCTCGATGCGCGCGAGCCGCTCTTCATCGGTAATCGCGGCGATGGGGGGAAACGGCCGCAGACTGGCTGGTCCTCCCGGCTGGCCCGGCGACTGCGCATCGGCGTCGTCGACCATTCCGAGTGTGAATGCTCCAGTGGCAGCAGCGCCGGCGACGCCGGCGGCGCCCCGCACAAAAGTCCTTCTATCCATTTGATCGGTCGTGGCGAGTGGGGGGGGGACGGACGGATGACTGTCGCGACCAAACTACGACGTCGTTCCGAGCGGAGCGAGGATGCCGTCGACACGCACGATCCGCCGCTTCGCTTCGGATGGCCATCCTGCACTACAATACTGCACCGTTCGCACGAGAGCATCGAATGCTTGTTGACGTTTTCGCCGTTCCGTACGACTCGGGGCATCGCGACACCCGCATGGGGAATGGACCGGCGCATCTGCTCGCATCGGGAGTGTTCGACGGCGCCCGAACGCTCGGCGCGAAGGTCACCGTTCGGACGTATGAAGGACCGCCCAACATGCTGCGCGCCGAAGCCCAGAGCGCCTTCGACATTCAGCGGTGGCTCGCCGAGCGCGTGACCGAAAGCCGGCTCGGTGACGCGCTGCCGATTGCGCTCGCTGGCAACTGCATGGCGGCCCTCGGCATGTTCGCCGGGCTGCGCGCGGCGAAACGCAAACCGCCAGTAATCTGCTGGTTCGATGCACACGGCGACTTCAACACACCCGAGACCACCGAGGGCGGCTATCTCGACGGGATGGCGCTCGCGGTCGTGGCGGGCAAATGCTGGACGCGTGTCGCCCAGTCGGTTCCCGGCTTCAAGCCCGTGGCGGAGGAATCCGTTGCAATGTTCGGCACGCGGAATCTGGATCCGCTGGAACGCACGGCGCTGAATGCCAGCGGCATCCACTGGCGTCGCACGTCACGGAAGCCCGAGCCATCCGGCGACGCGCTGCTCGCCCTGCGACAGCGATCGGCCGACGTCTATCTGCACGTCGACCTCGATGCACTCGACGAGTCCGAGGGGCGCGTGAATCAGTACTCGTCGCCGGGCGGACTCACGCATGCACGGCTCGTCGAGCTCGTGCGGGAGATCGCGTCCACCTTCCGCGTCGTGGGGATGGCGATCACCGCGTACGACCCATCCGTCGACCCGGATGGTCGCATCCCGCCCGTCGTGCGCGAGATTGTCGACGCGATAGTTACGAGCGCTTCGCGGTGACTGCGCGTCGGAGCTGCGCGGTCATGACGACGAACTGGGGCGGCAGGAGTCGAACCTGCAACTTCCCGATTAACAGTCGGGCGGTCTGCCAATTGACCTACACCCCAAAAAGAACGATTGCAGATCCTTCCCTTCGCTTCGCTCCGGTCAGGATGACAAAGAGCCCGCTCCGGTCAGGATGACAAAAAGCCCGCCGAACCGAGGTCAGGCGGGCTTCGCAGATGGAACCAGACAGCGCGAAACTAGCCGGATCTCCTCGGGGAGAGCCGATTATTGAGTCGCGAATTCAAGTTCTTCCGCATGGCTAGAGAATAGGAAGGGGACCTTCGGCCGTCAACAGCGAATGTCGGCACGTCGCCTGCTCCTGCATGGCCACGACCAGACTGGGCATTCGTGAACGCGCGCACGTCAACGACCGGATTGCTGCTCTGGCTCTGCATCTCTCGTGCGGCGCTGGCGCAGGCGGATACGATTCCACGCACGAACCTGTTCACGTGGCGCGACCTCGCCATCGTGGAAGCATTCGCCATTCTCGCCGTGGCGGCCGCGCCGCTGGACGTCCGCATGGCGCACCGGCTGCGGGATTCCACGCTCCAGGCGAACCAGCGGCTGCGGGAGGCCGCTCGCATCGTGCGCACGATCGCGGACCCTGGCGCGTTCGTCATCGGCGCCGGCATGTACGCCTACGGCCGCCTCGCGAAGAACGCGAAAGCCGCGGATCTCGGCCTCCATGGCACCGAAGCGCTCGTGCTGGGGCACACCCTCGGCCTGGTCCTCAAGGGAACCGTCGGGCGCGCGCGCCCATACCACAACATCGACAATCCGCACGACTACCAGCTGATGCGCGGATTCGGGAGAGGGAACGAGGCGTTCCGCTCAATGCCGAGTGGCCACACGATCGCCGCGTTCGCCGCCGCGGCCGCTGTGACGTCCGAGACGAGTCGCTGGTGGCCGAGCAGTGTGTGGTACATCGCGCCGGCGATGTACGGCGGCGCAACGCTCACCGGCATCTCGCGCATGTACAACAACCGCCACTGGGCGAGTGATGTCATCACCGGCGCCGCGATTGGAACCATGGCGGGAGTGATGGTCGTGCGCTGGCACTTCTCTCACCCGGGCAACAAGTTCGACAGGATCTTTCTCGGCGGCTCGCTGCGACAGACATCCACCGGCTGGAACGCGTTCTCGCTGCAGTTGGGCCCGGGCTTCTGATCAGTTCCGTATCGCCGTTGTGGATGACGCCGATTTCACCCGCCAGATGGTGTTGCCGACGTCGTCTGCGACCAGCAGTGCCCCGCGTCGGTCCAGCGCGACTCCCACGGGACGACCGCGCGCGTGTCCGCGCGCGTCCAGGAATCCATCGAGCACCGTGACCGGCTGAGCGCCCGTCGGTCTGCCGTTCGCGAACGGCACGAAGATGACACGATAGCCGCTGAACGGTTTGCGATTCCACGACCCGTGCTGTCCAACGAACATTCCGGATCCGAAGCGTGCGCCGAGGGAGTTCCCTGTCGCGGCGGCGAGACCGAGCGACCCCGCGTGCGGTCCGAGCGCGTAATCGGGAACCACGGCGCTCCGAACGGCCGCGTCGTTGCGAACCTTCACGCGCGGATCGAGGTGCGCCCCGAAATAGGAGTACGGCCATCCATAGAACGCACCGTCGCGCACCGACGTGAGGTAGTCCGGCACCAGGTCGCTTCCGAGCTCGTCGCGCTCGTTCACGCTGGCCCACAGCACGCCGTCCTGCCATGCCAGTGCGGCGGGATTGCGCATGCCGGAAGCGTAGACGCGATAGCGACCCGACGCGGGATCGAGGTCGAGAATGCCCGCGCGATCCTGCTCGTTCTCCAGTCCGCGCTCGCCCACGTTGCTGTTCGAGCCCACGGTGACGTACAAGCGGCGGCCGTCCGCGCTGGCCAGGAGCGTTTTCGTAAAGTGGTAGTTGATAGGCCCGGCTGGAAGCGCCACCACGCGCGTTGCTGGCGCGGTGATCGTGAGCTGACCTGTGCGATACGGGAAGCGCAGCACGGCATCGCTGTTGGCGACGAAGAGCTGGTCGCCGATGAGCGCCATCCCGAAGGGCGCGTTGAGATCATGCAGGAGGATCGAGCGTGTCTCGGCAACTCCGTCGCCATCCGCGTCGCGCAGGATCGTGATGCGATTCGCGCTCGGCACCGCGGCGCCTGCCTTCTTGAAGTAGCGCTGCATGAACCACCCGCGGATTCCCTTGGGCTTCTCCCGATCCGCGGGAGCGTTCGTTTCCGCGACGAGGACGTCACCGTTCGGCAGCACGTACAGCCAGCGTGGATGCTGCAGTCCGCTCGCGAAGGCCTGCGCACGGAGATCAGCAGCAGCGCTCGGCGTCGACCCGTCGCTCCATCCCACGGCGCGCGCCACTTTCACCACCGGGATGAGAGACGTACGCGGAGGCGGCAGCTCGGGCGTCGGACCCGTGCCAGCCTCGACGGGAAGTCGTGCGGCCCCGCCGCACGCACACACAAGCACTGCGACGACCACTGCACCACGCATGCGAAACGTCCGCTGGGGAAACGGGCGTGTGCGCTGCAAGGTTTGGGCGGGACCGCGATCAGCGGGCGGGTTTTCGCGCCTCGGTTCGAATCACCAGCTTGAGCCCCGACCAGGTCTCGTCGATGGCGCATACCTTCACGTCGACGAACTCCATCGGCAGGGCAACCTCGCGGATCACGTCTTCAGTGATGTCCGTCGCGACCTTCGCCGATTTCTTCGGCCACGAGAGCCACACGGTTCCCGTTTGCGCGATGCTCCTCCGGAATGACCTGAGATGT
>Ga0066652_100000577_pt1 | contig 17781 bp, 15 predicted proteins | sample GraSoiAngelo_101_FD_71413 | JGI IMG/M metagenome (GOLD analysis project Ga0066652, IMG submission 71413) | Grasslands soil microbial communities from the Angelo Coastal Reserve, California, USA - 14_0903_02_30cm | ecosystem: Environmental > Terrestrial > Soil > Grasslands | place: USA...
CGAACTTCCGATAAAACACCGGCAAATCGCTGCCGCCACCCACGAAACTCATCCGCAACGGTGTCTTGCTGATAATCATCTGTTTTGTGACAGAAGAAAGTCCACGGCTTCACCGAGCGTGTCAAAGGTGTAATCGGGTTGCGTCGGGTATTTAGCGTCCTTTCCGGCATAACCGGTTCGGACCAGAATAGCCTTCAGGCCGGCGTTTCGGGCGGTTTGCAAATCCGTTGTCGTATCGCCGATGAGCCATGACTGCCGCAGGTCGATGTTCAAGTCTGTTGCGGCTTGCTGGACCATGCCTGCTTTGGGCTTGCGGCAGGTGCAATCGATCTTCAGTTCAGCGCGCTCGCCGGCAAAGCCTTTCTCCGGATGATGCGGACAATAATAAATGCGGTCGACGAAAGCGTGCCCGGCGCCAAGCAGCGTTTCGAGCTTGTTGTGAATAGCTTGCACATCGGATTCCGCGCAAAAACCCTTGGCGATGAGGGGCTGATTGCTGACCACGATGGCGCGCCAGCCATGGTGATTCAGCCGGTGAATCGCATCGGCAACCCCAGGCAGCAACTCGAGTTGTTCCGGCGAGCGGACGCCGTCCACCTCACGATTCAATGTGCCATCGCGATCCAGGAACACCGCGCGTTGGGCAACATCGAGCGAGCTGTCATGGATTATTCCTGCGGCGTATTCTTCGGAGACGCGGTCCAGACGCTCGGGTGTGCCGACATCCTTTATGTATTCGGGCGAGTTGTAGGCGCGCAGCTTCGCACCACGTTTCAGTATTGCGGGGAAAAGGTCCTTGCCGAAGTCGGCTGGCGCGATCGTCTGCGTCCAGGCAGCAAGGGTACTCTTGTTCACGACGTATAACGCAGCGTTCACGAGGTTTTGGAAATAGCAACCCGGTGGGTGAGGACGGTTGTGGAACGCGGTGACCCAGCCTTCAGCATTGGCTTCAACCAGGTCTGAATCCAGCGGATGGTCGTTGGGGTGCAACAGCAGCGTGGCATCAGCTTGGGCGGCGTGGTGCGCATCCCAAATGCGGCCAAGGTCCACGTTCACCATCGTGTCGCCATACAACACCGCAAAGGTGTCGGCCAGCAAATCGTATCCCGCCAGCACCGCGCCGGCGGTCCCGAGCGGCTCTTTCTCGATTTGGTAGCGGATGCGCACGCCCCAACGCGAACCATCGCCCAACGCTTGCTCGATCAGGTCAGGGCGATAGCAAACAAATATGATCAGGTCGGTGAAGCCGTGCTTTTTCGCGAGCTCGGCTTGATGTTCCAGCAGCGGTTTGCCCGCTATCGGAATCAACGGTTTGGGTAAATCGCCAAGGCGATCTTTGAGGCGTGTCCCTTTGCCGCCCGCCAGAATGATCAACTGTCGCATTCAGCGTTCTCTCGGATTGCCAACTCGACCGCGGCGTTGGAAGATATTTTTGGCGACCAGCCCGTGGCTTTCAATTTGTCGATGGAATAGGCGAACTTCGGCACATCGCCCACCCAGCCTTTTGACCCGCCCATGTAACGGATTTTTGCGTTCGGCGAAACGATGCGCACTGTGGTTTCGGCAATGAAGCGCACGGTGGTGCCTTCGCCCGCGGGCGCAATATTAAAATAATTTAGCGGCTCCTGTGTTTTTTGGAACAGGTGCAGCATGGCATCGACCAATTCGCTTACGTGGAGATACGGCTTTTCCTGGGAGCCGTCGCCCAGCACTTCCAACTCACGCGGATTCCGACGCAGCTTTTGGATGAAATCGTAAATCGCTCCATGCGTCGCGCGGCTGCCGACCACGTTTGGGAAACGGAAAATCCAGAGCCGCTTCAGAAAACGTTCCCGTGCCGCCGAAAGCACGCCTTCGGACGCCAGTTTCATCGCGCCGTACGTAGAAATCGGAAACAGCGGCCCTGCGTCTTCGCGCAAGAGCCCCGGATAATCGCCGTAGATGGCCGAGCTCGAAGCAAAAGCAATCTGAGGAATCTTCAGGGCTTCGGCGAGTTTCACCGTGGTGAACGTGGTCAGAAACGTCAGCCGCAAATCAATGTCCGGTTCCCGCCCGCCGGCCTGAATGTCTGAGTTCGCCGCCATATGCCAAATGGCATCGATTGGCCCTTGCTGCTTCACGAACGCCAGAGCGGCGTCGAAGTTGTTCACGTCCAGTTCTTGAAAGAGGAGGTTCGGATTCTTGAATGCGTTGGCAAGATTGGCCTTCTTGCCAAGGACAAAATTGTCCACGCCAAGTACCCGGTGCCCGGCCGCGAGCAACCGGTCCACCAGATGGCTTCCGATGAACCCGGCTGCGCCTGTAACGTAACTAGTCATTTGTGCCAAGGACAATTTCAGCTTTAGCAAGCTTCCAGTAACCTTTAATTTCCACGAATGCAACTGGCTGTGCAACATTGGAAGGCGCGATCCAACGCCGACGTCGAGCCTTGCCTTTCGGTGATCATGCCTGTTTACAACGAAGCCGCGACGGTGCGTCACGTAATCGAACTCGTGCTGGCGCAGCGGCCGGTGCAGGAACTGATCATCGTGGACGATTGCTCGACCGATGGCTCATGGCAGGTGCTCGGCGAAGTCGCGAAAGCAAACGACCGCATCCGTTTGATCCGGCAGGAGCAAAATCAGGGCAAAGGCGCCGCCCTGGCCACTGGCATCAGTCAGGCAAAAGCGCCCGTGGTGATCATCCAGGATGCCGACCTGGAATACGATCCGAACGAATATTACCGGTTGCTCAAACCGATCCTTACCAATAAAGCCGACGTCGTTTTTGGATCGCGTTTTATCGGCTCGGATGATCATCGCGTGCTCTATTTCTGGCATTCGGTCGGCAATCACATGCTCACCACGTTCTCCAACATGGCCACCAACCTGAACCTCACTGACATGGAAACATGCTACAAAGTCTTCCGCCGCGAGGTGCTCGAAAAAATTCGTCTGGAAGAGAAACGCTTCGGTTTCGAACCGGAGATTACGGCCAAGGTCAGCAAACTCGGGGTGCGCATTTACGAGGTGCCGATTTCCTATCACGGCCGCACTTACGCCGAAGGGAAAAAGATCAACTGGAAGGACGGCGTGCGTGCGTTGTGGTGCATTATCAAATACAATTTACTGCGATGAAAAACTGGGAGGCCGACCGTCCTCGCGAGCCTGCTGCAAACTTCGAGTTCTCTGCGCTCGGCGAAGCGAAGAATTATCGCGCCGCGCTCATTAAAGAATTCGCGCCGGTCCTGACCGGCAACGTCCTCGAAGTCGGCGCCGGGATCGGCCAAATCACCGAAGTGGTGCGTGCGCAGCCGGGCGTTCAGAAAGTCATGGGTGTGGAACCCGACGGCGCATTCCTGGACGGCTTTCGCAAACGCTTGCCGGACGTGGCGCTGATTCAGGGGACGGCGGACGCGATCCGTCCCGAGAGCCGCTGGGACGCAATCATTTGCGTGAATGTGCTCGAACACATTGAGGCCGACGAACGTGAGCTGCGCAACTATCGCGGCCTGCTCGCCCAGCAGCACGGCCACCTCTGTCTCTTCGTGCCCGCGCGCCCGGAAATTTACGCACCCATCGACAAAGACTTTGGCCACTTTCGCCGTTACAGGCGGCCGGAACTCAAACGAAAGCTGCTCGATGCCGGCTTCCAAATCGTGCGGCTGAATTATTTCAATGCGGTCGGCTATTTCGCGTGGTGGCTGAACTTTTGCGTTCTGAAGAAACGCGTCTTCGACGTCTCCGCCGTCCGCCTGTTCGACCGTGTCATCTTCCCCGCCGTATTTGCCTGGGAATCGCGCGTGCTTCGACCTCCCTTCGGGCAAAGCCTGATCGCCATTGCCCGGGCTGTTTGAACTGCCGTATTCCGAACGTGACTCGCACGCCACGTTCGATACAATAGCGCCTATGAGCGTTGCGATCGCTGAAGCCGCACCTGCCAAGTTCAGTCCCGTTGTTGTTGCTACGCCGCGGCTTCTTTCAATCGACGCCCTGCGCGGCTTCGACATGTTCTGGATCCTGGGCGGGGACCTGTTCATGCAGGCGCTCGGAAAGATGAGCGACAAGCCAATCCCACAATTTTTGGCGAGACAACTCGAGCACGTGGCCTGGAAGGGCTTCCGGTTTTACGATCTGATCTTTCCGCTATTCGTCTTCATCGTGGGCGTGTCGATGGTATTTTCGCTCACAAAACTTATCCAGACGGAAGGAAAGGCCGCGGCCCATATACGCATCTTTCGCCGCGGACTGTTGCTCTTTGCGCTTGGGATATTGTATTCGGGCGGCGTTTCGCAGCTGTGGCCGAACATTCGCCTGCTCGGCGTGCTGAATCGGATCGCATTATGTTACTTATTTACGGCGCTGATTTTCTGTCATTTTAAACCCAGGGCGATGATCGGGATTTGCGCGGGACTCCTGATCGGTTATTGGGCGCTGATGACCTTCGTGCCGTTCACGGTCAATGGCACTCAGTTGCGCGGCGTCTTCGAGCCGGGAATGAACCTGGCCAACTACATCGATGCACATTATTTGCCCGGCAAGCTATACGACGGCACATGGGACCCCGAAGGGCTCTTAAGCACATTACCCGCGATCGCGACATGCCTCCTCGGAGTGTTCGCAGGTTTGCTTTTGCGCAACGGCACGATACCGGAGCAGAAAAAAGTGATGTACTTGGTCTCGGCAGGTGTGACCGCCATCATCCTCGGCTGGCTGTGGGACTTCCAGTTCCCTGTCATCAAGAAGATCTGGACATCGTCCTACGTGCTGGTCGCCGGCGGCTGGAGCGCAGTGCTCCTGGGCTGCTTCCATCAGATGGTGGAAATTTGGGGCTGGCGCAAATGGACAGCGATGTTCGTCTGGATCGGCGCCAACCCGATCACGCTCTATCTCCTGGACAACATTGTCGGCTTCGACAGATTCGCACGCCGCTTCGCCGGTGGTGACGTGAAGCGAATCCTCGAATCAACTTTCGGGCGCGGCACCGGCGACCTCGCCGTCGCGCTCGTGGCGCTCGCGATCGCCGTGCTGCTGGCCTGGTTTCTTTACCGCCGCAAGATCTTCCTGCGCATTTAGACTAGCCTCCGGATTCAGGCCGCCAGCCGAAGGATCATGTGGTATTCGATGGCCGATTGGCCGTCGTGACGGAGTGAGTCCGGTTCGGTGCCCCAGACACGGAAGCCAGCGCGTTCATACAGGCGCTGCGCATTCGGAGCGGTTGAGCTGACGCTGAGGCGCACTGTCGTCACGCTGGGCAGCAAGCGGGCGTGTTGGATCGCGGCGTCCAGCAATCGTGCGCCAATCCCCAGGCGCCGATGCGTCAGCAGGACATGCATGCCCCAAAGATGCACTTTATGCGCGGCTTTGATGTGGCCATCACGATAAAGGCCGAGTGTCCCGACGAGTTCCGGTGCAAATGCGCCAATGATGATCGAATTTGGCGCCCCGTGTTGAAGCCGTTCGCGAACGGTGTCTGCCGAGCATGCAGAATCGTCTTCGGGCGAGGACATAAACGACATCGGCGAATCCAGCAGCGCGGCGCGGCGGAATGCAGCGTAAGTGGCGGCGTCTTCAGGGCGGAGGTGCCGAATCGGCTACGCTTGCCATGTTTCGCCCACCCGGCGGATTGCGAGCCGCTCGGGCTCCCGGGAAAGCGCGGCTACAAGTCGCTCGATCGGCTCGTTCATGGGTTCGTTGGAAAGCCGATACGCCTGGTGGTGAATCGGAATGATGAACTTGGCGCGAACCGAGTTCGCCATCGCCAGCGCCTGCTCTGGGGTGCAATGGTTGTGAATCCACGGATCGTAAGCCCCGATCGGCATGATCGCTGCATCAATTGGGCCAGGCACTTCCAGTCGCGTATCAGCCGTATCACCACCGAACAGGATCGAGCGTCCTTCACGGCGCAGAACGTACCCGTTGTAGCCCCGCTCGCGTTCACTGGGCCAGCGTTGACCCCAGTGTTTCACTTCGATGGCTCGGATTTCCAGGTCGCCGCTTTTGAAGCTGAGAGTTGCCCGCTCGTTCCAGCCTAATTCCGTCACCTGACGACGCGACGGGAGAATGTCGCCAGTATCCTTGGCGGTCAGAATCGGCGCGTTGACCTGCGCCAGTGAAGAAAGGTCCATGTGATCAAGGTGCGCATGTGATAACAGAATCAAATCGATCGGCGGCAACTCCTTCGGCTTCAGCGCGCAGCCAACATACCGCTTTGGACCCACAACACCAAAACCAGTCCGAATCCCGATGCGGTTGAACAGCGCTGGGTCGGTCAGGATACGCACGCCAAAGAAATCAATGAGCACCGTTGCATGCCCCAACCAGCAGACCGTGATTTTATTGTCTGACCACGCGGCCGGCGTGGGCTTCACAGGGGCCGACGGGATTTGCCGGCGCGCGTCGGCAATGACCGTCCGGAACCAGCGAGCGGACCGCCGGGGAGACGTTGCGGCCCAATACGCACCGCAGGCCGTTCCGGCAAGCATGGTCCCAAGAGCAGTTACAAATTTGCGGCGGTTTCGCTGCATACAATGAGCATGCCTTAGGCCCATTGCCTGTCAAGAAACCGGAGGCACGCATAAAGATAAAATCAGGACATCCAGGTAATAAACCGGTAACATTTGTCCGCAAAGATTGCCCCGTATGAAAACAAAACTATTGTTTCGGGCATTGCTGGTTTGTGTCTGCCTCGCTGCTACGCACGAGCTGCGGGCGGCTTCGTCCGCGGAGTTGTTGGAGAAAGGTATCTACATGGAGGAAACCAGAGGCGACCTCGTTGCGGCGTCACTGGTCTACAAGGAAATCGTCGATGACCCAAACGCCCCGCGTGCTTTGGCGGCACAAGCCCAATTGCGCCTCGGCGTCTGCGAATTGAAGTCAGGCAATAAGCCCAAAGCGATTGCCGCCCTGGAACGTCTCACGCAGGAGTTCCCCGAAAAGGACCAACTGCTTGCGCTCGTCGACAATCAGATTCCGGCGTTGCTCGATGAAATGGTGAAGCAGATCGAGCAGAATTACATCCAGGAAGTCGATCGCAGCGAGTTACTGGAAACCGCCATTCGCGCAATTATTGGCAAGCTCGACAGCCGCGGCGCTTTGGGTTTCCTGCGAACGAACGATATGGAGTTCCTTGGCACCAATGACCTCGCTGACATGAACATAGGCCTCGAGCAACAAGTTGCCGGCATTGGCGCGATTCTGAAGGTGGAGGATGGTGACGTGTTCGCAACGCCGATGCGCGGTTCGCCTGCGATCAAGGCTGGAATCAAGGCGGGCGACAGAATCGTGAAGATTGATGGGACTGATGTCCGGAAAAATCAACTGGCGCAAACGGTGAAGGCGATGCGTGGACCGGCGGGATCCGTTGTGGTGGTGAGCGTTCAGCGGCCCGGCGTCGACGCTTTGCTGAATGTCGAGGTCACCCGCGGCACAATCCGACTTCCGAGCGTAAAGGGCGTTCGCTATCGCGCTGACGACACGGTTGAATTCATGTTGGATGAGGGGCGAAGGATCGGTTACGTGCGGCTTTCACAGGTTGGTAAACAGAGCCTTGGCGAAATGGAAGTGGCATTGAAGGATCTGCAAATGCATGGAATGAAAGGGTTGATTTTTGACTTACGGAGCAATCCCGGCGGCGTCCTCGACGAAGCCATCACGATCGCCGATCTTTTTGTCGAGAATGGAACGATCGTGACGGTGAAAAGCCGTTCGGCAGAAAAAGTTTATTCGGCAAAGCCGGAAGGCACTTACAGCGGGTTTCCAATGGTTTTGCTGGTCAACCAACAAACCGCCTCAGCCGCGGAAGTGATTGCCGGTTGCTTGCAGGATCATGGTCGAGCAACAGTCATCGGGCAACGGACTTATGGGCAAGCGATTGTGCGATCACTGCTTCCGCTGAAAACAGGCGGCGCTTTGAAGCTTCCCACCGCCGCGTACTATCGCCCAAATGGCAAAAACGTGAATCGCTACCCGGGTTACGCGGAGGGCGACGAGTGGGGCATCAAGCCCGATCCCGGCTACGAGGTGATTCCCTCGGATGAAGAGATGAAAGCCACTGAACTCAACCGCTTCGCCGAGACTCCAAACCCGAATGTTGAGGACCGCCAACTCCAGCGAGCGCTCGAATACCTGATCGCCCGCTTGGAAAAGAGATGAGGGCATCCTTCAGAGCAATCGCCCGCGCCGGTCGCGACAGCGATGTCTGGCCGGTTGCGCTTTTGATAATGGCGGTGCTGGTGCCTGCCCTGTGCCTGCTCTGGTTCATGAACGCCGCCATGCGCAATGAGCACCTGGCCGCCCAGCAGAAACTCGTCGACAGCTATCGCGGGCATCTCGGTTCAGCCCAATCGCGTTTGGAAGCTCACTGGCAAAACCTGACGCGCGAACTGGACGAACTCGCGAACACCACTCCGGTGGCGCTGGCATTTGCGAAAGCGGTCGAAGCCGGTTTGGTCGACAGCCTGGTCCTCTTTGACGGAGCCGGACACCTGGCCTACCCAAACACGCCTTCCGCGCCCGCACTTGAGTCGAACGACAGCAATCCGCTTTGGGCCAAGGCCGGCTGGCTCGAATATCAGCAGAAAAATTTTTCAGGAGCAGCCTACCTTTACGAAAAGCTCTTCAGCCAGGCCACAAACACCAGCACGGCGGCGCGGGCCTTGCAAGCCCAGGCACGCTGTCTGGTTTGCGCCGGCCAGACGAACGCCGCCGTACGCCTGGTTAAAAACACTTTCTCGGACGAACGCTATCGCGAAGTCGCCGATGCGCAAGGCCGGCTCATTGCCGCTAATGTCGAATTGATGGCTTTCGAACTCAGTGGCGATGAAGCATTAGCAGAGCGCCTGAGACAAAGGCTCACCGATTACCAAAATCCGGTGCTCGCCGCGCCACAACGTCGCTTTCTGATGAAAGAGGTCCAAAGGCTTTCGCCCGGCACAGAGTTCCCCACGCTCAGTGCCGAAGAATTGGCCGCGCCAGTCTCACAATTGCCGGGCGATTCGAGTTTCGATCGCACCCCTGGCATGGACGCGTGGCGTTTCACGACTCCCAATCGCCGCGTCGTTGCCCTATTTGAAACAGACAAGCTCGCCAATCGCCTCGAGTCACTCCTCGGCCAGTCCATCAAGTTGGTCCCGCCAGGCAACCAGCATAGTGCCGCCCTGGTGGCCATTTCCGCTGGACGAACCATGCCGGGTTGGCAATTGGCTCTTACGGGCAATGGCTGGCCGAAATCGCCAATCCACCTTTATTTCTGGATCGCCATGCCGGTCTTATCGGCCATGGGAGTGTTGGCACTGCTCGCCGCACGCGTCATGCGCCAACGAGTGGCGCTAGCGAGATTGAAGAACGATTTGGCAGCCACAGTCTCACACGAGTTGAAGACGCCTCTCTCGTCGATGCGCGTCCTTGTCGACACGCTGCTTGACGCTCAAAAACCGAACGAGCAGACCACACGCGAGTACCTTGAGCTGATTGCGCGCGAAAACGATCGGCTTAATCGATTGATCCATAATTTTCTCGCGTTCTCGCGCATCGAGCGAAACAAGGATGTGGTCGAACTCAGGCGAATCCCGGTGGCCCCAATCATCAAGAGCGCTGCAGAAGCTCTGCCGGGCTGCAAGGTAGATATCCACATTCAATCCTACCTACCCGACATCAACGCCGATCCGGACGCGATTGGCACCGCCCTCATTAATCTCCTGGAAAATGCGTGCAAGTATTCCGACAACAGCCACCTCATCACTCTCCGCGCTCACGCGAATAATGGCACTGTGGTTCTCTCCGTTCAGGACCGGGGTGTCGGAATTCCTCCAGGCGATCTGAAGAAAATCTTCAAGCCATTCTATCAGGTCGATCGAGCTCTTTCGCGCAAAGCGGGTGGATGCGGGCTGGGCCTGGCGATCGTCCAGTCCATCGTCAAAGCTCACCATGGGCAAGTCCTGGTCGAAAGCCAGCCCGGCCGGGGCAGCACTTTCAGCATTTCTCTTCCCGCAGCCAAGCATAGCTAATGCACCGCGCCTCCATCCTGCTTATCGAAGACGATTCCGCCCTCCTGCGCGGACTCAAAGACAACTTCGAAGCTCAGGACTACGACGTGCGCCTCGCGCGCGACGGCGACACGGGCTTGCGGACTGCGCTGGCAGACCCGCCCGATTTGCTCATCCTCGATATTATGCTGCCGAGGATGAACGGGTTCGAGATTTGCCGCGGCTTACGCGCCAAAGGGCTCGAAATGCCAATTATCATGCTCACCGCCAAAGGGCAGGAGCAGGACATCATCCGTGGACTCGAACTCGGTGCCGATGATTACGTGACAAAACCCTTCAGCATCCGCGAATTGCTCGCGCGCGTGAAAGCCTTCTTGCGCCGTCGCGAAAGTGGTGTGAGCAGCGTGCTCGCATTCGGCGAATGCAAGCTGCATTTGACCGCACACAAACTCTTTCGGAATGACAAGGAAGTCGAACTCACCGCCAAGGAGTTTCGGCTGCTGGAGTTCTTCGCTCGGCGCCCGGGACGCGCGCTCACCCGCGACCAGATTCTTGATGCCGTCTGGGGGAACGACATCATTGTGAACCACCGCAGCGTGGACCGTTGCATTACGACGTTGCGCGCGAAAATCGAGGCTGAGCCGCATCACCCCGAGCACATTGTAACCATTCGGGACGTGGGATACCGCTTTGAGGGATTAAAGATTTGAACGGTAAGGGAGGGGGCTCAAGGAAATAATAAGGGTGTCCGTGATTTCGGATGAAAGACATGGACGGAACAGACGGGGAGGAATTTGTAGTCCGCCTGCGAATGAAGTGTGACAGGCTTGGCGTTCGATTAAGGTCTCATTCAGGGTCTCGCAGTAGGAACCCTGTACCTGATAACTTTACCAGGGCGCATCCTGAGCTGGCTGCCACGGCGGTTGGAGGCGAGTTAAAAAACGTATGCTCGCACCTTGCCGCGGCATGCTTCATCTGCTTCGCGCCTTGGGTCTGGCGCTCTCACATTCGATTGAGCCTGGTCCGCGTCCAAAAAGTGACACTCGCCCAAGAGACCCCTGCGCTTAAATTCCTTCCCGCGGTGCCGGGACCGCATCCGGTCGCACTGCCCGCCCATGGAGGTTCCGGCAATTCATGCTGGATTTAATGCCGCGACATTGGTGGCGCCTTTCCATTCTCAACGCCGCGTCCGACGTATAGAAGCATTCGACCAAGATACACGCAATGCCCCGGTGTTTTAGCGTTGGGGAACTTCCCATTTTTGAAAGTGCTTGCCAGAATAACGGCGAGCGCAGCAAGCTTCCGAAGGAAAGCCAACATGCGCGAAGCGCGTCCGTTGGGCGTTCATACGAACCATCGGTCGCATTATCAAAGTCAGGCGGCGATTTTCACAATCCATCAACGAACAAACAACATCAATGAAAGTTATGAAGGGGAAAATCGAAACAAGCAGTCTCCTTTTGGGAGCGTTCGCCGGAGCAGTCTCAGTGCTCTGCGTTGCTGCCGCCACGACAAAGACCAATGCCGGCGCCGGGTTGCAACAGCGGGAGTTCGGCGACACGACCGCCAAAGGAAAGGAGGCTCAGATGGAGCAGGTAACGGGTATCGGCGGTGTGTTTTTCAAAGTAAAAGACCCTAAAGGGATGGTCGCTTGGTATCGGACGAACCTGGGCATTCAATCCAAGGGTGGCTACACCGATTTCACTTGGCGCGACAAGGATCATCCCGAGGAGATGGGCCACACCGCCTGGCGGATTTTCCCGACCAACACCACGTACTTCGGTCAGTCGTCGTCCTCTTTGATGATCAACTATCGGGTGGCGAACCTGGATCGGATGCTGGCACAGCTTCTCAGGAGTGGCGTGACGATTGAGAAGGTCGAGGATTACGATTACGGGCGCTGGGCCTGGATCATGGACCCGGAAGGCAATCGCATCGAGCTATGGGAACCCAAGGGAAAATGAGGAGGCCGCCTGACCAGCCGGCTGGAGGCAACAGCGGGTCTACGCTCCAAGTTTGCTAACCTCGTTCGCCCGAAGTGCCTCAGCGGAGCCAAGGAGCAATCATACGTTCTTAAGTTTCTTTCCCACGCCATCCGCAACACGGGCCAGCACGGACCGACACACAGATGGGGATACGGGGAGAAAGATTCGGATTAAGTGTAGCAAACAAAAAGCCCCCGCCCGAGCAAGCCCGGGCAGGGGCCAAATGGGGGGTGGGAGTTCGCCAATCTCTCTTTCCCGTGCCGACATTTGGCGCCATACCTCAGCATGGCTGCCGGCTTCCCGACGCTATTCTCCACGGCAAGCGGAGTGTTCGGCCTCGTAGCAGGGCCGTCCAGCACCTTGCGGATACTGGATTTCGAGTGAGGCCTCTCAGCTCGCTTGAACTGGTGGTTGCGCCACCGGCTTGCGAACCAGGTTAAGACACGCCTGTGACCTTACCGGTCCGCGTCTTAACCACTTGCGCTGGGACGGCCACCGCTTTTGACAGTGCGTTGGCCCAGTGCCACGGGTCTGACCTCTTATCTCTCAGGTTGCCTTTGGCTCACAGGCCAGCGGTCCCTGTTCGGAATCGCCGGCTTGTCGGAAGATGCGGCCTGCCGAGCCGCCTAACTTCCCCGAATCGCAAACTCCCTTTGTCCGCCTTTCGGCGTCTTTGGTGCAGGCGGCGTTTTTATTCACCGCCAAAAGCTTGCGCTCCGTTCTGGCACGCAGTAGCAACCGTGTACCCTCTGGGTAACCGCGATTCGCCCAGGCTCGAAACGCGCCTGAGTTACTTGACCCGGCTTGGAACGGTTTCTCGTCGTTCCTTACCGCGCAGTTCCTGTTTCGCGACTGACTAGCGACGCGCGAACGCCGCCAGAGGAACTGGTGAATCCTGCCTCCTTCCACTGACTCACGACAGTTTCAAGAGGAGCCAGACCAACCAGCCTGGTCTGACCTTTGCCCAGTCACCTGGGATTATCCTGAGCCGCCGAAGCATCCTTTCGTTTGCTTGTGACCACTCAGTTCTTTCAATGAACTGCGATGATTTTGACACGCTTCGGCATCCTGACAACAAAATCTTATGCACAACTTATTCACTGGCGTCCTTTTCGTCAGAAACCCGGCGATCTATAAATAATTTGTATCCTGTGCTGTGACGTGTGTGTGAGGAGCACCGCTCCAACGAGGCGGCACTCAGAGAATGGAAAAATTACTCCGGATACGGCAGATCCTCGCCCTGCCAAAAATATTGCATTAAACCATCTTCGTCCCAGGTGACGATAATCAGTTCGCACGCGAAATGGTCCTCTTTCCTGCGTTGGTATTTTCTGTAATCAGCAGCGTTGCGCCCCCAGATCTCAGTTGAGTTCGTCGGTTTCCTCCACCAATCCACTGCGGCCACCGGAATCCTGCCGTAGCTGAACTCTTGAGGCCCGATCCGTTCCAGTTCCGCGGGACGAAGCCGATCGAACATCACGCGATCCGCACGGAACGCGATCGCCAATTTTGCGGTATTTCGTCGCCGCTCCTCCTGGGAAAGAACATGTTCCAGGGCCACGCCTTGGGGAATGGGCTGTCGAAATGCCCGCTCAAACTCACGTCCGGCGGGCGGCGGAACGTAAGTATATCGTGGTAATGGTTGATCAGAGATCGACTTGATGTAAGTGCCCGTGAGCGGGCGTTTGCGCAGTTCAGCGACGACGATGGATCCGGGTTTTTTGGTGGTATGGATATCCTTTGCGGCCAGGTCGCCTTCCCAGTTGCCCATCTCCAGTCCGTAAAGTGCGACGTGATAAATCGACAGTTCCGGCCGCTCCGCATTTGCCTTTACGAGAGTATGGTCGCCGAACGCGAGGTGCAGTTTAGTGATCGTTTCGTGCGAACGATCGTACTGCCAACTGCCGAGAAGCAACGATGCCAGCACGAGAAAGCTGCCCGAGAAGAGTCGCTTCTTTAGCATCATACAAAGGATGCCGCCGAGGAGCAGCAGGCAACCCGTGCCGGGCCAGAGAATAGCGTAAAGCGGCGAGTTCATGCGGATTGAATCGCAGGGGAACGGCTGATCAAAGGCTCAGATGTGTCGACATCGTCGTGACCAGCGCCACCGCGATGAGCGTGAACACGGTGGCGACCACCGCCCCTATTCGCGATTCCGTAAGCCATGACCAGATGCACCATATTGCCGCCATGCCCGCCAGGATGAAGTAGGCGAGCACAAGCTCTCTATCGACAAACGCAAGCTGCTCCTTGACGTTCCCGAACACCCGGCCCTGCGTCACCCAATGCACCTGCCCATAGATCCGCCACAGGAACAACGCCACACACGCGAACACAATACTCGCCGCCGCCCGCGGTGAGGCACTCGGCCGCGCCGTCGCGGTCCTGCGCTTAGCGTCTTCGGAAACTGTCGCCGATTGCTCGATGGCGCGGACGCTAAAACCCAGGCACTGCCCTGTCCATCCAAATCCGAAACAGAAATCGGCCATAGGTGCTTGAATCTTCACTCATGCCGACGTCGGCGAAGGCTGAGGCTCTCTCACAAAGTACAAGAGCGTTCCCCCCGCCAAAAACAATGCCGCGACGGCGAAAATCGACAGCCGCGGGTTTCCGGTTAGCACGCCGACGATGCCCATGAACATCGGGCCTTGGACAGCGGCGAATTTGCCGAGCATGTTATAGAAGCCAAAAAATTCGCCTGCTTTGTCCTTGGGAATCAGTCGCGCATAAAACGAGCGGCTCAGGGATTGGACACCGCCTTGCACCAGGCCAATTACAATCGCGAGGCCAAAGAACTCGTTCGCGCTTTTCATCCGATAGCCCCAGATGGTCACGCCGGTGTAAACCGCAAGCCCGATAAAAATAGCACGCCGGGCGCCGAAGCGTTCGCCAATCTTGCCAAACACGATCGCCGCCGGGAAGCCCACAAATTGCGTCATGAGCAAAGCCGTGATCAGTTTTTGCGAGTCGAACCCGAGCGCCTTTCCATAATCCGTCGCCATCAACACGATCGTGTCGACCCCATCGATATAAAGCCAATAGGCCAGCAGAAACAGGAATACCGTTTTCATGCCATAGATGTGCCGGAACGTTTCCACGAGTTGGCGCAGGCCGGCCCCGATCGCTTGCCTTGCCGGAACTTTCTGGCCTTCGATCTTCGGTTCCTTGACCCACAGGAACAACGGCACGGAGAAAATCGCCCACCAGATTCCGGTCAGCACGAAAGCAAAGCGCGCGGCCGCAGAAGTATCCGCGAACCCGAACTTCGCAGGATCCTTCACCATCATTACGATGAACAAAAAGAGCAAACCGCCGCCGAGATATCCGAGCCCGTAGCCCAGCGCTGAAACGATATCGAACTCCTTCTCATCGGCAACGGTCACCAGCAGCGAATCATAAAAAATGTTCGCGCCCGAAAACCCAACCGTCGCCGCCACATAGATCATCAGCGCTGCGAACCAGTTCCCTTGCACGACAAAATGAAGCGACGCAGTCATCGCGACGCCCAGCGTTGCGAAGAACAAAAGGAAGCGTCTACGCGCTCCGCCGCGGTCCGCGATCGCGCCGAGGACCGGGGCCAACGCCGCCACGATAATGCCCGCGGTAGAATTTGCTACCCCAAGCCGGAAAGTGCTGTCTTGTGCCGGCGTGCCTTTGGGCGTCCAGAAATCGCTGAAGAAGACCGGGAAAAGCCCTGATAGCATCGTCATCGCGTAAGCGGAATTGGCCCAGTCGTAGAAGGCCCAGGGCAACGCTTTTTTCCAGTTGAGCCTCAAGCGCTGGTGGGCTGCAGTTCCTTTTTCCGGCGCGCCTCGGCGCAAAGGTCCGCGAGCACATTCGGCAGAGTCATCACGTTTTCGCGCGACCATTCGCCCATCAGGCAGATCTGGATCCAATTGCGCTTCAGCAAATATTCGCTCTTATAACTGAGCAGGTAACCTTCCTGTTGCAACAGCCAGCCGACACTGGGCGAACTGACTTCGGGCGGCAGCACGATCGTTACCACTGCCGGCGAACCCGACGCGTCCGGCGCCACGATCTGGAACCCGAGTTCGCGCACGCGCCCGCGCAGCCAATCGGAGACTTCGGCGATTTGCGCGAACTTGTCCTTCCAGCAAGTGCGTTGCATCGCGGTGAGCAACGCGTAAACCAGGTTCGAGGAATGGGTGAAGGGAACGCCTTCCTGCGTCACGTAAAAGCCAAGGTCCAGATATCGCGGCAGTGAATCCGACGGCGCCAGCTTGTGATTGTAAAATACCATCGACAGACCCGGGAACGCAGCGAGTCCTTTGCCGCTGACGCACGACGCCAGATAAACCCCGCTCAGATTCACCGGGACTGTGCCAAAGGAGCTGATGCAATCCAGGCAGAGCTTGATCGCACGCGCGGTGCAGAGACCACGCAGTTCGCCGAGGTCATTCAGGATGCCAGTCGAAGTTTCACAATGGACGGCCCAGATCCAGCCGATCTCCGGATGCTGGTTCAGATGCTCATTGATCGCTTGCGCATTCAAGGGTTCGCCCCAGGGCGATTGCATCGCGTCGAAGTCGAGACCGAGCCGCGTGGCGTGGTTGATGAGGCGATCGCCAAACTCGCCGTTGCTCAGGACCAGGCCGGGCTTTCCGAGCAGCGAGATTTGCCCGCCGATCGCGTCGTTCGCGAGGCTGCCGGAGCCGAGCAGGATTTCGACCGAATGCGCGCCTGCGAGTTCGCAGAGGAGGCGGCGCGTCATTTTGAAATCGGCCATGAAGATGTCCGAGCGATGCGAAACCGGTGCGCGCTCGAAGGCTTTGCGAACCTCTTCATGCACGTCCACGGGACCGGGCAGATAGGACGAAAGGATGCGATTCACTTCGGCCGACGGCGGCGACAGCAGCCTGGCCATCTGCAGAAACGTCTCGAGCGTGAGATACATCGGCTGGAACTGCGCGTCGCCGGTGCCGACCACCGGGCCGAAGGGAATGAAGCCGAGATGTTTGTAGAGACGCAATTGCCGCATCGTGCCGGAGATAATCGCGAGGTCGAAGCCTTGTTCGCGGAAATGATGTGCGATCAAGCCGACCAGTTTGGAGAAAACGAACCCATTCCGGAATTTCTTCTCGACGGACAGCAGGCGCACTTCGAGCGGCTTGCGGCCGCCAGGCAGGTGTTTGTCGAGGTCCGGCAGTTTGGCATCGAGCGAGAAGGGCCGGTGTCCGCGGCCGGCCACCATGCCGACGAGTTGATCGCCTTGCAGGCAGATCGCGTAGGTGTTCTCGGGGTGGAATTTGTCCACCAGCCGCTCGTTGGGATTGCGCGCGTGCTGCGGAATCTCCTCTACAAATGTTTTATAATTCAGCCGATGGATGGCTTCGAGCTCCCACGATTCGGTGGCGATCTTGAATTTCAACGAGCGCTCATCACTCATGACCTGTGTCCTTATCCATGGACCCGTCCTCCGCAACAGTCCCGCGGAGTGCGGATGGTTTATCGGTCCGAAAAATCTTCGCAAACTCTTCACGAATATTCTTGCGATGAGTGATCAACATGAGAATCGCCAGAAATGAGAGCGCCGCGATGGAGGGATTCTCGAACCCGCCCAGAAACAGCACCAGCGGCGTAATCGCAAACGCCAGCAACCCCGCGAGTGTGAAACTGCGCACGAATGCCCACAGCGGCAGGAACAGCACCAGCACCACCAACACCGCCAGTGAATCGAACGCCAGCAAGGCGCCGAACGAAGTCGCGACGCCTTTCCCTCCGTGGAAGCGCAATTGCGGAGGCCAATTGTGGCCGGCGACGACCGCCAGGACGCATGCCACGATCGCGTCCGCGCCCAGGCCAGAATACGTT
>Ga0066652_100000578_pt1 | contig 17768 bp, 14 predicted proteins | sample GraSoiAngelo_101_FD_71413 | JGI IMG/M metagenome (GOLD analysis project Ga0066652, IMG submission 71413) | Grasslands soil microbial communities from the Angelo Coastal Reserve, California, USA - 14_0903_02_30cm | ecosystem: Environmental > Terrestrial > Soil > Grasslands | place: USA...
GCCATTCCACGTTTTTCAGGAGGATAACTTTCGGTAATGATCGTTTGCGAAGTGACCAGCAGAGCCCCACCTCCCACTCCCTGCAGGAAACGGAAGATGATCAGTTCGTTGATCGTAGTCGCATTACCACAGAGAAATGAGCAAATAGTGAATAATATAATAGATGCCGCGAAATAATTCTTTCGACCAAATTGTTGCGAGAGCCAGCTTGTCATCGGGATAATGATCACATTACCGATGGCATATGCAGTTACTACCCAGCCGATCTCGCCGGTTGTCGCTCCCAGGTTTCCTCTCATCTCGTTCAACGACACGTTGACGATCGTTGTATCCACGATCTCCAGCAAGGCGCATATGATCGCCGTGATGGTGATGATCACTCTTCTGGATCCATATTCTACTAATGAATTTGCCTGTACCATTTTATTCAGTTGTCCGTTGTCAGATATCGTTATCAAGTGTCGGGTGTGCACCATTCACCATCTTAGTCAAGATGCACATCCACAAAAACATTCATCCCCGGTCTTAATTTTTTTACCAACACATCCGAAGGATCGGTAAACTCAATCTTGACCGGTAAGCGTTGTACCACTTTCACGAAATTGCCGCTCGCATTATCAGGAGGAAGGAGTGCAAAGGTTGATCCTGTAGCTGGTGAAAACGACGTAAGCTTTGCTTCAAACTTATGTCCGGGATAGGCATCTACCTTTACAATTACTTTTTGTCCTTCTTTCATCTTATCCAATTGCGTTTCTTTGAAATTGGCTATTACCCAAACATTCTCACTATGCACCACGGCGAACAACGGCTGCCCGGCCTGCACAAACTGTCCAGGTTGTACGTTCACTTTTGACACCATGCCGTCCAGCGGAGCAGTGATCACTGTATAGGAAAGATTCAGTTTCGCTGCGTTAATATCCACCTGGCGTTGATGAATGGTGGCATCGGCTATACTAACCTGCGAAGCGGTTGCATTACTTTGTACAGAGACCGCATTGGTCTGTTGCTGCGCCTGTTTCTTTTGTTCTTCCAGGATCGCCAGTTGTTTCTCGGTTGTTTGCTTGGTTGCAAGCGCCTGCTCATATTGCTGCTGCGTGATCGAATGATCCTTTATCAGGTTTGCATAACGCTCATAGTCCTGATCAGCACGCCATACATTCACTTTTGCCGCGTCAATTTGGGCATCGATCGTTCCGATCGAAGCCTGTGAAGTCGCGATGTTGGCCCGGGCTGCAGTTGTGGTTGCTTTAGCACTGTTCAGGGAACTTTGCGCGATCTGTAATGCAGCTTCTGCCTGTTCTACCTTCATCACATAATCACGGTTATCCAGGATCAATAAGGTGTCTCCTTTTTTAACCTGCTGGTTGTCCTTAACTTTTACATCGGTCACATAACCAGCCACACGCGGTATTACCGGGCTGATATCACCGCTTACCTGCGCATCATCTGTATCTTCATGATGAAGGCCATGCTGGTATTTCGAGAAACCGAACCATCCGCCACCGACCACCAGTAAGGCCAGTACAATAAGGAATACAGGGTTTTTCTTCTTTTTTGTTTCTTGTGTTTCCATTGCTCTATGTTAATTCAATTTATAAGTTTGGTTTATTTTTTCATTTCAACGCTTAATATGCCTGCGGTCTGGAGTAATTTATGATAGGCCACAAATGCATCCGCTCTTGCCAGCGTATAACTCAGCCTCGCCTGTAATTGAGCTATGTCTGCATCTATCAGGTCGCCTGTCGTGGCAAGACTGTTGTCGAATTTATTTTTAACGATACGGTAATTCTCTTCTGCCTGTTCCACTGCCTTCAAATAGACATCGATCTTTTTCCGGCTGCTCATCAGGGAGAGGTAGGTTTTATTCACTTCCAGCCTGACATTATCATCCAAAATAGACTCGGTAAGGGATAACTGTTTCACTCTCGCTTCGGCCTGTTTTACTTTGGCTTTGGTCTTCCAGAGTGAGCCAATATTGTAGGAAAAGCCTACACCTACATCGATCGCGTTGGAGACGACGAGCACTTGTGGCACATCGGCTGCGATATATCCGCCAGTCAGCGCCAGGCTGGGAAACATTTCACCTTTCACCGATTTGACACCTGATTCAGCCGCTTTTTTTCGCAGGTCTATCGCAGCCATGTCCTTCCGGCTGTTCAGGGCAGCCTGCAAATAATCATCCAATACACGATTATCGTTTTTCCTGGCGATACCGGTAGTATCCAATACCAGTTCCGTAGCAGTTGGAAGGCCAAGCATCAGGTCCATATTGACATTGGCAAGCTGCAGGTTATTTTCTGCATCCAATAAATTGAGTTCCACATTAGATGTCTGCAACTGCGCTTTTAAAAAATCATTTCGTGCCAGCAAACCGTTTTTTTCCATGTTGCCCAAATCATTTTCTCGGTGCTGTGATTGCGACAGGTTTTCTTTGAAAAGCCTGACTGCTGTCTTTGCCTTGAATAGGTTGGCAAATGCCTCGATGGTATTCTGGATCACTTCATCTTTATTATCCTCTGCATCCAGCTTCGCGGCCTGTTCCAAAAACCGGGATGATTCAATGCCATACCGGATGCGGCCACCGGTATAGATCGGCAACGAAAGATTTACCAACCCATAGGCTGCCTGGTTCATCTTCGGCACTTCGGTACTGGAACTGCCACCTCCGCTCCCACTTGCGGGTTTCATCTTGAGGTCTACGTTGGGACTGTTAAACCTCAGGTATGAAGCAGACGCCTTTGCATCGGGTAGCCTTCTTTCGACTGCCTCCTTTAAAGTAGCAGTAGCCTCGTCGATCTTCGCCTGGCTGTTCTTCAGTTGTTTGCTGTTTTGAATGCTCAGGTCGATTGCTTCGTTCAGACCCAGTGTCTTCTTCTCCTGCGCATGGATTTGTGCCGACAGCAGGGAAAATACTATCAATGTTAGTTTCATTCTATTCTTCATGTGTCAGTATTGCTTTGAATAATTTCTTTAAATGCTGGCTCAGTTTCTTTTTCATATGCTTTTGAAAATCCTCGTCACTGAGGGTTTGAAGATTGTTGATCTCCCTGTAATAATGCTGGGTGGCAACAATGGTATTGGCGGTACCGATCAGCGTTGCCATCATCAGGGGGATATCAATATTCTTCCTGAACTCTCCTTTCCGCTGGCCGTCATGAATCAACCGGGAGATCAGCTCCTGGTTCCTTTTTTTCATTTCAAAAATGAGCTTGGCGGTAAAACCAGTGTGATTCAGTACCTGTTCGCGCATCATGATCCTTGAAAAACATTGTTGCTTCATCACTTTGTCGATATAATGATCGATGACCGTGTTCATCTTATCCATTGAACTCATCGTACCATCTCCCATCATATTTTCAAGGGTGATCTTCAGGTATTCGCCCCGGTAGCTGAATAAGGCTTCGAGCAACTTATCCTTTGAACCGAAATAATAAGAGATCATCGCAAGGTTCACGTTGGCTTTCTCCGCTATGTCTCTGACGGATGTACCATTGAAGCCTTTTTCAGCGAAAAGCGTCTCCGCCGATTCAATGATCTGGATCTGTTTATCGTTATATGTTGTTGTCATTATTTTTAAAAGAGGGCACAAAGTTAAACAAATGTTTGATTTAAACAAATGTTTGATTAAGTTTTTCAGGAAAAATCTCCTGCAGATAAAAACGATTGTTTGTACAGTAGGAATTTTCTTATCGCTGGCTTGCAATAAGCAGGTTGAGATCAGTGTACTTCAGGTCAAATCTTTCACTGAGATAAAAATTGGTCAACGCCCCTTTGAAAAGATAGATCCCGCTGCGCAGGTGTACCCTGTGCCAGACAAGGTTTTCAAATCCCCCATCCTCTCCTGCTTCCATCAACAAAGGCATTAACACGTTGCTGATAGCCTGGGAGGCTGTCCTCGCAAAGCCTGACGGTATATTGGGCACGCAATAATGGATCACCCCGTATTTCATAAAGATGGGGTGTTCATGCGAAGTGATCTCTGAGGTTTCAAAACACCCGCCGCGGTCGATGCTAACATCGATCACTACCGCACCCGGTCGCATATTGCTTACCATTTCTTCGGTAACGACCATCGGTGTTCTTCCCGTCTCGGATCCAAGAGCACCAACGGCAACCTCGCAGGTCTTCAGTTGCTTGGCAAGCATGCGCGGTTCAATTACCGACGTCCATAAACGATGACCGATATTATTCTGTAACCGCTTGAGGCGATAAACGCTATTGTCAAAAACTTTTACCGATGCACCGAGAGCCAGCGCTGCTCTTGCCGCATATTCTCCTACAATTCCAGCGCCGATGATGATAACCTTCGTAGGTGCAATACCGGAAATACCACCCAGCAAAACTCCTTTACCATGGTTGGCCGAGCTTAGGTACTGCGCAGCAATCAACATTACCGCGCTTCCAGCGATCTCGCTCATGCTTCGAACGATGGGATAGGAATCGCTATCGTCCTTTAAATTTTCAAATGAAATAGCCGTGATCTTTTTCTCCATCATCTTTTCGAGAAGCTCCGCTTTCAATACCGAAAGATGAATAGGTGAAATGATAACCTGGCCGTATTGGATCAGGGGGATATCTTCTTCAATTACCGGTGCGCTTTTTACAAGGACTGGCGACTTAAAAACTTCAGCCCGGTCATAAACAATTTTTGCTCCAGCTTCGCTATAATCCTTATCGCGGAAATGAGATGCTTCACCGGCATTGTGCTCGATTATTACACTATGTCCATTGCTGACAAGAACACTGACAGCGTCAGGGGTCAATGCTATACGATTTTCCTGGAAAGCGATCTCTTTGGGAATGCCAATCATCATTCCCTGAGCCTTGGGCTTGATGTCCAGCGTTTCTTCTAAGGTTTCGTAGCTGAAAGAAGTACTTATTTTGGGTCTTTGCTGGCTCATGCAAGGTTTCTTTTTATCCCAGCTTTAGGTAACTCGAATCATGCTATTCTCCACAACGGACGCGGGTTCATTTCTTGCTGAACAAATTGGGAATAGCGACTAACTGCTGGTTGCCAAAATTAGCTTATTTTATCATCTGTCCGCAACTTCCGGCTCGCAGAATCCGCTATTTCAATGTAAATATGTCGCGTACCCGGAGGAAAAATACCCGGAGCCCTGTCGGGCCATTCCACCAGGCAGATATTATCGCCATACAAACAATCCTCCATGCCAGCCCGGATAGCTTCTTCCTCATTTTTCAAACGGTATAGATCCAGGTGAAATATTTTCCTGTCAATTCCATTTTCCGTATAACTGTATTCATTGATAATTGAAAAAGTAGGACTGGTCACCGCATCCTTTACTGCCTTCACATCACAAAGAGCATGAATGAAAGTTGTTTTTCCCACACCCATCTCACCATGGAAAGCAAACACCTTTGTGTCACCAGCCACTTTCCAAAACCGTGTTGCAATTTCTTTGATATCATCCAGGGAAAATTTCAACTCCATTGCACAAATTTAGCGGGAATAGCAACCATGTTGCTAAGATATTGTTGTTAGTCATATGCTATCGGAATAGTGTTTGATAATTTTGTAATACGATTCTCACGCCATCCCGCCGTTGGGCGGGACGAAGGCGCAACGTATGTGTCACGAGTCGTTGCGTCGTCGCGTCGCTGCGAGAAAAGTAAAAAAGCATTATGGAAAAAGTACAATGGCAGGTCGAAGGAATGGATTGTTCCAATTGTGCGCTCACGATCCGTCGTTACCTCGAAAAAGAGGGCATGAAGGACGTGAAAGTGAATTTTGCAACCGGCGATGTAAGTTTTGATATGAACGGCAACGCTGTTGTTCCCGGTAACCTTTCGAAAGGCATAGAGTCACTGGGTTATAAAGTGGTCAACGAGGAACAGGCTGAGAAGGAAAGAAAGCCGTTTCTTTCCAATCACCTCCAACGATTTTTGTTTTGTCTTCCTTTTACGCTGTTATTGATGCTTAACATGATACCAGGTGTACATATTCACTGGCTGATGGACCCATGGGTTCAGTTGGCCTTGACTATCCCTGTATATATTGTAGGCATGAGTTTTTTTGGAAGGAGCGCCTGGAAGAGCTTACGCAATGGCATGCCAAATATGAATGTGCTTATCGCAGTAGGTGCGACCGCGGCCTTTGTATATTCTCTCTACGGAACTTTGACAGGGCAAGCTGCCAATTACATGTTCTATGAAACGACCGCTGCCATCCTTACCCTGGTTTTCCTTGGCAATCTTATGGAAGATAGTTCTGTTCACTCCACGCAACGGGCATTGAACAAGCTGGCAAAATCCCAGAAAGTAATGGCGAACATGATCGCCTATGATGACAAATACCAGGAACAAATATTCCAGGTTGAGAATACTGAGCTCAAGGTTGGCGACCTTGTGTTGATAAAAAGCGGTGAACAGGTACCGGCAGATTGTAAAATACTGTGGGGAGAGGCCGACGTGAACGAATCTGTTTTAACGGGTGAAAGTTTGCCAGTTCATAAAAGTAAAAAGGATACATTGATCGGTGGAAGCCTGCTACAGGATGGGACAGTCAGAGCACAGGTAACAGCTGCGGGCAATGATACAGTTCTTTCCGGCATCATTAACCTGGTAAAACAGGCACAGGGCGAAAAGCCACCGGTCCAACAACTGGCCGACAGGATCAGCGCGGTGTTCGTACCTGTTGTATTGGGTATCGCGGCCTTAACGCTGGTAGTGAACTGGATCATCATGGAAGATTTTACACCGGCATTGATGAGAAGTATCGCGGTGCTGGTGATAGCATGTCCCTGCGCCATGGGTTTAGCCACTCCCGCAGCGATCGCTGTTGGATTGGGACGTGGCGCGAAATCCGGGATACTTTTCCGCAATGCAACAAGCCTTGAACTTTTCAAAGACATCAAACAGGTAGTGTTTGATAAAACAGGAACCCTGACCACGGGCAATTTCCAGATCGCGAATTCAGTCCAGAGTCCGGAGCCGGGAGTTCCGAGCCAGGAGTTCCAACGAATCGTTTATTCAATCGAAAATTTTTCCAATCATCCTATTGCAAAAAGTATAACGCGTGAATGGAAAATAGATGAAATACCGTGGACAAAGATCGAAGAGATAAAAGGCCTCGGCATGAAGGCTGAAGACAGGGAAGGTAATACCTACCAGGCAGGCTCATTCAGGATGGCTGAGCATCTTACCAAAGACGACCAGCATAATATTTATGTTATAAAAAATGACCGGCTATTGGGTTGGATCGACGTAAAAGATGAAGTAAGACCTGAAGCAAAAGCGGTAGTTGATTATTTTCATTCGAAGGATATTAAAACTATTCTTTTAAGCGGTGACCGGTATGCCAAGACCAAACAACTGGGCGATCTTTTGGGTATCGATGAAGTGATCGCCGAACAAACACCGGAACAAAAGCTGAATAAGGTCGCTGAACTGAATGCCCAGGCTCCTACCGTGATGATTGGAGATGGGATCAATGATGCGCCCGCACTGGCCAAGGCCACTGTTGGTGTGTCAATGAGCGATGCTTCTCATATCGCCATGCAAACGGCCCAGGTAGTGCTGATGAACAATGGCCTCAAGAACCTGCCGACTGCGCTGGGATTGGGAAAACACACCTACCTGACCATCAAACAAAATCTTATCTGGGCTTTTGCCTATAATATTGTTGCTATTCCTGTTGCCGCGCTGGGTTTTTTGACGCCCACATTCGGTGCTCTTGTAATGGGATTAAGCGATGTAGTGCTTGCCATTAATTCGGGAAGATTATTTGTTAAAAAAGTCACCTGAACGTTTTTGGCCACAGAGAAAGAAGGCTCTGGGCTCTCCGCTGCTAGCTTGGTAGCCACATCGAAGCAAAGCAGGGCAGGCTTTGTTTTTCCTCTGCGGCTCCCTGGCTACCGGCAGGCAGGTCTGTGGCCAAATTCCTGTTTTTTATTTTGTGCCGTTATTTTTGCAGCGCAACATATATTTCTTCGCCGCGTTAATTCCCTGCATGGTATGTCAACGATTTTTTCCAGAATATTTTTTACTGTGCTGTTTATCTACGGCACTTGTTTTTTAACAGCTCCTCTCGCAGCGCAAACGAGTTTATTGCTTAATGGCAATTTTGAAGATATTAATACCTGTACAGAATACAATTCAGAATGCGGGGTGGAGGGCTGGTTTTATTTAAACAATGTAAAAGTGCAGATGCTGGAAAATGAAGAACCGGAGCTTTATCAATATATCGGCAATAATTCCTTCGGTCTCTTCTTTACCTGGAACGGCTATCAAAATTTCTCACCCATTGTCGGAACGCTACTTCCCTGCCGGCTGCAAAAAGATTCCCGATATATATTTCGTGGCCTGTTCAAAAAACCGAAGCTGGATAAAAAACTGGTCTTTTGGCCGGGCGTAGTTTTGGGAGAAAATTTTTATGTCCCCCGAAGACCTTTTGCGGCAACAATGCACCCGGACAGTATCACGCAAATAAAGTATTTACCCAAAACAGGATTTTACCAATTTGAATACAGCTTCACAGCAACAGGTAAGGAGAAATACCTGACATTCGGAACATATATAACCGAAGACACGGCACGTTCAAAAAATGTATTTATTGGTTCCCAAAGCGTCTCTGTTGTGCTGGATAATTTTGAACTGTTGTCCACCGAAGGTCCGGATGGAACCGACTGCAGTCATTTTGTAGAGATGAAAGAAGCAGTTTATAATTATAATTACCGTCATAAAGAAATGGACTACTCGCTTTATAGTAAAGGGGATCTGAACATTGATTTTAGCAAACACGACAGCCTCAATAAGACCGTCTTTGATGTGCCCCTTAAAGAGAGACCTGTAAAGATTGATACTTTAAAACTTGGCGATGTCTTCTTTGATTTCAACAAATCGAAGCTGAAACAGGAAGGATTAACGATGTTGGCAAAATATTTCGATGAACCGGAAAGAAAAACTACGATCGACAGTATTTACATCGAAGGGCATACCGATTCAGTCGGCACTGATCGTCGAAACCTTCAACTGAGCCGGGAACGTTGCGAATCTGTTCGAGCCTGGATGCTCAGGAACGAAGTATTGCCTGACGAAAATATTCAGATACATCCTTTCGGCGAGTCGAGACCTATGGTTTCCAATAGCACTTCGCAAGGCCGGGCACGAAACCGCAGAGTGGAAATAATCGTTTTTCGCCGGCAGAAAAACTAATAGGGCCGTTGAAACATGAGCATTCATTAATCGATTTTTCACTAGTTTAGGCAAAACTTGTTCTTCCTGATGGCATCCGGGTCCACATCTGACAACCAAAGACGGGCGATTCATACCATTCTCAAACAGTATTGGGGCTTTGAGTCCTTTCGCCCTTTACAGGAAGATATCATTCTTTCGGTTTTATCCGGCCGCGATACACTTGCGCTGATGCCTACCGGGGGCGGCAAATCCTTATGTTACCAGGTGCCGGCATTAACCCGGGAAGGGATGTGCCTGGTTATTTCTCCCCTGATCGCGTTGATGAAAGACCAGGTGGAAAATCTTCGCAAAAGAAATATTACCGCTTACGCCATCTACTCGGGAATGACGCGGCAGGAAGTGATACATACTTTAAAAACGGTGATCAACAGCAATTGCAGGTTCCTATATGTATCCCCGGAAAGATTGGAAACGGCTCTATTCAAAGAATATCTTCCCGGCATGCATGTCAACCTTGTAGCTGTGGACGAAGCTCATTGCATTTCACAATGGGGTTATGATTTCCGCCCGCCTTATTTGCGGATCGCGGCGTTGCGTGAAGAATTACCAGGAATACCCGTGCTGGCCCTGACGGCATCGGCGACAAAAGAAGTGCAGGACGACATCTGTAACAAGCTAACCTATCTACCTTCCAATCCCAACAAGAATTCATTACACGATTGGAAAGTTTTCCGGCAATCATTTGAAAGAGCTAATCTTTCGTATAGTGTCTTTAAAGTCGATTCCCGGATTAATAAAATAATAGAAATACTGTCGAAGGTGCCGGGTTCGGGCATTGTCTATTGTAAAAGCCGGAGACGAACCAAAGAGATCAGCGAATTATTACAATTGCAAAATATTTCAGCTGATTTCTACCATGCAGGCCTGGGCCAGCAAGAAAGAAGCAGGAAACAGGAAGAATGGATTGCCAATACAACCCGGGTAATAGTTTGCACTAATGCTTTTGGAATGGGTATTGACAAGCCGGATGTGCGTACCGTCATTCATGCCGATGTTCCGGACTGCCTGGAAAATTATTACCAGGAAGCAGGCCGTGCGGGAAGAGACGGGAAAAGATCCTATGCGGTGTTGTTATATGATGAGCACGAGTTGCGCGAACTGGAACAACTGCCATCCCTACGGTTTCCATCGCTGGATGACATTAAACAAGTCTACCAGTCAATTGCGAATTATCTCCGGGTGCCTGCAGGAGATGGCGAAGGTCAATACTTTGATTTTGACATTAGCGATTTCCTGAAAAAATTCAAATTGAACAGTTACACCGTGCTCTATGCGTTGAAAGCACTGGAACAGGAGGGCTGGTTATCATTTAATGAACAGGTTTTCCTGCCGGCCAGGGTAAATTTTACGACAGGTAAAAATCAGCTTTACGAGTTCGAAAAAAACTATCCCCTGCTGGAACCCGTTATCAAAACATTGCTCAGGGCTTATGAAGGCATCTTTGATTATCCTTCGCCAATTTCCGAAATGATGATAGCACGGTTGCTCAGGGAAGATGTTGAAAAGGTAAAAGAACAACTGCGTCAACTAAATCAGTACGGAATTATTGAATATCAACAGCAAAAAGACACTCCACAATTGTTTTTTCTAAAAAGTCGAAGTCGGGTGGAAGATCTATCCATCAATAAACCGGGTTATGCTGCCCGGAAAGAAAAGCTTGCCAGTCGTATACGGGAAATGATCCAATTCATCGGAACGACAAACCAATGCCGCAGTAAAATGATTGGAGTATACTTTGGAGATGAATCGATGAACGATTGCGGGATCTGTGATAATTGCCTGCGCAAAAAAAATATCTCACTCACCCAGGAAGAATTTGACGACATTCATAATAGTATTGTCGCCACGCTTCAAAACCGGTCATTGCGGGCAAAAGAACTCCTTTCGGCACTGGGGAGCATAAAAAAAGAAAAAGCCTGGAAAGTGATTGAGTTTCTGCAGGCTGAAAATAAAATTGAAATGGATGAAAGTGGAAAGATCAATTTGAGTTCTGCCAGGCCATAAAACCAGGAATTATGAATTATGAGTTACGAATTATGAATTCAGGTAGGCAGGTTAAGAGTTAACGCAAAAGAGTTGAGGTTATTCCACACTCAGCATTCACCAACCCTGGACCAGGAGATTTTGTGCGGCTTTTATACTGCAATGCTGGTACCGGGAATATGCTTTGGCCGCCGCCAGCCTAATTGTTGGACCAGGTTTCTCATTAACCCATTCATGAATTGCGTCATGAAGTGTATACGCCTCGGGGCACATCAGGCCAGAGGTCCAAAGAAGTGGTGAAGACCCCGTGGATCTTAAATGGGAAGAGAAATAATTTTTGCTGTAGCAGGCCAGGATGATCGTCTCTCTTCGCTTATCCCCGGCATTTTCAAATTTTTCTTGCAAAGAAAAATCCATTAACCCATCGTGACCCATATAGGCCAGGAGATCAGAAGCGCCACCAAAATAAATCTTCTTTTGACCTGCTTTTATTTCAATCTCATTTTTTCCAGATGATGCGTTAAGAAAATCAACTGTTGTTTGCCTGATGACTTGTCCATCGTAAGCATCGGCAAGAAGATAAATATTTTTTGAGGTATGTTTAAAAAGCAATCTCTCCAGGATGTTCGGGGAAGGGTTGAGCTGCGAAGAAATAATCTTCCACTCCCCACTTCTCTTAAAATAAGATTTTATCCCGTTACCACATCCCCAATAAAGATTTGTTTTCGGATCCTGGCCATTACCGATAGAAGCCGGTACAGGAACGATTCCCTGGTACTTATTATCACAGAGGGCGACAAAAACATGAATTGTTTTTATAGTACTATCGTTGGAACCCGAGGCTATTGATGCAACAGTTGATGTATCTTTTCCCGGGGTTGGTGGTTGGCTACCTGTACATAGACAAAGGGATCCTAGTGGTAAAAGAATGAAGAAGGTCCGATATAGCCATGTCATTACTATTAGAGAGAAAATGCTGGATATTCCATAAAAGAGAAAGCAAATGCCGGTACTAAAGATAGGATGTGGAGCTAATTAATAAACAAATTGAATATCCGCTCTGTCTTTAAATGATTGTATGATCGCCAGGATATATCCCGGCACCCATGTTGGCGGAAGCTTTTTCTCAGTATATGCCTGGTTGTTGCTGCGTTAAGCAATGCATACCACCGCCGCCAAAATTAAATTCAATCACATCTATCTGAATTACTTTTTTGTTAGGAAAAGCTTGTTGAATTATTTTAAATGCAATGTCATCTTTTGCTTTTTGCAAAACCGCGCAATTAGGTCTGCAATATTTAGGTATAAGCACTACATTATTTGCAATAATAAAATTCATGTAGCTGGCTGAGGCAAGAAAGCGGATAGTATCACCCGGAATTGTTCCTGGAAATGAAAAAGCATCTGCTTTGTCTGATACTATATGTTTATCTATAACAAAGTCGGGAACCGGCATTTCAATAATTCTGAAATGGTTTCCATCCTGGTCGGTAGCTGCTTTTAAAATTTCGTAGTTTGCTTCTAAGTGTTTATAATTTAGCCGGGATAAGGAATTCGCGTTTTTTTCTTTTTCGGTCATGCGTTCAACGAGTAGCGTATGGTCTTCAACAAAACGACAAATCTCATCAACATGTCCGCCTGTGCCACCGGCAGAATAAACTCCTGTTGGCAAAATGCCTGTTATACGGGATTGGCTGTCATCTACCGAAGGATATTTTAGCCAAATTATCTTTTTTACATGCAATACTCTCTTAAACTCAGTTTCTAATTGTTGTTTTGTTTTGCCCGGATTACGCTGCAGTTCTACTGCCTCATTGATAATCATCACGCCTTTGCCATTAAACTCGCGGTCACCTCCTTCGCTTACTATATTTGCTTTAATCACCGACAATCCCAAAGATGCTGCAATCGTACTGTCACCTTCATCTGTTGTTTTAGCAAAACCTGTATGGCAATCACCGTAACAATTAAATCCAAAGTCAACGCCCATTAAATGCCCTTTATTACCTTTTAAGAAAACAGGACCATAATCGCGAAGCCAAAAATGCCAGTTAGGTGAATAGAAAAAGATGATTTTTGATGTGTCGATATTTGAAATCAAAAATTTCTCAGCCAGCAAATTTCGTTGAACGGTATCGTTGACAATTAAATGCACTTGCACATAAGGCGTGAGTGCCCGTAACATTTGCAGTCGAATATTTTCAACATCTTCTTTGGATGCTGTATCTGTGTAAGTGGTAATTCCCCATCCCATCCAAATGGCGTCTATCTTTTCAAATTCAGCGGGGAAAATAAATTGTTCTTTTCCGTCCTGTGCAAATGCAGTGATATTGGCTGAAAGCAGTAAAAATAAAAATAAATGTTTTTTCATTGTGAAGAATGATCGTAAAAAGTTTCTGCAAACTCCAGGGCTTTCTGCTCCTGAATTGGCGAGACTGGGTAAAGATAGAAAGAAGAAGGTATACCTGTCCTGCCTCATGTGGGATTCAGAAGCCAGCCGATATCCAGGAGGGGCAAAAAATCCCTTGTTAGTGGCAGTTTAGCCTCCGCCAAGCTCTTGTATCAACTCACGAAACTTATGAAATGCAGGTTTAGGTGTGTAGTCGTCCTTTAGTATTCCAAACTGATAAAACAAATCGTCATTTTTGCTATCGGCGTCACGAAGGCTAAATAGTTCGTAACTCCTAATATTCAATTCATGTTTTACTTCATTAAGGGCTCTAATAATAGTTTCAATAATAAGCGCCTGCCTTTCATAAGATCTACTCCCTCCTGTAGACCATCCATTTTCTGTTATGCAAACAGGCACTGATAGCGGTATTTTCCCAGAATTTAAAACGACATTACGAAAATGGTGTAAAACATATTTAACTGTACTAGTTAGATTTCCCGGAAACCCCTCCTCAGGTAATGGTCTAAATACATCTGGGAAAAAATCAAGACCAATATAGTCAATAGCTTCTCTGAACAGTTTGAAATTATCGCTGCCTATAATATTCCAAAAAGTATCATTTGGGTTAAATGACAGGGCTGTATTAAACCCGATTTGAATGCGGTTTTTACTTTTGGTGATTTCTTTTTTTGCTACCAAAATACCGTCAAATAAAGCTTCCTCTATGTTGTCAAAACTACCATCCCCGGAATAAACATCTTTTAAATTTGGTTCTTCGCCGATTTGAATTGAGTGAAGATGGTCGCCATACTTCTCTATCACCTTTCTAATAGTGGTTGTCCAATCGCGGTGATCATACTTTACTGAACGGTAGCAAATCACCAAATCAATTTTTCTGGTTATCGTTGCGTATTGAATAATATTCTCAGGAGCCTCATTGCCTATTTCACCTTCGCCTAAATAATGTATATATCCCCTTATAATAAGTGAGTGCCTTCCCTGTTCAAGATTTTCCAGGGCATTATGAATTTTGTGAGGATTGTCAGGTTCTCCTATAACAAGTTCCTTGTCTGTTCCGGCAACACTGCCTATGTAAAGTCCAAAATTCATTGCTTTAAATGTTTTTAAATTGCGACCAACGCCACCGCTTGCTGATATAGCGACTCCATGATCGTTATTCCTGAATTTCGCCTATCGGGAGAACCGGGTAAAGATAATAAAGCTGAAAATATTTTCTAAAGCTTGCTGTATTCGCCAGCTGGATATATCGCTGACTAGCGACATAAAGTGAGAATTTATTTGTTAAGCCGCCATATCAAAAACCCCTGTCGTACGATATTCTATTCTTTTCGGTTATGTTATACATTTTCCCGACAGTTGTTTTCGAATGATCTCATTTTTTCAGTCCTATAGTGTTCTTCACCGACAAATTGTTGTATAAAAAAGTTTTATACTAAGTAAGGCACCAGCATATATGGAAAAACAACAATGGCATGGTTTTTATCCCTACAAAATAAAACATAATTGTATGAAAAAGTATTCAATAATTGTTGCCATGCTTATGATAATTGGTATCTCCGTTAGTTCCTGTCACGCATCTGGAAAAATAGGTACCAAACATCATGAGGTAGGCGCTGGTGCACACATTAAATAGTAATTGTCAACAGAAACGTGCATAATTTCCCGACATGTTTCTAACAGAATAATTGCTGTTCAGACGAGTGTGGTGATTTAATTACGCACAACGGGAAGCACTTTCTGCTCACGTATTTGACAGGACAAGTGTGCTGATAGTCGGTGTTATTCGGCCCGGATTTCCCTTATCGGCCGGATTGAATAAAGTTAATGTAACTGATGTTATACCCGCTGCAGGCAGGCTCTGTTGTCTGAGTTACCCACTTATTGACCTTACCTACGAGAGGGCGCAGCAGCAGATTCTTTAGCCAACTTCGCCCCAAGGCGGGGCAGAATCTCTTCATGTTATGCGCTGCCTTTGTTGTCGGAGCTGTCTAAATTGATTATAGTTATTCAGTCAAATTTTTATAAAGGATTTCTATTTTTACCGAGTTGTTCGGCCAAGCCAATAAGAAGCCCTTCAGGTCCGCGTATGTAGCAAAGTCGATATAATTCCTCATACTTGACCACTTCTCCGACGAGCTGCGCACCAATTTTTTTGAGCCTGACAAGCGTTTCGTCGATGTCGTCAACGGTGAACATAACGCGTAAATAGCCAAGAGCGTTTACCGGGGCGTTCCGGTGATCGGCGATAACCGGTGGAGTTAGAAATCGTGATATCTCGAGCCGGCTATGGCCATCTGGAGTGACCATCATTGCAATTTCAACATGCTGGTTTCCCAGTCCGGTGATACGTCCAGCCCATTCTCCTTCTATTGTGGCCCGCCCTTCAAGCTTTAGACCAAGCTCGGCGAAGAAAGCAATGGTCTCATCGAGGGATTCTACCACGATGCCGACATTGTCCATGCGTATTAATTTGTTTTTTGCCATAGCCTTGTTTACTTATTAACTAAAGTCACGTCTCTATTTGGAGTTTCTATTCGATTAAATACATTTCTCAGACCTGCAGTCCCAATAACGCCAAACCCCTTGTTATGTATTCGTGCTTCTTAGTGTTTCATTAGCCGCTTACCCGATTGTCTACAGGCATTCAATTTGGGTAAAAAGTTCTTACCGGCAGCACTACTTGCAACAGGAAGACTAGAAAAGTAAGCAATTACCAATTGGCTGAACGGTCTATGTAAATTACCTGTCCAGGCATGCCTATTGTTAGCGGCTGATCTTCGTCTGGCAGTAATCTGATAAAGCCTCGGTTATCATTTTTGATTTATCCCCCAAGAACACAGCTTTTTTTAAGTCGCTACAAATTTTTTCTTGTTCATCTTCTGGAATCGGTACTTTGTCTTTTGATGCTAAAACTGTTACGTCATTGTTTTTTGATATTGCCCTACTATTCTCAAACTGATATTTTCTGATTCTGGCAAATGCTCTGTTAGTTAGTGCGTATTCCATAAACGGCTCATACTTTAATGCTTTGTCAAAGTCTGCAATAGCTTCATCAAATTGAAAGTCATTTAATTTAATTGTTCCTCTTGAAAAATATGCTTCGGCATAAGTGCTGTCAAGCTCAATAGCTTTAGAATAATTTTTTATCGCACTTTTATAATCTCCCTCTTTGCTGCTCTCGTGTCCTTTTTTCATTGCCTGGTTTATTTTTTCGAGCTGCTTATCGGGAGTTGTCTTACCATTTTTTGTTACCTCAATCGCAAGAATTTTTCCTGTTGAATAGTAAACAGCAGTTTCGCCGTCCATTATTCCGTCAATGAAATTACTTCTCTGTTTTAATTGTCCGTTTGGGAAATACATATCCCAAATGCCATTCTCTTTCCCGTTTATAAATTCTCCTTTTTGTTTTAATGAACCATCTTCATAATATTCAATTTCAAAGCCGTTTTCAATTCCATCCTTGTAATCTCTCTCAACAGATACCTTGCCATTTTGATAATACATTTTACGATGCCCGTTTATTCTGCCATATAAAAACATTCCGTCGCCTTGTTTCCTTCCGCTGTAATAATAATCTATAAAGCGTCCATTATAAGGTGTATTGTGAAAAAGAAAAACTCCATTTTTTCTTTCCATCTGTTTTGAAGAAGGAATTTGTTTTAAACTGTCTGATCTATTGCGATATTCTTTTGTAAAGATAAATGTCACTCCATCAAATTGTCCGTAACCTAAACGATTTAAAGTGTCTTTATTTTTGACTACTATGATATCAGCAACATCGGCTTGCACTATTTCATTTCCTTCTTCTGGGTCATCAATAACTGGTATTGAGTCAACCACAAACATTATTTTGTCATTCGAAACCTGTCCAAATAAAATTGTATGTAATAAAAATAGTCTTGCGAAAAGTAAAATAATTTTATTCATAGTAGGGTGAGTCAAATAGAGTGCTGCTAAGGCCAGGGCTTTCTGCTCCCTCTTTTGGCGGTACAAGTTGTTGCTCATATGCTATCTATGCCAGTTCAGCCCGTAATTAAAGATAAATAGAATTATGATGCTGAATAAACTTCAATTGAGTTAGTGGTGACTTATAGATTTATACTTATTTAAAAGCGGAGAGTCTCTCGATGCCATTTTTAATTCCCGATTTGATCAT
>Ga0066652_100000579_pt1 | contig 17760 bp, 10 predicted proteins | sample GraSoiAngelo_101_FD_71413 | JGI IMG/M metagenome (GOLD analysis project Ga0066652, IMG submission 71413) | Grasslands soil microbial communities from the Angelo Coastal Reserve, California, USA - 14_0903_02_30cm | ecosystem: Environmental > Terrestrial > Soil > Grasslands | place: USA...
TATATAAGGGAGGTCCCCATGAAAACCGTGTTTCGCAGTCTCAACGTCGTTGCCGGCGCCGCGATGATGTATTCCCTCTCGGCGTGCACCGACAAGAAAGTGGAAGAGCGGCACCGTATCGCCGAGGAGCTCCGACAGGACTCCGTGACGATGCTCCGCTCCGAGCTCGCCGAGGAGGCGATGCAGGCGTCGATGTTCGTGAACGAGGTGAACAAGGCGCTGGCCAAGGCACGTTCACTTAACCAGAACCAGAAGCAGCTTCTCACGACGTCCGAGCTGGCCGACGTCAACGAGGAGCGGAACGCGGCCCTTGCGCGCGTCACTCAGCTGGTGGAACAGCTCGACGCCGCGCGCGGCCGTATTTACGGCCTCCACAAACAGGTTGCCGACAAGGACACAGCGCTCGCACAGCAGATGGCGCAGTTCGAGACGAGCCTGAGCGATGCGAATGCGTCGGCCGAGCGCCAGCGCGCGGAGCTCCAGGCGGTGATCGACAGCCAGACGGCACACATCGCGTCCCTGACCAATCAGGTGGATACCCTGACGGGCAGAGTCGGACAGCTCACCTCGGAGGTGAACGCCGTGTACGTGGTCAGCGGCACCCGTGAAGAATTGGTCAAGAAAGGCGTGCTAGTTTCCGAAGGTCCGCGCCGCTTCGGAATCGTCGGGAGAAAGACGCTGATCCCGTCGCGTGCGGTGGATGTGACGCAGTTCACGCGACTCGATCGACGCAGCGACACCACGATCTTTCTGCCCGATGGTGTGTACAAGATCATGTCGCGTCAGAACGGTTCGTTTGCGCTGCCGCAGCAGTACGCGAAGGGCGGCATCGTGGGCGGGCTTACGATCGAGGATCCGGAGAAGTTCTGGAACAGCTCCAGTTTCCTGATCCTCGTGAAGGTCTGACGGACGCCGTCATCCTGAGCGGAGCCGTCATCCTGAGCGAAAGCGAAGGATCTGCTTTGAAGAGAGTAGATCCTTCGTCGCTTCGCTCCCTTCGCTGCACTCGAGGGCAGGCCTCAGGATGACACGACAAACAATGCAGGTCGGTGTGGGAGCACCGTAACAAGCAGCAGATCAGATGGCGACGCGCCTGGAAGTACTGGTCGTCGACGACGAACCCGCGATCCGCGAGGTTCTCTCCCTGCGCATTTCCGATTGGGGTCACGCCGTGCGCGCAGTGGGAGACGCCACGGACGCGATACGCGAGATCGACACGCGTTCGCCGCACCTGGTGCTTTGCGATGTGCTCCTGCCCGGGAGCTCGGGCCTGGCGGTGCTGCACCGGATCCGCGAGCGGGATGCACGCATTCCCGTCGTGATGATCACCGCGCACGCGACGATCGACACCGCGGTGGAAGCGATGAAGTCCGGAGCGACGGACTTCCTGACCAAGCCCCTGGAATGGGATGCGGTGCGCGCGATGGTCGCCGGCGTGGAGCGCAGCGTGCGCGAGAGACACAACCTCGCGTCGATGAACGCGCAGCTCGACCGCATGACGACGTCCGCCGATGCCGGCGCGATCGGTCTCGTCGGCGAGTCGCGCGCGATCCGCGATCTCGTGCGGACCGTGCAAGCCGTCGCGTCGTCGGATGCGTCGGCGATCATCACCGGCGAGAGTGGCACCGGCAAGGAAGTCGTCGCCCGCGCCATTCACACACTGGGCACCCGTCGCTCACACCCGTTCGTCGGCATCAACGCCGCCGCGATCCCCGAGGGTCTCGTCGAGAGCGAGATCTTCGGGCACGAGCAGGGCGCGTTCACCGGCGCCCACAAGGCGCGGCCGGGATGCTTCGAGCTGGCGCAGGGTGGCACGCTCTTCCTCGACGAGATCGCCGAGATGCCGATCGCGCTCCAGCCCAAGCTGTTGCGCGTGCTCGAGACGTCGCGCGCACGGCGCCTGGGCGGGAGCCGCGAGCAGGCGTTCGATGTGCGCGTGCTGGCCGCGACGAATCGTCCCGCCGGTCGTGCCATTCGCGAGGGGCGGCTGCGTGAAGACCTGTTCTATCGCCTGGGCGTCTTCGAGTTCGCGATTCCGCCGCTGCGCGAGCGCGCCGAAGACGTCCCGCTGCTGGTGCAGCACTTCGTGCGCGAGATGAACAGGAAGCATCGGCTGAACGTGGACGGCGTGCGCGAGGAGGCGTGCGACATCCTCGTGTCGCATACCTGGCCGGGCAATGTGCGCGAGCTGCGCAACGTGATCGAACGCTCGGCCGTGACGACGCGCAGCGGGTGGATCGAGCGGCGTCACCTGCCGCCATACCTGCACGCGCTGAAGCCGAAGGCGCAATCGACGCTCGTGCTGCCCGCGGACATCACGCTGGCTGAAGTCGAGCGCGAAGTGGTGAAGCAGACGCTGGCCCGGGTCGACGGCAACAAGGCCGCGGCCGCACGGCAGCTGGACGTGGACGTGAAGACGATCCGGGCAAAGCTGCGGGATGAGGGGAGGCCGGGCGAATGATCGCGCGCCGGCTTCGGTTCGCGTTTGGCGCATACGTCGCGCTCGTCGCGCTCATGCTCACGTTTCTCGTCCGCACCACGTCGCGGACGGTGGACGCGGATGGCGCGAACCGGGACGTCAGTGCCCTGCTGCGCGGCCTCGGAGATGCCCGGGTGGCGACGACCGCGTCCGAGCTGGAGCAGCAGGAGATCGCCACGCGAGTCATGCGCGAGGCGTCGCAGATTGCCGTCACGGCGGAGTTCGCACGCACCGAGCGCGCGGCGCGATCGGCCCGCATCACGGCCTGGGTGCTGGCCGCCGGCGCGATGTTTCTTGGTGCGGTCCTGTGGATCCTGCTTGGCCGGGCGACGCAGCTCGAGCGCATGAAGCGCGAGCTGGTCTCGAACGCGTCGCACGACCTCAAGTCTCCGTTGTCCTCGATGCAGGAAGTGAACGCGGCGATGCTGGACGGCGTGGCAGGACCGCTGGTGGAGGCGCAACGCCGCCTGCTGCTCGCCAACCAGGACAGTGCGCAACGACTGGCCTCGATGGTGGGAAAGCTCCTCGAGCTCTCGCGCCTCGAGTCGAAGCCGGCCGTACGCCGTGATCACGTGGACGTGGGGTCCGTCGCGCGGACGTCCGTCGCGCGCGCGCAACCGCGGCTGCGCGTCGGGCAGGAGCTGACCGCGTCGATCGACGACGTGCTGCCGGTAATCCGCGCCGATCGCGACGAGATCGAGCGCGTGTTCGACAACCTCATCGAGAACGCAATCAAGTTCTCGCCACCCGCGACCGTCATTGGCGTCGACGTGCACGCCGAAGATGGCTGGATCGTGGCCAGGGTCAGTGATCACGGCCCCGGCGTACGCGACGCGGACAAACAACACGTATTCGAGCGGTTTTATCAGACCGACGTCGGTCGCGCCACGCGGATGCGCGGACTTGGGCTCGGTCTGACGATCTGCCGGAGCATCGTGACCGAGCATCGCGGCAGTATCGATGTATCGGACAACCATCCGGCCGGTGCCGTGTTCACGGTTAGATTTCCCGCAGCGCGCGCCGCAGCCCGGGCCGGCCGCATGGCAGAGACCGCCCGATCGCAGCGCATACCGGCCCGGTCACGGACGGCTTGATCCGGATTCCTGATCCGCGGTCGCGAACCGGTCGCAGCAGGCGCGGAACACGCCCTCGTCACGACCCGTAGTGGCAAACGTTACGTCACCTGTCGGTGTCTCAATGGACGTGCACAACAGGCTCGCGCAGGTAGCACTCGCTCTCGCGTTCTGCCTTCCCGCCGGTTTGCCGGCGCAGATCGCCACACCCGCGGGCAACACACCCGCCACGAACTTCGGCCACGCCGTCGCTGCGCCGTCCGCGATCGCCGTGAAGCGCGCGAATGCCGTGGTCCTCGACGGCAAGCTGGACGACGCCGCTTGGAAAGACGCCGCGGCGATCACCGACTTCACGCAGTCGGATCCGCTCGAGGGAAAGCCGCCGACCCAGCGCACCGAGGTGCGCTTCCTGTACGATGACGACGCGCTCTACGTGGGTGCGAGGATGTACGACAGCCTGGGCGCGAAGGGAGTGACCACGCGTCTCGTGCGGCGCGACGGCACCTTCGACTCCGACTACTTCCAGCTCATCATCGACGGGTATCACGACCACCTGAGCCGCGCGTTCTTCGAGGTGAATCCGTCGGGCTCGCAGAGCGATTACATCGGGATCGGCACCTCCTGCTGCGACCCGTCCTGGGATCCGATCTGGGAGGCGGTGACGAGCATCGACAGCGACGGGTGGACCGCGGAGATCCGCATACCGTACAGCCAGCTGCGATTCTCGCGCGCCGAGGAGCAGGTGTGGGGGCTGCAGCTGCGTCGATTCATCCGCCGCAACGACGAAGAGGACGACTGGGCGTTCTGGCACAAGAACGAGGCGGGCGGACCCTCGCGGTTCGGTCATCTCCTCGGTCTCCATATTCCACCGTCGTCGCATGCGCTGGAGCTGATGCCGTACGCCAGCGTGAAGTCATCGTCGATCACGTCCCTGAGCGGGACACCGTTCGACACCAAGGGCTCGCCGAAGCCGAGCGTCGGGCTCGATCTCCGCGATCGCGTCACCTCGAACCTCACGCTCAACGCGACGATCAATCCCGACTTCGGCCAGGTGGAAGTCGATCCCGCGGTGCTGAACCTGTCGGCGTTCGAGACGTTCTTTCCCGAGAAGCGGCCGTTTTTCGTCGAGAACTCGCAGGTCTTCAACTTCGGTTCCTTCAGCTGCCACTTCTGCAGCAACGTCGAAGGAATGAGCGCGTTCTATTCGCGCCGCGTGGGGCGCGCGCCGACGGGGGCCGGCCTGGCGTACGACAACCACGATTTTGCCGACGTTCCCGAAGCGACGACGATCCTCGGCGCGGCCAAGCTCACGGGACGTACGTCGAAGGGATATACCGTGGGCTTTCTCGACGCCGTCACGGGCAATGCTACCGCCCGCGTGCAGGACATCTCGGGCATCCGCGGCGACCAGCTCGTCGAGCCGCTGGCAAATTATTACGTCGGTCGTCTCAAGCGCGATTACCGGAACGGCAACTTCGTCGTCGGCGGTGTCGCCAGTGGTGTGATGCGCCACCTCGACACGACGTTCGCGGCGCGTCTCGCGGACCATGCCGAGATGTACGGCAGCGACGTTTACGCCACCACCGCGGACAAGAAATACACGTTCACCGGGCAGGTCGCCCTCACGAACGTCACCGGCGACCCGCGTGCCATCGTCGCGCGCCAGCAGTCGAGCGCGCGGTACTATCAGCGCCCCGATCGGGGCGACGGCTTCGGTGGATTCCTCACGAACCGCTACGACGTGAACGCGACCGCGCTGCGCGGGCTGGGCGCCTATGCCCGCGTCGCGAAGGAGACGGGCGAGTGGTGGTGGGAGCTCGCGGGGAATACGCGCACGCCCGGCTACGAGACGAACGACTATGCCTTCATGCGGACGTCCGACTACATCTGGACGAACGCCAACGTCCTCAAGCTCTGGCTCAAGCGCTCGTCGTGGTATCAGAGCACGGCCGTCATTCTCGGCCTCCAGCAGCAGCAGAACTACGAAGGCAACCGCGACGGCGCGCAATTCCATCAGTACTGGGAGATGCAGACGCACGGGTTCTGGCAGATTCGCGAGTTCATCATCCATCGGCCGAGCGTGCTGGACGACCGCGCGCTGCGCGGCGGGCCGCTCGTGGGCACGCCACGCAACGATTTCGCCAGCATGAGCGTGTCGACGGACCGCCGCCACGCGGTCGTTGGAGACGTCGAGGCCAATTACTACTGGGACGAATACGGCGGAACGAATCCCGCGCTGAGTGTCTCGGCCACCTATCGGCCCGCGGCCAACGTCGGCATCACCTTCGGACCGTCGTGGAACCGCCTGAATGGCAACGCCCAGTATCTCACCGCGATCGACGACCCGACGTCGACGGCATTCTACGGTCGGCGCTACGTCTTCGGCGCAAGCCGGCAGACGCAGGTGGGCCTCGACACGCGATTCAGTCTGACGGTCAACCCGCGCATGACGCTCGAGCTGTACGCGCAGCCGTTCTTCGCGTCGGGCCACTTCTTCGACTTCAACGAGTACGCGGCGCCACGACACTCGCGGCTGAGCGTGTACGGCCGCGATCGGGGAACGATCAGCTCGACCACCAATGCGGGCGGCCTCGTCACCGAGTACACCATCGATCCCGACGGGACTGGCCCGGCCGCATCCTTCGTGCTGTCGAATCCCGACTTCACCGATCGCTCGCTGCGGGGCAACGCGGTCTTCCGCTGGGAGTACCGTCCGGGTTCGCTGCTGTACGTGGCGTGGACGCAATCGCGCTTCATCGAGGACCCGTTCGGCGATCTGCGCTTCACGCGCGAGCGGAACGCGCTTTTCGGCACGAAGCCGGACAACATCTTCCTGATCAAGGCGTCGTACTGGCTGCCCATGTAGGCTTCGATTGCATCCAGGCGGGATCCGAGTCGCGAGTCGCGAGGTGCGAGTGTTCAGTCGTGAGTCAGAGTTGGACTGCAACTGACCACTCACTAGTCGTAACTCGCGACTCGCCACTTGGATCCCGGGTGAACCGCGCAGGGCTAATCCCGTGACAACGAGGCCCTTGAATCGTTAGTATTGTTGAGAGCGCGGCCTTCCCGCGTGAGTCCCCCGCCCTGCATTTCCGCCGTACCGTGGCGCTCCCGATCACAACCGAGTATCCGATCGCGCCGAGTCCGAACGACTCGCGCCTGCGACGCTTCGTGCCGTCGCACCCCGGCTACTACGAGGGGATCCTCGTCCAGAGCGCGCGGCAGTTCGCGAGTCTCGCGATGTGCACCGCGGTGCTCGTTGCGCTCGGCGGCGGCCATTACAGTGTCGCGGCGCTGGCCGCCATCCCGTTCGTCGCACGCATCGCGCACCTGTTCGTACCGCGTCTCGTCCTTCGGTACACCTCGTGGTCTGTCGCGCGCGCGGCGTTCTGGCTCGAGCGCATTGGATTTCTGTCGGCGGCGAGCGCGGCGATCATCCGGCCGGGCCACTGGACGCTGCCACTCTTTCTGTCGGCGCTCGGCGCGGCGTACCTCGGCCAGGCGATCTACGACGCCGCCATGTCGGCCTTGCACAACGAAGTCGCGCAGCCGGGCGCGTACGGTGAATACATATCGCAGAAGACGCGCTGGGCATCGATCGCCGGCCTGGTGCTCGGCGCCAGCGGCGCGTTCGCGGTGGACAGCGTCGAGGCCGCCGGCGTGCCCGCTCACATCGCGCGCGCGGCCGCGATCATCACCGGCATCGGCATCCACGTGCTCATCGCGCGGCCGTTCGCGCAGATGGGCGCGATCTCGAGACGGCGCGCGGACCGGCCGTCGCGACAGATCACGGCCATCACCGGTCGCGGCAAATTGCGCCCCACCACAAAGGAAGAGTGGGCGGTCGTCCATCTCGCGCTCGCGTGGGGGTTCGCCTACGGCTTCGGCGCGCGACAGACGGAGGCCATGGCCATCAAGGACCTCGGCATCTCCGTTGGTACGATCACGCTGCTGAACGCCGCGCTGGTCGGCGCTGGCGTGCTCGGCGCCCGCACGTGGGGACGCCTGGGCGACCGCTTCGGCGGCAGAGGACTCATGGCGATCGCGATGGCCGCATTCGCCCTGGATCCCGTGTGGACGCTGCTCGCGATGTACATGAACACCGCGGCGTTCATCCCGTCCTATGTGATCTGGGGGGTGTTCATCACCGGGTGGAACATCGCGCAGAGCCTCGCGCTGGTGCGTCCCACCGGGCATCCGGCGGACCGCATCCGCCTGATCACGATGTACAACGTGGCGTACGGGCTCGCCGCCGGGGTCGCGCCGGTCCTCGCGGGCGCGCTGCTCACGTGGATGGATGCGCGGACGTCGACGCGGGGGGCGTACACGGCGCTGTTCGGAGTCACGATCGCGCTCCGCTTCGCCACCATCCCGGTGCTGCTGCGGCTGCCCGCGGCGAAGGCCGCGAGCCCTCGCCACATCTCCAACGTCTATCTGCGGCTCGTGAAGCAGCAGACCATGCGGGGAACCCGGCGAGTCGGTGTGGCGATCAGGACGCCGGTGACCGCGCTCTACAAGCTCGTCGCGCGCGCGAGCTGAACGCCCGGCAGTCGCGCCGGGTGGACGCGCCGACTCAGGGCTTGGGTTTGTCCTTCTCGCTCGGGAACTCCGTGATGCGCTCGAACGTCTTCGAGTCTATCTGCTTCACCACCGCCGAGCTCACGAGATGTCCGATGGACGCCGCGCTCAGCACCGGGATCGTCGCCAGACTGAGGATGCTGGACGCCCAGCCATGACTGGTGGGGTTGAGCGCGGTGTTCCACGCCTTGGAATTGAGGTCGTTGATCGCGAATCCGGCGCGGTCCAGCTTGTCGAGCGCATCGTCCTTTTTCATCACCATTCTCCTGACCTGGTTCCACTACCCTACGGACGACCACGGCCGCAGGAGTCACGCCGCACCCAGCTCGCTGGCACTCGCATAAGTCCGCTCACCTCGGCATCATTTGTCAAGCATTCCCTCCGGGCCAAGCCAATGCTGATCAAGGACTTCGTCGACGAATACGGGCGCTACCGGGTCATTGGCGACAAGGCGATGGCACAGGTCTCCGACGCGGACCTGAACCACATCCCCGTGGGCGACGGCAACTCGATCGCGATGATCGTGCGCCACGTCGGTGGCAATCTCGTGTCGCGTTTCACGGATTTTCTCACCGCGGACGGTGAGAAGCCCTGGCGCAATCGTGATGGCGAGTTCGCGGACGGGCCATTCACCCGTGCCGATGTGCAGTCCACGTGGGCGAAGGGATTCGACACGGTGGCCGCGCAGCTGGCGAAGGTCTCCGAGGATGATCTCGGCACAACCATCACGATCCGCGGCGCCGAGCTTCGTGTGCACGAGGCGCTGTGCCGCTCGCTCGCACACACCGCGATGCACACCGGGCAGATCATCCTGCTCGCGAAGATCGCCGCTGGCTCCGGCTGGCAGACGCTCTCGATCCCGAAGGGCAAGTCCGCGGAGTACGCGCCGAAGCCGGGCATGGAGAAGGCCGCCGCGCACGCGGCGTCCCTCTCGAGAAAGAAATGAGGTCATTCCGAGCGCAGCGAAGGGAGGAATCTGCACGTGCAGATCCTTCGCTCCGCTCAGCATGACCGCTATTCCGCGCGGAGCGCGACGCTGGGATCGACGCGCGACGCGCGACGGGCCGGAACCAGTCCAGCCGCCGACGCCACGATAGCCACGATCACCGCCGACGTCGTGAACGTGGCGACGTCCGTGGTGCTCACGCCGTAGAGCATCGAGGCGAGGACGCGCGTGAGCGCCGCGGCGCCCGCAACGCCGACTATCACGCCAGCGATGGTCATCCGTGAGCTCTCGCCGAGCACCATGCGCAGGACGTCCGCCGGACGCGCACCGAGCGCCACCCGCACGCCGATCTCGCGACGTCGCTGGCCGACGATCAGCGCAATCACGCCATACAGGCCGACGATCGCGAGCGCGAGCGCGCACACGGCGAACACTCCGATCAGCGTCATGCTGAACCGCTGGCGCGAGAGCGAGTGGTCCAGCACGTCCTGCATCGTACGGAGATCATTCACCGTGAAGGTAGGATCGACGGCGCGCAGCTCGCGCTTGAGCGTGGGAATGACCGCGAGCGGATCTCCCTTCGTGCGCAGCACGACGGTGAGGAAGGGATAGGCCATCTGCGACTGCGGGACGTACACCTGCGGCGCCGGCTCAGCATCCAGGCCGGCCTGCTTCACGTTGTCCACGATGCCGACGAGCGTAAACTCTACGTTGCGCTCGAAGGTGAATGTCGGCGTCATGATCGTGCCGAGCACGGTGGTGTCGTTGGCCATGTACTGTCGCACGAACTCCCGGTTGACGATGATCGATCTCGCGCCGGGTGCGTCGTCGCGGGTATCGAACGCGCGGCCGTTCACGACACGAATTCCCATCGCTCGGAAGTAATCGCCCGCGATGACGTTGTACTGGCCGTGCGGCGGCTGACCCGACGGATCTGGCGCCCTGCCCGCGATGCGCACGCCGCCGCCTTCGAAGCCGCCGCTCAGCGGCAGCGAGCTCACGGCGCCTGCCGCGATCACACCGGGCGCGCCCGCCAGTCTGTTCATGGCGGTGTTGAATGCCACCGCCCATCTCGGGCCGTCGGCGACCGGATTGAACCGGCCAGAGGTGGGCAGCGCGACCGCCGCGGTGAGCACGCTGTTCGCGTCGAAGCCTGGAGACACCTGCTGCAAGCGCACGAAGCTGCGCGTGAGCAGCGACGCGCCGATGAGCAACATGAGCGACAGCGCGACCTCGGCCGTGACCAGCAACTGCCGGCCGATGCGGCGCGAGAGGCCGCCCGTAGAACGCGTGCCGCCGGAATGCAGCTCGGCGACGAGACGCGCCATGCGCGTGGAGTATGCTGCGGCGATGCCGAACACGACTCCCGCCGTCAACGCGACGACCGCCGCGAAGAGCGCGACGCGCCAGTCGATGCCGATGTCGTCGGCGCGCGGCATCGAGCCCGGCACCAGCGACAGCATGATCTTCGTCCCCCAGTAGGCGATCGCCAGTCCGATCGCCGCCGCGGCAACGGCCAGGGCGACATTCTCGGTCACCAGCTGTCGCGCGATGCGACCGCGACCCGCGCCGAGTGCCGCGCGCACCGCCAGCTCGCGCTGCCGGCTGCTGGCGCGCGCGACGAGCAGCCCCGCGACGTTGGCGCACGCGATCAGAAGCAGGAAGGACACGGCGCCGAGCAGGATCAGCAGACCTTTGCGCACCGGACGCGCCGCCTGCTCAGACATCGGCACGACGTGATAGTCGAGCTTCACGTTCGGCGCGTTCGCGCTCAGGAACTCTGCTATCTGTTTCGAGAGCTCGCCCTGTGCACCTGTAAGGCCTGCCGCCGTGTTCAGTCGGCCGACGACGGAGAGATTGTTCGTGCCGTAGTTGCGTACGTCGCTCGAGTCGAAGACGAGCGGCGTCCACACATCGTTGCGGAGCGCGAACTGGAGCGGGGCGGGCAGCTCGGCGCCGCGCGGGAAGCTGAATCCGGGCGGCATGACGCCGAGGACGGTGTAGGACTGATTGCTCAGCGCCACCTGCTTTCCGACGATCGAGGGATCGCCGCCGAAGCGACGCTGCCACAGCGTGTAGCTGATGATCATGACGCTGCGGCCGCCGGGACGTGCGTCTTCCGGAAGGAAGGTCTGGCCGATGTACGGCCGTGCGCCCAGCACCGTGAACAGGGCCGGAGACACACGCGCTCCGCTCACGGGCTCCGGCGGCGCCGAGGGATCCGTGGCGAGCGAGAATGGCCATCCGCGGAAGGCGGCGATGGACTCGAAGCTCCGCGCGTCTCGCGCGACGTCGTTGTAGAAGCCGCTCGACAGCGGCACGTCGTAGGAGATTTCGGGGCTCTCAGTGACCTTCATCCACACCATGGCCAGGTGCTCGGGATCCTTGTATGGAAGCGGCCGCAGCAGCACGCCATTCACGACCGTGAAGACCGACAAGGTGGCGCCCAGTCCGAGCGCGAGCGTCGCGATGGCAGCGACCGAGAACGCCGGATTCTTGCGCAGCGTGCGCAGCGCGTAGCGAACGTCCATGCGCAGCCCGTCCCACCAGTCCCGGCGCATGCGTACCGTGTTGCGGCGCTCGCGGTCGTTGCGGAGGTCGCCGCCGATGGTCTGCACGTCGCCGAAGGATTTGGCGGCGGCGCGGCGCGCGTCGTCGGCGCTCATGCCCTGTTCCATGAATTCGCGCGTGCGCATCTCCATGTGGAACGCGAGCTCGTCGTCGACGTCGCGCTTGGCGTCTGGGCGGCTGTCGGAGAGGCGGAAGGATTTTTTGGACATGGGATCTTCCTCAGCTGGTGGCGAGCGCGCGGGCGACCGCGCCCGAGAACTGTTCCCAGCGCTTTCGCTCGGAGCGCAGCTGCGTGCGTCCGAGCGGCGTGAGGGTGTAGTACTTGGCCTGGCGTCCGGTCTCGGACGCGCGCCACTCCTCGGAGAGCCAGCCTTTGCGCTCGAGGCGATGAAGCGCGGGGTAGAGAGCGCCCTCCTGGATGACGAGGACGTCGGCGGTGGTCTCGCGGATCCAGCGGCCGATCGCGTAGCCGTGGCTTGGTCCCCAGGAGACAGCTTTGAGGACGAGGAGGTCGAGCGTGCCGGTGTAGAGGTCGGAGCCAGCCATAGGTGTGTTACCTCGCTGGCTTAGGTATGCTACTCCAGCACCCCTTTGTCAACTAGGGATAAAGGGTCCGCCGTACTCGACGTCTTTCAGAGCACCTGTGCGCTTGTCGTCTACATCGACGTTATGCGCGAGAGGGTCCCTCCGGCGAATTCGAGCACAACCTCGCCAACCTCGAGTCGGTCACCGTCGCGTTTGACAACGAGATCCGGATGTTTAGCGCGTATGGCTGCTGCGGTTTCATCAATACTCGCGTGGCGCGGGAGTTCAACGAAGAGTGAGGACAACAAGTCGACGGTTTGCTTTTGCCTGCGAATCTCGCTGCCTTGATTGTCGGTGATCATGCCGCGATCGACTAGCAACAACAGCCACGCCACGTTTGTTACGATGAGCAGCACGACAAGCACGATGATCACAGATCGTTTCATGGAATCGACCTACGGTTTCTTTTCTTCGGGCTTCTTCTTGCCAGCATCCACCGCGTCGTGGGCGAACGTCGTGCAGCTATTCGTTAACAAATTGTAATCTTTGCGATTTGGATCGTTCTTTCGTTGTTCGGCAAAGTCTACGACCGACTGGTAATCGGCCTCCGCATCGTACTCCGCGTGTACGCCCTTTCCGTGACCGTAGTTCTTGGAGACATAGTCGTACAGCCGATTTAGTGACTCCTGTGTGGGCTTGCCATCTTTGCCCATGACGAGATCGGGGACCGAACGACGGCGAACTTCGCCTTTGTGTTCCGAATCATACCTGCCGTATTCGTAGTAGCGCGTGTGCCCGTTTTTGTCGACTGCAATGACCGCGGAATGCCAGAGGGGTATATGTGCTCCTCCAACATTGATGGGGTACAAATTGTAGCGGACATAGATCGCGTCTAGACCGAACGGGTCGGCGAAGTTTATCGGGTCACCATTCGCGAAGCCGTAAAGATTCATTCCGCCTGCGAGGCCGATCGGATCCTCTTGGGTGAACCGGCCGCTCGCGGGATCGACATATCGATTCCGCCGGTACATCGTGCCCGTGCCGTCTTCCTTGTCGTAGATCAGCGTGCCGTACCAACCTGCCAACGTGTCCGCAGGCTCCATCGCGAATGCAAATGCCTGCCGACGCCAGGTGACTCCAACGCATCGAGTCGGGTCACTGGGCAAGCAATAGTTTGATTGCCCGCTCGCTGTTGTTCCCGTATCCGCGTGATCGCGCCAATCCCAGTGCGGAACAACGGTAAACGACGGATAATATGCGTATCCGCTGTGATTCAACACTGAGTCGACATAGTTGATACGCGTTAGCGAAACCGGTCGATCCACGGACAACTCATACGCGTAGGCAACCCTGCCATACTGTGGGTTGATGTCAGCCGAAATGCCGCTCTGCGTGTACATGTGCAGCCGAGCAACATGCACTGTGTCCTCTTCTGCTAGTGCATCGTCCGGCATCTGGATCTCATAGAGTTCAGCGTTGCCGTCCCAAACGGTGCGACGCATGAAACCCAGCGAGCAGGTGCGTGGCGTGTCGGAATTCGCCGTCGAACAGCTGGAGCGTTTGCGAATCGCGACCCGGCGGCCAAAGGCGTCGTAACGGTACTCCTCGAAGTACACCTGCCACTGCGAAGGCGGGTTCGAGGTGTTCTCCACCACGTGCGTTCTGCTTTCGGACGCTCGCAACCTGCCATCCGCTCCGTAGTACATCGCGCGGTCGCTCAATCCGGGGTGTTCGGTAGGGCCGAGTTGCCAAGTCTTGGCGACTGACAGTTTCAGGTTGCCACCCGCGTCATACACCAGCGTGTCTGTGTGATTGATCGCGGTTCCGTTGATCATGTAGTCCGTGGCGCGCAATCGGCCAGTACCACCGTAATACCTGACGTTCGTTCCCTCACCCTCCGTCCATGGGTTACCCGTGTATTTGAATACGCGTGAATTCTTCACACTCGTGAGGCGGTCCGCGAATGCGTCTAGCGTGAACGTTTCATCGGCATCGAGCACGGCATACACTCCGCTCAGCGTACCGACGCCGAGCCGAGCCCAGTAGCGACGCACCATGTGGCCAAGGCCAGAGTACTCCGCGACCATGCTGTCGGTCACCGCGGGACTGCGTGACATCAGCACACGTCCACCCGGATCACGACTCAGCATGTTGTCGCGAATCGCCTGCGTATTGCTAAAGACCTGGAATCGCGACGTTCGCTCATCATCGTCGAGCGTCAATGTGTCGCGGATGTTTCCAGGCATGCGCGTTCCTACCCGATCACCGCGCAGATCGTATTGCAGTGTGAATGAGTTGCCAAGGATGTCAGTGACAGTTCCCAGCTGTCCGAGAGCGTTGTACGAGTAGCTCGCGACGTTCTGCGTGGTCGATGGCGCGAGCGCCTGGGGGTGCACGGTGGTGAGGCGCCGATTGCTCAGGTCATAGCTGTAGTTAATGGTGTAGCGATGGATCGTGGTGTCCCGCTGCGCCCAGGTTGCGATCACCTGCGCTTCAGATTCGAGAACCCCATTTGGAAAGTACGTCCGACGCACGAGCGCGTCGGCGTTATCCGCGCGCGTCACATTGCCGAGCGCGTCATACTCGAAACGTGCGGTATCCGCAGCAATCACATATGAACCGTCCGCGTTGGTTGGGAACCATGGATACGCTCGACGGCCGAAATTGAGCAGCGAAATCGTGGCGATGCCCAGGTCGTCTGCAGCGGTGTCTCGGGCGGATGGGATGCGTCTCGTGAGAACGCGATTCACGGCATCGTAGCTCGTGAAGATGGAGTCGCCCCGACGGGTGAGCGTCAGGGTGTCATTGCCTGCGGCATCGTACCAGTGTCTCTGCGCGTTTCCATCCGCGGCAGTATCGGCAATCACGCGGCCGGCGGGATCGTAGCCGACGTGTGACGTCAAGGTCCCGATCGGCTCGGGGGAGAGATCCGGGGTCTGGCTTCGCGAGACCGCAATGGCGTTGCCACCCGCGTCATACTTGGTATCCACTCGGGTCGACTTGGCAATGACGGTTCCGAGCGATGTGGCCACTGCGGGTCCATTGGTGACGATCACACTGTCGCGACCCATACGATCGAGATAGGTGAAGACATCCAGCCATTTCGTCTTGGTGTTGTCCACCTGAGTCTGGATGAGGGAGTCCAAACCAGTCGAAGCGCGTGAATAACGCGTCTCGAAGCCCATCGCGCTCGTGACGGTCGACAGGTTGCCGAGTGTCGCGTCGTACAAGAGCGTACTGGGCTGGGTCGAGAGTGGGACTTTGACGGATTGCAGGAGTTGCGTCGAAGGGACGTAGGAATAGCGCACTCGTCGCGTCGTGTCCGGACCGATATCCTCCGTGATTCGCGTGGCGCGAGCAGCTGAGTAGCCGTACGTGGTCAGTTCACCGGTCGGCGCCGTTATCGAGGCCACCTTGTCCCATATCGGATGCCATGTGTAGAGCGTACGGGCATCGCGTCCGTCGCGCAGTGGATTGATGTCTTTTGTCGAGTCCAACAGCGCTCGCGCGCTGTACCAGGCCTGCTGCACAAAAGCGTTAGGCAGCGTCTTGCGCGTTATGAGCGCAGGGAATCGCGCATCCTCCCGATCGAGCACTGTCGCCTGACCCATTGCATTGATGATGCGGCTGACTCCGTACGGGCCGACGAAGAACCATGTGGTATCTGAAATCGGCAGCGGTCCATCGATATAGGTGCTGACCGTTGTCAGACGTCTCGGCGCATCGTTAGCGGCCGTCGCCCCTACGGTCTCCGCCGCTCGAATGGTCACCGCGATCGGCTGCGCATTCGGGTCGGTGCGCGTCATGTTACGCGCCGACCGACGGAGCGCACCCGCGTTGTCGTAGGTGAACGTGTCGACATCCGCCAGTTTGTTCGTGCGTGTGACCATTCGTGCATTCGAGTACGCAAATGCGACGCTGCGCATGTCCGGATCCCGCAAGGCCAGGATGCTACCGCTGCTCGACGTCGCCTTCACGGCGCGCGGGGCGTTGTTCTGGCTCGACGTCACGACTGAGTCGAGCGCCGTCGCGGTGGCGTTGTACTCGAACGTGTAGTTCCGCGGTGCATTGACGCTGTCCACCACGGGAAACTTCAGCTGTTTGAGGACTGTCTTCCCGCCCACGACAGCATAGACGAACCTGGTGACGTGACCGAGTATGCTGACGGTGCTGTCGTGCTTGCCGGCGTTGTTGAACCACACGGCGGCGCCGTTGCCTACTGATCGCTTCCAGTTGGTGCCAACTCGGAAGAGCGTGTCGCGTCGCTCGTACGCAGGATTCACAACAAACGTGTCTGTCGCCGCGCGCCGATAGACGCGGCTGCTGCCGTCACCGCCGATCCACAAAACGAGTGTCGGATCGCTGAGCTGCATTACGGTCTCGAGTCCGTCCAGCCACCATCCCTGGCCGAAGGTGCTGACCGACCTGTTCACCATGACGAGTGTGTCAGTGATGGTTGGACTGGTGTACAGCACCGCGCCTGCCTGCTTGGCGACAGCAACCAGGGTATAGGCGTAGACGCCCGTACTGTCCGCGGCAGCTGCGGGTACGACGATCGCTATCCGGCAATTGAATCCTGTGCACGTCGAAACACCGCCGCCCCACCGATACTTTCGCATCGTCACACTTCCCCGCAGCGTCGCGGTTACCTCGAGGGTGTCAGGAACCTGGGCTCCTGAGTAGTACACGTTCGCTTGAACGACGACGCCTGGATTCGCGAACCGGCTGTTATAGAGCAAGAGCGGCGTCCGCAGCTTGTTCATCGTCACGTTGGTCGGGAGCGCATGGACGACCCGGAGGTCGCCGCATTCCATCGCCGCGCCCTCACCGGCCGCGATCGCGACACAGTCGCCTCGATCGAGCGTCATGCCCGGACTCACACCTCGGGTGGCGATCGACAGCGGGCCCGCGGTGACCGTGACGGCTACAGAGCCGCTCCCGGGATTCACCGGCCCTCCCGATGCCACGCCGGTGGCGCTGAGTCCAACGGTTTCCGTGCCCTGTCCAACTGCGGCGTATTTCAGTGTCGTGCTGCCACTGGTAATGCCTTGCGCAACCGAGAGCGGCGTCGACGCGATGGTGCAGCTGGCAAGCACGCTGTTCTTGCAGCCAGTGCTCAGCAGTGTCGCCGTGATCGGCGACGCGGTGTTCCAGCTGATGTTCTTCATCTGCGCGCTGTAGCTGCCGTTACTGCCCATACCGACCGACTGACTGCCGGTCGCTGGCACAATGGCGAGAGCATACCACGGTTGCGTCTGAACGAACGTCGTTGCGGATTGCGCTGGCACGGAGGGCGACACCACGCTCGCCGAGAGCACTGCGCTACCGGACGTATTTGTGCTGTCGATCGTGTATGACATCGGCACAGTCGAGCTGTCCGATTGGACGATCGTTCGCGGCGCAGGAACCGTGCAGTGGACGACCGACGTACACGGCGTCGTGAACGCGAACGTGAGACTCGTCGCAGAGTTCGCGCTCGTGTTCTTGATCTTGTACGATGCGCTTCCCGATCCCGTGTGCGGCGGGAGCAGCTGGCTGCCCGCAAGCGCCGCGATCGTGAACGTATACGATGGCGTCGCGTTCACGGT
>Ga0066652_100000580_pt1 | contig 17719 bp, 16 predicted proteins | sample GraSoiAngelo_101_FD_71413 | JGI IMG/M metagenome (GOLD analysis project Ga0066652, IMG submission 71413) | Grasslands soil microbial communities from the Angelo Coastal Reserve, California, USA - 14_0903_02_30cm | ecosystem: Environmental > Terrestrial > Soil > Grasslands | place: USA...
AGAACCTCGGCCTGCCTGACGCGGGGATCGTCAACACGCCGGAGACGCGCGCGATCGTGGCCAACGCCATCCGTCGACACAAGCCGCGCATCGTCATCGCACCCGCTCGCCAGGGTCGCCATCCGGACCATCGCATCACCTCGGAGCTGGTGCGTGATGCCTGCTTCGTCGCCGGCCTGGCGAAGGTCGCCCCCGACCAGCCGAGGCACCGTCCGCTCAAAGTGGTTCACTGCATGAGCTTTCGTCAGGACTTCGAGAAGCCGACGTTCGTCGTCGACGTCAGCGCCGAGTTCGAGCAGAAGCTTGCTGCCATCAAGTGCTTCGAGAGCCAGTTCGGAGGTGCGACACAGGCCGGCGAGGTGTATCCGAATGGTGAGCCGCTGTACGACGCCATCCGCCATTACTCCGCGTATTACGGTTCCATGATCCGCACGCGGTACGGAGAACCGTTCTTCACCACGGAAACGATGCGCGTCGACGACGTCGTCGCGCTCGAGGTCTCCACGTTTTGACCGACGACATCGACTATCCGTCGTATCTGGCGCTCGATGAACTGCTCGCGCTCCAGCGCCCGCTCTCGAAGCCCGAGCACCCGGATGAGCTGCTGTTCATCGTGGTGCATCAGTCGAGTGAGCTCTGGTTCAAGGTGCTCCTGCGCGATCTCGACACGCTGGCCGACGCGCTCGCGAACCGGAACGGTGGGCTCGCGCTCTGGCAGCTGCAGCGCGTGAACGGGCTGATGCGAATCGTCTCCTCACAGCTATCGTCGCTCGCGCTCCTTCCCCCACAGCATTTCGCGGCGTTCCGCTCCCATCTCGGCACGTCCAGTGGATCGCAGAGCGCGCAGTTCCGCGCGATCGAGGCGGCGTCCGGCCTTCGCGAGCCCTGGTTCATCGAGCTGCTCGAGCAGCAGGGCGGCGTTCCCGCGATCGTGCAGCGATGGCTCGACCGACCGTCGCTCCAGGAGATATTCCTCGATTTTCTCCGACAGGAGGGGACGTCGCTGGAGCAGCTCTACCTCGGGCCGGGGCCGACGATCCACTTCTTCGTCGCCGAAGCCTTGCTGGAATACGAGATGGAATTCGGCCAGTGGCGATTCATGCACGCGCAGCTCGTGGAGCGGATGCTGGGCCCGGGCACCGCAGGCACGGGGGGCTCGACGGGTGCGAGCATGCTGCATCGCACGACAGGTATCCGCTACTTCCCCCGCCTCGCTGAAGTGCGCGCGCGGTTCTTCGCCACGCATGAGCACCCTCGATAAGCGCGCTATCGCATTCGCGCATCGCGGCGCTTTCTGGACGGGCACCGCGGCGGTCGTGCTGGGCGTCGTCCTCCACCTGCCGATGTATCTGGACGGCAAGGCAATGGGGTATCGCCTCGCGGGGATGCCGGTGGACGCAGGCATGGTCCTCGGAATGGTGCTCATCCTCCTCGGTCTGGCGGCAACACTGTGGGGGCTGATCCCGCGCATCCCGCACGTGCACGAGTCCGACGTCCGCCTCCGTGTGCGCGCGCTCGACGAAGCGCGCATCAGCGGCGCGCACGTGGCGCTGATGCTGGTCATGGCAGCGGCCGTCACCATCGACGTCATGAAACCGGCGACCCTGTCATTCGTGCTGCCCGGCATGAGCCGCGAGTACGGTCTCCGATCGGCGCTCAACCCGTCGGGATCGCTGCCAGCCGCGCTCCTGCCGCTCGCCGGGATCAGCGGCACAGTCCTCGGCTCGTTCATCTGGGGCTGGCTCGGCGACCGGCTCGGACGACGCGCGTCGATCCTGATGGCCGCGATGACCTTCATCGCGACGAGCATCTGTGGCTCCATGCCGCTGTTCGCGCTGAACCTGCTGATGTGCTTCGTCATGGGGCTCGGCGTCGGCGGGATGCTCCCGATCATGTTCACGATGATGGCGGAGACGATTCCCGCTCGGCATCGCGGGTGGTTGCTCGTGCTCATCGGCGGCGACGTCGCCGGCGCGTACATCATCACGAGCTGGCTCGCCGCGACGCTCGTGCCATCGATGAGCTGGCGGATCCTCTGGCTCCTGGGGCTGCCGACGGGCGTGCTGCTCATCCTGTTGAGCCGATGGATCCCCGAGTCACCGCGCTTCCTGCTGGCACAGGGGCGAAACGACGATGCCGAGGCGGTAATGCGTCGCTATGGAGCGGCGATCGTCAGGGAGGCGGTGTCGGATGCAGCAGGGGATTCGCCGGCGGGCACGAGCTTGCGGGAGCTCTTTCGCGGGCCGTTCGCGCGACTCTCCGCGGTCGTCGTGACGATGGGAATCGGCATCGGCCTGGTCTCATTCGGATTCCAGCTCTGGATTCCATCGAACCTGCAAAGGCTGGGATTTGGCGAAGCGGAAGCGAGTCGTCTGCTGCGCAACTCAGCACTCATCGGGTTCCCGGCAAACTTCGCCGTCGCCTGGCTCTACGGCTTCTGGAGCAGCAGGAAGACGATTCTGGCGCTTTGCGCGCTGACCGCGGCGTCGCTCTTCGCGTTCGTGCTGCTGGGCGACTCTGTGGCGACGAACCGGCGGCTGCTCGTGACGCTCCTGATCATGCCCATCTGGGGGATCAGTTCCGTGGTTGCCGTGCTCTCGGCTTACAGCGCCGAAGTCTTTCCCACACGTCTGCGGTCTCGCGGGAGCGGACTTGCGGCGGGGTTCAGCAAGGCGGGTGGCGTCGTCGTCATCGCGCTCGTTGTTGCTGGCATCGCGCCGCCCTCGATTCGCGGCACAGCATTGCTGGGCGCGATACCCATGGCGTTGGCGGCCGTCGCGGTTGCGCTCTGGGGAACCGAAACGCGGAAGCGTGAACTGGAGGAGATCAGTCAGGCGATAGTCGATCGGGGATAGGACAGCCGACCTGTCGCCTATCGAATGCGCCTTTCCCAGTAACGCACGTTCGGGCCGACCCAGAAGCCGAGGTGGATGCCGAGCACGTTGGCCGCGCCCTCGTGTGGCCTGATGGTGAACGTCCCGTCGGAATTCTGCGTGATGCCGCGCTCATTCAGGTAACGCGCCTTCGCATTGCGGGTCACGTTGAAGCCGAGCTCGAACCCATTCTCCCGGCCAAGCCGCGTCGTGACCCGGCGGATACCGAGTCCGTAGACGCTCGAGAAATTGTGCGATGAGAAGAGGTTCTCGGACGGCTGGTCGGGCAGCAGGTCGCTCGGCGGCAGGTGTGACGTGCTGTTGAAGAACGTGTATCCGACGAGGGCGTACGCGTAGGGACGCCAGATCCCGTCCGTCGCCATGAGCTCAGGACCGAGGTGCACGAAATACATGGCGTGATCACGCGCGTTGTAGCGGACTTCCTCGGTTGTGCATCCGAAGAAGTCGCACACGTCCTGATACGTGACCGCGTCCACCTTGCTGTAGAGCAGTCCGCCGGCCTGGAATCGGATGATGGCGGGCTGCCGGCGCCACATCTGATAGCCGAGCATGAGCTCTCCCCCGCCGCCGCCGTTCTCGTAGTGCTTGAAATCCCCTACCGGGAGCGCACCGAAGCCATCCAGGCCGAATAACCACTGGTCGGCGCGGGAACGATCGGCGGCTGGAACCTGAGCCAGTGTTGACCCAGCGGCGGAGATGGCGACAAGGATCGCCAATGCGAGGGCGCGAATCATGGATTTGTGTGTCGCGGTTGACGGCGTAGCGAACGGTGAAAGAGCCCTCTGTCTGTTGGAAGGACGAATCGTTCGTGGTCCTGCAACCCCAAGCCCGGTATATTGATGCGATGCCCGAGCCCATCTATCTCGACCACGCGGCGACCACGCCCGTGCGGCCGGAGGTGCTCGAAGCCATGGCGCCGTTCTACGGCCCGCGCTTCGGCAATCCCTCCAGCCTGCACCGGTGGGGACGCGAGGCTCGGGCGGCACTGGACGAGGCTCGCGAGAGGCTCGCCAACTGTATCGGCGCCCGACCCGACGAGATCTCTTTTACGTCGGGGGGCACCGAAGCCGACAACCTCGCGATCCTGGGCGCATGGCGCGTACGTCGTAAGGAGGGTCGCAACGCGATCGTCACGACACCAATCGAGCACAAGGCCGTTCTCGGTTGCGTGCATCAGGCGGCCCACGAGGGCGCCGAGGAGCGTCTTTGTCGCGTCACGGCTGACGGGGTCGTCGACAAGAGCTCATTCGATCAGCTGACTCGCCCCGATGTCGCCGTGGCTTCCGTGATGTGGGTGAACAACGAGATCGGGACAGTCCAGCCGGTGGCGGATCTCGCGGTCGTCGCGAAGTCGCGGGGTGCGCTCTTTCATACCGACGCCGTCCAGGCGTTCGGAAAGATCTCGATCGACGCGAACGCGGTGCCCTTCGACGCGCTGTCCCTGTCTGGCCACAAGATCGGCGCGCCCAAGGGCTGCGGCGCGATCTACATCCGTCGCGGTACGCTGCTCGAGGCGCTTTTTCACGGCGGCACGCAGGAACGTGGCAGGCGGCCGGGGACGGAGAACGTCGCGGCCGCCGTTGGCCTCGCGAAGGCGGCAGAGCTCACGTGCGCCGAACGCGCCTCCGAGACGACCCGACTGCGCGCGCTGCGTGACCGGCTCGAGCGGGGCATCCGTGAGCGAGTGCCGGACGCCGTCGTCCACGGCGCCGGTGCCCCGATGCGCGCTCCGCACATCGTCAATGTCTCGGTTCCGGGCACCGACACCGAATCGATGCTGATGGCGCTGGACCTTCAGGGAATCGGGTGCTCGGGCGGCTCCGCGTGTCAGAGCGGCAGCTCGACTCCGTCGCACGTGCTGTCGGCCATCGGCGTTCCGCGTGAGCTCATCAGCGCGGCGATCCGCATGTCGCTCGGCTCGCTCAGCACAGAAGCGTCCGTGGATCGCGTGGTCGAAGTGTTCGCCAAGCTCGTGAGCAAGGCGCGCGGCCTCCAGCCGGTGGCGTAGGATGAACACGCGGGTGCTGGTCGCGATGTCAGGCGGCGTGGATTCATCAGTCGCCGCGGCGCTGCTCGTCGAGCAGGGGTACGACGTCGTGGGCGCGACCATGAAGCTGTTCTGTCACGGCGACGACATTCCCGACCGTCCGTGTTGCTCGCTCGATTCCATCAACGACGCCCGGCGCGTGTGCCAGACGCTCGGCATCCCGCACTACGTGCTCAACCTCGAGAGCGCCTTCGGGCACGATGTCGTCGACAACTTCGTGGACGAGTACGCGCGCGGGCGGACGCCCATCCCGTGCGTCCGATGCAACACCTTCACGAAGTTTCGCGACCTGGTGCGCAAGGCGGACGGCGTCGACTCGCGGTACGTCGCGACGGGACATTATGCGCGCGTGATCGGAGGGGAGCTCCATCGCGGTGTGGACGCCACCAAGGACCAGTCCTACTTCCTCTGGGGAATCGATCGTGACGTGCTGTCTCGCATGCTCCTGCCCGTGGGCATACAGTCGAAGGCCGAGACGCGAGCGATCGCCCGCCGACTCGGCCTCAACACGGCCGAGAAGGTCGAGAGTCAGGACATCTGCTTCGTGCCGGATGGCGATCACACCAAGATCATCCGCAGGAAGCTGGGGTCGAGCGCTCCAGCGCTGAGCCCGGGTGCTTTCGTGCTGTCCAACGGTACGGTCGTGGGACAGCACGACGGTTACGCGCGCTTTACCATCGGGCAGCGTCGCGGGCTGCCCGGCGGTTATCCGGAAGCGATGTTCGTCGTCGCGATCCGTCCAGAGGACCGAGCCGTGGTGATCGGGCCGCGCGAGGAACTGCTGGGACGTGGAGTGATTGCGCGCGAGGTCAACTGGCTCGTCTCAACCGACTCGCGGCAGGCGATGGCGGTGGGTGCGCGGCTGTCCGTACAGGTCCGGCATCGCGCGCCTGCCGTGCCGGCGACGCTGATTCGCGACGATGGCGATGAGATCGAGCTGGCGCTCGACGAGCCGGTCGCGGCGATCACACCCGGTCAGAGCCTCGTGCTCTATGACGGTGATCGCGTACTGGGCGGTGGCATCATCGAACGCGCCGCCGGAAACACGCGAGCACGGGCATCGCTGCCCGTGCTCGCGGCCTGACCTCGGTCAATGACGTTTAGTGATCGTCGTCGTCGTCGTCATGTCCGTTGTGGTCGTCGTCCTCGAAGCTCTTGAATGACGAACGGATGTTGTTGCGAACGAGGGTCTCGTTTGCCTGACCAGGATTCGCCGTGGCCGGATCGATCACCGTCGTTCCGTTCCTGAACCAGGTGCCGAGATCCACCTTGATGGTGACGTTCTTGTTGTCGGCGTCCAGCGCGATCGGCGGATCGAACTCGAGCTCGAAAACGTCCGTCATCGCCGAGGTGAACACGAAGGGCGTGCCGTTGTACGTGCCTTCCACGCGGATGCTCGCGCCGGCGAAATTCGGATTGGCGGTCACGAACGCCTGATCCGCCGGCGTGCTCGTCGGCTTGTGAATCTGGAACTCGAGCTCGCGGTATGTGCCCGCGGGAATCGAGGCGGTGAGCTCACTGGTGGCGCCCGCCGTAAGCGGCAGGTCGACGAGCATCGGCCCGGCCTTCACTTCTTCGCAGTCGTCCGACGACGAATTGTCGTCGCCCTCTTCCGCTGCGCAGCTCGTCACGTCGCTCGACTTCAGCTCGAGCTTCCGGACAACGATCTGCGCCTTTGTGATGACGATGCTGTTGGTGCCGTCGTCGACGGTCACATCGAGTGCGGCGCTGGCCGCCGCGCCCGCCAGCGTCGCGAAGGAGACGTTGACGACCTTCCGATCTACCGACGTCGAGTCACAGGCGGCGAGCAGAGCCAGCGCGCTCGCCGACGCTATCCGAATCGTTGCATTGATGCGCATGAAATCCTCGCGTGAAGACAACTGACCTACACGCGAGATGAGACTCGCCCTTACGCGTCGCGAGTCACCGAGACGGCCTCGACAAGCACACGTGTGACACGCATCACTCCTGTCGGTGTTTCCCCGACGCAGCTCATTTCTGCGCGCGCGGCGCGGGACGCACCTGGTCGAATGGGATGTTCAGGATCGGATAACTCTTCCAGTCCCGGTAATCGAAGTGCCACCACTCCTGTGGATTCACCGCGAATCCTTCATGCTCCATGACCCGGCGCAGGATCGCGCGGTTCCAGCGCTGCAGTGCGGTACCTCCAGGGTAGTTCGCGTACGCTCGTGTCGTGCTCTCGTCGTACGTGCTCGGCATCTCCACGATCTTTCCGCTGCGCAGCTCGTACATGGACAGGTCCACGGCGGCGCCGCGATTGTGCTTCGACCCCTCCGCCGGGTTCGCGACCATCCAGCGCAGACTGTCCGGCGTCGCGTCCCAGAAGATCTTCGTCACGTACCAGGGACGGTACGCATCGTGGATCAGCAGCCCGAAGCCGAGCATATGCGCCGCACGGCTCGCGCGCGCCAGCGCTTCAGCCGCTGGGCGCTGCATGAAGGCGCGCGCCTGCTCGTAGATCTTCGTGCCGAGGAAGTTGTTCGAGCCCGCGTAGCGGATCTCCAGCCGTAGCGTGGTGTCGAGCGTCGTCACCTCGACGAGATCGGGTTGCTTGAACAGGCCGGATTCCGCGGGTGGCCTGGCTGCGAGCGCCTGCACGCGCAGGCTGTCGACGTCGTGCACGGGCGTGATTCGGAGCTGATTGGCGCCCGAGGGGGGCTCGATGCGTCGCCGCTGCAGCACCATGTCGCCCATCTGCAGCGAGGTTCCGCGTCCGGTGCTGTCTCGATGGAAGGTCAGATTGCCCGACACCGCGGCGGTGGACAGCGGTGCCTCGAAGACCGAGTCGTTGCGCTCCGACAGCGGCGTGTAATAGCCGCTCTTGTCGAGGATGGTGAGACGCTGATCGCGCTCGAGGGCGATCAACCGGGTGGCGGTGTCGGGTCCATACTCACCCACCAGACCGCGCCAGCGCGTCGGGAGCGTGTCGGGGCGCCGCGCGAACTCGAACGTGAGCGACTGAGGCCACGGGAGGGTGCGGCCGTTCGGTCCGGTCGGTGTCGTGCGCGGCTCTTCCTGACCTCCGGAGCTGCACGAGGCGAACGCCGCGACCGCGGACAGCGACGCAAGACCGATCAGGCGACGAATGGGTGTGTGCATCCTTGAATGTTAGCGACGAACGCGCATACTCGCGGCAGACGCGGACGAGCCCCGAGCCTTCCCGGACTGTTCGGTCATCAGATGGCGCGATAGCTTCGTCGCGTCGCATCCACTGCTGCCATCTCATGACCAAAGTCAAAGTCGGGATCGTCGGATCGCGATTCCAGGCCGATTGCATCGCGCACTCCGTGAAGATGGGCGACGAAGCCGAAGTGGTGGCGGTCGCTTCACCCACGAAGGGCAACGCCGAGGCATTCGCCGGGCGGCATGGCATCGCGCGGCACTACACGGATTATCGCGACCTGCTGACGGATAAGGAGGTCGAGCTGATCTCGATCACGGCGCCCAACAAGCTGCACGCGCAGATCACGATCGATGCGGCCAAAGCCGGCAAGCACGTGGTCTGCGAAAAGCCGCTCTGCATCACGCTCGAGGAAGCGGATGCGATGATCGAGGCGTGCCGCAAAGCGGGTGTGCTGCTGATGTACGCGGAAGAGCTCTTCTTCGCACCCAAATACGTGAAGGCGAAGCAGATGGCGGACGAGGGCGCGTTCGGCCGCATCCATCTCGTGAAACAGGGTGAAAAGCACAACGGCCCGCACGCCGACTGGTTCTGGGATGTCGAGCAGTCCGGAGGCGGCGCAGTGATGGACCTCGGCTGTCACGGCATCGCCTTCTGCTGGTGGTTCCTCGGTAAGCCGAAACTGAAGAGCGTGTACGCGCATATGTCGACGCAGGTGCACGGCAAGCGCACCACAGGCGACGACGAAGCCATCACGATCATCGAGTTCGACGGCGGCGCCGTCGGCATGGTGGAGAGCAGCTGGAACCGTCCCGGCGGGATGGACGACAGCATCGAGATCTTCGGTGACAAGGGACAGACGTACGCCGACATGCTCATGGGCAACGCGCTGCCGACCTACAGCGAAATCGGCTTCGGCTACGCCGTGGAAAAGGCATCGAGCACGAAGGGATGGACGTACCCCGTCTTCGAGGAGCACTGGAACTACGGCTTCCCCCAGGAGATGCGGCACTTCGCGCGCTGCGTTCGCGGCACGGAGACGCCCATCTCGGACGGTGAGACGGGACGCGTCGTGCAGGAAGTGCTGTATGCCGCCTACGCCTCCGCGGGGCTCGGCCAGAAGATCCCGATGCCATTCCGGCCGATGGGGATCAGGAAGCCGATCGACCTGTGGAAGAATCCGCAGCTCGCTCGCGCCGCACTCGGCACGTGACGGCGCGTTGGGCGGTCGCCCTGCTCGTGCTGCTCGTGCTGCTGCCGGCGACGGCGGCGGCGCAGCACCGGGCCGTCACCTACGACATCGCCATTCTGGGCGGTCGCGTGATGGATCCGGCGTCGGGACTCGATGCGGTTCGCAACGTCGGGATTCGCGCCGATCGCATCGTCACGGTGACGACCGCGCGCATCGCGGGCCGCGACACGATCGACGCGCGCGGGCTCGTGGTCGCTCCGGGCTTCATCGACCTCCATGCGCACGGACAGGATGACGAGGCGTACCGCTACTACGTGATGGATGGTGTGACGACCGCGCTCGAGCTGGAGCTGGGCGTCGGGCCGATCGCCGCGTTCTACGCGGCGCGTGAGGGAAAAGCGCTGGTGAACTTCGGAGGCAGCGCGTCTCATTTTCAGGGACGCCGCATCGCCACCGGCACGCAGCTGCGCGACTACTACCACGAGACGTGGACGGATACGTCCGCGCGCTTCTCGCAGACGCGCACGACGCAGCCGCTCATCGACACGGTACAGGCGTACCTGCGGCGCGAGCTGGACGCGGGTGCGCTCGGCGTCGGGATCGGCGTCGCGTACATCCCGGGCGCGACGGGGCTCGAGATCTTCCGGCTGTTCGAGATCTGCGCCGAACGCCGGGTGATCTGTTTCACCCACGTCCGCGACGCGCTGCCCGGAATACAGGAGGTGGTGGGCGACGCGATGGCGACCGGTGCATCGCTGCACGTGGTGCACGCGAACAGCAGCAGCGGCGCGAACCTCGGCGCCAGCACCTGGATGCCATTCCTGCGTGTGATTCACGCGGCCCGACGCCACGGTGTGGACGTGACGACCGAAGCGTATCCGTATACCGCCGGGTCCACGTTCGTGCAGTCGGCGATATTCGACTCGTGGGTGACCGACACGACGTCGGATTACAACTCGCTTGTCTGGGTCGCCACCGGCGAGCATCTCACCCGCGAGACTTTCCTCGGCTATCGCCGCGTCGGAGGCAATGTCATCCAGCTCGGCGCCGCCGATTCGGTGCTGTATCCGCTGTTTCGCGATTCCATGGTGATGGTCGCGAGCGACGCCGTACCGTGGTTCAATCACCGCGGCCATCCACGTCTCGCCGGCACCTTCGCGAGAGTCCTGGGACGCTTCGTCCGCGAGCAGCAGCTGTTCTCGCTGATGGAAGGGCTGCGGCGCATGACGATCATGCCCGCGCGGCGCCTGGAGGCGTCCGTCCCGCAGATGCGTACCAAGGGGCGGCTCGCGCGGGGCATGGATGCGGACATCGTCGTCTTCGACGCCGCGCGGATCATCGACCGCGCGACTTATGAGGAGCCCGCCCGATACTCGGAGGGTGTCGTGTACGTGCTTGTGAACGGGACGACGGTGGTTCGCGCGGGTACACCAGTCACGACCGCATTTCCCGGTCGCGCGATTCGGCGGCGGATTCACCCGCCGTCTAAGCGTTAGCGTGGGGCTTGCCCTGGGTCGTACGCTTCACTGATGCGTGTTGCCGGCGCGGTGGACATCGGCGGGACCCGTACGAAGATCGGCCTCGTCACCGAGGACGCGCAGATCGTCAAGCGCGTGACCATCAGCACGACCGACCGCGGAGACCCGCAACCGCTAGTCGACGGGATCGTCGCGGCGCTGAGTCCCCTGCTGGACGAGGCACGCGCGAACAACAGCGAGATCGCGGGCCTGGGGGTTTCCGTCGCCGGCTTTCTGGACAAGCAGCGCTCAGCGATGGTGGCCAACGCGAACCTGCCGGCGCTTTGCGGCTTCCCGCTGCGCGATGTGTTGGAGCAGCGGCTCAACCTTCCCTGCTCGCTCGAGGTGGACTCCAACGCCGCCACGATCGGCGAATTCCGGCACGGCGCCGGCGCCGGTTCCAGGCGATTGCTGGGCGCCACCGTCGGCACCGGGCTCGGCGGCGGCGTCATCATCGACGGCGCCATGCTTCGCTACATGGGCGAGTGCGCCGGCGATCTCGGTCACATCATCGTGGCTCCGAATGGCCGCGAATGCACCTGCGGCGCGCGGGGCTGCCTCGAGGCGATGGTCTGCTCGGCGGCGCTGGTGCAGCGCGCGCGCAAGCGCGCGGTGCGCGAGATCGTCAGCGCGGCGCAACGCGGCGACAAGCGGGCGCGCACCGCCATCAACGAGACCGCACGCTGGCTCGGAATCGGACTGGCCTCCCTCACGCCGCTGTTCCATCCCGACCGCATCGTGATCGGCGGTGGCGTGTCCGCATCAGGGAGCCTGCTGATGCGTCCCCTGCGGAAGGCATACGCCGCGCACGTGGCGCCGGAATTTCACGACGTCGAGATCGTGAGCTCCTCGCTGCACGGCTGGGAAGGCATGGTGGGCGCGGCGAGCATCGTCTTCCAGCCCATGCCATGACCACAACGACGACGACACTTCGCGACCCCGATGAGGTCGGACGTTACGTGGGCGACCGGCTCCTCGATGCCATCGACGCGGCCGGCTCGGCCAATCGCCGCTTTCTCCTCGGGTCTCCGACCGGACGAACACCCAAGCCGATCTACGCGGCAATGGCGCAACGCCTGGCGAAGACCAAGCAGGACCTGAGTCACGTGACGCTGGTGATGATGGACGAGTATCTCGTGCGAGCCGGCTCCGACCTGCGCTACGCCGATGCCGAGTGGTCCTGTCACAATTTCGTGGAAGCACACATTCGGGCCGTGCTGAACGCGCCGCTGCCGTCGGACCGGCAGCAGCGTCGTGATGCCGTGTGGTTCGCCGACGTGCGCGACCCGGCGGAGTTCGATCGCCGCATCACAGAAGCCGGCGGCGTCGACTTTTTCATCCTCGCCTCCGGCGCCGGTGACGGCCACGTGGCGTTCAACACACCGGGAAGCCCGCGCGACAGTCGCACGCGAGTCGTCGCGCTGCCGGACAGCACGCGACGCGACAGTCTGCAGACCTTCCCCGAGTTCGGCACGCTCGACGCGGTTCCGCGGCACGGCATCACGGTCGGCGTGGCCACGATCGCCGCCGCGCGGCATTCGATGATGGTCGTCTTCGGCAGCGGCAAGCGGCAGACATATCAGCGGATGACAGTCACGGACCGGTATGATCCCGCGTGGCCGGCGACCCTCATTCATGAATGCCCAGGCGGAACGATCGTAGCGGACTCTGACGCAGCGGGACCCGGGCGATGACGTGCGGGGTATTTTCCAGACATGAACACAGCGCGACTCTCAGCGGCGGTTTGTGTGTGCATCGCGACGGCGTGCAGCGCAGGCGTCTCGAACGAAGCGCGCGCGGGGCTGACGTCCGCCGCGGCCAGGAGTGACTCTGTGTCGTGCAAGGGCGACGTCTGCATCGATGGCACCGTGCGCCACTTCGACCTCGAGGGTGGGTTCTGGGCGATTCGCGGCGATGACAACGTCACCTACGATCCCATGGGTGGAGTGCCGGCGGCGTTCCGTCAGGAAGGGCTTCGGGTCCGCCTCGATGCGAAGCGCCGGAATGACATGGGTGGCATTCATATGGCTGGCCCGATCGTCGAGATCATCTCGCTGACGAAGCTCGCGCCGTGATTGTGACGTCGTCCCGAGTCATCGCCGCGCTGTCGCTCTTCGCAGCGCTTGGCGAGCTGGGTGCGCAGGTCGGGGTGGCCCCCAGGCCGACGCTCGCGGTGGCGCCGTCGCAGCCGGCACCCGGAGCGGTGGCCCGCCTGACACTGCGCGCCGGCGCAGACAACCCCGTCGCCGACGTGCGCGGAACACTGTCAGGCGAGCCGCTCCATTTCGTGCGCGTCGCGGGCGGTGCGTGGCACGCGCTCGGCGGTGTGCCGGTGGACGCATCGCGAAGCGTGATGGCGCGCGCCGAGATCCGACACACCAACGGGACGGTGGATTCGGTCCAGCTGGTGATCGCGGTCCCGCCGCCGCCGAGGCGCCGCACCGAGCCCCTCAAGGTGGATACCGCATTCACGGCGCCCCCTGACCCCGAACGCATCGCTCGGATCGAGCGCGAGAATCTCCGCGCGCGTCAGGTCGGGAAGAGCTCCCACGAGACGCCCGTGATGTGGACGGCATCGTTTCTGCGCCCGCGCCAGTCCGTCATCACGAGCATGTTCGGCTCGGGACGGGTATTCAACGGTGAGCTGTCGGCACGGCACCTGGGTGTCGATTTCAGGGGTGCCATCGGCGACACGGTCCGCGCCGCGAACCGGGGCATCGTTGCCGTCGTGGATTCGTTCGTCCTTGCCGGCAACGTCATCTATATCGACCACGGCGCCGGCGTCGTGACGGGTTACTTCCATCTCAGCAAACAGCTCGTGCAGCCCGGCGACACGGTCAGCCGCGGCCAGGTGATCGGCCTGGTGGGCCAGAGTGGACGCGTGACCGGCCCGCATCTGCATTGGGCGGCGCGATATGGCGAGGTGACCGTGAATCCGCTCGACCTCGTCACGATCAGCAGCTCGTGGTATCCAGCGTCCGCGGCCGCAAAAGCCGCAAGGACGAGGAAAGACGCAGCCAGGCCAGGCGCGCCCGGAACGCCGAGGCACTGACGCACGGGGTCGAGTAGCCGCCGCTTCCACCAGCGACAGCGTGCGGCGGGTTTAGGTTTCGGGCCGATGCTGCGCTCCCGCCTCACGACACCGGACGCGCGTGGAATCGCCGCGATGGTGCTCGCGGTTGCGTCGTTCTGCGGACTCGATGCATGCCTCAAGACGCTGACGCCGCATTACTCGCCATTCCAGGTGGCGAGCATCCGCGCGCTCGCGACGCTACCGGTCGTCATTGCGTGGGGCGCTGTGCACGGTGGCCTCGGGACGCTGTTGGGCGGACGCTGGACGATGCACCTGGCACGCGCGGTCGCCGGTCTGGCCACGCTCGCCCTGTTCGCGTTCGCGCTCCGCGGCCTGCCGTTGTCCGAGGCGTACGCCCTGTTCTTCATCGCGCCGATACTGATCACGATGCTCGCCGCCTGGCTGCTGCGAGAGCACGTGGACGCACACCGCTGGATCGCGATCGGCGTCGGATTTGCCGGAGTGATGGTCGTGCTTCGTCCGACGGGCGGCGCCGCGCTGAGCGTGTACGGCGTGGCGATCCTCGGCTCCGCCCTCGGCTACGCGTTGAGCAACATCAGCGTGAGGATCCTCGGGCGTACCGAGACGACGCAAAGCATCATGTTCTGGAACATGCTGCTCATCGCGGTCATCGCCGGCGCGATAGCCGCTCCGGTGTGGCGGACCATCCGCGCCGAGCACTGGCCCGTGATCGGCGCGATGGCCATCGTGGGATCGATCGCGCAGTGGGCCATCACCGAAGCGTTCCGGCACGGCGAGGCGAGCGTCGTCGCCCCGTTCGAGTACACGGCGATGATCTGGGGTGTGCTGCTCGACTGGCTGCTGTGGAACACGGTGCCGGGCGCGCTCACGTTCGTCGGCGCAGCCATCGTCATCGCGAGCGGCGTCTACGTGGTGCGTCGAGGACGCGTCGCGGCCGTTGTCGCTCCGGTGTCGGCGGGCGTTGTCAGTACTTCAGCCCACCTGCCTCGGCGAACTCCCGCATCATCTTCTCCTGCTCCTCGGTGAGCTTCTCGGGCACCACGATCTCGACCTCGACGATGAGATCGCCCTGCTGCTCACCCTTCTTCACACCCTGACCGCGCACGCGAAACCGTTTGCCTGACGGTGTGCCGGCGGGAATGCGGATCGACACCTTCTTCGCGTCGATCGTGCGGACCTGCACCTTCGAGCCGAGCGTGGCCTGGGCGATGTTGATGGGCACGGTGGCGACGAGGTCGAGGCCCTCACGCTTATAGAAGCGATCGGGCTGCACGACAAAGTTGATGAGAAGATCGCCGGGCGGTCCGTTGCGCGCGCCATGTCCGCCCTGTCCGCGCAACCGGATCTTGGTGCCGGTGTCCGCGCCTGCGGGCACGGTGACGGCGATTTTTCGGTGTGCACGCACCTCGCCGCTGCCGCTGCAGTTGGGACAGCGCTCCGTGGGTATCTGACCGCGGCCGAGACACTGGGGACACGGGCGCTGCACCGCGAAGCCGCCCTGGCCGAACGAGATCGTTCCGCGTCCGCCGCACTCCGGGCACGTCTGTATCTTCGATCCGGGCGCGCCACCGGTGCCCTTGCACACGCCGCACTCCTCGTTGACCTCGAGCTCGATGTTCACCTTGCCGCCCGTGACCGCGGTGCGGAACGGCACCTCGAGCGACACCTCCACGTCCTGTCCGCGCTCCGGACCGCGCTGACGACGGGCGTTGCCGCCGAACATCGAGCCGAAGAGGTCACCGAGGCCGCCAAGACCGCCGAGATCGAAGTCGTCGAGATTGATGTTCGTCTGATAGCCGCCAGCGGCGCCCGGGCGTGGCGCGCCCGGTCGCGCGCCGGTTCCCCCGAACCCGCCGAAGGCGCCAAGGCGACGCATCTCGTCGTACTGCTTTCGTCGCTCGGCGTCGCCCAGCACCTGATACGCTTCGGAGATCTCCTTGAAGCGCTCGGCGGCCTTGGGGTCGTTCTGGTTTTTGTCCGGATGATGCTTCGCGGCGAGCTTGCGGTACTGCTTCTTGATCTCGTCTTGCGAGGCGGACGCGGACACGCCGAGGACGGCGTAAAAGTCCTTGCTCTGCGCCATACCTATATGTGCGCGCTCAACCGTCGAGCTGCGAGCAACGGTACTGTGGCGCTCTCGGTCACCCTTGGTTCCACTGCTTCACGACGACGCGCGCCGGGCGCAGGAGCTGTCCGTTGAACATGTATCCCCGCTGGAACACCCGGCCCACGGTGTGGTCGTCCTCGGCCGACAGCGCCGGCTCGGTCATCACCGCTTCGTGCAGTTTTGGATCGAAATTCTGGTCGATCGGGTTGACGATCGTGAGGCCGACAGACTCGAGCGCTTTGAGCGCCTTCTGCTCCACGAGCTCGATGCCCTTGTGCAGCGTCAGCGAGTCTGTGGTTGCCGGGTCCACATGCGCGAACCGCGACAGGTCGTCGAGGGCGTCGATCAGCTTGGTGACGAGCTCCGCCTGCCCGCGCGATCCCGCTTCGATACGCTCCTTCGCCGTGCGCTTGCGGAAGTTGTCGTATTCCGCGGCGAGGCGCAGGTATTTGTCGCGCTGATCGGCGAGCTGTTGATTGCGCGCCGCGTCGCCACCCTCATCCACTTCCGTGGTGCTGGCGTCGGACAGGGATTCAGTCTCAGCGGCGGAGGCCACCTGCTCCTCGGGCGCGGGCTCCCCATCACCCTGGGCTTCCGGGGCGGGGCTGGTCTGACGATTTCGGTTCCTCATGGCAGTACCTGAAGTTTCGCGGGTCCGGAAATCCCGTGCAACAGACGTACGCGTCCGCTGCGAGCCGGGATTCGCTCGGCCTGCGCGTCGCCGGCTACGGCGTCACGGCCGGCCTGTCCGCGAGTGCCTTCGTGAGCCGCCACAGGAATTCCTGCCCCTCGTAGAACGACTTCACCGCCATGCGCTCGTCGCGGCCATGGGCCCGCGCGTCCACGGCAGGATCGGAGAAGAGGCCGGAGACGCCGAAGGCGGGGATGCCGAGCTGGCGGAAATACCGTGAATCCGTGGCGCCAGTAGACATGACGGGGATCACGGGAATGCTCCCGAACATGTCGTGTGTGATGCGGGTGATCGGCTCCATCACCTCCGGCAGCAGCGGCGTCGGGGGCTCCGGCGGACGCACGTCGCGGTCCACGAGCACCTGCACGACTGTGTCGTTCACGACCTGCGCGAGTGCCGCGCGCGTGCCTTCCGGCGTGTCACCGGGGAACATGCGGCAGTTCACGTTCGCCTCGGCGAGCTGCGGCAGCGCGTTCTCCGCATGTCCACCCTTCAGCAACGTCGCCACGCACGTCGTGCGCAGCATGGAGTTGTAGCGGGGCTCGCCGGCGACGATCCGCTCCGCGGCCGTGTCGCGCGGGTTCGCGACCAGCGCGCGCATCGCGCGCCCCATCTCGGGCGCTTCCACGTCGGCGGTGCGCGTGAAGAACGCGCGTGTCACCTCGTTGAACTGCACGGGGAAGCGGTAGCGGCCGACCCTGGCCAGGGCGTCCGCAAGCGAGGTGATGGCGTTGTCAGCGCGCGGCACGGAGGAGTGGCCGCCGCGGTTGGTCGCGCGCAGCGTCACGTTCTGGAAGACCTTTTCCGTCGCCTGTACCGAGTTGAAGAACGGCTTGCCGTCCCGCAGCGTGCCGCCGCCTCCCTCGTTCAGGACGACACCGGCATCCACGAGCTCTCGATGGTTCTTCAGCAGCCAGTCGACACCGTTGGCGGTGCCGCCTTCCTCGTCGGCCGTCAGCGCCACGATGACGTCGCGATCCGGTGCGTAGCCTTCGCGCTTCATCCGGATGGCATTCGCGACGAAGATGGCCGCCATCGCCTTGTCGTCGGCCGTCCCGCGGCCGTAGTAGTAGC
>Ga0066652_100000581_pt1 | contig 17716 bp, 11 predicted proteins | sample GraSoiAngelo_101_FD_71413 | JGI IMG/M metagenome (GOLD analysis project Ga0066652, IMG submission 71413) | Grasslands soil microbial communities from the Angelo Coastal Reserve, California, USA - 14_0903_02_30cm | ecosystem: Environmental > Terrestrial > Soil > Grasslands | place: USA...
AAAAATTGTCAGGATAATAGTATATCCTGCGTAACATAGGTTCACAATTACCGGTTAGACTTAGTTGCGAAAGCAAGTTGAGTCTATAGGGTTCGGGTGGTGGCGCAGCCCGGTAGCGCACTTGCATGGGGTGCAAGGGGTCGCAAGTTCGAATCTTGTCCACCCGACTTTTTTTAAACCTATGAGTTTTGCGAAATTCCCGGGAAACCTCATAGGATTTCTTTCGGGCAGTAGCGCAGCCCGGTAGCGCACTACGTTCGGGACGTAGGGGTCGCAAGTTCGAATCTTGTCTGCCCGACAAAACGAAGCTCTGTGACAACAGGGCTTTTTTTTGTGAAATAGATTCAGAGAGCTTATAGGGCAGTAGCCCCGCTCAGCGGGGCACTACGTTCGGGACGTAGGGGTCGCTGGTTCGAATCCAGTCTGCCCGACAGGTAAAATGATAGAACTCGCTCTGGTAGCTGGTTTTGTCGTTTCAATAGGAAGCAAGGTGGAAGAAAGGGTAGTATAGTGATACCTTGCTTGACAATTTTTTCCCCTATGTTAACGCATCCATAACTTTTCCTGCCACTGCAGCCTCCCGCAAATTTTGGTATTAATTTTACAACCATTCACACTCTTCACCAGACCAACATCCAACCTGCTCAGGGATTTTTTTTTAATCATTTAACCTTTATTTTATTATGAAGAAAAAGAATGTTCTTTTTACGACGATTGCTGTATTGTCGCTTGGATCAATGATCTTATTTTCTGCCTGCAATAAAAAATCGGGTGTTGATAACACACAACCCGATGCTGCAGGATTGATGGGTTTTAACCTGGTACAGGGTAAATCGGTTCAGATAACGATTGGTGGCAATGTACTGCCCGGATCGCCCTTGGCCTTTAATAACTATACCGGCACCTATCTGCCTATTTTCCCAGGCACCAGGACGATTGAATCATTTGATTATGCAACCGGCAGTTCATTAGCTACCGCCAACGATAGCTTTGCGGTCAATAAATACTATTCTGTTTTTGTTGTCGGCACGACTGGTTCTTACAGGAATGTTATCGTTAATGACAATTTTGATAGCCTGACCTCTGCCAGCAAGGCTTATATCCGTTACATTAATGCTATCAACGGTCCATCAAATGTTGCAGTAACCGTTTCAGGAACAGGTATCAACAACAGCAGCGCAGCTTTTGGAAGCGTTTCAGGTTTTGAAGCGATAACACCGGGTAGCACTAGCATCACAGTAAGCGATGGGGCATCCGTGAATGTTAACAGAACGATTACTACAGAAGCCAATACGGTTTACACCGTTTTGTTGTCATCCGGTGCAACTAGCGCGGATTCGGCACAAATAAAATATATTGTCAACGGAACGCTGGACAATACAAGTGGTCAGCGGGTTTCTTCTGCCGCACGTACAGCTACCATCAAATAGCTAGACTAAGGATTACATACAAAGTCGCCGGCCTTTTTTAGGGCCGGCTTTTTTTGTATGTCAAATAGATTTACCGCTGTATAATTATTTTTTCTGTCCTGACGAGTTTACCTTTTGCGTCGGTGATTCGTAAAATGTATAATCCATTTGAAAGTTCACCGACTTCGACCCTTGTTGCAACGTTTAGGGCCGTTTGTCTTTTGACCGGTTTACCATTCATATCCAACAATTCGATATGACGGCTCTGCTCAGCCGAATAATCATAAACGATGAAATAACTATTCGCTGGATTGGGGTAAACGTCAAGACTTTTATCCTTCACATCTTCCACTACCTTGGTTTCCGCGATCAATTGGGTGATCATCCTTCCTCCCTGCGGTTGATAAGTAAATTCCAGGATGCTTCCAGGATTAGCCGGAGTAGTTGTTACACCACCCGTTGGGCCCGATGTGGATCCGCTGGAATCACAGGCTACATATATTTTTAAACCATCCGGCGATACTACCACGTCCCTGAATCTTCCTTTACCCTGGAAATAATGAATAGTATCTGAAATAATGCTCATACCATCGTTGCTTAATTTAAACCTTGTGATGGCGCCTCTTTTCAACTGCGCAACCAGCAGCGAATTCTGCCAACCTGGAATTGCATTGCTTCCATAGAAGTCCGTGCCCGAAGGAGCTGTAGATGGCCATGTAGTATTGCTGGTTGTTGAATCCGGCGGATTTGATACCGGGAATAAAGAACGAATTGGTTCCCTTACATTCAATGTGATGCAATTGTTTTGTTCGTTACCAACCCATCCACTACCTACATAGCGGCCATTGTAATTGCCATCACAGAAGCCAACGACCAGGGGCCAGCCATAATTTCTGCCCGCTTCAATGATATTCATTTCATCGTCGCTGTAGGGCCCATGTTCGCTGCTATATAAAATGTTCACTCCATTTACATTACCCCAAACCAATCCTTGTGGGTTTCGGTGACCAAAACTATAAACAGCATTTCCAAATGGATTGTCGGTGGGTATCCATGAACTGTTGACAAGCTCCGTATTAAGTCTTAAAATTTTTCCTTCATAAACAGATGTGTTTTGAGCATTATTCACACGCCCAAGATTTTCAAACTGCCCGGCTCCCATATCGCCTACTGAATAATACAACTTCAGATCAGGTCCAATAGCCAGACGTGCGGAGTTGTGATCATTACTTCCCGGTATATTCTCAAGAATTGTAACAGCCTGGCCCAGTGTTTTGGCGACAGAATCATAAGTATACCTCGCAATCCTTGTTTTACGTACCGTGCTGCTGATTGATTGATACGTATAACTAATATATACATAGGGTTTACCCTGCCTGAACTGGGGATGCAATGCAAGACCTAACAGCCCATCCTGGCCACCAACATTTACAAAGTTTGAACCCAAAGAAAGAACGGTCGTTTTTACACCGGTAGCGGGATTGACAAAACTGACTTTTCCTGCAAATCTTTCTGTATACCAAATATTATTATCCGGCCCATACACAAGATCATGCGGCATACGCTGATTAGCGATCACGGTACGCATAGTAAAAGTTTCTCCACCCGGCGCAACATCCAGGGTCGTAACATTTATACTTACGCTTGCAACACTTGAATTACCCGCAGCATCTTTTGCTATCACATAAAATGAATAGGCAGTAGAAGCAGCAAGACCTGTAACATTATAGGAAGTTGCGCTTACAAGCGATGCATTGATCTTTATTCCATTACGATAAATATCATAGCCTGTTACACCAACATTGTCTGTCGAAGCAGCCCAGGTAAGGGTAAGCGTGGTTTGCCCGATATTAGTTGCTGAAAGATTGGCCGGTGCAGTGGGCGCCTGTACATCGGGTATTTGCGCTACCAATTGAGATCCGGGTATGACTTCACTTGGAGCCGTAGTTGCCTGGCCAGGTTTAGCCCAACCAACGGCCATATTATCTCCCTGAGTACCATCCTTCATTAATGCTTCCACATAATAGAGCTGCCCGGCGGCAAGAGTTATCGCTACCGATTTTTGCGTGGTAAATTTGTTCCACTCCCTCGAGTTAGTCCATGAAGTTTGATAAGCGATCTTTACTTTATTGGCAGAACTGCTTGTAGTACTTAACCAAAGTTCACTGTTATCATCGCTGGCAATCCAGAAAGTATAGCTGCCGGTAGTGGGGGGGCAGATATATCCGTATACTTTCATTCCATAGTTATCGGCACTATTGGAAGGTATCTCAAAACTTGTCAATGTTCCCGATGAACTTGGATTATTAGGATAGTTTGCATTCGATGTTAGATTGCTGACCGCTGAACCCGTTATATTGAGCCATTTCTGGAAATTAATTGCGCCGGTTCCGGTACAACCTTGTTGAGCAGGTGTTGTTACGTTCACGGTATTACTGTTAGTGGAAATATTCCCGGCGGCATCTCTTGCCTGGACAAAAAAGCTGTAAGCAGTAGAAGCGGTAAGTCCTGTGGCATTATACGAAGTAGTCGTAACTACTGAACCATTGATCTTAACTGAATTTCTATACACATCATACCCGGCCACTCCTATATTATCCGTTGAAGCTGTCCAGTTCAATGTGAGAGTCGTCGAAGTTAGATTAGACGATGTAAGACCGCCAGGTGCTGTTGGCGCCTGGATATCGATGGTTGTTACATTGATCGTATTGCTGTTCCCGGATATATTGCCTGCTCCATCAAAAGCTTTTACAAAAAAGCTATAGGATGTACCCTGCGTCAGGCCTGTTACATTAAAACTGGTAGCTGTAACCGGGCTGGTATTGATCTTTATTGAGTTTTGATAAACATCATAACCCGCTATGCTGATATTGTCAGTTGAGGCGTTCCAATTTAGCGTCAGAGTTGTTGCCGTGATATTTGTCGCGGCTAAACCAGTCGGAGCAGTGGGTGGCTGGGTGTCGGGTGTAGTAATACTGACTGTATTGCTGACTGCAGATGTATTTCCAGCCGCATCCTTCGCTACTACATAAAAATCATAATCCGTTACTGCGAATAAACCAGAGGCTATATAAGTTGTTGTTGTGACCAGGGAAGTATTAACTTTTACACCATTCTGGTAAATGTCGTATCCCGTTACTGCAACATTATCCGTAGAGGCAGTCCACGACAGTGTTACGGAGCTTTGAGTGATATTGGATGTTGTTAAGTTAGTAGGAGCCGTCGGGGCCTGCGTATCGGGAGGTGGGAGAGTAGTAATATTTAATGTACCACTGTTTGTAGAATTACCCGCAGCGTCCCTGGCCTGGATAAAAAATGAATAGCTGGTATTTGCCGTTAAGCCCGTTACGGCAAAGGATGTAGTTGTCACCAGTGTTGAATTGATCTTTACGCTGTTCTGGTAAACATCATACCCTATTACTCCCACATTATCCGTTGAAGCTGTCCATGACAATGTAAGTGATGTTTGGGCAATTGCGGAAGCTGCAACATTTGTTGGCGCTGTTGGAGCCTGCGTATCAGGAGTGGTGATATTTATGGTATTGCTGTTTGCCGAAATATTACCGGCCGCGTCTCTTGCACGTACAAAGAATTGATAAACGGTGGCAGCGGTGAGACCTGTTACATTATAGTTAGTAGTCGCAACCGGCGATGAGTTGATCTTTACGCTGTTCTGGTAAATATCATATCCAGTAACGGCCACGTTGTCTGTAGAGGCGGTCCAGGATAATGTAAGAGATGATTGAGTTATGGCAGATGCTGCCAGGTTAGTGGGTGCTGTTGGGGCCTGTGAATCTGCAAGCACTAAGACCAGGTCTCCGAAATTCCTTGGGTATTGCCAGTTGTCATTATCACCTGCCCACATTTGCTGGCTTTCGCGAGCGGCGCCGTCATCATCATCGTCAACGGCCACATCAAACCCTATTGTGAACCCGGGCTGGGGGTTAATGATTGCCATATTGCTCCATGGTATCAAATATTCCACTGCATAGCCATTGGTAATATTCGCCCATGCATGCTGAACACCGGTTGTTTTGCTACTCTTTTCCCAGATAGCTGCGTCATTCCATCCTTTAACAAACTGGCGATCATTGACACCATAAGCAGTACCGCCATTATTGTCGGCATCAATGTATACTTCAGCCGCATCGTCATCCCAGGCATTGGGAGAGTCATTGAATTTATTGGCATCGATAACCTTGATCGCCACATAAAGATTCAGGCTATCCCATAACACGGCAAAGGTGACAGTGTTATTTGGAGTGCCGACAATAGGTTTGGTCACATTGTTGGTAAACTCCCAGGTACTTTCACTGGGATTACCATCGATAGTAATCGCAGCAGTTCTTTTTTTTGCGTTAACGATTGGGGTTTGAGAATAGAGGGCAGTGGTTGCAGTTGCCAGCAGGCAAGCAAACAAAATGCGTAAAGTCATAATCAGATTAATGGTGGTTTAGTAAAGCAGCTAAAATAAGTTAGTTTGATAGTTCAAAAAAACTTGTGATAGAAGGCATTGATGTTTATCAAACAACTAAGTGGATATGCTAAGAGAATAAGCTAGGAGAAAAAGAGTAAAGGAGAGAAGAAGTTTGCCAGGAGACTTTCTCGTTATCTCCTTTCTCCTTAACTCCTGGCTCAATTATTTGCTAAGAGAAAAAGAGAATAAAAGGAGTTTGCCAGAGGCCTTTCTCTTTGCCTCCTTTTCTCCTTTACCTCCTGGCTTATTGTTTGCCTGTAGTATCAGCCGGCATTTTTTTCTTCTTATTGAGGAAATTATTAAGCGTATTCTTTAGTGTTTGCTCCGCCTTGCTCTTAGTTTCGGCAGGTGCATTGCCCTTTATAGAATCTTTGTTGCCCAATAGCCGGTCCTTTGCTTCATTTTTAAGATCATTCAATACCTGGTTTTTTACTGCATTCAAACTATCCTTTACTGTTTGCTTTGCGGTATCAACTTTTGCTTTGGCAAAATCGACTGCCTGTTGCTGCATATCCTTAATGGCATCGCCTGCGACTTCTTTTAATTCTGTTTTGATAGTGGGATCGGTCATCTTTCCACTCATTTTAATGTTGAGGTTAACCACGTCGCCCAGTTTCACCGGGATACCTTTGCCGGTTGCTTGTGATGCAAGATTGTTGACAATGTTATTACCTTCATTACCCAGGTATTTTCTCGGCACCTTCATCTGGATGGCATAATCGAGTGACTGATCGAAACCATGAGTACCACCAATCTGCATTTCAATATCTTTTACTTTCACCGTGAAGGGTTTTACGAGTACCCGGCCATTGGCAAATTCCACAAAATTCTTTACATCTTTTATAGAGATAGATTTTAACTCGTCGATTTGCAGGGTGCTGGCTAGCTTTTCGAGTGGCGCAAATTTCTTCAACACGCCTTCCAGCAATAGCAAATTGCCTTTACCAGTGAGGGAATTCAGGTCGGGCATCATATCTCCCTGGAGATTACCGGTCATCGAAAGCTCTGAACTCAGTTTGCCCGCCAGGAATTGACCAATCGGCATCAATTTTTGAATAGTATTGAAAGAATAAAATGCCTTTTGTACATCCACATTTTTCACATCGTAACTCAGGTTGATAGCAGGATTCTTTTTATTTGTCCTTGTTGAATAAGAGCCATTGAAAGTAACGGTCCCGTCCAACGCATCTGTGCGTACATTTTGAAGTGTTACGGTCTCGTCGTTTAATAGGAGAGTGCCGTTGATATTATCATAATCTACCTTGTCATATTTTACTTGATCCGCCTTGACATTTATAGTGAGGTTGATACCCGACGGAACCACGAACGGCTCCGATGTTGTTGTTTCGCTTGTTGAAGCTGAACCTGCGCTTGTTGTGTCAGTTCCTATCCAGTCATCCAGGTTAATCTTATCGGCAGTTACATTCAATGTTCCAGTCAAAGGCTGGTCTTGCATGGCATAGCTTACCAGGTTGCTGAATGTTCCATTTGCAAGAATATTTGTGTTCAGGTAATTACCGGATAAACTTTTCAGCGCCATTGCCTTTTGATTGAAGCCCAGTTCCGTGTTAAACAGCGTGACCCCGGTGGGATAATCTTTTGAAACATACTTGGCATCCTTCAAGTTTGCGGTGCCATTGATCAATATCTTGTCATATTCTCCTTTATCAATCGCCGTTTTATTTCCATTGAAACCAAGGTCCGCATTTAATACGCCGCTGACACGGGTACCAGGATCAAGCTGCACAAATTGTTTGATGTTATCCAGCGTAAATTTTCCTTTGGCGGTGCCCATAAAATCAACTGACGACATAGGTTTGCGAACCTGTAAGGTAAAATCAACCGGGTCCTTGCCTACTTCAACATGTCCTGAGGATATGTTAACCGAAGTATTATCCGCGATACCGCCCCTGTTCTCCAACTGTACTTTCATATTTCCGTTTCGTACCGCTTGAGGAAAAGCGCCGGAAGAATAAAACAGGTTACTGATATCCAGGAAACCCCCAGCAGTAAAATCACCTTTTTGATTTTCCAGGTCGTTCATGTTCCCTTTTGCAAAAACGTCGGCCCATACAAGACCGCCGAGTTTTGTGCCTTCTTCCAGTTTGACAAACTTAGAAACGTTGGCAAGATCAAGTTTTCCTTTTGCTAAGGCGTCTACGTATTTCGTGGTTTCAGGATTTTTAAAGAGGAGTTTGAAGTCAAAGGGTTCATTACCCATTTCGATATGTCCTTTTGAAATATCGACAACCGCATTATCCGTTTTGCCATCGATATTGCTAACGTGCATATCGACCTGGATGTTCTTTATGGGTTCGGGCAGATCAGGATATTGAAACAAGCCATCTTTTACGGCAAGGTTTACATCATAAGCCGGCATATTCTGTGGGCTATAAGTTCCTTTTACAAAACCATTGAATGCTGCCTGGCCGCTTGTTTTTATCTTATCAAAATCCTGTTTGAAAATGGCCGGTATCATTGACAGTATATCTTTGAACTCATTGGACGGGGTATTAAATTTTATGTCCATGTTGTAGGTACTGTCGTTGGCCAACTGGAAGAAACCGTCGGCGTTAAGCTTAAGATTGTTCAGCTGGATATCGTTCGTCTTGAATATATACTTGTTTGTTTTATTGTCTATTTGTATGTCGGCGTCAATATTTGTTTTTGTATTGATGAGATAAGGGACAGATTCATAGTTGAAGCTAACCGCTTCCGCCTTGGTTTTTGTAACAAGAGTAAAAATATCGGCTGTAAAGTCACCGCTGCCTTCATGATCCAGCCCGGATATTTCAGCCGTCATATCACTGCTTTCATCTTTGTAAAAAATATATCCATCGCTAATCTTGTATTGCTGCAAATTCATTTTGAACTCAGAGGGAGTGTTGTCGGAAGGAGTTGCCAGGTCGTCACTTGCTTTGGTGATGTCCCAGTTAGCTTTTCCATCCTTATTCACTATCGCATGTATCCGTGGCGATTCGAGATAGACGCCATACACTTTAATGTCTTTACCTTTTATAGCACTGAAAAGATTGACAGAAACATCAAGTGTTTTTGCGGCGAATAAGGTGTCATTGGCAAAATTATCGATGCCCACGACAAAAACATTCTCCAAACCGATTGATATTTTCGGAAAATGGCGGAACAAAGAAAGGTCCACATCCTGGAAATCAACTTTAGCCACAAGGCTTTTATTGACCTCCCTTTTTACCAGGGCCACTATTTGTTTCCTAAAAAGAAGTGGAATGAGAAATATAAGTGCGAGTAAAACGACCAGCGTGATGCCAGTGATTTTTAAGATTTTTCTGAGTATGTTCTTCATAATGCAGGAGTTAGGATATTGGTCGGTCCAAAAATGCAAATATGAAGCCAGAAATAAAAGGTAAACTTACTTAGTGGTCATTCAATGGCAGGCCTCGTTTCTGCCATTCCTTCCAGTTGATGTATTCTTCTCCTTTGCCACGCACTTCTATGGTCAGAGATTTACATATCCGGAATTTCCGGCTCTACCAGTTTTTTTAATTTTCCCAATGATTCCTGCGATCCCAGGTAACACGTTTCTACTGGTATCAGAAATACCTTCCTGTGTTGCTGTAAGTTCTGTGCCCACAAAAACTTTCTTAAGCGAAATCGTAGTGACCATTTCTCCCGGCAAATCGGATCATCAAATGTATCGGTGTACTTTAAAATTCTTTTGGTTTAAGTTCCAAATATTTTCCGCCGAAGGAATGTCCATTGCCGGTAGTAAAATTTATGAAAGTCATCTTGTAGCTGCGCCAACTTTTGCATCCATGTTATGAACTACGCATAAAAATCCATAAGGCGGAAGCCAGAATGCCATAGCATTGGCGTCAGTAAAGGCACGATACACCTTTTCGGGGCTTGCCTTTAAAACTCTGTGTAGTGTTACGCTGGGTTTAGTTAGGATTTATTCGGCTTTCCATTTCCAAAATTACAATTCTGCCAATTGCATTCAATGCATCTTGAATTTCTCTTTCGCTGTAATCCTGATGATATAATTTTGTAAAAAGCAAAGTACCATTTAGAAATACGTCATATTTATGTTTGGAGAATTTGCAGTTTAAACCTAATGTTAAGCTGAAAGGGTTGTCAGGATCTTTTGTAAAATCGTCAAAGCTTAACTCTAAATCTAAATTATTTAAAAAATTACCTGAGTTAAAAAGTTCTATACCAAATCCAATACCTTCTGTCATTTGACTTTTGCTGCCTCCATAGATCATAAAAACCTTTCTATGTAAAAAAAGTCCGTCTAATTCAGTTATTTTCTTCATTAAATTTATTGCAAATGGGATTATTTTATTATTTAATAGTTCTATCAATACTTCTTTGGACTTGACTACACTTATTGTTTCTTTGTCTGCTAGTCGCTTTTTGATTAAAGAAAGTTTTTTCTTCCAATCTTCTTGTTCTTCTAAGTTTTCATTTTTTGCAGCCTTAATGCTTAATTCAAGTGACCATATTAACTGTTTAGCTATGTATAAATTAAAAGATTCTATATTCCCGGCATCGGCATCATGCAACGCATTTAAATAATTATTTTTATCATCCGACCTAATTATTACTGGTGGAAAACCATTTTTAAGTAATATATAATTCATTAGTAATCTTGAAATTCTTCCATTACCATCATCAAAAGGATGAATACGGACAAATTTATAGTGTAGGCCAGCAGCAACTTCGACAGGATGAAGTTGTTTTGTTTCTTCCTCAATTCGAAGCCATTCAATTAATGAGGCCATTAAAGATGTTGTTTCGGCAGGTGAAGCATAATTAAAGACTTGACCATTTGCCAGGAGAACAGAATTTGGATATTTTTTATAGTCCCCTACGGTTATTTTTCTTCTTGTATTTTGACCGTCAGAAGTAACAGCTTCTTTCCAATATGACCTAACTAACAATACTTCATTCAGATTTTTAATAAATGCTTCCGTTAATGGATGAGCATCATCTTTAGCCAACTGTTCGACCATTTCTAATGCAACATCACTTGCCTTCATTTCCTCATAATCTCTGTGAGGATGACTACCTCTGGTTTCATCAAAAATTAATAGTAGCTCCGTTTCGGCATAGGTTAATGTATTTCCTTCAATATGATTAGAGTTGTAGTTAAACTCGAGCCTAAATTTTTTGTCAAGAGTTTCTTGCTGTTCCTTTGTCATAGGAAGTAAACTCTGTAATTCATTGTTTAATTCTGTGATCTGTTCTATAGTTTCTTGCAATTCCATCTTTCTCTTGTTGATTTTTCAAATTACAACTTTTTCCGTAATTAGAAGTAATCGTAATTATTGTTGAATAGCATACCGAACATGCAAGAATGCGACGCAACAGGCGATGATAGTAGCAATGCAGCTGGGCTAAGAATTATGTTGAATGAGGAAGGCCATTTAGCATTCAACACACAACATTCAACATAACTACTAATGGTCATTCAATGGCAGGCCTCGTTTCTGCCATTCCTTCCAGTTGATATATTCATCCCCTTTGCGATGCACTTCCATCGTGATACAATCGTCAACCGGGCAAACCAGCTTGCAAAGATTGCAGCCTACGCATTCCTCGTCGATCACTGAATAGGTGTTATAAGGTTTTCCATAATCCAGCCGTATGGACTGGTGCGAAGTATCCTCGCAGGCGATATAGCAAAGCCCGCAATGGATACATTTATCCTGGTTGATCTTCGCGATAATGTGGTAATTTATATCCAGGTCTTCCCAGTGTGTGATCGATGGCACAGATTTGCCAATAAAATCATCCAGTTTTTTAAATCCTTTTTCATCCATCCAGTTATTAAGCCCCTCGATCATGTCGTCAATGATCCTGAATCCATGCTTCATCGCAGCCGTACAAACCTGCACATTGCCGGCACCCAGCAACATGAATTCCACCGCATCTCTCCAGGTGCTGATACCACCAATACCTGAGATGGGAACCGTTCTTGTCAATTCATCCTGAGCGATCGTCGTAAGCATTTTTAACGCGATCGGTTTGACCGCCGGTCCGCAATACCCTCCAAATACGGATTTACCTCCTACATTGGGATTGGGAACAAATGTATCCAGGTCAATACCGGTTACCGATTGTATCGTATTGATCAACGATAGTCCATTGGTACCGGCCTTCACTACTGATCTACCTGTTGGAACAACGGAGTGAACATTTGGAGTGAGCTTGGTTATGACAGGTATCTTCGCCACTTCCATTACCCATTCCACGACCATGCAGGCGATCTCGGGGTCCTGTCCTACGGTGGCACCCATACCGCGTTCGGTCATGCCATGGGGACATCCAAAATTCAATTCCAAACCATGAGCCCCGGTATCTTCGACTTTTTTGATCAACTCATGCCAGCTATTACGATCATTATCGGCCATCAGCGACACAATCATCGCACGGTCGGGAAAGAGCTTAACACATTCGGCAATTTCTTTCAGGTTAATTTCCAGTGGTCGGTCCGAGATCAGTTCAATATTATTAAAGCCCATCACCCTGGAACCGTTGTAATCCACTGCCGAGTATCTCGAGGAAACATTCTTTACTTGTGAGCCCAATGTTTTCCAGACCACGCCACCCCAGCCCGCTTCAAAAGCACGGAGTACATTATATTTTTTATCGGTAGGAGGGGCACTCGCCAACCAGAAGGGATTGGGAGATTTTATACCTAAAAAACTAGAGCTGATGTCTGCCATGGGTTTTTATGTTGAATGTTGTATGTTAAATGTTGTGTGGTCGAATTATTGACCGGCCAGAGATTGCTGAGACGTCTTTACAATTTTGGTTAGGATATTTATAATGTGATCGATTTTTGTCAGGTGACCCGAATAGTCATGTTTTACAATTTGACTTTTGTCTAAAAGCCTTAGCCAATATTTCGTTTCTCTAACCTCTTTGGAAGCGATAGACATTTTCATTATAAAATCTCTCTTAGTTTGTGCAGCATTTCCTTCTTCTACATTAGCCCCAATACTAGTCGCGCTTTTAAGCAGTTGCTTTGAAATTACATATTCGTTGTGTTGTATCAGCATCTTATATAAATCGATGATCTGGATTGCGAAATCAAAAGTCAAACTCAGTATTTTATTATCTTCTTTCATTTAAAATAATCTCTTCAATTTTTGAGGAAAGCCCTCATTCAACATTCAACATGCAACATTCAAAATAGTTTCAGGTACCTCAAAATAGCAGCGGCGCCATCTTTCCCCGCTTGCACAGCATCTACCACTTCTTTCCCGCCATTCACTGCATCGCCGCCGGCAAATACTCCTTGAATATTGGTGGCCGAATTATTATCTATAACAATTTTTCCGTTCTTGTTGTCAAGGCTACTGCCTTTTACCAAATCTTCAAATGGAACTTGTCCTGCCGCTTTAATAACCATATCAACATCCAATGTGATGGTTTCACCTGTATCAACCGGTGAACGCCGGCCACTGATATCGGGCTCGCCAAGTTTCATCACATGGCAGACCAGTTGTGTGACCTTTCCATTTACTCCTTTTACTTCTTTTGGCGCTGCCAGCCAGATGATCTCACAGCCATCGAGTTTGGCAATGTTCAATTCATACTCAGTACAGGGCATTTCTTCCTGGGTTCTTCTATAGATCATTGTTACCTCCTTAGCCCCAAGCCGTTTTGCCTGCGTGGCAGCATCAATAGCCGTCATGCCCATACCGATCACAGCTACTTTATCACCAATGGGTATGGCTGAATAGCCTTTATCCCTGAGCTCATAAATGAATTTGATTGCATCAACAACCCCGAGAAGGTCTTCGCCGGGAATATCCAGTTGCCTTGCCACACCAACACCGATTCCCAGGTAAATGGCGTCATAATTTTGTTGCAAGTCACTAAGTGAAAGATTTTTTCCCAGCTCCTGGTTATATTTTATTTCAATCCCGCCAATTGAAGTAATATAGTTCACCTCATCTTCGCAGAATTGAGGTGTTACTTTATAGGCAGCGATGCCATAAGTCATCAGGCCACCGCCTTTTTCTTCTTTTTCATAAATAGTCGCTTCGACTCCTTCTCTTGCCAATACATGGGCACAACTTAACCCGGCAGGTCCTGCTCCGACAATCGCCACTTTTTTTCCATTCGCCGGTTTACGTTCAAACAGCTGCCAGTTTTCCTGGAGAGCCTTCATAGTAGAATATTGTTGAAGTCTCGCGATTTGTATCGGTTCTTCTTCGAGTAAATTATAGACGCAGGCTCCTTCGCATAATTTCTCAACCGGGCAAACCTTGCTGCACCCTGCCCCCATGATATTCGAGATGAAGATCGTGTGAGCCGAGCCTTTTACATTATCGGTTGAAATTTGCTTGATAAACTTCGGGATATTGATACTGGTGGGGCAACTCTTGGTACAGGGAGCGTCATAGCAAAACAGGCAACGATTCGCTTCAACTACGGCCGCAGTTTTATTTTCAAACGGCGGGCGTATGTCGCTGAAGTTTTGTTCGTATTGTTCCTTAGTTAACCTGTTATTAGTGATGGCCATGTGTGACTATGTTGAATTTTAAATGATGAATGTTGAATAATTGCTTCGTTGCGGTCGCAATAATTCAACACCTGCCTGCCGGTAGGCAGGTTTAAAATAATCAGAGTTCAACGAGCTTTCCATATGTTTCTGGTCTACGATCTCTGAAGAATTGCCAAACACTTCTGACCTGTTCGATCATGTCGAGATCAAATTCTGCAATTAACAGTTCATCGTTGTCTTCACTTGCCTGCGCAAATATTTGCCCTCTTGGATCCACGAAATACGAAGAGCCATAAAATTTGCCGAGGTTCCAGGGCTTTTCCGTTCCCACACGGTTGATACAACCCATGAAATAACCATTGGCCGCAGCATGAGCAGGCTGTTCCAGTTTCCAGAGATATTGTGACAGGCCTGCAACCGTCGCTGAAGGATTATAAACGATTTCTGCCCCATTCAATCCAAGTATCCTCGCACCATCCGGGAAATGACGGTCATAACAGATATACACACCCACTTTTGCATACTTTGTCTGGAAAACAGGATATCCAAGATTACCCGGCTTGAAAAAAAATTTTTCCCAGAAACCCGATGTATGTGGTATATGGTTCTTGCGATACTTTCCGAGGTATTTTCCGTCAGCATCAATGACTGCTGCCGTATTGTATAAAACACCGGCTTGTTCCTTTTCATACATCGGTACGATCATGACCATATTGTACTTCTTGGCATAAGCTTGCATTCTTTCAGTGGTTGGACCGGGGATTGGCTCAGCGCTTTCATACCAGGCCTTATCCTGTCCCGGGCAGAAGTAAGGCGTATTGAAGATTTCCTGCATGCAAAGGATCTGTACACCTTTTTTCCCTGCATCTTCGATCAGCGGGATATGCTTCTGAACCATTGCCTCTTTTATTTCCTCAATCGTTCCTTCGCCTTCGCTTTTCGGAAGACTCATTTGTATTAAACCGGACTTGATGATTCTCGCCATTTCGCTAAGTTTAGAGTTTAGAGTTAAAAGTTAAGAGTTGCCCTTGTTGAAATATCTTTCCTTGGTCGTTATGATAATGCTTGAGAGCATTTTCATGATTTCATTACACTTGTTACTTAATTCATCGAATTCAACAAGACTAATATACAGACTGTCTTTTAAAAGATTGAGCCAATAGTTGGTTTCCCTGGCTTCTTTTAATGCGATATGTAATTTATAAACAAAATCTCTTTTTGACTGACCAGCAACGGCTTCATTGATGTTGGTGCCGATTGAAGTTCCTGATCGTAGTAATTGTTTTGACAAAACATATTCCTTTTTCTGTTCAACAAGGACTTTATATATTTTTACGATCTCTAAAGCAAATATGTAAGCCTTGCCGGCTATGATACTCTCGCTTTTTATTTTTTCACTCGCCATAACTTTAAACTCTTAACTCTAAACTTTTAACTCCTAATTCATAATTCTAAATTCTTTGAGACACTTTTGATCGTTTAACAAACCTTCCGTATCCTTTCCTCAACAGACAATTATTATTCTCGATCGCCACTTGTCCCCTCAATACAACTGTTTTCACTTTACCCGTCAATTCCCATCCTTCGTATGCTGAATAATCAACATTCATGTGATGGGTTTTGGCTGAGATAGAATGTTTTTCTTTTGGATCAAAAATTACAATATCTGCATCACTTCCCACAGCGATGGTGCCTTTCTGCGGAAACATTCCGAAAATTTTAGCAGCATTGGTAGAGGCGACTTCTACGTATTTGTTGAGCGTGATCCTGCCTTTATTAACACCCTCACTAAACAAAAGTTCCATCCGGTTTTCGATCGCAGGATGGCCATTGGGTATTTTCGAGAAATCATTTTTTCCCATTAGCTTTTGTTGCCATTTGAAAGGACAATGATCTGTAGCTACCACTTCCACCAATCCCTGGTTGATCCCTGCCCAAAGCGTCTCCTGGTCTTTCTTTTCACGTAAGGGCGGGCTCATCACCCATTTGGCTCCTTCAAAATCCCTTTCATAAAGAGAAGCATCAAGTAACAAATATTGTATGCATGTTTCCACAAAGACCTTCTGGTTCCTTCTCGTTGCGTTGCGAACGGCATTCAGGGCACCTTCGCAAGTGAGGTGTACGATATATCCGGGACAACCGGTATAAAAGCTCATATCAGCAAAGCGCTCGGCAGCCTCTGCTTCCGTTATTTCGGGTTGTGATAAATAATGATAAAGCGGTGCAAGCTTTTCTTCAGCCCTATGTTTGGCGACCAGGTAATCGATCATATCACCGTTTGTCGCATGCACATTGATGAGCCCGCCATGTTTCTTAACTTCTTCCATCAAACCGATCATCTGCCTGTCGTCGATCATCAGGGCTCCCTTGTAAGCCATAAATGTTTTGAAGGACACGATTCCTTCTTTTTCTATAAAATCCCTGATCTCGGCTTTTGTTTTTTCGTTGAAATCAGTTACTGCCATATGAAAACTGTAATCACCCACGCAGTTGCCGTTGCTTCTTCCTCTCCATTCATCCAGGGCGGCATGCAATGAATTGCCCTGTCTTTGGAGAATAAAATCAATGACCATCGTTGTGCCGCCAAATAAGGCAGCTCTCGTGCCGGTTTCGTAGTTATCACTTGAAAATGTTCCCATGAACGGCATATCAAGATGCACATGCGGATCAATACCGCCGGGGAAGACCAGTTTACCAGATGCATCTATCTCTTTATCTGCTTTCATCGGGAGATCCTTCCCGATCGCTCTTATGGTTTCGCCTTCAATAAATATATCGGCGACCTGGTCTGCATCAGCAGTGATAATCCTTCCGTTTTTAATCGACAGCGACATAACTTGATTCTTTAACTGGTTGACTGGAGGTTTTGTAACGCATTAAGAGGGTATATGTGGTAGCTGAGACAAAGAACCCGACAAACCAGGCATAATTATACAATTGTGATATCCATGCAGGAAATGTATCGGGACTAATAAGTTTCACCTGGAGCAAGAAGCCGGGAATGTTCGGAACGATGCCGGCCACTAAGGCAATGACAGCTGCCGAATTAAAACCGTTTGAATAATTGTACCTCCCGCTGTAACTATACAACTCATCTACAAACAATACCTGTTTCCGGATAAAGTAATAATCGGAGATCAGGATACCGCCGATTGGACCCAAAAGACTTGAATAAGCGATCAGCCACTTGAAAATATAACCATTGGGGTCGGCCATTAACTTCCACGGAAAGATCAATACACCGATGATACCGGTGATATACCCGCCTGTCCTGAAATTAATTTTCCGGGGAGAGAGATTTGAAAAATCATTGGCGGGACTGACTATGTTGGC
>Ga0066652_100000582_pt1 | contig 17716 bp, 18 predicted proteins | sample GraSoiAngelo_101_FD_71413 | JGI IMG/M metagenome (GOLD analysis project Ga0066652, IMG submission 71413) | Grasslands soil microbial communities from the Angelo Coastal Reserve, California, USA - 14_0903_02_30cm | ecosystem: Environmental > Terrestrial > Soil > Grasslands | place: USA...
GCGAGGACGACCGCCAGCGCCACCCAGAGGGACCGCGGGACGGGTCCGCGGCGGAGCCTGACGACCAACCCGACGACCGCGAGCAGGGCCAGCGGAGGGCCCCAGATGGACGTCGGGGCGAGGTTCGTCGGTCCCGGGCCGAGGTCGATCCCCACCCCGACCAGGGCGCTCATCACCGCGGCGAGCGATTCCGCGACGAACGCCGGAACCAGGAGCAGGTTCCTAGCGGCGCCGAGGTGCTCGTGGAATTGGAGCGCCCAGAACCACCATGCGGCGTAGATCGCCAGCGGAACGGCGAAGACCCACGCCCGGCTTCGCCGGTCCTTCCGCAGGAGCACGTCCACCCCGATCCCGACGAGGAACGCGAGGCCGGTGGAGTGGCTGATCGCCGCGAGCGTCGCCAGAGCGCAGGCGCCCAGGTCTCCCCGCCGGTCGCCTTGCCCCAGGGCGAGCAGGGCGCCGAGCCCGAACGTGAGTGACAGGACGAACGTGAGCATGGTCAGCGGCCACAGGAGCGCCTCCCACGCGGAGCCGAAGAACAACAGGAGCACGGTCGGCGCGAGCGCGAGCACCGCCCCAACCCGCAGCCTGACGAGCTGGAAGAAGGCGAGGGCGCAGGCCACCAGGAGGGCGACGCCGATCACGCGCAGCGCCGTGTAGCTCGGGCCCACCCACTCGAAGACGGCCGCGTAGACCAGGTGCGCCGGCACGATGAGGTGGCCGTTGTGGGGCTCGAGGATGGCCCGGAGGTCGATCCCCTGCCCGAACCGCTGAAAGATCTCGAGCTCGTCGTTGAAGAGGGTGTTCGACGTGGTCTCGTCGAGGATCAGGAACACCGCGAACGCGCACGCGACGGCGAGGACGATCCAGGCGTCACCCTCGGACAGCGCGGCGCGGACGGTCGGCCGAGGGCGACCTGAGGGCGGAGGCGGGTCCAAGGCGCGACAAGCCTAGACGTGCGACTCCCGGACCGCGACCTCTATACGATGAGGCCGCGGACCAGGTCCGACCGCAACCGGGGCCTGCGTCCGCTGTTTCAATCCCAGATGAGACGCTCGCCCTCTTCTACGAAGGTCCGCCTCGTCGCGTTGGTCGTCTCCGCCCTCGCCCTGGGTGCGGCTTTGCCCACCGCGGCGAGCGCCGCGCGGGCGACGTTCGGCATCGCGGAGGGAGTCCACCCCGACGACCGGGACGTCGCGAAGATGAAGCGGGCCAAGGTGGAGCAGTTCCGATTCGGCTTCAACTGGCCCGCGATCCAGCAGAGCCGGGGCAACTGCGATCCCGTCCTGGGCTCCTGCGACTGGAGCGAGACCGACCAGGTCGTCGGCAGCCTGGCCTCGAAGGGGATCCCCGCGCTGCCGGTGCTCTTCGGCAGCCCGCACTGGATCTCGCACAACCAGGTCAAGCCGCCCCTCGGGAGCCAGAACCAGCGCGACGCGTGGAAGGGCTTCCTGAGAGCCGCGGTCAAGCGATATGGCCCGGGCGGCACCTACTGGACCGACACCATTGATCCCCTAGGGCTGAACTCGGTTCTGGGCCCGTACCACTCGCAGTTCGGCCTCAACGCCCCGGTGGTGCCGGTCCGCGCCTGGCAGATCTGGAACGAGCCGAATGGCAAGCCGTTCTGGGCCCCGAGGCCGTCCGCGAGGCAGTACGCGAAGCTCCTCAAGCTCTCGCATAGTGCGATCAATGGCGCGGATCCCAACGCCCAGGTCGTCCTCGCCGGGCTCGTGGGCTACGGCCAGATACAGGCCTGGACGTTCCTCGGCCAGCTCTACCGGGCGCACGCCAAGCCCAACTTCGACGCCGCCGCGCTGCACCCCTACGCCAAGGACCTCAGTCACCTCCGCGACGAGGTGGTGCTGTACCGCGACGCGATGAAGAAGCACCGGGATAAGCAGACGCCGCTATGGATCACCGAGCTCGGCTGGGGGTCGCGCAGCGGCGGCGGCCCCTACAACAAGGGGAAGAGCGGGCAGAAGCGGATCCTCTCCCAGTCGTTCAAGATGCTCGTCCACCACGGCGCGTGGCGGATCAACCATCTGTTCTGGTTCGACTGGCGCGATCCCGGCGGCCGGACGGCCGGTCCCCCGGGATGCACCTGGTGCTCGAGCGCGGGGCTCCTGAAGCACAACCGGAATCCGAAGCCGGCGTACCGCGCGTTCAAGCACTTCACGGGCGGCTGAGCTCGCGGCGGACTCGTGCGCTCACCGCGCTCGCCGCGCTCATCGTCGTCGCGGCGGCGGTGGCGGTCGCCGTGGTCCTCATCGGAGGATCGTCGAGCTCGGTCGGCCGCAGCGAGCTGGTGGGGGTCGACCAGCCGACGCCGCTCGACAGCGCCGACCTCCAGACCATGGGCGCGACCAACCTGGGGACGGTGCGCTTCGGCCTCAACTGGCCCGCCGCTGAGCCGAGCGAGGGCGCGTTCGATTGGACCGAGCCCGACCGCTTCGTCGGCGGCCTCGCGGCGCAGGGCATCGAGGCCCTGCCGGTGGTCTTCGGCTCTCCGGCGTGGGTCTCCCCCAACCTCCTGCGGCCCCCCCTGGACAGCGCGGCCGACCGGGCCGCGTGGCAGGCGTTCCTGAAGGCCGCGATCGAGCGGTACGGACCCGGCGGCAGCTACTGGTCCGGCGACTACCCCTCCCAATACGGCGCCGGTGCCCCGATCGTCCCCGTCCGAGCCTGGCAGATCTGGAACGAGCCGAACGGGAAGGCGTTCTGGGCACCGGCGCCGTCGGCCAAGCAGTACGCCACGCTCTTAGCGATCTCGCGCGTGACGATCAAGTCCGCGGACCCCGGGGCGGACGTGGTCCTCGCCGGGCTTGTCGGCTATGGCCAGGTGCGCGCCTGGAACTTCCTCGACCAGCTCTACGGCGCGGGCGCCGGGCGCGACTTCGACGTCGCCGCGCTTCATCCCTACAGCCGCGATCTCGGTCAGCTGGACAACGAGGTCTCGCTGTTCCGCGACGCGATGGCGCGCCACGGCGACGAAGCGAAGCCCCTCTGGATAACCGAGCTCGGCTGGGGGTCGGACCCGCGGGGCTCGGGCCAGCTGAACGTTGGCCCCGTCGGACAGGAGCGCCTGCTCTCGGACTCCCACGCGATGGTCCTCGACCACCCGGCGTGGCACATCCAGCGCCTGTTCTGGTTCGACTGGCGGGATCCGGGGACCGCTTCGGCGGGACCGCCGGGGTGCGCCTGGTGCGCGAGCGCGGGCCTCTTGCGGCACGATCGCCGTCCGAAGCCCGCCTTCCAGGCGTTCGAGCGCGTGGCGGGCGGCTAGGCGCGAGGAGCTTCGGGTCGACTAGCGACGCCCGCCGGCCATCGCGGGCAGGATCACGACGGTGTCTGCGTCCGAGACCGAAGTCTCCAGCCCCTTCAGCACCCGCACGTCCTCGTCGTTCACGTAGACGTTGACGTAGCGGTTCAGCTCCCCGCCATCGCTGAAGAGCTGCGCCTGGGTTCCCGGGTGGGCCTCGGCGAGGGCGCGCAGGACGTCGCCGACCGTCGAGCCGTTGGCGGAGACCTCCGGGTCGCCGCCGGTCTCCGGGCGCAGCACGGGGGGAATCTTCACCGTCGGCATCGCTCGGGAGATCCTACGCGGGCTCGAGCCGTTCAGCGAAGGACCGGGGTCCCCGCGCAGAAGGCCTCGTAGTCCGGGAACTTCCCCATCTCCGACTCGGGGATCTCGGCGGCGTCGTCGCCACAGATCGGGCAGGCGGCATCGCGCTTCACCTTCAGCTCGGTGAACCGCGTGCCCAGGGAGTCGTAGAGGAGCAGGCGCCCGATGAGCGGCTCCCCGATCCCGGCGACGAGCTTGATCACCTCGTTGGCCTGGAGCAGGCCCATCACCCCGGCCATGACCCCGAGGACGCCGGCCGCCCCGCAGCTCGGGGCGAGCTCAGGCGGCGGGGGCACCGGATAGAGGCACCGGTAGCACGGGCCCTCGTAGGGGACGAAGGTCGAGATCTGACCGTCGAAGGCGAGGATCGACGCGGAGACCACGGGCTTTCGCAGCCGCACCGAGGCATCGTTCAGCAGATAGCGCGTGGGGAAGTTGTCCGCTCCGTCGACGAGGACGTCGTAGTCGCGGATGACGTCGAGGACGTTGCCGGCGTCCAGGCGGGTGCGATGCTCGACCACCTCGACGTCGGGGTTCAGCGCCTCGACCGAGAGCCGCGCCGACTCCGTCTTGGGCATCCCGACCCGCTCGGTGTTGTGGATCACCTGTCGCTGGAGGTTCGACTCGTCGACGACGTCGTCGTCGACGATGCCGAGGGTCCCGACCCCGGCCGCCGCGAGGTAGAACGCCGCCGGCGCGCCCAGCCCGCCGGCGCCGATCAGGAGCACCTTCGAGTCGAGGAGCTTGAGCTGGCCCTCGACCCCGATCTCTGGGAGCAGCGTGTGGCGCGAGTAGCGCATTCGCTGCTCGGCGTCGAGCCCCGCCGGCGCCTCGACCGGCAGCCCCGCCTCCTGCCAGCCGACGATGCCCCCACGAAGCACGGCGACGTTGGCGTATCCAAGTCCATGCAGCGCATCGGCCGCGCGAGAGGAGCGGTTGTCGGTTCGGCAATAGAGGAGGACCCTGCGCGAGCGCTCGGGGACGAGCTCCTCGATCCGGTCCAGGAGGTCACCCTGGGGAACGTGCGTTGCGGCCTCGAGGTGCGCCTCGTCCCACTCGTGCTGCTCGCGGACGTCGATGAGCTCGGCCTCGCCGGCGTCGATCTCCTCGCGCACCCGCTCGAGTGGCAGCAAGTCGACGCGTTCCTTGACCTGCTCGATCGGCTCGGTGGCAGTGGCCATTCGGGCAATTCTCCCTAATCTCGATCCGGATTTACTTCAAAAAGTATAGCCGCCCCTGCCCCGCCCACGCCGCGCCCAGCGCCCGCGCCGGGACCGCAACTTTTCGGCTCGGCGACGCTTTATCCTCATTGACTCGGCCGGCGGGGAGCGGCGTGGGCCTCACAATGGGATTGAAGCGATAGCGCGGGTGAGACACAAGATGCGTATGGCGCTCGCGGCGGCGCTCCTCGCGCTCGCGGCCGCGCTCGTCCTACCGAGCGGGGCCGGGGCTGCGGGACGGCACTTCTGGGGTGTCGTCTTCCGGCACTCCGACGTCACGCAGCAGGACCTCGGCCTGATGAAGCACGCGCACGTCGGCGTCGCCCGGATCGTCCTGTTCTGGCCTGACATCCAGCCCAGCGAGAACGGGAGCTTCGACTGGAGCGGCGCCGACCAGAAGATCGGCAGCCTCGCCAGCCGGGGGATCCCGGTGGTCCCGGTGGTCGAAGGCTCGCCCTCATACGCCGCCTCGAGCTCTACGGCGCCGCCGGTCGGCTCGAAGCGGGCCCGCAACGACTGGAAGGCGTTCCTCCGGGAGGCCGTGCGACGGTACCGGCCCGGCGGCGTCTACTGGCAAACGCTGTATCACGCCCAGCACCCGGGCGCCCGACCGAGGCCGGTCACGGCGTGGCAAGTCTTCAACGAGCCGAACCTCCCGAGCATGTTCCACTCCAACAACCCGGTGCGCGACTACGCGAAGCTGCTCAAGATCTCGCACGGGGCGATCAAGGGCGCCGACAAGCACGCGAAGGTCGTGATCGCGGGCATGCCCGGCTTCTCCAAGGTCCATTCGTGGAGGTTCCTCGATCGCCTCTACGGCATCCACGGGACGAAGCGCGCCTTCGACATCGGCGCCCCACACCCCTACGCGCCCAGCCAGTCGCTGGTCCGGCTCCAGGTCAACCGCTACCGCCACGTCATGAAGCAGCACCATGATGCGCACACCCCGATCTGGTTCACCGAGTTCGGGTGGGGATCCGGGCACCCGGACGGCGACATCAACAAGGGCCCCAAGGGGCAGGCGCGAAACCTCAAGCGCTCGTTCCGGCTGTTCGCAAGGGAACGGCGGCGCTGGCACCTGAAGCGCGTCTTCTGGTTCGAGTGGCGCGACCCGACCACACCGACCCACCAGTGTCCCTTCTGCGACGACTCCGGGCTGCTTCAGAAGAGCTACAAGAAGAAGCCCGCCTACGACGCCTACCGGCACTTCGTCGGGAGCCACTGATGCGGGGCGGGTCGAGCGAACCGGAGCGCCGGTGGACGAGATTGGCTAAGGTCCCTCGCCGGTTCGGTAGTCGCCCCCGTGGCCGCGACGCGCGGCCTCAGGAAACCCAGGCAGTGGCCTCTCCCAAACGCCCAGCTCGTCGCGCTCTGATCTTCGGCGCCGCCCTCGCGCTGACCCTGATCGCGATCCCGGTCGCGGCGGCGAGCGCGAGCAACATGTGGGGCGTCTACTTCCGGTACCCGACCACCGATCCGCAGGACCCCGGCCTGATGCAGGCCGCCCACGTCAAGACGGCACGGTTCCCGGTGAAGTGGTACGAGGTCCAGGCCAACCCGGGCGACCCGTTCGACTGGAACAGCGCGGGCTACAACCAGCGGATCGGGACGCTCGCCTGCAAGGGGATCACCTCCCTCCCCACCCTGCAGGCGCCGCCGCCCTTCGCGGCGAACGACGTCGACACCCCGCCGGTGGACACCCAGCAGCACCGCGACGAGTGGAACGCGTTCGTGAGCGCGGCAGTCCACCAGTACGGGCCGAACGGAGCCTTCTGGAGCGGTCCCTTCCAGAGCATGTGCCCGGGCCACGCGGCGGTGCCGATCAAGTGGTGGCAGATCTGGAACGAGCCGAACCTTCCCCGCTTCAATCACTCCTCCAACCCGGTGGGGGACTTCGCCACGCTGGTTACGATCTCCCACCAGACGATCCGCAGCATCGACCCGACCGGCAACGTCCTCCTCGGCGGGATCCCGGACGGCCCGGCCTTCCACTTCTGGACGTTCATCAACCAGCTCTACCAGGTGCCCGGGATCGAGAACAACTTCGAGGCCCTCGACGCCCACCCCTACAGCCCGACGATCGCCGAGGTCCGCGACCGGATGAACCGCTACCGCCACGTGATGAACCACAACGGCGACAAGCACACGCCGATCTTCATCGGTGAGTTCGGGTGGGGCTCTGGCCCGCGCGACTCGAGCGTGAACCGAGGGCTCAAGGGGCAGGCGAAGAACCTCACGCGCTCCTTCCGCCTGTTCGTGGACAACAAGAAGAAGTGGCGCCTCAAGCGGGTCATCTGGTATGAGTGGCGCGACCCGACCTCGTCCCCTCCCGGCCAGGGATGCCCGTTCTGCGCCACCTCCGGGCTGCTGAAGTCGGACTTCTCGAAGAAGCCGTCCTATAGGGCCTACAAGCGGTTCGCGGCCCACCACTGACGCCGCGGAGTCGACATCTCCTCGGCGCGGCGGTCCTGCTGGCCGCGCTGCTGGTGCCGGTCGCGGCCGCGCACGCCAGCAAGATGTGGGGCGTCTACTTCAGGTATGGCTCGCCGGACCAGCGGGACCCCGGCCTGATGCACAGGGCCCACATCAAGACGGTGCGCTTCCCGATCTACTGGTACCAGGTCCAGCCGCAGGAGAAGGGCCCCTACAACTGGGGCCCCTACGATCAGCGGATCGGGGCCTTCGCCAGCCGGGGCATCGTCACGCTCCCCACGCTTCAGGGACCGCCCGGCTACGCCGCTGGGGACATCGACACTCCCCCGGTCGGCTCGGGGAAGTCGCGCCGCGAGTGGAAGGCGTTCGTGCGAGCGGCCGTCAGGCGATACGGGCGCCACGGCAAGTACTGGCGCCACGCCTACCATTCCCAGTTCGGGCACCATCACCCGCGGCCGATCAAGTACTGGGAGGTGTGGAACGAGCCGAACCTTCCTCGGTTCAACCACGCGAAGCATCCGGTGAAGGCGTTCGCGAAGCTCGTCAAGATCTCGCACCGGCCGATCCACCGTCGGCACGGAAAGCTCGTCCTCGGTGGAATCCCCGACGGCCCCAAGTTCCACTTCTGGGCCTTCCTGAACCGGCTCTACCGGGTGCATGGGATCAAGCGGAAGTTCGAGGTCGTCGACGCCCATCCGTACAGCGCGTCCATCCACGAGCTGCGGGGCCGGATGAATCGCTACCGGCACGTGATGAACAAGCACCACGATCGCCGAACCCCGATCTTCATCGGCGAGTTCGGATGGGGATCGGGCCGCCCGGACGGGGACGTGAACCGTGGGCTCCACGGACAGGCGCGGATGCTCAAGCGCTCCTTCCGCCTCTTCGTCCACCACCGCAAGAAGTGGCACCTGAAGCGGGTCATCTGGTACGAGTGGCGCGATCCGGCGAGCTCGACGCCGGGCGAGCAGTGCCCGTTCTGCGACGTCTCCGGCCTCCTGCGCTCGGACTTCTCGAAGAAGCCCGCCTACCGCGCCTACAAGCACTTCGCCGGCCACCACTGAGCCGCGCCGGCTTCACGATGTAGAGGGGCTCCGTCGCCTGGTTGACCTGCATCGGGATCGCCTTCGTCTCCTCCTCGAGCCGAAGGCAGCGCCGACGCGAGCGATTCGGGGTTGCCGCAGATCTCGGCCAAAGGGCGCGTGCCTACTCCCGCAGCCCGGCGGCTTTGAGAGCCTCGGCCGGATCCGAGAACATGCGCGCGTAGACGATCCGCTCGTTCCGTACGGTTCCGATCACGCCGAGGGGGACGTTCAGGTCCAACCCGCTCGTTCGTCCGCGCGCCCGAAAGCGATAGAACTCCGCCTCCTCACTCCAGAGGCTCAGCAGGGCATCGAAGTCGCCGCGATTCCATGCCTCGAAGGCCGCTCGCGCGATTCGCACCTGCTCTTCCGACACCGCCCGCGCAGTATCTCGCGAGGGATCGTTTGTGGAAGGCGCCGAGGTCGGAATTGTCGCCGCTTCCCATCAGTTGGAGGTTCGAGTGGAGGATTGGGTCTCCATATGACACACAACCCTCCACTCGCCGCCGGTCGATGAGCCGCGCGACTCAGCCGACCGCTCGAGCTTTGCCGGCCGGGGGCGGCGCTAGCCGAGCGCGGGGCGCATCTGGCGAAGCCGGCGCACCCGCTCCTCGATCGGCGGATGGGTGGAGAACAGGCTGGCGATCCCGCCGCCCGCGAACGGCTTCACGATGTAGAGGGGTTCGGTCGCCTGGTTGACCTGCATCGGGATCGCCTTCGCCCCCTCCTCGAGCCGAAGCAGCGCCGACGCGAGCGATTCGGGGTTGCCGCAGATCTCGGCGCCCGTCGCGTCGGCCGAGAACTCGCGCTGCCGTGAGATGGCGAGCTGGATCAGCGTCGCCGAGATCGGCGCCAGCAGGAACAGCGCCAGGTTGGCGACCAGGCCGAGCGGCGAGTTGTTGTCGTCGCCGAACCACAGGAAGAGGTACGCGATCCAGGTGATCATCGCGCCGATCGCGGAGGCCACCGATTGGGTGAGGATGTCCCGGTTTCGCACGTGGCCGAGCTCGTGCGAGATCACGCCGCGAAGCTCGTCCTCGGAGAGCAGCCTCGTGATCCCCTGGGTGACCGCGACGGCCGCGTGCTTGGGGGTCCGGCCCGTGGCGAACGCGTTCGGCTGGTCGCTCGGGATCATGTAGAGGCGAGGCATCGGCAGCCCGGCCCGCGTGGTCAGCTCGCGCACCATCCGATAGAGACCGGGCGCCTCCGACTCCGAGATCGGCTTCGCGCGGGCGCTGGCGATCGCGATCTTGTCGCTGAACCAGTACGCGACCCCGTTCATCAGCAGGGCGATCACCAAGAAGCCGCTGGCCGCGCCGATCCCGCCGATCGCGTAGCCGATGACGACCAGGAGGCCGCCCAAGGAGGCCATCAGGATCGTGGTCCTCAGGGCCGCGGCGAAATTTGATTTTCGGGTGGTGGTCATTCGAGGGGCGAGTCCTGCGCGAGAAGCTCGAACGCACGTCCAATAGTGCCACACCGAGGGGTCCGTTCCGGTGGGGTCTGACCCTGATTCGACTAGGGGATGCCCCCTAGTCGCCAAGGCGCCGGCCGAATCTCGCCCGGCGCTCCACGATGCGGTGTCGACCGCCGATACTAGAGATGGCATGCGCCGCAAGAACCTCCTCACGCAGGTGCTGCTCGCCAACCTGCTCCTCATCGTCGCCGCCGTCGTCGTGACCGGGGTCGCCGGCAACCCCAGCTTCGATCTCGCGGAGCGGCCGGAGCTGGCCCTGATCCTCGGGTTCGCGGTCGCCCTGACGATCATCGTCAACGTGGTCATGCTCCAGCGGCGATTCCGCCCGCTGGAGCGGCTCGTCGACGAGATGGAGCGGGCCGACCTTACGCAGCCCGGCGCCAACCTTCAGGCTCCCGCCGACGGCGCCCACGAGCCTGAGGAGGTGGAGCGGCTCCAGCGCGCGTTCCGGCGGATGCTCGAGCGCCTCGACGCCGAGCGTCGGCGGACATCGAGCACCGCGCTGGCGGCGCAGGAGGAGGAGCGGGCCCGGGTGGCGCGTGACCTGCATGACGAGGTCAACCAGTCCCTGACCGCCCTGCTCCTGCGCCTCGAGGCGGCGCGGGTGAAGGCGCCCGTCGAGCTGGCCCACGAGCTCGCCGACACGAAGGCGCTCGCCAACAGGGCGATGGAGGAGCTCCTGATGCTCGCCCGCCAGCTGCGCCCCACCGCTCTCGACGATCTGGGCCTGAAGGCCGCCCTGGCCGGTCACGTCAAGGAGCTGGGCGGGCGTGGGGAGATCGATGCGAGCCTCGAATCACAGGGCGACTTCTCGGCGCTGCCTCCCGACGTGCAACTGGTGGTCTACCGGGTCGCCCAGGAGGCGCTTTCGAACGCCGCCCAGCACTCGGGGGCAGATCACGTTCGCGTTCGCCTGGAACGGGCCGGCGACAGGGTGCAGCTGACGGTGAGCGACGACGGCTCCGGCTTCACGTTCGACCAGGCGGCCCGCGGTCTCGGCATCGCCGGCATGCGCGAGCGGGCGCTGCTCGTGGGCGGGGACGTGCAGGTCGAATCGCGGCCCGACGTGGGGACGTACGTGAGCCTCACGGTGCCGCTCGACTCGGCCGATAAGGAGCCTGGATGGAAGCGCAACGGGCGTATGCGCCCCCAGTCGCGGAGCCGATGAAGGTCCTGATCGCAGACGATCACGGGATCGTGCGATCCGGCCTGCGGATGCTGCTCGAGCGCCAGATGGACATCGAGGTGGTCGGCGAGGCCTCCGACGGCGCGGAGGCGCGCGACATGGCGATCCGCGAGCGGCCCGACCTCGCGATCCTCGACGTCAAGATGCCGAAGCTCACCGGCCTCCAGGCGACGCGCGAGATCCGCGCCCAGGCACCGGACGTGGCGGTGCTGATCCTCTCGATGTACGACGACGAGCGATACCTGTTCGAGGCTCTCAAGGCGGGGGCGTCCGGCTACGTCCTGAAGGCCCAGGCGGACTCCGACCTGCTCGAGGCGGTCCGCGCGGTGGAGCGGGGCGAGCCATTCCTGACGCCCGAGGCTCAGCGTGCCCTGATCCAGGACGTCCTCGGCGAGGGCAGCTCGCGGGAGGAGGATCTGACCCCGCGCGAGCAGGAGGTCGTCAAGCTCGTGGCCGAGGCCCACACCAACAGGGAGATCGCGTCGATCCTCCACCTCTCGGAGAAGACGGTGGAGAACCACCGCTCGAACGCGATGCGCAAGCTCGGCATGCGCGATCGGGTCGAGCTCGTCCGCTACGCGATTCGCAAGGGCCTGATCGAGCCGTAGCGCGACGCACGAGCCCGGCGGCGACCCGACCAGGGGACTCGATCGGAGCTCGTCCACGCTATGGCGCCTTTTGCACCGCATGCGTCCGAAAGGCGCCAACCGACGGCTCCGTGAACCATCGCACGCGCCGCCGACGTCCAGCGCAGGCTTTCGCGCCTACCCTCCGTTCATGCCCTCCACCGTCCCGATGGGAGCGGCCTCCGCGAGCCTTGCCGACGGCGCCGAGATCCTGATCCGGCCGATCCGGCCCGACGACAAGCGCCTCCTCGCCGCGGGCTTCGAGCGGCTCAGCCCCGAGACCCGCTACCGCCGCTTCTTCACTCCGCAGGACCGCCTCTCCAAGCGCGACCTCGCCTACCTGACCGAGATCGACCATCACGACCACGAGGCGCTCGTCGCCGTCGACCCGACCGGCGGCGACCTCGTCGGCGTCGCGCGCTACGTGCGCGGCTCCGAGCCACACCTCGCGGAGGTCGCCGTCGTCGTCGGGGACCCGTGGCAGCGCCGGGGGGTCGCAACGTGCCTCCTCGAGCATCTGGTCGAGCGGGCGCGCCACGCAGGCATCACGCACTTCGTCGCGCTGGTGATGGACGAGAACACCGACGCGATCAAGCTCTTCGAACATCGCGTCCCGGGCCACGCCCGACCGCGGCGCAGCGCCTCGGGCCACCTGGAGCTCCTGATCGAGTTGCCCGAGCCCGGCGGAATGCCCGGCTCGATGCTGGCCCGGGTCCTCCGCACCACCGCCCGGACGGCGGTCGTCGTCAATCCCTACCGGGTGATGCGTGACACGATCCGTCGGCTGCGCGGCGAGCGGTGAGTGATCGCGTCCGGCGGCGTAGGGTCGCTTATCCGACCGATTGAGTAGGATTTAGCCGAGATGCTGTTCTCGACGAAGGCCGAATACGGTGTCCGCCTGATGGTCGAGCTCGGTCGGCGCGGTCGCGGCGATCACGAGACCGGCGAGCCCGTCTCGCTGAGCGCGGTCGCGGAGGCCGAGGTCCTCCCCCTGTCCTATCTCGAGCACCTGGTCGCGAAGCTGCGCCAGGCCGGGCTCGTGACGTCGGTCAGGGGCGCCCACGGCGGTTACCGGCTCGCGAGGCCGGCGACCGAGATCGGAATGCTCGACGTCGTCCAGGCGCTCGAGGGGCCGATCGCTCCGATGGAATGCTTCCACGAGGTCCCGGAGGGCAGGGTGCTGTGCTCGCACGAATCCGACGGCGATCGGGCGTGCGCGACGAGGCTCCTCTGGACTCGAGTCCACGGCGGCATCACCAAGGCGCTCGCGGGCACCACGCTCGCGGAGCTCGTCGAGTTCGCGGACCAGCACGGCGCGCAGACGCCGGTCGCCGGTCGCGCCGCCTAGCCACCAACCACGACAACGGAGACGAATGGCCGATCTGGAGATAAGGAACCTGCACGTAAGCGCGGAGGGAAAGCCCATCCTCAAGGGCCTCGACCTCGAGGTGTCCGTGGGCGAGATCCATGCCCTCATGGGCCCGAACGGCTCGGGCAAGTCGACGCTCGCGAACGCGATCATGGGACACCCGTCCCTCGACCTGAGCGAGGGCGAGATCCGCTTCAAGGGCGAGGACGTCACGGACGCGGCGCCCGAGGACCGCGCCCGGGCCGGCCTGTTCATGGCGTTCCAGTACCCGGTCGCGATCCCGGGGGTGACCGTCGCCAAGTACCTGCGGATGGCGGTCAACTCCCACCGCGAGGCCGGCGGTGAGGCCGAGATCAAGCTGAAGGACTTTCGCAAGCAGACCGAGGCGGCGATGGAGCTGATGAACATCCCCCGAGAGTTCTCGAGCCGGTACCTCAACGACGGGTTCTCGGGCGGCGAGAAGAAGCGGATGGAGATCCTCCAGCTCGCGATGCTCCGCCCCCAGCTCGCGGTCCTCGACGAGACCGACTCCGGGCTCGACATCGACGCCCTCCGCACCGTCGCCGAAGGCGTGAACCGCTTCGCCGGGCCCGAGATGGGGATCCTGATCATCACCCACTACCAGCGCATCCTGCACCTGGTCCAGCCCGATTTCGTGCACGTGATGTACGACGGACGGATCGTGAAGGCGGGCGGCCCGGAGCTGGTCGAGCTGCTCGAGGAGCGCGGCTACGGGTGGATCCGCGAGGAGGTCGAGGCCGCGGCCGCGTAGCCGCCCGGCCCACCGATGGAGACCACGACGGCGACACCCGGACCCGCGTCGGCGGCCCCTGCAGCCTCCGCGCAGGTCGAAGAGATCCGCGCCCAGTTCCCCCTGCTCGCCCGGGAGCAGGACGGCGTGCCGCTCGCGTACCTCGACAACGGGGCGACGTCGCAGAAGCCGCTCGCGGTGATCGACGCCCTCGATCGATGGTGGCGGGAGCAGAACGCGAACGTCCACCGCGGCGTCTACCGGCTCTCGGAGGAGGCGACCTCGGCCTACGAGCGCGCCCGCCAGGTGGTCGCGACCCGGCTCGGCGCCGACCGCCGCGAGCTGGTCTTCGTTCGCAACGCGACCGAGGCGTTGAACCTGGTGGCCTACTCGTGGGGCCGGGCCAACGTCGGCCCCGGTGACCGGATCCTGCTCACCGAGATGGAGCACCACTCGAACGTCGTCCCCTGGTACCAGCTCGCCGTCGAGAAGGGCGCCGAGCTGGACTGGGCGCCGATCGCCGACGACGGGCGGCTGGACCTCGAGGCTCTTCGATCGCTGCTCGAACACGGCCCGAAGCTCGTCTGCGTCGCTCACGTCTCGAACGTGCTCGGGACCATCAATCCGGTCGCCGAGATCGCCGAGATGGCGCACGAGGCCGGCGCCCTGGTCGTGGTCGACGGCGCGCAGGCCGGACCGAAGCTCCCGCTCGACGTCGGCACGCTCGGGGCGGACTTCTACGCCCTCACCTCGCACAAGATGTACGGGCCGACGGGCATCGGCGCGCTGTTCGGGCGCCGAGAGCTCCTCGAGCGGATGCCGCCGTTCATCGGCGGCGGATCCATGATCCGCACCGTTCGCCGCGACGAGATCACCTGGGCGGAGCTGCCGGCGAAGTTCGAGGGCGGTACGCCCCCGATCGGGGAGGCGATCGGCTTCGCGACCGCGGTCGAGTGGCTCGACGGCGTGGGTCTCGACGCGGCCCACGCCCACGAAGCGGAGCTGACGGCCTACGCGATCGGGCGGCTCGGCGAGATCCCCGGGCTGCGGGTCTTCGGACCTCCGCCGGGGGACGACCGGGCGGGGATCGTCTCCTTCGACCTCGAGGGCGTCCATTCCCACGACGTCTCCGAGATCCTCGACCGCCACGCCGTCTGCGTTCGCGCCGGACACCACTGCGCGCAGGTCCTCATGGAGCGCCTCGGCGTCGCCGCCACCACCCGGGCGAGCTTCGCCGTCTACAACACCCGGCGGGAGATCGACCGGCTGGTCGAGGCGCTCCAGGACGTTCGGCGCGTATTCGAGCTCGACTGACGCGGGGGGCTGCCCGCACGCGCCGGGGCACGCTTTGCGTGTACAGCCCGCAGAGGATGCCCGAGCGCTGGGTCGCCAGCCTCAGTGGGCGACATTTGTCTCGCTATGCGAGCGATATGTCGCCCAATGTGGCTTCTGGGCTCCGGCGACATCCCCGAATGCGGCTTCTGGGCTCCGGCGACATCCCGCTCCGCGTCGCTGGACACCGCCGGGCGCCGTGGTGGGCGCCCGGCGACTTCCCCAGCGAAGCCGTGACGATCAGTCGACGGCGATGACCTTCGAGCGGTCGGCCCGGCAGACGAAGATCGTCCCCGCGGTGCCCTCCGAGCGGCGCACGACCTTGGCGTAGTAGGCGCCCGACTTCAGCGGGTCGACCACGATCTTCCACCGCCCGAGGTGGTTGGTCTTGTCCGTGCCGAGCAGCTTGTCCGGGCCCGACTTCTGGCGAAAGAGCTTCACCTTGCGCTGGGTCTCGCAAGCGTGGTTGTCGGACTTGACCTTGCCGTGGAAGGCCGGCGCCTGGCTCGACATCGTGACCTTCGAATCGATCTTGACCGTCTGGGTCGCGAGCGCCGGGACGGCGACCACCGCCAAGGCGGCCACCAGCGCGCCGGACAGCCAGGCGATGCGACGATGAACGCGGTACATGGACCCCTCCTTGAGCGAGTTTCCCTGCGGCGGTGAAGCTAGCAAAAGGGGGGCGAGGCCGGCCGGCGGCTACCTTTGAGGCATGGACGACCTGTATCGCGAGCAGATCCTCGAGCACTACAAGCGGCCGCACAACTTCGGGCACCTCGAGGATTACGACCTCTCGTTCGAGGACACCAACCCCTTCTGCGGCGACGAGCAGCGCATCGAGATCAAACTGGACGGGGACGGGCGTGTCGCCGAGGTGGCGTTCGAGGGCAAGGGGTGCGCGATCTCCACCGCCGCGACTTCAATGCTGAGCGACGAGCTCGGCGGGATGACCCGCGAGGAGGTCCTGGGGCTGCCCAAGAACTTCGTCCTCGACCTGCTCGGGATCGACATCTCGGCGACGCGGATGAAGTGCGCCCTCCTCGGCCTGAAGGTGGTGAAGGGCGCGAGCCTCGGAGGGCCCGCCGACTGGGAGGACGAGGGGGAGCAGGGCGACCCCACGGAGGCCACCCGAGCCGGGATCTGAGCCGACCTGGCCGGGTGACGCCCCGGGCCTCGATAGAATCCCTAGTGCGGAAGTAGGAATAAAGTGATGACCGGCACTAACACCCGAAGCGTCTGCGCCGTCGAGGACCTGGCCGATGGCGAGATGCGCCTGGTCGAGGCCGACGGCCGCAAGATCGGCGTCTTCCGCTGCGCCGACGGCGAGCTCTACGCGATCGAGGACCGCTGCTCCCACGATGACGGACCGCTCGCGGAGGGCGAGTTCGACGCCGCCGCCTGTACAGTGGAGTGTCCCCGGCACGGCTCGCTCTTCGACCTGCGAACCGGGCGTCCGCGGACGCTGCCGGCGTTTCAGCCGGTGGACACGTTCGAGCCCCGAGTCGAAGACGGCGAAGTGAAGCTGGAGGTATAGAGCTCTTATGGCTACCCCCGAGATACAAGTTCCGCCCCTCTCCCCCAAGGAGCTGACTCAACAGGAGCGGGGGCTCAAGGACATCGGCTCCGACTACGCCGAGCGCTTCGGCTTCCACGATCCCGAAACGGGCTACGCCTACAAGGCGCCGAAGGGGCTCTCGGAGCAGGTCGTCCGCGACATCTCCGAGTACAAGTCCGAGCCCGAGTGGATGCGCGAGTTCCGGCTCAAGGCGCTCGCGCACTTCATGCAGCGCCCGACCCCGACCTGGGGCGGCAACCTCGGCCAGATCGACTTCGACAACATCCATTACTTCGTCCGCGCCTCGGAGAAGAACAGCCGCAGCTGGGACGAGGTCCCCGAGGACATCAAGAACACGTTCGACCGCCTCGGCATCCCGGAGGCCGAGCGCAAGTTCCTCTCCGGCGTCGGCGCCCAGTACGAGTCGGAGGTCGTCTATCACCAGGTGCGCGAGGACCTCGAGAAGCAGGGCGTGATCTTCTGTGACATGGACACCGCCCTGCGCGAGCACGAGGACATCGTCCGTGAGTATTGGGCGACGGTCATCCCGCCCAACGACAACAAGCTCGCCGCCCTCAACTCGGCGGTCTGGTCCGGTGGCTCGTTCGTCTACGTCCCCGCCGGGGTCAAGGTCGAGATGCCGCTTCAGGCCTACTTCCGGATCAACACCGAGAACATGGGCCAGTTCGAGCGCACCCTGATCATCGCCGAGGAGGGCGCCGACGTGCACTACGTCGAGGGCTGCACGGCGCCGGTGTACTCGACCGACTCGCTGCACTCTGCGGTGGTCGAGATCATCGCCAAGCCGCGCGCGCACGTCCGGTACACGACCGTCCAGAACTGGTCGCACAACGTCTACAACCTGGTCACCAAGCGCGCCGTCGCCCAGGAGGGCGCGACGATGGAGTGGGTCGACTGCAACCTCGGCTCGAAGCTGACCATGAAGTACCCGAGCATCTACCTGCTCGGGCCCGAGGCCCACGGCGAGATCCTCTCGATCGCCTTCGCCGGCAACGGCCAGCACCAGGACGCCGGCGGCAAGATCATCCACGGGGCCCCGAAG